>Ga0208849_1001879_pt1 | contig 12932 bp, 9 predicted proteins | sample NGESurdeep072012_10_FD_184470 | JGI IMG/M metagenome (GOLD analysis project Ga0208849, IMG submission 184470) | Arctic peat soil microbial communities from Barrow, Alaska - NGEE Surface sample 53-3 deep-072012 (SPAdes) | ecosystem: Environmental > Terrestrial > Soil > Wetlands > Peat ...
ATGAAGGCGGCTTTGGCGACATGATCCAGTTCAGCCGCTACGTCGCCGAGCTGAAGCAGCGCGGCGCGCGCCGCGTCGCCCTGCTCTGCCCGCCGCCGCTCGAACGCCTGTTCGCTTCGCTCGAAGGCGTCGACGAGGTGCTCTCTTCGGAGGACGCTCCGCCACGCTCGGGCTGGGACTTCTGTTCGTTGGTGTCGGCGACGTAGCAGATCATTTCTTCGAGGCCGTCGAGGTTGGTGCGCTTTTTGGCCGAGACCAGGACGAACTCCGTGTCGCCGCCCATGGAGGTTGCCTGCACACCGCGCGAGGCGAGCTGCTGCATGACCTTTTCAGGGTTGGCGTCGGGCTTGTCGATCTTGTTGACGGCGACAATGATTGGCACCTTGGCCGCTTTCGCGTGGTCAATCGCTTCGATGGTCTGAGGCATGACGCCGTCGTCTGCCGCGACGACGATGACGACGATGTCCGTGACCTTGGCGCCGCGGGCTCTCATGCGGGTGAAGGCCTCGTGGCCCGGGGTGTCGAGGAACACAATTTCGCGGCCGAACGCCGGGGAATCGGGCTTGGTGACGTGGACCTTGTAGGCGCCGATGTGCTGGGTGATGCCGCCGGCTTCTCCGCCGGCAACGTCGGTGGAGCGGATGGCGTCGAGCAGTGAAGTTTTGCCGTGGTCGACGTGGCCCATGATCGTGACGACCGGAGCGCGGACGACTTCGACCATGTTGGACGTGTCTTCGAGGAAGCCCTCGATGGCCTCGTTCTCCAACTGCTCTTCCACCGAGATAACCTGCGCATCCGCGCCGAACTGGCGCGAGACATCCTTCACCAGCTCCGAGTCCAGCGACTGATTGACCGTGACCAGCACGCCCTTGAGGAAGAGCGACGTGATCAGGTCCTTGCCGCGCACGTCGAGCTTCTCGGCGAGGTCCTTGACGCTGATGCCCTCCGTGACAGTGATAGTGCGCGTGATCGGCAGCGGCTCGGACGAGATGACCGCCCCGCCATAACGCGGTGGCGGCTGGAAGCCCTTCATCGGGCCTTCCTTCACCTTCTCGTAACGCTGGTTGCCGCGACGCCCCGGCCGCTGGCCAGGACGGTTTGCTGCCGGCGCTCCCTCACCCGTAGGCGCAGCGCCGCCCGGGCCGCCGGGACGCGCGCCAAAGCCCGGACGCGCCCCAAAGCCCGGTCTTCCCGGCGCGGTGGGGCCGCCCGGGCCGCCACCCGCAGGAAAGCTGCGCGTGGGATGCATCGGCCGGCGTGCGCCTGGCCCGCCTGGTCCACCCGGGCCGCCCGGGCCGCCAGCAGACATGGGTCCACGGCCGGGGCCTCCAGAGCCACTGCCCGGTCTGGGCCGCTCGAAGATAGGTCGTCCGCGTTGAATGCCGGGCGCGGCGCCCGGAGGCGCTAAGTACGTTGGCCGTGGGCCGGTCTGCGGCATCACGACACGCCTTGCCGGCGTGGCGTCTGCAACCGGGGCTGCACTGGCGGCGACCGTCTCCGGTGCAGTCGTCTCGGGGATCTGGGGCGCACTAGTAGGAGGCAGCACAACGGCTGCGGGCTGAGCTGCTACAGCTGCGCCTGCAGGCTTCACTGCAACCGGCGCGGTCGGCGGAGGAGCTGCCACCACGGGAGGCTTCGCAATGACAGGCCCGGCTGGAGGCTTGCTTGCGATCGCAGGCGTCTGCTGCTGCGGAACCACGTGCTGCACGGCCTGCCTGGGCTGCGGAACGATACGGCGCGGCGCCACAACTGGCGCGGCAGCGGCCGGCGTTGCCGCGGCGGTGCTCATCCCTGGAGCAGCAGCGGCAGGATTCCTGGCGACCATCGCCGCAGTGCCCGGACCCGCCTTGGCAGCCGTGGCCGCGCTGACGACCGCAGGCCGCGCTGTGGCAGGGGGCGGGGTGCTCTTCGATTCGGCCTCCGCATGCTTGCGCGCCAGAATTGCCTTAAGGGCGTCGCCCGGCTTGGACGCGCGGGAGAGATCGATGCCCAGACCCGGCCTCGGCGCGTTGGAGGTCCTTGCCGACGCGCCGCCGGGCCGACGCCCGGACGAAAGATATTCGCGCACCTTCACAGCCTCATCGGCCTCGATCGAACTGGAGTGCGTCTTTGTCTCCGTCACGCCGACTGCTGTCAGAGCGTCCAGCACTTCCTTGCTCTTGACTTCCATCTCGCGCGCGAGATCGTTGATTCGAACTTTGCTCATCCGCCCCTTTATCGCTTCCCCTGCCGTTTAGCTGCTCATATCAGCCTCATCGAAGAAGGAATCTGCTTCCCGTACTATTATCCCCGAAATCGCACTGTATCCAACTACTGAATGCGATCCCATTGCCGCCTGCCGTGCGCAAAACGCTGCGTTCTGCGCAGTCTTCATGCCCCTGTCACTCTATTCATCGATTCCCTCCGTCGCCCGGTCCTCGCTCTCATCCACCAGCGTGTCCACGGCGTCGTTCTCCAGTTCGATCTTCTCCTCGCGCCTGTCCGCATCGCTCAAGGCGTCTGAATCCGACTCTTCGTCCTCTCGCGCTTCAATCTCTTCAGTGGACACGTCCCGCACCTCCTCAGCCCGAAGCTTTCCGCCGCCAAACTCCGTCGCCAGAATCTCCTCCGGCGTCTTCTCCAGTGAGCTGGTCTCCACGCTTGCTTCCAGCGTCTCTGCTGCAACCGGCTCCGGCCGCTCTTCGCCCTCTTCATACTGGCCGAAGTAGTGGCGCACCGCGACCGAGATCTTCTCGAGCGTCTTCTCGCCGATGCCCGGAATCTCCTCCAGTTGCTCGGGCGTCATGTCCGCCAGCCCTTCGACCGTCGTGACTCCCGCGGCAATCAGCTTCTCCAGGATCGACTCGCCCAGCTCCGTAATTTGCTCGATCGGCGTGGTCGGTCCGCCGCCCATGGCCGACATCTGCTGCTCGACCTCCTGGCGCTTCTCTTCCTCGCTCTTGATGTCGATCTTCCAGCCCAGCAGCTTCGCCGCCAGCCGCACGTTCTGGCCCTTCTTGCCAATGGCCAGCGAGAGCTGCGTATCGTCGACGATCACTTCAATCTGCTTGTCGTCCAGGTCGACGATCGAGACCTTGCTCACCTTGGCCGGCTGCAGAGCCTTCTCGGCAAAGGTCGTAATCTCCTCAGAGAACTCGATGATGTCGATCTTCTCGCCGCGCAGCTCGCGGATGATGGACTGCACACGCATGCCCTTCATGCCGACGCACGCGCCAACGGGGTCGACGTCTTTGTCGCGGCTCACCACGGCGATCTTGGTGCGCTCGCCCGCCTCACGCGCAATGGCGCGGATGGTCACCGTGCCGTCGTAAATCTCCGGGACCTCGCCATGGAAGAGGCTCTGCACCAGGGCCGGCGCGGCGCGGCTCACAATCACCTGCGGGCCTTTCGCGGCCCGGTCCACGCGCAGCAGCACCACGCGCACCCGCTCACCCACGGCAAACTGCTCCAGCCGCGACTGCTCGCGCTTCGGCATCCGCGCCTCGGCTTTGCCCAGGTCGAAGATCACGTCCATCGGCTCCAGCCGCTTGACCGTCGCGGTCAGCACCTCGCCCGCGCGGTGGTTGTACTCGAGGAACACGGTGTCGCGCTCGGCCTCGCGCACCTTCTGGAAGATCACCTGCTTGGCCATCTGCGCGGCGATGCGGCCCAGCGGCGAGGTGTCCTTATAGAAGCGCAGCTCGCCGCCAATCTCCACCTCGGGCGCCAGCGCGCGCGCCTGCTCCAGCGTCAGCTGGTTGATCTCGTCCTCGACCTGCTCCGGGCCTTCGACCACCGTCTTGAAAACGTATGCGCGGATCTCGCCGGTCTCTTTGTCCATCTCGGCGCGCATGTTCTCCTGCGTCTTGTAGTACTTCCTCGTCGCCAGGGCGATCGCGTCCTCCACGGCGCCCACGACAATGCCGGGCTCGATTCCCTTGTCCCTGCTCAACGTCTCAATCGACTGGTACAGTACGCTTGCCATCTTCAACCTCTATCCTTCTTCGCTGTCGCCATCTGCTCAGCCTTGTCATTCTGAGCCGTAGGCGAAGAATCCCCGCATTTGTAGCGGCACAATCCCGGTTCTCAACTGACAACTGAGAACGAGCAACTGACAACCAACTTCAAATCTCCGCCACCAGATTCGCCTTCTCAATATCGCGCAGCGCAATCTCTAAGATGCTCGCGTCCTCGCTGCTGCTCCCTGTTCCCTGTTCCCTGTCTTTCCCTGTTCCCTGTTCCCGATTCCCTGTCTTTCCCTTTTTCCGCTTCTGCTTCACTGCCGCCAAATCGATGCTGACCTTGCCATCTCGAAACCCCGTCAGCCGCCCGGTCCAGACCTTGCCGCCGTTCACCGGCGTAAACGTCTTCACCTTCACCAGGCTTCCCGCAAACCGCTCATACTCCTCGGCCCGCTTCAGGCTGCGCTCCAGCCCCGGCGACGACACCTCCAGCGTGTACTCCGAGCCCGGCACCACATCTTCCACGTCCAGCAGCGTGCCAAAGTCGCGCGCAAACTCCGCGCAGTCCTCATGCGTCACGCCGGAGAGCAACTCCACCGGTACGCCCTTCGGGAACCCATTGTCATTCCGCAGCGGCGTTAGCCGCGAAGGAATCTGCTTCTCGCCTTCGGAATCCTGTCCGTCACTCTCGTCGTTCGCAACCGACTCCTTCAACCGATTCTTCAGGGCTGCCCGCTCCGCCGCGTCCTTCTCCAGATACACGCGCAGGGTCCGCGCCTTGCCGCCGCCCACAAACTCCACATCGACCACCTCCAGATGGTGCGAAGCCGCGACCCGCTCCGCCATCGCCCGAATTGTGTCGATCTGCAACGCCATACTTGCGCTCGTCATTCTGGACCGCGCAGCATGTCCAGAATCTCCGTATTTGTCAGCCACAACCTGCAACACCGTCATCCAAACCAAACTGCCGTCATCCTGAGCGGAGATTCGCGTCTTGCGCGAACTGGAGTCGAAGGACCCCCGCATTTGCCTTTGTCATTCCTTGAGCGTTCGACGCTTGCGTCGAATGCGGAGGAATCTGCTTTTTGCTCTGCCGGCTCACTGACCCGGCGGGCGTCTTTGGAGCAACAAAAAGTGGGCTCTCGCCCACTCATCTCTTCCGCCAAGTGCCGTCTCCAAAACCGGCTGCCGGTGCGCTCACGGCCCTGTGGAACAAACTCGCTACACCTAAGATACGCCGATTAGCGGCCAATTTCAAATCGCAGCCCGCGCTGCGATTGCGTGCCACCGCCAAATTACAATCGCAGTATGCCCCCGATTCTCAACGCACAGGGCGTCTCCAAGCGCTTCGGCGCGGTACCGCTGTTCCAGGACCTCAACTTCACCGTCTCCTCGGGCGACCGCGTCGGCCTCATCGGCCCCAACGGAGCCGGCAAATCCACCCTCCTCGCCGTCCTCGCCGGGGAGCAGGAGCCCGACTCCGGTAACTTAGCGGTGCGCAAGCGCGCCCGCATCGCCTACGTGAAACAGGAGTCGAGTTTTGCGCCGGGGCTGAGAGTGCGCGGCGTCCTGGAGAGCGCCCTCGCCCGGGCCGGAGTCGCCGAGGGCGACCACGAAGGCCGCCTGCGCGAGACCGCCGGCCGCACCGGCTTCCCCGACCTCTCCGCCGAAGCCGCCACGCTCTCCGGCGGCTGGCGCAAGCGACTCGCCATCGCCGAGGCCATCGTGGGCCACCCGGACGTCCTGCTGCTGGACGAGCCGACCAACCACCTCGATCTCGCCGGCATTGAATGGCTGGAAGAGCTGCTGAACCAGTCCGACTTCGCCTGCGTGATGGTCAGCCACGATCGGTATTTCCTGGAGAATGTCGCCACCGAAATCTTCGAGCTCAGCCGCGTCTACGCCGAAGGCCTGCTGCGCGTGAAGGGCAGCTACTCGAAGTTTCTGGAGGGCCGGGTCGCGTATCTCGACGCGCAGTCGCGGCTGCAGGAGTCGCTTCGCAATCGCGTCAAGATAGAGACGGAATGGCTGCGTCGCGGACCGAAGGCGCGGGCCACCAAGGCCAAGGCGCGCATCGACAACGCCCACGGACTGATCGCGCAGTTGCAGGATGTCGAATCGCGCTCCCAGACCGCCACCGCAGGCATCGAGTTTGCCGCCACCGACCGCAAGACGAAGCGCCTGGTGGAGCTTGAGAACGTCTCCCTCAGCTTTGGTGAGAAGAAGGGCGAGAAGAAAATAGTTGAGGGCCTCAATTTCCTCGTCACCAACGGCATGCGCGTCGGACTCGTCGGCCCCAACGGCAGCGGCAAGACCACCATCCTGCGCCTCCTCACCGGAGAGCTTGCGCCGACCTCAGGCACCATCTCGCAGGCCGCATCGCTTCGCATCGTTTACTTCTCGCAGATGCGCGAACTCCCCGAAGGCGTAACCCTGCGCCGCGCGCTCGCGCCAGACTCCGACTCGGTCGTCTACCAGGGCCGCGTCGTCCACGTCGCCAGCTACGCCAGTAAATTTCTCTTCACCAGCGAGCAGTTGAACCAGCCTGTAGACCGGCTGAGCGGCGGCGAGCGCGCTCGCGTGCTGATCGCGCGCCTGATGCTGGAGCCGGCAGACCTGCTGCTGCTCGATGAGCCGACCAACGATCTCGACATCGCAACGCTCGAGATCCTCGAAGACAGTCTGCTCGAATACTCAGGCGCGCTGGTCCTGGTCACCCATGACCGCTTCATGCTCGACCGCGTCTCAACCGTAGTGCTGGGCCTCGATGGCAACGGCCACACCCAGCGCTTCGCCGACTACCTGCAGTGGGAGCGCTGGATGGAAGAGCAGGAGTCCATAGACCACGCCCCAGACCGCGATCCAGATCACGCCCCTGCCCGCGCCTCTGCGCAATCCGATGTCCAGCCGCAATCCGAACCGGAGCCTCAGGCAGAAGCTCCGCAACAAGCAACGAAACCTCCGCAGCCTGCAAAGAAGAAGCTCTCCTATCTCGAAGCCCGCGAGTTCGCGGCCATCGAAGACCGGATCGAAGAGGCCGAGCTGCAACTTGCGGCCGCGCGTACCAAGGTCGAGGACCCGGTGATCGCGAGGGACGCCGCCGCGCTCACCGACTCCCTTGCCGAACTGGAGCGAGCCAAAGCAAGCGTCGACAACCTGGTAGAGCGCTGGGCGCAACTCACCGAACAAGCCGGCTAAGCGCGGAACAAAACGCACCTCATAAGTGTCTTTAAGGTAGGAGTAACTTCTGCGATATGAAGAAACGATTTGTCTGCTCGCGTTTTTTGACTACGGTTGGGCTCTTCGCGCTGCTTCCCCACTTGCACTCGCAGGAGATTGCACACGACACTCCAGCCACAATCGCACAGCTCAATGAATGGCTGCATAACAACGATTCACGACTGGTGGCATGGGCCGCAACATTGGCTCGCGAGCGCCAGCAGGATGCTTTCATTTCACTCTTGCCCGACTGGCTGAAACAATCACCTCTAATCCAGGACTATGGCTATTCGCCCAACCGGGAGGACAGTCGCGCCTACGATGCTGTGCTCGACGCGCTGATCCGTGGAGGCAGTCAGCCTACGGTCGAACCCAGTGTCCTTCGCGACCTGGCACGCACCTATCCAATTCAGGCATTTCTCCTGCTTGACCGGCTTCCCGCGGAGCAACAGTTGCCTGTGCTCAAGGAGTGGTTCTCGGTAGCTGAGCTTGATTCGCGCCACTCGCAATTAGCCCGTCTGGCAGCGATGCGGCTTGCTCAATGGCCAACCCCGGTTCCCGGCTTTGCTGCCCGCATCCTCACAGCGGCGGAGGAGCAGCTCACTATCGATCTACTTCCTCGGAGCGGTACTGGGAGCGGGTATGGTTCTATGAGTTGCGGAGATTCTTTGTATACGCCACCGACGGCAGGATGGCCGATCGTTTACCTCCCCATTGTGGAGGAGGGAAATGATCATACAAGAGACGCAACTCTGATCGCGCTCGATGATGATCACATTACCTATCGCTGGGTAGAAGAAAATTCGCCTGGCGGCACCTGCCACGGCTTACGAGGACTAGATCAGGGCCTTCGCCATACAATCGTCGCGCACTGGCTCAAGCAACCGCCGAAAACGATGCAGTGGCAGGTGGCGCAGACTGTCCCGGTAGTGTGGACCAACCGCGCCGCCTTTGATTTGGAGGTCGGTCGCCTGATCGAAAGCGAAGAGGAGAACTTCGCCACGATGGCGAATGACTTAGGCCAAGCAGGTCTGCTTTCACAAGAGGAGGCCACCTGGGTACGGCCGAAGCTTGTCGTCCGCGTGGTCTGTGACATCGACCCATGCCCAATTCTGGGTGCTTCAAAAGGGCGTCAGATAGAGGATTTGGATATACCCTCCTAAGCGCATCGGCCTTTCATTGCCCCTCCCTCGCTGCAACCTCTATAATCAAAGAGATGGCCCCGCTGCTCCCTTTCGCGCTCTGTTGCTGTCCGCCCATGTGCGGCGGCGCCTGTCGCAGCTAGCCTGGCCCACCCCGCAATCCTTTCTGATTCCAAACAGCCGCGTCCGCATCTGTAACTCCAGCACGCGCGACTCCAGACACAGCAACACCCGGAAACCTGATGCCCGCACTTGCCACATCTGCCACCGCCGACGACACCACGCAGCAGTTGCACGCAGCGCGCCTGAACCACCTGCAGGCCCTCGAAGCCGAGAGCATCGCCATCATGCGCGAGGCCGTCGCCGAGTTCGCCAAGCCGGTGATGCTCTACTCCATCGGCAAGGACTCCTCCGTTATGCTGCGCCTCGCGCAGAAGGCCTTCTACCCCGGCAAGTTTCCCTTCCCGCTGCTGCACATCGACACCAACTACAAGTTCCCGGAGATGATCCGCTTCCGCGACTCCTATACCAAGGAGATCGGCGCCGAGCTGATCGTCCATCGCAACGAGAAGGCCATCGCCGACGGGGCCAACCCATACACCCTGGGCACGCAGAACTGCTGCGGCCTGCTCAAGACGCGCAGCTTGCTCGATGGACTGGAAGAAGGCGGGTTCGACGCGGCCTTCGGCGGTGCGCGCCGCGACGAAGAGAAGAGCCGGGCCAAAGAACGCGTCTATTCCTTCCGCGACTCCGCAGGCCAGTGGGACCCCAAGAACCAGCGCCCCGAGCTCTGGAGCCTCTACAACTCGCGCCTCAGCAAAGGCGAGAGCATCCGCGTCTTCCCGCTCTCCAACTGGACCGAGCTCGACATCTGGCTCTATCTCTACGCGGAAAAAATCCCCATCGTGCCTTTGTATTTTGCGAAGGAACGCCCCATCACCATCCGCGGCGGCGCGCTCACCCTGGTCGATGAGACCACCAAGCTGATGCCCGGCGAAAAGGTCGAGCCCATCAAGGTGCGTATGCGCTCGCTCGGCTGCGCGCCCTGCACCGGCGCCATCCGCAGCGAGGCCGACACGCTGCCCAAGATCATCGAGGAGTTGCTCACCTTCCGCCGCAGCGAACGCGAGAACCGCGCCATTGACCATGATGAGGAAGGCTCCATGGAGACCAAGAAGCGGGAGGGCTACTTCTAATGAGCATCCCTGTCGCTATGCCTCTCTTGGACAATGCGCCCGCGCACGCGCCCGCGCCCAGCTTTGAGGAATTCCTCAACGCGCACCTCGGCCAGGAGATGCTGCGCTTCACCACCGCCGGCAGTGTCGACGACGGCAAGTCCACCCTCATCGGCCGTCTGCTGCATGACACCAAGAGCGTCTATGAGGACCAGCTCGCCGCCGTGAAGAACAGCCGCGTCAACCGCGCGGCCAAGGGCCATGTCGACTTCTCGTTGCTCACCGACGGCCTCAAGGCCGAGCGCGAGCAGGGCATCACCATCGACGTCGCCTACCGCTACTTCTCCACCGCGCGGCGCAAGTTCATCATCGCGGACACGCCCGGCCATGAGCAGTACACGCGCAACATGGCCACCGGCGCCTCCACCGCCGATGTCGCCATCATCCTCATCGACGCCAACGCATATCAAAAGGCCGGCCAACTGCTGCCGCAGTCCCGCCGCCACACCTACATCGCCTCGCTGCTCGGCATCCCGCACGTCGTCGCCGCGGTCAACAAGATGGACCTCGTCGGCTACTCCGAGGCCAGCTACAAAGCCATCCAGCGCGACTTCGAGGCGCTCTGCGCCAGCCTCGGCCTCACCGGAGTCACCACCATCCCCGTCAGCGCGCTCGAAGGCGACAACGTCGTTACCCAGAGCGCGGCGATGTCCTGGTACACCGGCCCCACGTTGCTCGAATACCTTGAGACCGTTCCTCTCGCCTCGTCCGACACCGCTGGCCCCATGCGCTTCCCAGTCCAGTTGGTCGTCCGTCCCGATGCCAACTTCCGCGGCTTCGCCGGACAGGTGGCCCGCGGAACGCTCCGCGCCGGTGACCGCGTGATGGCGCTCCCCTCCCGCCGCGAAACCACCGTCTCGCGCATCGTCACCTACGACGGCGACCTTGCCGCCGCCTCGCATCCGCAGAGCATCACCGTCGAACTCGCCGACGAGATCGACCTCAGCCGCGGCGAAATGCTCATCCCCACCGATGATGCAGCGCTGCCCAGCGCCAGCAGCCGCTTCCGCGCCATGGTCGTCTGGATGCACGAGCAGCCGCTGCAGGTAGGCCGCACCTATCTTGCCAAGCACACTACGCGCACCGTGCGCGCCACCGTCCGTGCCATCCGCTACCGCGTCGACGTCAACACGCTCGACCACATCAACGCGCAGTCCCTCGCGATGAACGAGATCGCCGAGGTCGAGTTCGAGACCAGCCTGCCGCTCTTCTTTGACAGCTACGCCGCCTGCCGCGCCACCGGCTCGCTTATCCTCATCGACCGCCTGTCCAACGCCACCGTCGCCGCCGCGATGATCGTCAGCGCCGTGGAAGGCTCGGGCGTCTCCGGCCACGCAGGACTGCCTTCGCTTATCCTCGTGCCCGGCCGGGCCGATCTTGCCCTTCGTGTGCGCGAGACCCTCGCCGCCCGCGGCGAGCAGGCCATCGTCATCGACGACGCGCTCATCCCGGACTCCGCCGTCGCCGCCGCCGTCCGCGCGCTGGACCTCGCCGGCGTCATCGCCATCTCCGCGCGCACGCTGCCGCAGCCCACCATCGACACCATCGACGAGTTCGTCTCCGGCGCTGTCCAGGTGGAAGACAGCGCGGATGAAGGTGACATCCTCAAACGCTACTCGGTGAGCCTATGAATGCAACTGGAACAGTTACAGATTACGAACAGCTGACAGCCGAGCAGCTCACCGGGCAGATCGTCCGCGAGGCCGCCGGCGCGCCCATCTGCCTCACCTCCAGCTTCCAGACCGAGGACATGGTCGCGCTCCACATGCTGCGCGCGCATCTGCCCGATGTTCCCGTCATCTTTCTTGAGACCGGCTACCACTTCAAGGAACTCATCGCCTACCGCGACCGCATGGCCGCTGAGTGGAAGCTGAACCTCGTCAACGCCATGCCAAAGACCACGCTCGCCGAGCACGAGGCGCAGCACGGTCTCCTATATATAGTCCAGCCCACCGAGTGCTGCGCCATCCGCAAAGTCGAACCGCTGATGCGCTCGCTCCAGCCCTTCGACTGGTGGTTCACCGGCCTGCGGCGCGAGCAGTCGCCCACCCGCGCCAACCTCAAAAAGGTTGAGGACCACAAGCTGCCCACCGGCAAGACCATGAAGAAGGTCAGCATCCTCGCCGACTGGACCATGGCCCAGGTCGACGACTATGCCGCCGCGCACTCGATCCCGCGCCTTGAGCTCTACGACCGCGGCTACACCTCCATCGGCTGCGAGCCCTGCACCGCCATCCCCGAGGCCGGCGCCGACGCGCGCAGCGGCCGCTGGGGCGGCAAGAAGCTCGAGTGCGGCATCCATACCTTCTCTGAAAAGGTATAAACTCAGTCTCCAGCAGATCGCCGGCGAGAAGGGCTTTCAATGAAACGAACTATACAGGTTCTGGTTTTATTGGCTGTCTCCGTTCCCTGGCGCTCTCCGGCACAGACCGAACAGACAGCTTCCGTGCAACAGCAGATTCTCGGAACTTGGAGGCTGGTGTCCTATGTTCGCGAAGAGGTCGCTTCCGGCGCCAAGTCCGACGTCATGGGACCGCATCCATACGGCTACATCAATTACGGACCTGACGGGCGCATGATGGTGATCATTGCCGCGAGTGACCGCAAGAAGCCTGTTGGTCCTATTGCTACACCAAACGAAGCAGAGGCCCTGATCACGAGCATGCTCGCTTACGCCGGCAGCTATTCGGTTGACAGCGAAGCCAAGACCATTACTCATCAGATAGATGTATCGTGGGACCAGTCTCGCACTAGTGAGTCGTTTGTGCGACTTTACAACTTGGACGGCCGTCGGCTTACGCTTACAACCGAACCCTCGAACGACCCGGTCACCGGCAAGAAAACAATCCGCACATTAGCGTGGGAAAAAGTGAAGTAGCAAACGACGGAACGTAACATCTGTTTTGTTAAGGGCACGGCCTCAGAGCCTGTCCTGAGCGAAGTGAAGGATGCCGTAACGGCCACATCTATTAAGTAAAAGGGCTTTAGCCCCTGAGGTCATCTTCGATGCCAGACCGCAGACGTATCCTCCGGCAGTGGCGCGAAGGCGCGGCAAGCGCGCTCGTTACCCTGGTGCGTGCTGAAGGCTCCTCCTACCGCCGCCCCGGCGCACATCTGCTCATCGGTGCCAATGGCGAATGCTCCGGCTCCATCAGCGGTGGCTGCCTCGAAGCCGAAGTCGTGCGCAAGGCCCCATGGCTGACGCGCGACGGCGCAGTCGTCGAACGTTACTCCACTCTCTTCGACGACACCGCAGACATCCCCTACGGCCTCGGCTGCGGCGGCATCGTCGACCTGCTGCTCGAACCTGTGGACACACCCGAATGCCGCGCCCTGCTCGAAGCCATCGAAGCCTCCCTCACCGGGGCCGAATTCCACGTCGCCACCTGGCTCCC
>Ga0208849_1001880_pt1 | contig 12919 bp, 13 predicted proteins | sample NGESurdeep072012_10_FD_184470 | JGI IMG/M metagenome (GOLD analysis project Ga0208849, IMG submission 184470) | Arctic peat soil microbial communities from Barrow, Alaska - NGEE Surface sample 53-3 deep-072012 (SPAdes) | ecosystem: Environmental > Terrestrial > Soil > Wetlands > Peat ...
CATCCGCACGATATCGGCACGATTCTCGACAGCGAGGGCATCGCCATTCGTACCGGACATCACTGCGCCATGCCGCTGATGCAGTTTTACGGCGTGCCAGCCACTGCCCGCGCCTCCTTCGGCTGCTACAACGACGTGCACGATGTCGAGCGTCTGGTCGAGGGGCTGCGCAAGGTACGGGAGTTGTTCGGCTGATGGATCTCAAGGAGCTGTATCGCGAGGTCATCCTCGATCACAACCGCAGCCCGCGGAATTTCGGCCGTCTCGATCCGGCCGACGCCACGGCCGCAGGACGCAATCCGCTGTGCGGCGACGTGCTCGACCTCACGCTGCGCATGCAAGGCGACCGCGTCGCCGACCTGCGCTTCGAAGGACAGGGCTGCGCGATTTCCATGGCTTCGGCTTCGCTCATGAGCGAGGCGGTCAAGGGTCGCCGCCGCGATGAAGTCGAGCAGCTGTACGCGCAGGTGCACGCGTTGCTGACCGGGCGCGAGAGTGTCGGCGAGCACGAACTCGGCAAGCTGGCGGCGCTCGGCGGCGTGGTGGAATTTCCCGCGCGCGTCAAATGCGCCAGCCTGTGCTGGCACACGCTGCATGCAGCGCTGGCCGATACCAAAGCGCCGGTTTCGACGGAGTAAACATGCGAGCCTACGAAAACGAACCGGTCGTCATTCAACGCGATGTCGAGGCGGTCATGGTGCCCGGCGGCCAGCCGATCACGCTCAGGCTCGGTCTCGCCGGCTATATCACCCAGGCGCTCGGCGGCAGTTTCACGCTCTACGTCGAGGGCAATCTGTACCGCCTCGCCGGCGATCAGGCCGACGCCATCGGCAAGGAAGTCGTGCGGCCGCCGGAGCTGCCGCCCAACGCCACTGAAGCGGACGTGCGCGAACTGGCCTGGCAGCAGATGCGCAGCTGCTTTGACCCCGAGATTCCGATCAACATCGTCGATCTGGGACTGGTGTACGAATGCGAGGTGACGCCGGGCGCGGATCAGACGCGCGATATCCGCGTCACCATGACCCTCACAGCACCCGGCTGCGGCATGGGCGACGTGCTGGTGCAGGATGTCAGGGAAAAACTCGAGACCATTCCTACCATTGGCCGCGTCGAGGTCAGCCTGACCTTCGACCCTCCCTGGAGCCAGTCCATGATGTCGGACGCGGCGCGCCTGCAGACCGGGATGAGCTGGTAATCCATCGTGGACGCGTGAAACGGCTGCTGCTACTGCGGCATGCGCACGCCGAAGAGGCGCAGGGCCGTGCCGATATCGATCGGCCGTTGAGCGCGCGCGGCCGCACGCAAGCGCTGGCTGCAGCGCAATCGATCGCGCTGGCGGAATTGGCGTGTGAGGCGGTGCTGAGCAGCACGGCGTTGCGCGCCAGGGAAACTGCGCTCATCGTCGCAGCGCAGCTGGATCTGGGCGATGACTTACAGTTCGAGCCTACCTTGTATCTGGGCAACGTGGAGGCGTTGCTCGGGCCGCCGCGGCGCTGCCCGGACTCTGTCAGCACGCTGTTGATCGTTGGTCACAATCCGGGTTTGAGCGAGCTGGCGCAGAGTTTCAACGGCAATGCGGCGCGCATCGAGTTGCAGACCGCGGGCCTGTGCGCCATCACGCTTGCCGCCCGCATGCGCTGGCGCGAACTGTCGCCGCGCCAGGTCACTGGCGTTACGCTGCTGCGTTGAGTGCGCGGCTACTCAACCGTGCAGAAGCAGTAAGCGTAGAGCGCATGAGGCGTGGTCAGCCGTGCCCAGCGCGATAACTCGCGATCCAGCGGCGCGAGACGCTGCGCCAGGGCGCCGATGCCGCCATGCACCCAGCCGATGCGCTCGAGCAGGTGTTCGCCGCTGGATCGCACCTGCAATAGCAATTGCTGCGCCCAGCCCAATTCCGGTTCGATACGGCGCACGCCGTAGGCACCCTGAAGTCCGGCGCGCCTGGCGGCAGATTGCACCGCATCCTGGTAGCTGCCGATGCGGTCGATGAGTCCGATAGGCAGTGCATCCGCACCGGCCCAGACGCGGCCCTGGGCGATGGCGTCGACGGCATCGCGGGTCTTGCCGCGCCCGGCAGCCACCCGTGCGAGGAACTGCTCGTAGGTGTGATCAACCGTGCTCTGCAATAACTTGTTGGCTCCCTCCGACAAAGGCCGATCCAGCCGCATCGCGCCCGACAATGGCGTGGTGCCCACGCCATCGACGTTGATGCCAAGCTTGGTCAGGCTGCGGCTGAAGGTCGGGATGCTCGCGAATACCCCGATCGAACCGGTGATGGTATTGGCGCTGGCGATGATCTCATCGGCGGGCGCGGCGATGTAATAGCCGCCGGAGGCCGCAACGTCGCTCATCGAAACCACCACTGGTTTGCCGGCCTCCTTGAGCGCACGCACCTCACGGTAGATCTGCTCGGATGCCAGCACGCTGCCGCCGGGGCTGTCAACGCGCAGCACCAGGGCGCGTATGTCGTTGTCCAGGCGTGCCTGGCGCAGCAGCTGCGCCGTTGACTCGCCGCCAACGAAACCGGGCGGCTGCTTGCCGTCGAGTATCTCGCCGCTGGCGACGATCACGCCCACCGCCGCCCCCTTGCCGCGCTGCTTGTCCTCGGCGTGCGTGGCGCGCAGGTAGTCGCTGACCGATACCTGGCGATAGGAGCGGCTGGTGCCGTCGGCGCCCACCAGGTCAATCATGCGCGACTCGACCTGCTGCGTGGTCTTGAGATCGGTGACCAGGGCGTTGTCCTTGGCTACTTTGGCCGTGTCGCCGCCGGCAGCAGTGACGGCCTCGACATAGTTGCTGGCGTATTGCGAAATTGCCGGACTCTTCAGGTTGCGCGCGCCGGCAATCGCCTGGCAGTAGCCGCGCCACAGCACACCCAGATAGGCTTCGCTTTCCTGCCGGTCTTCACTCGACATGTCGTGACGCGTGTAGTTCTCGGCCGCGCTCTTGAATTTGCCGGCGCGGAACAGGTGCATGTCGACGCCCAGCTTGTCGAGCGCGCCCTTGAAGAACATGCGATAGCGATCGTAGCCGTCGAGCAGTACGAAACCGAACGGATCGAGGTACACCTCATCGGCCTGCGCGGCCAGGTAGTACTGGCTCTGCAGAAAGTAGCTGCCTTCGGCGATGACCTTCTTGCCGCTGTGGCGAAACTCGGCGATCGCAGCCGCCAGTTCCTCGAGCTTGACCTGGCCGGTGCTGTCCATGTCGTCGGTATCGATCAGCAGCGCGCCGATGTGGGAATCACTGGCCGCGGCGCGGATGGCGGTGGTCAGATCCCAGAGCAGCGTCTGCGGATCGCCGGCGCCCTGCGCTTCGCTGATGGCGCGCTGCAGCGCCTCACCGCTGAGCTGCTCGACGATATTGCCGGAAGGACGCACGACCAGCGCCGCCTTCTCCGGCAGCCGCGGCGTCGCCTGGCGCAGTGCGCCGATCACGATGCCCAGCAGCGCCAGCAGCACCAGCAGGTGCAGGAAGCGGCGCAGCGTATCGAGCCCGCGCCATAGACCGTGAAGGAACCGGCCGAGGGAGTGCATCGGCGCCGGGCGCTCCGGACGCTAGACTTTTTCTTCGATGCGGGCAGCCTTGCCGGTGCGATCGCGCAGATAGTAGAGCTTCGCGCGCCGCACGCTGCCGCGACGCTTGACCGCAATCTCGCTGATGCTCGGACTGTGCACCTGGAAGGTGCGCTCGACGCCCTCGCCGTGCGACACCTTGCGCACCGTGAACGAGGAGTTGAAGCCGCGGTTGCTGCGCGCAATCACCACGCCTTCGTAGGCCTGCACGCGTTCGCGATCGCCCTCGACCACTTTGATCTGCACGACGACGGTGTCGCCGGGCTTGAACTCGGGCACGGTGCGCGTCATGCGCTCGGCTTCGAGTGTGCGAATAATGTTGCTCATAGTCATTTTCCTCTTCAGCGTTGCGCGCCCTCGCGCTGCTCCGTCAAAAATTCCTCCAGCAGCGCCCGGCGCTCGGCATCGAGCGGCTGGTGGCTGATCAACTCCGGCCGCCGCAGCCACGTGCGCCCGACGCTCTGCTTGCGCCGCCAGCGCTCGATCGCTGCGTGATCCCCGGAGCTCAGCACCGCGGGCACCCGCCGGCCTTCAAACACTTCCGGCCGCGTGTAGTGCGGCCAGTCGAGCAGGCCATCGCTGAACGAATCCTGCTCGCTCGAGCGCTCATCGCCCAGCGCTCCGGGCAACAACCGCGCCAGCGCATCGATCAGCACCAGCGCCGGCAGCTCACCGCCCGAGAGCACATAGTCGCCGATTGACAGTTCCTGGTCGACCGCGAGCGCCAGCGCCCGCTCATCGATTCCCTCGTAACGACCCGCAACCAGCACCATTCCCGGCAGGCGCGCGAGTTCCGCCACGCGCCGCTGCGTCAGCGGCTGGCCCTGCGCCGACAATGCAATGCGAACACTGCCATCGGGCACGCGCCGCCTCGCCGCCGCGATCGCCGCACACAACGGCTCAGGCTTGAGCACCATTCCCGGGCCGCCGCCGTAGGGCCGGTCATCGACCGTTCGGTGCACGTCCGAACTATGTGCCCGCGGGTCCTCGGTCCCCACGCTGAGCAGCCCGCGCTCCAACGCGCGCGCCAGCACTCCAAAGCGCAGCGCATCGGCGATCAGCGCCGGAAACAGCGTGACGACTTCGATGCGCACTGCACCCTCAAAAATCCGCCGGCCAGTCGACCTCGATCTCGCGCTGTTGCAGATCCACGCGCTTCAAATGCGGCGGTCCCGCTGGCACCGCGTATTCACGCTCGCCGTGCACCACCATCACTGCGGTGGCCGGCGCCGTCAGGAAATACTGCAGCGTGCCGAGCACCACACCCTGCACGTTGCGCACCGTAAACCCGAGCAGATCCTCGCGGTAATACTCGCGCTCAGCCGCGGCCGGCAAAGCCGCGCGTTCGATCAGAATCTCGAATTCACGCAGCGCCTCGGCGGCGTCACGATCGCCGACTCCTGCCAGCTCCGCACGCATGGCGTGGCCATCCCACTGCGCATGCAACACTTCGATGGTCCGTTCCGAACCTTCGGCGCTGTCGCCGGGTCTGCGCAGGCGCCAGCGGCGATGCTGCAGCAGCGATTCGGGCGGATCGGTGTAGGAAAGCACCTTGACCCAGCCGCGCAGCCCGAAAGACGCGACGATGCGGCCGAGTACGATGTATCGATTCAGGCAGCCGCGGCCGCTGGAGCGGCTTCGCGCCGGTGCTTCGCGACCAGGGAGCGCACGCGATCGGACTGCTGCGCGCCGAGACGCAGCCAGTGATCGATGCGCTCGAGATCGAGCTTCAGCCGCGTGTCTTTACCGCGCGCCACCGGATTGAAGTAACCCACGAGTTCCAGGCTCGAACCACCCTGCCGCTCGCGGCTGTCGGTGACAACCACGTGGTAGAAGGGCTGATTCTTGGCGCCGCGGCGCGTCAAACGAATTGTGACCATAATCGCTGTTCGGTAAGGGCCCAAAAAAGAGCGCGGATTCTACGCAAAATGCCCCGCATATGAAAGGCTTATGAACTGCCGCCGGCGGCTTTAGCGTCCGCGGGGCATGCCAGGCGGCATACCGCCGCGCAAGCCGGCCATGAGCCGGCCCAGCTTGCCGCCCTTCATGCCCTTCATGAGTTTCTGCATCTCCATGAATTGCTTGAGTAAGCGGTTGACGTCCTGGACCTGCACGCCGGCGCCGGAGGCGATGCGGCGGCGCCGCGAGCCGTCGATCAGTCCCGAGCGCAGCCGCTCCTGGCGCGTCATCGAATCGATGATCGCAATCTGGCGCTTGAGTTCACGGTCGGCCTGATCAGCCGGCATGGCCGCGCGTCGGCCGGCCAGCTGCGCCGGCAATTTATCCATGACCGCGCCCAGGCCCCCGAGCTTGCGCACCTGTTCCAGCTGCTCGCGCAGATCGAGCAGATTAAAACTCTTGCCCGAGGCGACCTTGCGCGCCAGTTTCTCGGCGCTGTCGACGTCAACCTTGCGCTGCACGTCCTCGACCAGCGACACCACATCGCCCATCCCCAGGATGCGCGTGGCCATACGCTCCGGATCGAAGGGCTGCAGCGCGTCGAGCCTCTCACCCACGCCCAGGAATACGATCGGCTTACCGGTTACCGAGCGCACCGACAGTGCCGCGCCGCCGCGGGCATCGCCGTCCGCCTTGGTCAGGATGATGCCGGTGAGCTCGAGCGCGGCGCTGAATGCCCGGGCCGAATTGAGCGCGTCCTGGCCGGCCATGGCGTCGACCACGAACAGCCGCTGGTGCGCACCCGCGGCGCGATCGATGGCCTGGACCTCCGCCATGAGTTCGGCATCGACGTGCAACCGTCCCGCGGTATCGATGATCAGGGTCTCATAGACACCGCGGCGCGCGGCTTCCAGCGCCGCCAGTGCGATGGCCGCCGGCTCATCGCTGGAGGCGCTGGGAAAGAAGTCGGCACCCACGCTTTGCGCGAGCCGTTCCAGCTGCAGGATCGCCGCCGGGCGGCGTACGTCGGTGCTCACCAGTAATACCCGCCGCCGCTGGGTTTCCTTGAGCCAGCGCGCCAGCTTGCCGGCGGTAGTGGTCTTTCCGGCTCCCTGCAGGCCGGCGAGCAACACCACCTGCGGCGGCTGTACATTGAATGTGAAGCCGGCGGCGCTGGCTCCCAGCAGTTCAACCAGCTCGCGGTGCAGGATGCCGATGAAGGCCTGACCGGGCGTCAGGCTGGTGGCCACTTCCGCGCCCAGCGCGCGCACCTTGACGCTGTCGGTGAAGCTCTTGACCACCGGTAAGGCCACGTCGGCCTCGAGCAGCGCCATGCGCACCTCGCGCAGGGTCTCGGCGACGTTCTCTTCGGTCACGCGCCCGCGGCCGCGCAGGCTCTGCACGGCGCTGGCCAGCCGTTCGGTCAGTTTGTCGAACATTGTGCGGGAGTGCGGTGGCGCCGCCCTATACAGCTATCGGGTGACCCATTATAAAGACCCGGTGGATAATGCGCCGTCGATCGTTCTGGTCCTGCTCCTGCTGGCACTGCTGTTCGTGATCGCCTTCTCCGCCGGCACCGAAGTAGCGATGCTGTCGGTCAATCGCTATCGCATCCGCCATCGGGCGGGCCTCGGCGAGCGCCGCGCGCGCCTGCTCGAGAAACTGCTGGCCCAGCCCGATCGCTGGCTGGGCGCCAACCTGGTCATCCTGGCGCTCGCGAGCGTGGCGGCCACCACGGTCGCAACACTGCTGGCGCAGCGCACCGGCGAGCCCCTGGCGCTGCCGCTCATGATGATCCTGCTGACGGTGGTCATGATCGTGTTCTGCGAGCTGGCGCCGAAGATCTTTGCCGCGGTGCATTCCGAAAGCGTGGCGCTGGGTTCGGCCTACATCTACCTGGTGCTGCTCTGGGTCAGTACGCCGGTGGTCTGGGTAAGTAACCACATGGCCCAGGGATTCCTGCGCCTGATCGGCGTCACGCGCCGTACCCATGCCACGCAGGCGTTGTCCACCGACGAGCTGCGTACCGTGGTCGCCGAGGCCAGCGCCCTGGTGCCGCAGCGCCATCGTCAGATGCTGCTGTCGATTCTCGATCTCGAGCGCGTCAGCGTCGATGACATCATGATTCCGCGCCAGGAAATCGCCGCCATTGATATCGCGCAGAACTGGGAGGACATCATCGATCGCCTGCGCCAGACTCCGCACTCGCGCCTGCCCGTCTATGACGGCACGCTCAGCAACCTGATCGGCATCCTGCAGATGAAACGCGTGGCGCAGGAACTGGCGCGCGGAACGCTCAGCCGCGAGCGGCTCATGGAGCTGGCCAAGGCACGCGAACCCTACTACGTGCCCGAAGGCACGCCGCTGAATCAGCAGCTGGCGCAGTTTCAGCGCACCCGCCGGCGGCTGGCCTTCGTAGTCAACGAATACGGGGATATCGCCGGCCTGGTCACGCTCGAGGACATCCTCGAGGAGATCGTCGGTGAATTCACCACCGATCCGACCGCGGTCACACATAAAGACGTCAGCCGCGATCCCGCCGGCAACTGGCTGGTGAACGGCAGCGCCACGATCCGCGCGCTCAATCGCTCGCTCGGATGGCAATTGCCGGCCCTCGGGCCGCGCACCCTCAACGGTCTGCTGCTCGAGAAACTCGAGACCATTCCCACGCCAGGCACGGCACTGCGCATCGGTGATTACGAGTTCGAGATTCTGCAGATCGCCGACAACGCCATCCGCACCGTGCGCGTGCGGCTGGCGCCGCCGACGCAAGCGGTCAGCGCCTAGGCCAGAGGCTAGGCAAAAGCCGCCGCGATTGCCTCGGCGATGCTCGAGACCCCGAGCAGCGCAAGGCCGGCGATCTCGGCGCGCGGCAGGTTCTCGCGCGGCAGGATGACGCGCGTGAACCCCAGTTTTTCCAGTTCACGCAGCCGTTCCTCGCCGTAGGCCACCGGGCGTACCTCACCGGTAAGTCCGAGTTCCCCATAGACCACCAGCGACGATGGCAACGCGCGCGTACGCACACTGGAGGCCAGCGCCAGCGCCAGCGGCAGATCGGTGGCGGTCTCGGTGATCTCGATGCCCCCGACCAGGTTGACGAACACATCGTAGTCGGCCAGCGGCAACTCGGCATGGCGGCTCAGTATGGCCATCAGCATCGACAATCGATTGGCGTCGACACCCTGTGCGACCCGGCGCGGGGCATTGGAGCGGCTGCGATCGACCAGGGCCTGCACTTCGATGAGCAGCGGCCGGCCACCATCGCGCGCTACCATCACCACGCTGCCGGGCACCGGCTGTGCATGGCGCGACAGGAAGATCGCGGAAGGATTGCGCACTTCCTTGAGCCCGGCCTCACTCATGGCAAAGAAGCCCAGCTCATTGACCGGGCCGAACCGGTTCTTGGTGGCCCGCAGCAGCCGGTAGCGGCTGGCGGTATCGCTGGTGAAGTACAACACCGTGTCCACCATGTGCTCCAGCAGCTTGGGTCCCGCGATCGCGCCATCCTTGGTCACGTGGCCGACGATCATGACCGCGCCGCCGCCGCTCTTGGCGTAGCGCACCAGCGCGGCCGTGCATTCGCGCAATTGCACTACCGACCCGGCGCTGGATTCGGCGCTGTCAAGCCGCATCGATTGAATCGAGTCGATCACCAGCAGTGCGCAACGATGCTCGCTGGCAAGCTTCAGGATGGCATCGAGTGAGCTGTCAGCCACCAGCGCCAGCTGCGCGCCCTGCAACTTCAGTCGCTGCGCCCGCAGTGCCACCTGCGCCACGGACTCCTCGCCGCTGGCGTAGACGATCGGCAGTTCCCGTGACAGGCCCGCAGCCACCTGCAACAGCAGGGTTGATTTGCCAATGCCCGGCTCGCCCCCCAGCAGCGTCACCGAACCGGGAAGCAGGCCGCCGCCAAATACTCGATCCAGTTCGGCAATTCCAAACGACATGCGTGGCGACGCCGTGGCCGTAATGCTGGCGACCTCAAGCCCGGCGGCCTGCGCCGCCTCAAGGCGCTCGGCTCCCGACCGTACCGCGGTGACGCGCTCGAGCGTATCCCAGGCTTTGCAATGGCCGCACTGGCCCTGCCACTTCAGGGCCTCACCGCCGCAGGTTCGACAGACGAAAAGGGTTTGCGTACGCGCCACGGATGCGATTTCGGAAGTCTCTTGAACGCCGGATTGCGCCCAGCGGCATGCTACACCCCGGAGCGCAAATGTGATCGGAGCCGCGCATTGGGCCTGCCGCGATGCTAAGTTATAGCATCAGCGCACTGTATCTGAGCGCCAGGGACCCGAGAATATAGGGCGCGGGGACGCCATTGAAGACACGGATCGAAGTGTGACGCAGTTCAAAATTCAACCAAGAATCAATTTATGCCGCGTTCCAGAGGCCGTATGAGCCTCAAGGGCAAAGTGCTTTGCGTTGGCCAGACCGACACTGGCCGCGTCCGCGAGCACAACGAGGATACGATTGCCTACGACTCGGACATCGGCTTGCTGGTCCTGGCCGACGGCATGGGCGGTTATAACGCCGGCGAAGTGGCCAGCGGCATTGCCGTCAAGACCATCGTCGGGCTGGTGCGCGATGCCGTCGAGCGCGAGGATCTGCGTAATCACGACTCCGCCGCCGGACTGGCCCGCGCCTCGATCATCCTGCGCGATGCCATCCTGCGGGCCAATAAGATCATTTTTCAGACTGCACGCACGCAGCCGCAGTGCGAGGGCATGGGCACCACCGTGGTCGGCGCCTTGTTCTTCGACAACCGCGTATCGATCGCCCATGTCGGGGACTCGCGCCTGTACCGCATGCGCAGCGCCGGGTTCGAGCAGATGACCATGGATCACTCGCTGCTGCAGGAGCTGGTCGATCGCGGCTTCTACTCCCCGGAGGAGGCCCAGCGGGCGGCCAACAAGAACTACGTCACCCGGGCGCTGGGTGTCGAACCCAACGTCGACGTCGAGGTGCAGGAGCACCCGGTGCAGAAGGGTGATCTGTATCTCATTTGTTCCGACGGCTTGTCAGACATGGTCGAGGATGAAGACATTCACTTAACCATGAGCACCTTTGGTGCTAACCTTGAGAATGCCACTAAACAACTGATCCAGTTGGGTAATGACAATGGTGGCAAGGATAATATCTCGGTCGTTGTGGCGCAGATCATGGAATCGTTCCCGGCGCCCCGCGGAATACTCGACAAAATGTTGGGCTGGTTTAGCTCCACTTGAGGCGAAACGCACATGGCTAGGTTGATTCTGAGTCTGGATGGCACCGTCCTCGCGGAATACAACATGAACAAGGAGCGCTATACCATCGGGCGACTCCCGGACAACGATATCCGCATCGACAACCCGGCCGTCAGCGGGCACCACTCGCTGATCATCAACATTCTCAACGATTCATTTCTTGAGGATCTCAACAGCACCAATGGCACCTACGTCAACGGCAAGCTGATCAAGAAGCACGCGCTGCAACATGGCGACGTGATCACGGCCGGACATCATCAGCTGCGATTCGTCGAGGATGACGAAGCCCAGCAGGATGAGTTTGAAAAGACCATGGTGATTCAGCCGTCCGCGCGGCCGGTAGAGCGCATACGCGCCGCCGTCAGCGACGCCGGCACCACCGCCGCGCGCCGCTCGATCAGTAATGGTGCGCCGGCGATCAAGAAGGCCAAGCTGCAGGTGCTGTCCGGCGCCTTCGCCGGCCGTGAACTGGAACTGACCAAGGCACTGACGACGCTCGGGCGTCCGGGCGTGCAGGTCGCGGCGATCACGCGCCGTGCCGAAGGCTACTTCATCGTGCACGTCGATTCCGACGGTGATGAGAACTTCCCGCTCGTCAACGGCGCCAAGATCGGTGCCCAGGCGCGCAAGCTCTCCGACAATGACGTGATTCAGCTGGCCGGCGTAAAGATGGGTTTCTTCGAGGGCTAGTCCCTCAAGCCGCGGGGGCGCGCTCGGGGCGCTCGGTCATGCGATCCTGCAACGCCAGCAGGACGTCGTGGCGGGTAACATCGCCGAGCAGCACCGGGCTCCAATGCCCGGAGACCACCGGCAGCCGCTTGCACCGGTGGGCGATGAACACGTCCAGGGCATCGCCCAGCAGCATCTCCGGAGTCAGCATCGGCGGCGCCGCTTCCATGAACTGCCCGACCGTGACCGCCGGCGACAACGCCTGTGATCGCAATTCCCGCGTCAATGACGCCGGATCCAACTGGCCCACGAGTTGCTTCTCGCCGTCGACCACGTAGGCGCGAGGACTACCCAGCGCGATATTTTCCTCGAGTGCGATGCCGAGCGGCTGGTCACGCAGCAGTACCGACGGCGGCGGCCGGATCAGCGCCGTGATCTGCCGCAAATGCCATTCCTCCTCATTACCGGGGCCCTTGGCGGTCAGCGAATGCGTGTACACCGACTCGCCGCGGCGATAGATGCGCGCCACATAGTGCCCGGTGACACAGGCGAGCATCAGCGGCAGCACGACTTCATAGTCCAAAGTCATTTCAAAGATCAGCAGGATGGAGGTCAATGGCGCGTGCGTGGTGGCAGCCAGAAAGCCACCCATGCCGACCACCGCGTAGGCTGCCAGCTGGGAGCCCGAAGTCGGGTCGATCAGGTGCACGGTGTCGCCGAACAGTGCGCCCATGGCCGCGCCCATGAACAGGGTCGGAGTCAGGATACCGCCAGCGGCGCCGGAACCAACCGTCGCCGACGTGCTGATCAACTTCGCGACCAGCACGACCGCCAGCAGATCCAGCGGCAGCTTGTCATTGAGCATGTCGTTGACGACGCTGAAGCCGTTGCCCCAGACCTGTGGCACTTCCACTGAGATCACGCCGACGATCAGGCCGCCGAGCGCCAGCGTCCAGGGCGGGCTCCAGCGCAGGCGGCGGAAGGCTGCGCGTGCGCGATCGAGCAGAGCCAGATACGTCGGCGCCACATGCCCCAGCAGCACGCCGAGCAGCGCATACAGGGCGAGCTCCCACGGGGCGCCGAAATTGATATGCGGCACCTGGTACACCGGCCCGTAGCCGAGAAAATGGCGGCTGGTCGCGTCCGACACCACCGAGGCGACGATCAACGGTCCGAAGCTCTCCATGGCTATCGATCCCAGCACCACTTCGGCCACGAACAATGCCCCGGCGATCGGCGCGTTGTAGGCCGCGGCGATGCCGGCCGCCGCTCCGCAGGCCACCAGCAGGCGAAGCCGGGGTACCGGGGCTTTGGTCCACTGGCCGATCGTCGAGGCCACGGTGGCGGCCAGCTGCACCAACGGGCCCTCGCGCCCGATGGAACCGCCCGAGCCGATGGTGAAAAATGAGGAAGCGGCCTGAAGCAGTGCTGCGCGGCTGCCGAGCTGGCCGTTGCCGACGGCCACGGCTTCCATGTAATCGATGCTGCGCGATCGGTGCGCAAAGCGTCGCGCAATCCAGAGTAAGGTCCCGG
>Ga0208849_1001881_pt1 | contig 12915 bp, 14 predicted proteins | sample NGESurdeep072012_10_FD_184470 | JGI IMG/M metagenome (GOLD analysis project Ga0208849, IMG submission 184470) | Arctic peat soil microbial communities from Barrow, Alaska - NGEE Surface sample 53-3 deep-072012 (SPAdes) | ecosystem: Environmental > Terrestrial > Soil > Wetlands > Peat ...
CTGCTTCGCACTCATAAACGCGAACCCCATTCCGTGGCCGTTGAATCCCGCGCACGTGTAGACGTTTCGCATCCCGTCGACCGGCCCCACCAGCGGCAGTCCCGACTCCGTGAACCCCATGATCCCCGCCCACCGATTCGTGACCTCGGCGCCCGGGCTCATCTCCGCCAGCTTCCGGTCAAGGTGCTCCTGGATCTGATCCGTCGGCTGGTCGTCATACCCGACCTCCGTCTCCATCGACGTATCCCGCCACCCGCCGATCAAAAGCTCCCCGCTGACGAGCTGCCGCCAGTACCGGTAGCCGAAATGCGAATAGGTGGGCATGTCGACGATCGTCTTCGAAACAGGGGCGGAGGCCAGCATCTGCGCGCGGGTCGGCTGGATCTTCACCTGCGGCAGCAGGCGCGACGTGTACCCGTTGGTCGCCAGGATGACGACACCCGCCCGGCACTCGCTTTCACCCGACCGCACCGACACCTCAGCCCCGGCCGGCACGACGCCCGTCACCTCCACGCCCTCGCGGATCGCTTCCTCTTTTAATCGCCCCGCAATGGCGCCCACCAGCAAAGCCGGGTTGATCTCCCCGTCGCGTGGATTGACGAGCCGCGTCCCATCCCACAAAGCCTGGAACCCGTCGTCGTGCAGCAGCTGTGCGGACTCCTCCAGCCGCGCCCGCTCTTCCTCGCCTGAGGCGAACGTCGCGCTGCCGAGACGGCGGTGGCCCACGTCGGTGCCCGCCACGGCCTCGACCATCCGGTCGTGGTTCTCGTCCGTGATGTGCCACACCTCGCGCGCCTTCTCGCGCCCGAAGATGCGCACGGCCTCCGAATAGCAGTCCGCCACGCCTGCAAGAAGAAACCCGGCATTCCGCCCGCTGGCGCCAAACGCGATGTGATTAGCCTCCACCAGCACAGCGCTGAAGCGACGCTTCGCGAGGTGGTGCATGAGAGAGGTCCCCGCGATCCCGCCCCCGATGACCAGGATGTCGGCCCGCTCGGGCAGCGAACCGACATAGCTCTCCGCCGGCGGCGGCCAGAAAATTCCGCGCACGAGGTCAATTCTCGTGTCCGCATAACATTTACGGGCAAGTGGAGAGCTATGACGTCCTGGTGATCGGCGGCGGGCTCGCCGGCCTCAGGGCAGCGATAGCTGCCGTGGAGGCGAACCCTCGGGTCAGGGTCGGGATGATCTCCAAGGTCTACCCCATGCGCAGCCACACCGTTTCCGCCGAAGGCGGAGCCGCGGCCGTAATGACGCCCGAAGACTCGTACGAGACGCACGCCTTCGACACGATAAAGGGCTCGGACTACCTCGCCGACCAGGACGTCGTCGAAGCTTTTGTCCGCGAGGCGCCGATCGAGGTGATCCAGATGGAGCACTGGGGCTGCCCGTGGAGCCGCGAGCCGGACGGCAAGATCTCCGTCCGGCCCTTCGGAGGCATGACGACCTGGCGCACGTGCTTCGCCGCCGACAAGACGGGCTTCCACATGCTTCACACGGTCTTCCAGACCTCGCTCAAGTACGAGCAGATCCACCGCCACGACGAGGCCTTCGTCACCAAGCTCCTCATCGAGGACTCGCGCTGCGTGGGCGTGGTCGCCCTCGACCAGCGCACCGGGCGCTTCGACGCGATCACGGCCAAGGCGGTAATCCTCGCCACCGGCGGCCTGGGCCGCGTCTACGCCTTCACGACCAACGGCAACATCTGCACCGGCGACGGAATGGCGCTCGCGTATCGCGCCGGCGCCGGCCTGAGAGACATGGAGATGGTCCAGTTCCACCCGACGGGCCTGCCCTTCACGGGCATCCTCATCACCGAGGCGGTGCGCGGCGAAGGCGGCTACCTCACCAACAAGAATGGCGACCGGTTCCTCAAGGACTACGTGCCCAACAAGATGGAGCTCGGCCCGCGCGACATCATCTCCCGTGCCATGGTCACCGAATTCGAGGCCGGTCGCGGCTTCGAGGGACCGCATGGCAAGTACATGCACCTCGACGTACGGCACCTCGGCGAGGAGGTCATCGACCGCAAGCTGCCGTTCATGCGCGAGCTGGGCCGCGAGTTCGTGGGGATCGACATCGTCCACGACCCCATCCCGGTGCGCCCCGTGCAGCACTACATGATGGGCGGGGTGGACGCCGGCATCTCGGGCCAGACCGAGATCCTGGGCCTGTACGCCGCGGGGGAGTGCGCCAACGTCGGCCTCAACGGCGGCAACCGCCTCGGCTCCAACTCCCTTTCGGAGTGCCTCGTCTTCGGGGCCGCTTCCGGCCGCGCGGCCGCGGAATACGCAAGCTCCGCCAAGCCGGTCACGGCCAATCCGGTCGACGCCATGCTGTGGGACGAAGCTCGGCGGGTCGAGGCCGCCTACCTCGAGAAGACCGGCGGCGACGAGAAGATCGGCACCATCCGCGAGGAGATGCAGCGGGACATGGACGCCGGAGCCGGCGTCTTCAGAACAAAAGAAGGCCTGGAGAAGCTGACCGACCAGCTGGGCGGCCTGCGCGAGCGATTCGGCCGCATCAAGATCGAGGACTCGAGCCGCACCTTCAACACGGAACTCACTGCCGCCATGGAGCTCGATTTCATGCTCGAGGTGTCGCAGGTGATCGTCGCCTCGGCGCTGGCGCGCGACGAGTCGCGCGGAGCCCATGCTCGCCGTGACTTCCCGGAGCGGAACGACGACAAGTATCTGAAGCACACGGTCGCTTTCAGTCGCGGAATCGAGGATCCACGCCCGCGTTTGGAATATCGCGACGTCCGAATCACGAACTTCAAGCCACAGCCACGGACTTACTAGGGGAAGCAAACAATGGCCGTAAAGAGGATCACCATCCAGGCGACGCGGTTCGATCCCGAAAAGGATTCGGCCCCTCGCTTGCAGTCGTACGACATCCCGTTCACCGACGACAGCATGGTGGTGCTCGACGGGCTCAACTACATCAAGGCGCACGTCGACGGCAGCCTCAGCTATCGCTGGTCGTGCCGGATGGGCATCTGCGGCAGCTGCGGGATGATGGTGAACGGCACGCCCAAGCTCACGTGCAACGCGTTTCTCCGCGACTACTGGCCGCGTCCCGTGATCGTTCAGCCGCTCAACAACTTTCCGATCATCCGCGACCTGGTGATCGACATGGAAGACTTCATGCACAAGCTGAAGTCGATCCAGCCGTGGATCATCCGCAAGCAGGGGATTCCGCTCGGCGCCGGCGAGCATCGTCAGACCAACGCCCAGATCGACGAGTTCAAGCAGTTCAGCCAGTGCATCAACTGCATGCTCTGTTACGCGGCCTGCCCCGTCTACGGCCTTAACAATGAATTTCTCGGACCGGCCGCGATCGCGCTCGCGCGCCGCTACAACCTCGACTCGCGCGACGAGGGATTCAAGGAGCGCCTCCCTGTGATCGCAAACTCCGAAGGCATCTGGGAGTGCAGCTTCGTCGGCGAATGCTCGGTCGTGTGTCCGAAGGGCGTCGACCCGGCCAAGGCGATCCAGCAGACCAAGCTCGACACCACGCTGCGCTTCACGCTTCCATACGGTAACCGCGACTAGTGCCGACGCCAGCGCAGACATCGGCGCCGGCAGCCGGCCGCAGCTACAGGTGGAGCATGCCGCCGGGCTGGTGGCTCCGCAAACGCCACTACTTCCTTTATGTGGTGCGCGAGTTCACCGCGCTGCCGATGGCTCTGTGGCTGCTGTGGCTCTTGTACGACATCAAGAGCGCCGGCTCGGCGGGATTCCAGCCTCCCAGGTCCATCGGTTTCGTCGTATTCAGCGCCGTCTGCCTTGTGTTCGCGATGTATCACAGCTACACGTTTCTCAAGCTGGCCGGCGTGATCATCCACTTGAAGGTGATGGATAGGACCGTGCCGCCCAGGGTCATCGTTCTCACCATGTTCGGGCTCTGGGCACTGGCCTCGATCGTCATCGGCGCCGTATTGATCGGGTTCGCAAGATGAGCGATGTTCACCTCCCCGCCATGCGGGGAGGTCGGCCCGAAGGGCCGGGTGGGGCGGAGCACTCGCATAAGCCGGCGCTGATGCACCTCTTCTGGTGGTTCATGTTCGCCAATGGCGGGGGCCTGGCCGCGCTCGTGCTCCCGGTGCACATCCTGGTCCAGGGCATTCTTGGGCCGCTCGGCATCGTGCTCGTGGTGGACCAGCACCGCGACACCTGGACCAGCATCCTGGGTAACCCGATCGTGAAGCTGTACCTGCTCGTTTTGATCGCCCTGTCGTTCTTCCATTTCGCGCATCGCCTGCGCTACCTGCTCGTCGACTTTGGCGTACCGGCGGCCAAGAGCACGCCGGCGCAGGTGATCTTCTACGGCGGCGCGGTGGTGGTCACCCTGGTCACGGTCTGGATCCTCCTGACGACGGTCCCGATGACGCTCGGCTGAACGACCGGTGTTCACGGTCGAGGTGTTCCCGGCTCCTGAGCTGGAAAACGCGAGCTTCCTCGTAGCAGACCCCGACCGCGGCGTCGGGCTTGTGATCGACCCCTATCGCGACGTAGACGGCTACCTGGTACGCGCTGAGTCGCTCGGCATCAAGCTGACCCACGCCCTCGACACCCACCTCCACAACGACTTCGTGTCAGGCGGGCGCGAGCTGGCGGCCGAGGCGGGCACCGCGATCGGCGACCTGGATCCAGGGCAGGAGGTGGCGCTCGGTGACCTCACGCTCCGCGCGCTTCACACGCCCGGCCACACGCCGGACCACAAGAGCTACCTGCTCCTGGAGGGAGAACGGCCGCGCGCTCTCTTCTCCGGTGGCGCGGTGATGGTGGGCGCGATCGCCCGCACCGACCTCTTCGGCCCGCACCTCGCGGTCCAGCTCGCGCTGGAGGCGCTGCGCACGCTTCAGGTCCGGCTGCGCGGTCTGCCCGACGACGTCGCAGTGTTCCCCACGCATGGCAGCGGGTCGTTCTGCGGAACCGGCGGCCACAGCGGTCACGAGACCACCCTCGGCCAGGAGCGCGCGACCAACCCGTTTTTTCTCACCACCGAGGTCATGCCTTTCCTGGCCCGGGTTCTGGACCAGGAGCGATTCCCTGCCTACTACCGCGACATGGCCGCCATCAACCGTGAGGGCGCCCCTCTACTCGGCCGCCACCCCGCCGCACCGGCGAAGTTGACCGCCGCCGAAGTCGAGAGACTCATGGTTGACGGCGCCGCGGTGGTCGACGTGCGCCTCGGCAGCGAGTACGACCGCGGACACATCCCCAGCAGCTACCACGTCGGGCTGGACGGCCCGTTCAGCGCCTGGGTCGGATGGCTCATTCCACGCGGCCGCCCGATCGTGCTCGCCGGCGGCACCGACGCCGAGCATCGGGAAGCGCAGCGACAGCTGCAGCGAATCGGTTTTGACCGCATCTCCGGCGCGCTCGACGGGGGAATGGACTCATGGCAATCGAGCGGCCGGGTACTGTCCAAGTTCGAGACCGTCGACATCGAAGACATGGCCGAATGGATCGTGAGCGCACAGCCGATGACTGTGGTGGATGCCCGTGACGATCACGAGTGGGCGGCGGGCCACGTACCGGGCGCCGTGCACATGTACGTCCCAGACGTGCCTCACCGGGCGGACGAGATTTCGCGCGAGGCGCCAGTGGCGGTCCACTGCGCCACCGGTTACCGGGCGGGAATCGCGGCGAGCCTGCTGGAGCAGGCGGGCCTGAAGAGGATCATCCACGTGAACGGCCCATTCTCAGACTGGGACCGCCTACACCTGGCGGAAACCAGGCTCTGAGGCTTTTCACCTCCCCACCACGGGAGTGCCTTTCACCTCCCCGCCATGCGGGGAGGACGGCCCGGCTCGCGAAGCGAGCCCGGCCGGGTGGGGCGCACCGAGCCCGCAAAACCCAGGGCTGAGTAATTCACCTCCACACCATGTGGGGAGGTCGGCCCCGGCTTGCGAAGCGAGCCCGGCCGGGTGGGGCGAACCGAGCTGGACTAACCCCTAGCGCTTGCGCGCCCGCCAGATCTCCTCGGCCGGCCACCGCTTCGCCCACTCGACCGGAGTCCACTTGTAGTACGGATGGTCGACCGCATCCTCGGGGGCGTAGAGCTCTCGGAAGTCGACCACGTCGAAGCCGGTCTTGCGCAGCAGCTGGAACTGCTCGGACGCGCTGATGTGGAAGTCGGTCGACGCCCCGACCTCGTCGTCCTGCCAATCGACGTGGTGCATGCCCTTCTGGGGCCGGACCAGGCGCTCGCCCACCACCTCGTCGTCGGGCGAGCACAGGATCTGCAGCGTGCTGTTGCGCATGAACAGCAGCTCACCTCCGGGGCGCAGAAGGCGCGCGGCCTCGGGGATCCACAGGTAGGGGTCGCACCAGATCGACGCGCCGTACTCCGAAAACGCGAGGTCGAACGATGCATCGGGCAGCGGGACGTGCTCTGCGTTCGCCTCGATGAACTCGAGCCCAAGGCCGAATTCCGCGTTCATCTCGCGCGCGGTGGCAAGCTGCGCCGGCGTGATGTCGACACCCACGACGCGCCGCGCTCCTCGCTTCTTGAGCCACGCGCCGAAGTAAGCGGTGCCGCAACCGAGCTCGATAACGTCGAGCCCGCGAACGTCCGGCAGGACCTGGATCTCGTCCTCGGGCACCTTCCAGACGCCCCAGGCGATACGTTCCTGCGCCCACGACTCGCGCGCGTTGCCGCCCGTGTATTGAGCGTTGGCCGCGGTCCAGCTCGCGCGGTTCCGGATCGCGTACTCCGGCAGCGCCTCCTCAGGCATCCGCGACGGCCGCTTCGAGCAGCTCGGCGAACTTGCGCCGCGCCGCCTCGCGCCGAGTCGGGATGTGATCGGTTGGAAACATCCCCTTCGGCGCCTTGTAGCCCGACAGGATCTGCCGCGCCACCGACACCCGGTGCACCTCGTCTGCGCCGTCGTAGATCCGCGCCGCGCGAGCGTGGCGGTACATCTCTTCCAAAGGAAGGTCCGACGAGTAGCCGAGCGCCCCGTTGACCTGGATCGCGCGGTCGATCACGTCGTGCAGGACCTTGGCGCCGAAGAACTTGATGAGCGAGATCTCCTTGCGCGCGGCGGCCGCGCCCTCCGTGTCGATGACCCACGCGGCGTGCAGGGTCATCAACCGCGCGGCCTGCATCTCGGCGGCCGAATCGGCGATCCAGTTCTGCACCGTCTGGTGCCCGGCGAGCTTCTTGCCGAACGCCTCGCGCTGCAGGGCGCGCTCGCACAGCATGTCGAAGGCGCGCCTCGCCTGGCCGAGCCAGCGCATGCAGTGGTGGATGCGGCCGGGCCCGAGCCTCGCCTGAGCTATCAAAAAACCCTGCCCTCGCTCGCCGATCAGGTTCTCCTTCGGCACCCGGACGTTCTCGTAGAGGATCTCGGCGTGCCCGTACCCGAAATGGTCGCCGCCGCCCATGGTGTCGACGTTGCGCAGCTTCTTGAGGCCGGGCGTATCACCGGGCACGAGGATCATCGACGCGCGCTGGTACGGCCCGGCGTCCGGCTCGGTTACGACCATCGCGATCAGGAAGTCCGCGATCATGCCGTTTGACGTGAACCACTTGTGGCCGTTGATCACCCATTCGTCGCCGTCCAGCACCGCGGTGGTGGCGAGTAGCGTCGGGTCTGACCCGGCCGTGTTCGGCTCGGTCATCGAAAAGGCGGAGCGCATCTTCCCGTCCAAAAGGGGATGCAGCCACCGCTTCTTCTGCGCCTCGGTCCCGAAGTGCGCGAGCACCTCGGAGTTGCCCGAGTCCGGAGCCTGGTTGCCGAAGACGATCGGGCCCCACATCGAAGCGCCCTCGATCTCGTGCATCAGGCCGAGCTTCACCTGGCCGTAGCCCTGGCCGCCCAGCTCGGGCGGAAGGTGCGTGGCCCAGAGCTTCTGCTTCTTCACCTCCTGCTGCAGAGGCCGGATGGCGCGCATGAACCCCGCCTCGTCCGCCTCCAGCACCTCGAGCGGGTACACCTCGTCGCGCATGAATTTGCGCATCCACTCGAGCTTGGCTTCGAAATCCGGCTCAGTCGAGAAATCCCAGGTCATCTCTACACCCCCCGATCGAGGAGCTGAATGCCCTCGTCGATCATGCCGGTGATGGTAGTCGTCAAGCCTTCGTACATGGGGTCGGGCCGCTTGCCGCGGCGGTGGAGCATGAGGTTGTAGCCGAAGATCGAGGCGTACTTGTACAGGCTCATCGCCGCATACCAGCGCATCTCCTCCGCATCCGCCCCGTACAGGCGGTAGAGCTCCTCGATCGACACGTCGATCGCGCCACCCGGGTTGGGAGCGCCCTGGTACTGGCGCCGTATGGAGACGATGCACAGGCAGCCGAGGTCGAGCAGAGGCTGGCCGAGCTGGGCGATCTCCCAGTCCAGCACGGCCACCACCTGCGAGCCGCGAAACAGCATGTTTCCGTAGTGGTAATCGCCGTGGACGAGCGTGGGCGCTCGCTCGACGGGAATCTGGATGGCCAGCAGTCCGCCGAGCTCGCCGGCGCGCACCGTGAGCTCCTCCGGCGCCCGCTGCATGAGCATCGCCCAGCGCATCATCTCGGACTGCAGGCCGACCGACTCCTCATCGCCGATCCCGGTCTTGTCGAGCGGCAGCCCGTGCAACCGCTTCAGCACCTCCACGGCCGAGCGTGCAATGTCGATGGCTTTGTGCTCGGTCGCGGCCTTTTCGATCCGGGTTCCGTCGACCGCGTCCATGAGGATGAACGGCCGGCCGTCGACGACCGCCTCCGAGCTCATGGCGGGGATCGCCGGAGTGGGAAGGCCCGCCTCGTGCAGGGCAGACATGATGCGGCCCTGCCGCACGACGTCGGCCGGGCCGGCGATGCGGGCACCGGGCGGCGGGAGGCGAAGCACGTAGCGGGACGGGCCGTCCCCATCCTCCACGCCTACGAAGTAGGTGAACCCGGAGTGTCCCTCGGGGATCGCATCGATCGAGGTCACGCGAAGCTCGGGGCGCCCGAGCTTTTCGCGGCACTGGGCCTCGAGGTCTTGACGGATCTGGTCGGTCATTCGAGGTGCGCCACGTCGCCTAGCGCGCCGACCATGCGGCGGTCGCCCAGCGCCCTGACGACGCTGATGCTCGTGTAGTAGGGATACATGCGCAGGTGGCCGGGCTCGAGGTGCAGCACGTCGGTAAGGTAGGCCATGATCGCGGCGCCGTGGCTCACGGCCACCACGCGCTGGCCGGGGTAACTGGTGACGATCTCATCCACTACGGCCGTCATTCTTTCGACCACGTCCGACGGCGGCTCCCGGAAGTCCAGCGTCCCGTCGTCGTTCACCTCCAGCTCCATCTCGACGAGTCGATCGTCGACGCGCACGTCATAGCTGATCGCCTTTGCGGTCTCCATCGCGCGCTGGTAGGGGCTGGAGTAAACGGCCGCGAGCTCCACCTGCCCCATGCGCCCGGCCAGGAGCGCCGCCTGGTCGCGACCCAGCTCGCTCAAGGGCGGATCGGTGCGGTCGGTCATCTGCTGATAGCAGTCGGCGTGGCGGACCAGCCAGATCTCGGTCACACCCTCGACCCCGATCAAAAACGCGGCTTCGAGGGACTGCATGGCCCGGGTGAGTTGTTCCGAGCCGGCCGTCACGGGTACCATTCGACCACATGCTCCGCGTCGCGGGCATCGTCGCCCTCATCGTCCTAGCAGCCGCCTGCGACCAGACCACCGCCCAGACGGTGGCCTCGCCGTCGCCTGTCATCGCGCAGGGCACCTGGACCGAAGGCCTCACCTTCACGGGTGATGTTCCGGGCGAGATGACGGCAATCGTCGCGGATACCGGCACCGAGCTCAGTGCGTGCACGGGTTCCAAGAGCCGGGTCGGGGACGTGTGGGCGGACACTTTCTATGGGACGCTGGATTCCAGCGGGGACACCTGGGGAGTTGTTTTCACGGTCAAGAATTTCAGCGGTCCGGGCACTTACGTCACCGGCGCGATCACGGTTGAGTTGAACAGCGCCGACACGACCAAGGTCTGGCTCACCCTCGACGGAGACAAAACCACCTTTACGATCGACCGCAGCCAGCAGTCGGGCACCCTCGACGCCACGATGACGAACGCCGCCACGGGCAAGGTTGCCGCCGAGCACGTCACCGGGCGCTGGAACTGCCGGGGCTGAGCTAGGAGTCCTGCCAGACGGGCTGGCGCTTCTCGACGAAGGCGGCGATGCCTTCTTGTCCATCCGGCGCCACCGCGTTGCAGGAGATCGCCTCGGCCATCATGCGATAAGCCTCGGCTTGCGGGGCCTCGACCTGCTTGTAGAACCCTTCCTTGCCGATGCGAAGGGCGTATGGGCTCAGCTGCGCGAGCTGATCCACCAGCGCCATCACCTCTGCATCGAGTGAGTCGAGCGGCACCGCGCGGTTGATCAATCCCCATCGCTCGGCCGTCGCGGCGTCGACAAACCGGCCGGTGAGCAGCATCTCCAGCGCGTGCTTGCGGCTCACGTTGCGAGCCACCGCAACGCCGGGTGTGGAACAAAACAGCCCGTACTTGACGCCCGAGGTGGCGAACCGGCAGTCGTCGCTGGCAATGGCGAGGTCGCAGGTGGCAACCAGCTGGCATCCGGCCGCGGTCGCGATGCCGTGCGGAGCCGCGATCACCGGCACCGGCACCGACTGGATGGTGGCCATGAGGCGGTTGCACACCGCGAAGATGTCGCGCTCCTCATCGAGCGAGCGGTCCTGCATCTCCTTGAGATCGTGACCGGCCGAAAAAGCGCGGCCGGCGCCCTTGAGCACGATGGCGCGCACCTCGGGCCGCGTCGCCTGGCGCTGGAGCTCCAGTGTCAGCTCGTTCATGAGCCCGGTCGAGAGCGCGTTAAGGGTTTGAGGGCGATTGAGGGTGATGATCGCGGCAGGCGGCCGGTCCTCCACCACGAGGTATTCAAGCGTCTGGGACATTCGCAAACCTCCTTGCGCGGTTCAGTCTAGAGTGCCACCGTGGAAGTCAGGTTCGACGGTCACTGTTTCGGTTGCGGGCCGCTCAACCTCGACGGACTGCGGTTGATCTTCGTGCCCGGACCTGACGGCTCAGTCGCGGAATTCGAGGTGCCGGACCGGTTCCAGAGCTGGGCGGGGATGGCCCATGGGGGAGTGGTGGCCCTGATGCTGGACGAAGCGGTGGGCTGGGCGGCGTGGCACGCGGGCCACCCGGGGGTGACGGGCCGGCTGCAGGTGAGCTACCGCCGGCCGCTGAAGCTGGGCGAACCGGTCCGGATCGTGGGGAAGGTGGAGAACGTCCGCCGGACCCTGGTGCATTGTTCAGCCGTGGTCGAGAACCGAAACGACGGCTCCCGGATCGCCGACGCGACCGCCACCGTGATGGCCGTCAAAACCGTGGTGGACCCGATCGGCGGGTAGAATCATCACCTTCGCTCCGGCGCGCAGCAGGCAGCGCGCCGCGTTCTAGTCGGGGGCTGGCGCAGTTTGGCAGCGCGCACGGTTCGGGACCGTGAGGCCCCGGGTTCAAATCCCGGGCCCCCGACCAATTTCTGAATACGATTCCGGCGTGATGGCCGGTCCGGGTAGGACGCCGTATCACAGCCGTATCACAATTTACCGGAGTCGTTCACAGCTACCCGCCCGACTTGGTGATTAGGAGCCCCGATTCTTCGGCTCTTCGGCAGTGTTCGCCCGAATCGTCGGAGTCACGTTCCCGCGCCGGAGCTTCGCTTCCATTCCGGGCCCCGTGGCATCTGGTGTCGAACCGCAGGCGTCGCCATGCGGCACCGGCCGCTGCTGGTGTGATCATGCCGAGCAGATCGGCCGTAAGCTCACCGAGATGGGAGCTGCACAGTCCAGCCTCAGGGTGCGCGTTCTGCGGACCCTTGAAGAGCTGCTCAAAGACCGACCCGCGGACACGCGCCCAGTCGACACGGACACCGTGCGTGAGCGAATGCGCCTGAGCGCAGAGGATCGCGATGACCTGGCCCGGTGCATGAGCGAACTGCTCGACGCCGGCGACGTGCGCGGCAAGGAGCTCAGGGGCGATAACAAAGTCATGGACGTGGCGGTCACAGCGATCACGGAGCAGGGCTTAAAGCTTCTCGAGGAGTAGCCGCCTGGGTCGCCTTCTTGTCATCAGCGGCGTGCCGGCATCAGGCAAGTCGACCTACTGCGAATGGCTCGCCAGCCGAGGCTGGGCATTCATTGATCACGACCGCGTCACCGGTCGCACCGACGACCAGCGATGGTGGGGCCTTGTGACGACCAGGCGAGCTGCCGACTTCGTGAAGGTCGTCGCCGCGGGTGACCACGACGTCGTCTTGGAATTTGGATTCCCCATCGGCCTGCTCCCGGATGTGCGGCGGCTCAAGGCCGCCGGCCCGAGCGACAGCTGTCAGAAACCTCAGTCCCGCGTCGATGGGAAAGTCCACCTGCGCACTGCCTCGCAGGCGTTTGGCCTCGGACGCTACGTGTGGTAGGTCGCGGGCCAGCGGTGCGATGGATTCGCCGACGTCCTGGCAGCAAGTGATGGTCTCGATGCCGAGTCGCCAGAGCAACTGCACGAGGGGCGCCAGTTCCACGTCGATATCGGCCGGTTCTCCTTTCGGATCAACGAGCCTCGTAGTCGGGTGGAAGTTCTCGTTCTCAGGCACGGCGGGCTCTAGGTCGTCTCGAGATCGCTCCGGTCGGGGTCGAGCGCGTCATAGATCGCGGCCAGCCGCGGATGCTCGAATATGGGATCAGCCATGTCGCTAACAATGGCCGAAAGTTCGAAAAGTATCTACGGTGCCCCGCCTAACTCGACCCCCTCCGGACGGGTCAACACGTCGCCGGCGACGAAACTCCACATCGATGAGGGAGTGGGTTGCGTGCTCGGCTTTGGGGCTGATCCGCTTGCCTCCCGATGCCTAGTGGCATAGGATCGCCTCCAGCCCTCAGTACGCCCCGACACGAGCAGGAGGTCAAAACGTG
>Ga0208849_1001882_pt1 | contig 12903 bp, 12 predicted proteins | sample NGESurdeep072012_10_FD_184470 | JGI IMG/M metagenome (GOLD analysis project Ga0208849, IMG submission 184470) | Arctic peat soil microbial communities from Barrow, Alaska - NGEE Surface sample 53-3 deep-072012 (SPAdes) | ecosystem: Environmental > Terrestrial > Soil > Wetlands > Peat ...
TTTTGCCGTCAATTCGATCTGCCGGTTTTGGAAGAGCATCCGGAACTGCCCGTCACGGCGGCGGGACGGAAAGGGGCGCTGGTCGTGTTCGCCAAAAAGAAACTGGATCTTTCCGCGCTGGTGCTGATCCATCCCGGTCCCAGTTGGCCGGTGCGCGAGTGGCCGCGCGAATGTTGGACGCGGCTGGTGGCGGCGCTGCGCGCACGCGGCTTCACCGGCATTGCGCAGCTTGGGGTGGCGCGTTACATGAACTTCGGCCAGGTGGCGGTTGAAACGATTCCGGGCGCGGTGTCGCTGGTGGATGAATTGTCCGTGGAAGAATGCATCGCCGCCATTGCGCAGGCGAAACTGTTCATCGGCATTGATTCCGGCCTGCTGCACATCGCCGCCGGCACGCGAACGCCGTCCGTGGGACTTTTTGGAATGACGCTGCCGGAATATCGTTTCTCAAAAGATTTTCGGAAAGATTTTGTCGTCAACCGCGTCGAATGTGCCGGCTGCGAACACCGCAAGCCGCGTTTGCATTGGGTCACCGGCTGTCCTTTCGACATCAAGTGCATGAGAACGCTGGGCGTGGACGAGGTGCTGCGCGCGTGCCTGGCAAAATTGGAGCCGCTGAAGAAATGAAAATCAAGTCATGCGGGCGGCAATTTTATCAAACAGGCTTGCACGACTTCCGATACGGGAATGGTCTTCATGCACCGGATGTCATGCGGACAGCCCGTAATCCAGTGCAGACAGGGGAGACGATGATGACAGCCCTGACAATCCACATTGCTGACGACAAAGGAGCAGGAACTGTTTGCCGAAAAGCGGAAATGCGGCGTGGTCGGCCCGAAAATACCGATGGCGGGACGTCGCAGGGCGGCGGCGATGTGCAGCAGGCCGGAGTCAATGCCAATCAGCAGGTCGCACAGGGAAATCAGGGCGATGGACTCTTCGAGTGTCAGCTTGTCCACCATTGAGATAACCCCCGAAAAGTAAAAAGGAGCCGCCATTCCCGCGTCGAGATGCTTGCCGATTCCAACCTGAATGATGTTAGGAAATCCGCGACGCTGCAATTCCAGCACCAAGGCGTTCCACGAATCGCGCGGCCATTCCCGGACGGGCCAGCTTGGACCGGGATGAATCATGGTCACTGGTCCTTTGCCAAAACCCTGGCGTTCAAGAAGGGATTGCATTCTGGCGCGAACAGCTTCGTCAATTTGGAGACGCGGATGTTCGCCGTCCAATTTGATGCCATGTTGCCGGCCAAAAGCCTCAATGATGACCTCCGACGAGGCTCCGTTTTTATCCCCATAGTCAAACTGATACACGGCGGTAAAAAGAAACGCCCAGCAAGTTTTCAGCATTCGGGCATTGAATGGGGCAACGATATTCGACACGCCGCCCAAGCGCGGCAGACAGGCGAAATCCGCATGGCAACTGTAGATGCAAGCCATTCCCTGATGACGGCGTTTTAACTCCAGTGCGGCGGGAAAGGTGCAGATAATATCACCAAGACCAACATGGCGGGAAAAGAGCAGCGGGCGTTCCCGGCTGCGCAGAATCAGCGGCAGGACGACTCGTAAAACAAAACCGAAGGTTTTTAGATGGAGCTTGATCAGATCTTTGCAACTGCCCCAAATTGGCAACAGCGACCGCAAGGCCGGGCGTCTGCCGATATAATCTAAAATGACAGCGCGCACACTGCTGATCAATCTCATGTCAGTTGATTCTCCAAATCGTTCACTTTTGGGCGGCAATTTTATGTTCCCTTTTTCCATTCCAATAAGCGAGCGATGTGCCTTCAATTCTGCATATGTTCCGTCCGATCACCCTCCACTCAATAATGAATTTGACCACGCCGGGATGCGTTTGATCACAGTCGTGCCACAAAAAGATGCCATTTCCACGGCAAAGACCGAAACATTTTTCGGAATCCTGCTTGCAGTATTCGTAGGTATGCGAACCGTCTATGAAGAAAAAAACCGGGCCGCCAAACTCGCGGAAATCCATCAGCGCGGTGTCGCCGAAATGCTGTTTGATTCTGGCCTCCACGGAGGAACCCTTGAATTCCCGGCCGACTGACCGGCGCTGAATCAGGTGAAAATCATCCTTGGGCATATCCTTGACGGCGTTGTTCGATCCGAAAAAATCCGGCGGCAAATCCACTGTGTGGATAATGGAATCAGGCAGGTTTTCCGCCATGGCTTTGGCGGTATGCCCCATGTAGGTGCCGATTTCCAGGATCTCTTTTGGGTTTTCGGCTGTTAGGATGGACAACAACGCAACTGCGTCATTCCTGGGCAACATTCCATCTTCATATTTTTGCGAATTGAGTTTGATCGTCGTTTTCCTTGGGCCGAGAATCTCATCCAAGGCAAGCTTGGGAATGGCCTCCAGTTCCCGCTCAACCTGGTTGCAAATGCGGTCTTGAAACGGATGGGCCGCTCCCAGGCTGGCGAAACAACCCCGGACAAATTCCGAAAAGCCGAGGCGCAAACCACGAATCATGCTGGCGCCATTGATGCCCATCAGAAACTGAAGCGATTTCTTCATCATTAGTCTGTGTTCGTCAAAAGTTGGCCGCGTATTTTCAGCTTATCACCCGGCGAAACCTTAATGCGAGAGGATACCAGAGCGGAACGCCAGCTTCTTTTATTCCCCAGCGATTCACTGAAATTCCAAGGCGGCGCATCAATTTACGCCCTATGCTCACGTTTTGGTAGGCAATTTCACCCAAAACCGGCGATTTGTGGATTTGGTCGGGATAAAAGTTTGTGAATGGTTCAAAAAGTTCCGACAGTGTCCTGACCGTGAGCTGCTGTTCGAAGAAACAATCCCGTGGATGATACTCAAGGGTGCCAACAAAAATGTTGCCGGTAAAAAACTCATTCACGGCCCGGACCATGCCGCAACGCACGTCATGTGGAATGTGCTCAAAAACAGAAATACAGGCCAGGTGAGTGATCTGCGGATTGTCCCTCAACAATTTTGCAAGGGTCTCGTAGCTGCCCAGGCTGCGGTGAAACACGATGTTGGAGGCGGCCTCTTTTGATTCCCCAATGTTGACATCCATGACGTGGACTTCCCTGACATACGGGGCGATCACGCGCGTAAAAAACCCCGCGCCTGTGACCGGCGATCCACCCCCAACATCCAGCACGACCGAATCCGGGGTCAGTTCCAAGAGTTCAATCGTCTGGTGATATTCCCAGAAGCGCTGGCTCAATTTGCCGCCGCCATATACTTTGCCATCCCATTCCGCCGGATGCGATGTGCTGCCATAGTGCTGCCACAAGACAGATTTCAGTTTTTCATTGAGCATCATGTTTCTTGTTTTTTTTGAGATTTATTTTTGAGATTGATAATTAAACAACAGTTGCCCGGACGGAGCGGAGCTTTGGGCGTCGTCATTCGTCACGGAGTCAAACTCCATTTTCCCTCCAATCGAACACCGCAGATTCCATTTCCAAGATAGGAAGGAGTTTTTTCACCCGGCAGAACTTCCACCTGCACCGCGCCTGGCAGATAATCAGATGGGGACGAGGTGGAACCCAGGGCTGCGCCCAGATCCACCAGGTAAATGCCAGGCTGCAATGGCAGGCGGTCTATTTGCAGCCGGATTGTCTGTTTGCTGCCTGCCTTCACCGCCACCATGCCGCGCGCCACATAACTGTCGTAAGTCGCATACCGCATCCCGTCAAGCCCGCTGAAACCAACGCCAAACCATGCTTCCTCAAAATCGGCGCTGCCCGCGAATTCCATCGTGAATTCGCAGCTCTCGCCATGGAACAGCGGCCGGCCGTCGTTGACGGTGAAACTCGTCAGCCGCAACCGCAAATCAAACCAGGAATGTCTTCCCATGCCTTCAAGTTGAACCTGCGATTCGCTGCGGCTGGCGCTCCGGCTGGTGTAGGATTGCACCACCTGGCTGGCCGCGCCTTCCGCCACGATGGATCCCTTTTCGAGAAGAATGCCTTGATTGCACAACTGTTGCACCGCCGCCATGTTATGGCTCACAAATAAAACGGTGCGCCCGCCCTTGCTCACATCCTGCATCTTACCGAGGCATTTTTTCTGGAACGCCGCGTCGCCCACCGCCAGCACCTCGTCCACAATCAAAATTTCCGGCTCCAGATGCGCCGCCACGGCAAAGGCCAGCCGCATATACATCCCGCTGGAATAACGCTTCACCGGCGTGTCGAGAAATTTCTCCACCTCGGCAAACGCCACGATCTCGTCGAACTTTTTGGCGATCTCGGCCCGGCCCATGCCGAGGATCGCGCCGTTGAGATAAATGTTTTCGCGCCCGGTCAGTTCCGGGTGAAAGCCGGTGCCGACCTCCAGCAAACTGGCGACGCGCCCGCGCAAACGGATGGAACCCTTGCTTGGCTCGGTGATGCGGCTCAACAGTTTCAGCAGCGTGCTTTTGCCCGCGCCATTGCGCCCGATGATGCCCACCACGTCGCCGCGCTTGACCTCGAACGAGACGTCGCGCAGCGCCCAGAACTCTTCCGACTTTGGACTTTGGACTTTGGACTTTGGACTTTGAAACAACGATTTTGCCCGGCCGGCGATCACGTCGCGCAACGCCTTGTAGCGGCGGCCTTCCTGCTGGTGATGCAGAAGATATTTTTTCCCGAGCCCCTTGACTTGGATGATGGCGTCGCTCATGTCAGTTCCGGCCGTGGTTTCGGCCGGGCGTTTTCACGACCAATTTTTCGAGTTCGAGCAGCCGTAGGTTGATGCTGTTCAAGATCAATCCCAGCCCCAGCGAGAAAAAGGCGAGCAGCACCAGCGCCGCCGCCAAGATCGCGCTCGGCACGGTATAGACGTAATGAAATTGGATGAATTCATAAATGGGCCGCGAACCCACGGCCAGGCCGAGCGTCAAAAAAACCAGGCTGCCGCCGCCGAAAAATGTCAGCGGCTTGTAGGATTTCAGGATCAGAAACAGTTTCAGCAGCACCCGGAGGCCGTCGCTGAACGTGTTCAGTTTCGAGAAGCTGCCTTCACCACGGGCGCGATACGACGCGGACAATTCCTGGATGACCATTCCGCGATAGAGCGCCTGCAGCGTCAGTTCTGTCTCCACGTCAAAGCCGCGCGCCGTGATGGGAATCTGCCGCGCCGCCGCGCGGGTAAAAACCCGGTAGCCGGAAAAAATATCCGTGACCTGCGCCTGAAACATCCAGTTGATGATGCCGCAGACGGCCCGGTTGCCGGCGACGTGCAGCGGACGGAAGGATTTTTCGCCGTGGCTGGTGAGCCGCGTGGCCACGGTCATGTCCGCGTCGCCGTGCAGGATCGGTTTCATCAGTTCGTGGACAAAGCCGGCCTCGTAAGTGTCGTCGCCGTCCACCATCACGAGGATGTCTTCGTCAACGAAATCAAACATCGAAGCGACGACGAAGCCCTTGCCCTGCCGCTTTTCGCGCACCACCGTTGCTCCGGCCTGTGAGGCAATGGCGGCGGTGTCGTCGGTGCAATTGTTGTCAAAGACGAAAATCCGTGCGTCCGGAAGTTCGCGGCGGAAATCCGCCACGACCTTGCCGATGGATTTTGCCTCCTGATAACAGGGGATCACCACCGCAACGCTGGGACTTTCGTTGGACGAATCAGCCATAAAAATTCTGGAACCGCACGCAAAACCGCGCCCAACCGGGACGCGCTTTTGAATGATGCTGCGCCAAAACGCCGCCGCTGACAAGCGCGTTGCCGGGGCGCCGGCCCGCGCCGGAAAAACCCCTGCGCGGAAATGTTTTAATTTGCACGGGTTGCAGCCGGGCTGTCCGGTTTTTCAATGTGGAGCAGGCACCAGTTTTCCGCGCCCCAGGAAACCAGTTCAACGATGGGAACGGACAAGACAATTTTTGCTTGATGTGCCTGCGCCCATTCTTTCAACGGAACGGAGCTGATCTCCGGCCAGACATTTTCTTTGACGACCAGCCATTCGACATCGGGATTTTCAAGAAACTGGCGGAGGTCGTGGCGCGGATAAACCACGTTGCGCCGGCCAAACGGCCGCCAGAGGGAGTAGTCCGCGTCGTCGGGGCCGGCGATGAACCCGACTGTGCGCGCGGTGTCTGGCAGGGCCGCCCGGATTGGCGCGAGAAAATCGTTGCGGTGCGCATAGATGGTGTCAGTCGCGGCGAGCCGCGCGAACATTTTATTTTCGGGATGCGTGCGCGCCAGCCAGCCGGAAATTTTTTGCGCCGGCCACAACGGACGCGACACGGACAAAACCAGCACCGGCAAAACGCCCAAGGCCGTCAACACCAGAAAAGCGCGCCACGCCCGCCGACGCAAAAGCCGCTCTTGCGCGGGCAGCAACAGAAATGGAACGATGGCCAGCGAATAATAGGGCAGCAGCAAACGCGGTCCGGCTTCCGACCCCATCTTGGCCATGACAAAAAGGACGGACACCCAGGCCGCCAATGCCACCAGCGGCAGCAGGGAAGACACTTTTTTTATGAAACCGGCCCGACGGAATCGGCAGGCGGAAATCCCGAAAACAATCAGCAACGGCAATGCGATTCCCAGTCCAAGCCCGGCGCCTTCTTCGCCCGGAAGCTCGTTGATTTTGTTGCTGACCAGACGGGGGAACTGTTTTTTCAACGAGTCCGGCAAGGCGGCGGTCAGGCCGTGGTTGATTTGATTTGAAAAAGGCAGCACAGGTGGCATGAAGGATTCCAGCAGCAGGAAACCGTTTCCCAGAACGCCCGCCACCGGGTTTTGGATTTGCACCAGGGTTTGATTGCCTGGGTCGCCGGTCCAATTGCCGGTGTGCAACTGGTTCAAGGCCATGATTGGGACGGCGGAAATCGCCACGGCAAGAACGGCCACGGCCAGGCTGCCGAGCAGACATTTTCGCAATTGTCCCAGTGCCGGCCAGACGGCGACGAGGCACGGCAGCGCCAGCGGCAGGTTGGAAAGTTTCACGCCGGTCATCAAGGCGGCGGCCAGCAGGGCAAGCCAGACTTCGCTCACGCGGCCCGAACGCCGCGCCCGCAACCCGAAATAAACCGACAGCAGGCAAAACACAGCACCGGTGAGATCGTTCCCGATGCTGCCGGCCTGCGTCGCGAATCCGTAGCCGAGCGGCAGCAGCCACATCCAGGTCCAGGCCACCTTGCGCGCCACGCCCAAATGCCGGAAGATGGAAAACAGCAGTCCCGGCATCAGCAGAAATCCCAGCGCGTTGATCAAAAACATTCCCCGGTCCGAACGCGTGAAGATGAGGAACGGCATGGACAACCATTCCCAAACAGTGCCGGAAAAGTTCATCCGCTCATTGAACGTCGGAATCCAATGCCATTGTCCGGCGGCCCACCAGTTCAATATGCGCGGCAGCCGGTAGGTCAGCGCGTCAAAATTACTCGGCGCATACAAGGTTCCCCCGATGATTGTGAGCGCGGCAACGATGAAAAAAATCAGCGGGAGCGGCCGTCGAAAACGCCGGACAGGAATCTGCAACCACGAACGACGGCTGGAAGACGCCTCCCGTTTTTCCCCCCGCCACAGCCACATTAGTCCGGCCACAGCCAACGGCAAAACGACCGCATAGCCGACCGCCGTTAAAGCTTGGAGCAGAGACAGACTCCAGCCGGCTGCCACACAAGCAACGGCCCAAATGATGCAGCTCCGAAAAAGACTGGATGAAAGGCGGTTCATGTTGTCGGCGCTTCAAACGTCTAAATTGGTTTCGCCCGCGCCACGGCCAGCAAGCTCTGCCCGATGAACGGCGGACACACGCGCGATTCAAACCCGTGAACCGACGGGAAAATCATCCGGTCAAAAAAACGCACTGCGCCGACGTCAAGCGACCGTTTCTTCAAGAGACGAAAATTGAGCCACCACGCGAAGTAGCCGACAAAATTGTAATAGCGCAATTTCACAATTTGAAAACCAGCCTGCTCCAGCTTCGCCCGCAGTTCCGGTTTTGTGTAACGCCGGAAATGGCCAAAATCCCGGTCAATCGGCGCGTAAATCTCCGGTCGCGCCGGGACGAACAGGCAGAGCGCCCCCTGTTGCCGTCCAAGTTTTTCGCGGTAGATTTTCAGCTCGCGCTCATCCTCGTCAATGTGTTCGAGCACATTGGCGCTGAAAATGGCGTTCCAGTCGTCATCACCTTTCAAGTCCTCAATCGTGCCCTGCACAATGGCGTGTCCGGGAAAGGCCGCGCGCAGCCGGCCGCAAAACGCCGCGTCCGGCTCGATGGAAACCACCTTCGTTATCGCGGGATTGCGCAGTAGTTCCTGGGTGATTTGTCCGATGCCCGCGCCGACTTCCAGCACGCTGCCCCGCAGGAATTTTGAAAATTCGTTCAACAGCGCCCGGCGGTAATTTTTCGCCTCGTTCAACGCGGCAAACTCAAAACCGTCGGTTTGCGCCGTTTCGTTGGGGACTTTGCTCATGCGCGCGAAAGGAAATTATACTTGAAAACGCACCAGAGCGCGCGGACGCCGTCACGCCAGCCGATTTTTTTCCCTTCGGCATAGGTGCGGCCGTAGTAGGAAATGCCCACCTCATAAATGCTGACCCTCAAGCGGGCGACCTTCGCGGTGATTTCCGGTTCAAAGCCGAAACGGTTTTCCTCAACTTTGATTTTCTGCACCACCTCGCGGCGGAAAGTTTTATAGCACGTCTCCATGTCGGTCAGGTTCAAGCCCGTGGCCATGTTGGAAAATGTCGTCAGCAGTTTGTTGCCCACGGAGTGCCAGTAATACAGAACGCGGTGGCCGTTCGGGCTGCCCAGGAACCGTGAACCGAAAACCACATCCGCCTTGCCGGCCAAAATCGGGACGAGCAGGCGAAAGTATTCCGCCGGATCGTATTCCAAATCCGCGTCCTGAATGATGACGATGCTCGCGGTCGCGTGCGCAAAACCCGTCCGCAGCGCCGCGCCTTTGCCTTGATTCATTTCGTGCCGGACCAGTTTGACGCGCGGTTCGTTTTGCGCCAGCGGCTGCAATTTTTCCCAAGTGCCATCCGTCGAGCAATCGTCCACGATGACCAGTTGTTGCACGGGCCGCTGCGCCAAAACCGTTTTGATCACGTCCGCCACCGTCGCCGCCTCGTTGAAGACGGGCATCACGACTGAAAGGCACGGCTCGATGTCGGCGTTGGATTTGATTTCGGTCATTGAAATTCGGATATGATTCGACCGAAGCTGGCAAAAAAATTCAAACTATTCAATCTGCAAATGGCAACAGAACGCCATGCTTTCAATTTAAGATTTGCCCCCGCGCACAAAAAATCGTAAATCGTAAATCACAAATCAAAATTGAATTATGCCTTCATTCGACATTGTCTCGCAGGTCAACTCGATGGAAATCGAGAACGCCGTCAACCAGGCCAAAAAGGAACTCGCCAACCGGTTCGACTTCAAGGCCAGCAAATGGGAAATCGTGCTGGAGAAAACCGAGATCAAGCTCACGGCCGACAACGAGTTCAAAGTCAGCACGCTGAATGAAATCGTCGTCGGCAGGCTCGCCAAGCGCGGCATCAGCATGAAGAGCATCGAGCAGTGCGAGCCGGACATTTCGCCGCTCGGCCACGCGCGGCAGCGCATCAAGATTAAAAATGGCATCGAGAGCGTGGTGGCCAAGGAGATTACCGGCTTCATCCGCGACGGCAAGTTCAAGGTGACGACGCAGATCCAGGGCGACGAAGTGCGCGTGAACAGCAAGAGCCGCGACGAACTGCAGACCGTCATCGCCGCCGTGCGCGCCCATGAATTTCCCGTGGCCGTGCAGTTTGTGAATTTCAGGGATTGAAAATGAAATGAAATTGTCCAACGCGCAAAGCGCCGCCATCCGCCGCGAAAAAGTCATGGATTATCTGCTCAATCCGGCTCATCCCGACAATGGCGGCAAGGCGGAATTTTTCACGCAAGTTGGTTTTCGTCGCGAGCAATGGGAAATTCTGGCAACAGCGTTGAAGGATTTGGCTTCAAACGGAGAAGTAACCAACGCGACCGATTCGCCGCATGGGAAAAAATATGTTATCGTTGGGCGGATGCAATCGCCCGGCGGCAAGACGCCGTTGGTGCGAAGCATCTGGATAGTGGACAAAGGGCTGGATGCCGCTAGATTGGTGACGGCTTATCCGTGCAAAAATGAAAGGCAATATGATCAAAGAACATGACCGAATTGTTTTGAAGACCGCCATCGCCGCCGAAAATCTGGAAGCGGGCGACGTGGGAACGGTCGTGCATATCTATCGTGACGGGCTGGCCTACGAGGTGGAATTCACTACGCTCAACGGTGATACCGCAGCGGTTGTCACGGTGGAAGCCTCGCAAGTTCGTCCGGTTCACAATCACGAAATCACTCATGCGCGCGAGTTGCAACCGGCCTGATGCCGCCGTGCGCGCCCATAAATTTCCCGTGGCCGTGCAGTTTGTGAATTTCAGGGATTGAAAGCGCGGCACTTTACAAGGATGCCAACGACTTAAATTACTCTACCTTGATCAAGGAGTGACAAAGTTTGCCACCAACGGAGTCAAGGGCGGCAATTTATTCAGATTCGTAAAGTTCAAGTCAAATCCCCAACGGCGCGTTGGCGCGTTGTAATAATTTCCTGTCGGCTGCCAGAAATTCGTTGCGTATTGGCTGGGGAACAACGCCGTCATTGAACCATTCCAAGTTACAATATTGCCTGCCCAATTTTCCAGCAGCCGAAAATAGTTTTCCACGCCGCCGCTGTAATGCGTGCCATTTGAAAGCACGATGCCGGTATACACGGCGGCATTGACAACAGTGTCGGCGGGGGTGCGCGAAGACAAGGGTGTGGATGGATTAAAACTGTCGCTCCAATTACCCGAAAGAATTGTAATCGCATCGCACATCAACGCCGAGGGAACAGTGTTGGTGGTGTCGCCGACAGTGAGCGAAAAAGTCGAGCCGTTGGTGGTGTTGTTGTAATTGCCCAGCATATAAAGCGGCTGGGGCGTGGCGACTGTCAGACCGTTGACGGGCAGTTTTTGTCCGTTGACAATCCGCACTGCCGGCAACTGCGATGGTGTCTGCGTGACGTTGTTGAAAACGTAAATAGAATTGATGTGGTGTCCTTTGCCCGCGCCGCCACCAAGATTCAGATTGTCATATTGTATCCCGCCTGTGGCGCTCGTATTGGTCAGCCATGAATTGAGCTTGGCGACATCAATTTGCACGGCCTGAACCGTCTTTCCTTCGCGATAGTCGTAAAAAGAAACATTGGTCACATACGAGTAGGCGTAAATAATGTTCGTGGCCTTGGAACTGCCGGAACCGGTGATGTTGGTTGATGTCACGTCAGGCAGCACTTGGATCAGATAATTGGGAACATTATTTGGATTCTGATAATAGACCATGATGTTGGTGCCGAGCGTGCCGTTGGTGCCGTTGGCGGCATTGGTCACAATCAGGTCAACGGCGTTTTGCAGGTAAGCAAGTCCTGTCACCGAGTAAGCTGCGGTATAATTTGGCGGCGCAAGGCTCGGCGGCGGCGACTGTAAAATGGCAAGGAAGCTGGTTGGATCCGTGCTGGGATTTGTTCCAAAGGCAAAAGTCAACGGGTTGTAGTTTGCCAGCGGGTTGTTGTCGGTAAAGGTATAAAGCACGTTACCGCTCCGGCCCACGTTTTGAGGATCAAGCGGGCTGGGAACATTTGAAATCGTTCCTACCGCATCTACAGTGCTTGAGAAAACCAGTCTGGAAGTGCCGCTGCCTGCTCCCGTCGCCCAAATGCTGCCGTTGGAATGGACAGGGCCAACTACCGTCATCGCCGCACCGGGATTGATCTCCAAATCCAGGTTGTAGAAAATGGCGAATTGATAAAGCGGCACCATCTGGGCAGTGCGAAAAAACATTTGCGGCCCGGACTTTTGGACATTCGCCATTCCGCTGGCACCTGAACCGCACACAACCCAGTTGATTGGCCGGGTTAAATTGGTCGCTGATTGAAGCAAAAAATATGAATTGGGATTTGACCAGTTCAGGCCAACTTGATTGATGCCATTGGTGATGTTCAACACCGGCGGCGTTTGCGCTTGTCCTGTGCTGGCGAGCACAAAACAAATTGTCCAAAAAAACCAAATCAGCTTTGTCAGCCGGTTTTTCATCGTGTCAGGAGCGAAGTCAAAGGTTCTTCAACTGGTCGCAGGATAATTTGCGCGGCTTGTTTTCACCAATTAAATCTGGCGCACGGTGAAATGCGCCATAAAAATCTATCTTTCCAATTCCTTTTTCCGCTGCGCGAGGACTCTTCGCGACGGCGTGAAATTGGCGATGAAGTTGCGGTAAAATTCCGCGAACGTCCCGGCGGCGAGGTGCGCGCGGGCGTCGGCCATCACTTGCAGATACAGGTGCGTGTTGTGGACGCTCAACATGCGCAGGCCGAGGATTTCATTCACGTTCAGCAGATGCCGCAGATAGGCGCGCGTGAAATGCCGGCAGGCAAAGCAGCTACAGCCTTCTTCGACGGGCCGGAAGTCGGCCTTGAACTGGCCGCCTTTGATGCCAATCGCGCCGCGCCGCGTGTAGGCGGTGCCGTTACGCGCGACGCGCGTGGGCAGCACGCAGTCGAACATGTCCACGCCGCGCGCGATGAGTTCGAGCATCTGCGCGGGCGTGCCGAGGCCCATCGCGTAACGCGCCTTGTGCGCGGGCAGATGTGGCACGGTGAATTCAATGGCCTTGAGCATCTCCGGCTCCGGTTCGCCGACGCTCACGCCGCCGATGGCGTAACCGTCAAAATTCATTTCAACGAGCGCCTTGGCACATTCCTCGCGCAACGCGGGATTGGAACCGCCTTGCACAATGCCGAAAACTTTCTGGCTGTCGGCGCGCGGCTGTTCGCGACATTCGCGCGCCCAGCGGATGGTGCGTTCGACGGCGTGACGCTGCTCTTTCCCGGGCGCGTCGTGTGGTGGAC
>Ga0208849_1001883_pt1 | contig 12896 bp, 10 predicted proteins | sample NGESurdeep072012_10_FD_184470 | JGI IMG/M metagenome (GOLD analysis project Ga0208849, IMG submission 184470) | Arctic peat soil microbial communities from Barrow, Alaska - NGEE Surface sample 53-3 deep-072012 (SPAdes) | ecosystem: Environmental > Terrestrial > Soil > Wetlands > Peat ...
GCGGGCGCGCTGGCGGGCACGGCCAGCGGATCGCTCACAGGCGGTGTCGTCGGCGGTCTGCTGGGCGCCCTGGCGACCGTACTTATACCCGGCATCGGACCGGTTATCGCTGGTGGCCTGATGGCTGGCATTGTCGCCGGAGCCGTCGCCGGAGGCGCGGTCGGAGGCATCGGGGGCGCCCTCACCGGCATGGGCGTGACGAAGGAGGCCGCCGAATACTATGACCAGGAGTTCCGGGGCGGCCGGACCCTGGTGACTGTCGACCCTGGCGACCGGCGAGCCGAGGCCGAGCAGATCATGCGCGACCACGGCGCCTACGATGCCGCAAACCGCCAGGCCGTCGACGAGAAGACGCGCCGGTAGGCGAACCCATAACGAATTCCCGCAGATTCCTGCGACCGGGCCGGAGGTTGGATCCTCCGGCCTTTGTCTTTCTTTTCGGTCTCCCTTCGTGCCCATCAGGTCGTGGTCGGTCAAACGGGCCGATCACCGCGTTCGAAGCTGTGGGGTTCAGAAACTCCGTCGAGTTCAACCTGTCACCTCAGCGCTGCCATTTGTGCCCTTCGTTCTGGCCGCAGGCACGGATGTCGCCCAAATCGTGTAGCAACGCGTGTAGCAACCCAGACGGTATCCGCCGGCACGTAGCGGCACCTGGCGGACTAAGGCCGCGGATGCGATGAACTCAAACGGCCTCTGGCGACTCACCCCGAACCGAGCGCTATTACGGTTCGGGACCGTGAGGCCTCGGGGTCAAATCCCGGGCCCCCGACCAAACCCGAGGTCAGACTCCTCCCGCAAAGCGAGCAAAGATGATGAGTACACTGACCGAGTCCGGGGACAGGATCTCCGGTTAAGGAGGCAGCGGACAAATGATCCGGGCTCCGCTCTCAACTTCCTACTGGCCGTCTGATACTTCTGAAGAGGTCTTCGAGACCACGGTCGGAAGCGTCCTGCGGGACGCCGCTCGACGTTCGGCGAGCTTGGCCGCGCTCGTGGAGGCCATCCCTGACAAATCAATTCGCCGGCGTTGGACGTACTCAGATCTCCTGGAGGACTCTGAGCGCGCAGCACGGGCACTGCTTGGGCGCTTCAGACCGGGCGAGCGCGTCGCCGCTTGGGCCAACAACATCCCGGAATGGGTGGTGCTCGAGTTCGGGTGCGCACTCGCCAACGTCACGCTCGTCACAATCAACCCCGCTCTGCGCGCGCGCGAGCTGGCCTACGCCCTGGGTCAGTCGCGAGCGGCGGGCATCTTCTTCGTCCCAGAGTTCCGCGGCAACCCGATGGCCGCGAGCCTGGAGTCGGTGCGCGCCGAGCTGCCGGAGCTTCGCGAAGCCCACTCCTTCGCAGATTGGAAGAGCTTCTGCGAGTCTGGCTCTCCCTCCGAACGGCTGCCCGAAGTCACGCCGGACGACATTGCACAGATCCAGTACACGTCCGGAACCACCGGCTTTCCGAAGGGGGCGATGCTTCACCACCGCGGGATCACGAACAATGCTCGTTTGTACGTGCAGCGGCGGGATCCGGCCACAGCTGCAATCTCCGTGAACCCGATGCCGCTCTTCCACACAGCGGGGAGCTGCATGGCCGCGGTTGGGATCCCACAATTCGACGGCTGCCACGTGCTCGTGCCCTACTTCGACCCGGGCCTGGTGCTGGAGGTGTGGGAGTCGGAGAAAGCAACCGCGTCCGGCGGAGTGCCGACGATGCTGATCGCGATGATGGAGCACCCCGACTTCCGCGGCCGTGACCTCTCGAGGCTCAAGTCGGTAGCGTCGGGGGGTTCGACGGTGCCCGCCGAGCTTGTACGAAGAATCGAGAGCACCCTGGGCGTGACGTTCACCATCGTGCTCGGGATGACGGAAGCCTCGCCGGTGATCACGCAAACGTGGCCTCAGGACTTGGCCGAGGACAAGGCCGGAACGATCGGCCAGCCGTTGCCACAGGCGGAGGTCAAGATTGTCGACCCCGCCACGCTAGAGACGCTTCCCGTCGGCGCCACCGGCGAGCTCTGGGTGCGCGGCTATCAGGTCATGAAGGGGTACTTCGAGAAGCCGGCCGAGACCGCCGCTGCGATCGTGGACGGCTGGATGCGCACCGGCGACCTCTGCTCTATGGACGAGCGTGGCTACTGTCGCGTCGAGGGCCGACTCAAGGACATGATCATCAGGGGCGGCGAGAACATCTATCCCCGCGAGATCGAAGAGCTGCTCTTCAGTCATCCTTCCGTCGCCGACGTTGCGGTGGTCGGCATCCCCGACGAGCAGTGGGGTGAGGTGGTCGCCGCGTTCGTGCGGCCCGCGGCCGGCCAGGCGCCCACCGAGGCAGAGCTGTTCGCTTATTGCCGTGACCATTTGGCGGCCCAGAAAACGCCGAAGCACTGGGTGTTCGTCGAAGCCTTTCCGCTGACGCCCTCGGGAAAGGTCCAGAAGTTCGTGCTTCGGGAGCAATTCCTGGCCAACCAGTTCTGAGCCACCTGACAGGCGACTCAGAACAGAGGAGTTTCGCAGCCCATCACCGGTTTGGTCTTGAGGTGTGACGGTTGTTTGAGCGTGTGAGACCCGCAGTGAGTGCCGACTCGGAAGACACCTCGTGTAGCACTTCGTGTAGCAATTCAGGCACTTCCTGGCGCTCGAAACGGCTGAGTCATCAGCTGCGGTAGCTCCAATCGAGATGAAAGCGGACTAAACCGGTCTCGGTGGACGAGACCGCCTAGATTGGGTGCCTATCGAAAGCGCGATGCATGGACAAGGCGTCTTTAGATCCGCCGACGAACTGGACGGGATCTGTCCCCGGCTTTGTGACATCTGTATTCGCCCAACACAAGCAATTTGATGGCCCCATCTGGGTTGATCAGACGGATGCTTCGGATCCGACGTTCGGCCTACTCTGTCGAGCCGACCTGATGGTGTGGCGGCCGCCGCGAGCGAGCCGTGTCAGCCGTCGAACGCAAACCAGCACAACTCGTTGCGCAGCCGCTGGTCGTCGAGCACAAGTTCTCGGATCTCGTGGGGGAGTTGGGCGCGCTGCCACTGGCACTCCAAGCGGCCAGCCGCCTCGCGGTCGTCTTCAGGCGCTGCCGCTTGCGCCGCCCTGATCGCGTAGGCCGCGGCACCGAGCTCGTGGGCCGCCACATGGCCCACCGCCGCGGCCTGGCCGGCAGCGTACGCGGCATGCCGTGCTGCCCCACTCAGGTCTCTGGCCGCGGCGTTTGCATGGCCGGCCGCCGTGCGGGCCTCTCCCCACGTGATCTCACCCCGCGCCCAGGCACGCCCGAGGTCGATCGCCCGACGTGGACGCTCGTCCTTCGGCCGTGCCTGCTCGAAGTGGTGCAGCACGTGCTGCGCGCAGTCAGCTGCCCAGATCGCCAGGCGGCGGTGATCTTCGTCTTGGAGGCTGCCGCCGCGACGCACGGTAATGAACCGCGGATCCCGGATCTTGGGGAGGATCACCAGTTTGCCCATCTCGCTCGTGTGTCCGCCAAGGTGTCTACCCGACTATCGGAACAGCATGCACGGCCTTATCGTCAGCCCAAGACGGCCATGCGCGCCGCCTCAGGTGGCCCAACTGCCCTCATTAGTCGGTGGGTTCGCGGGCCCGCTGGTCGCGAGTCGGGTTGCCGCCGAACGATGACGATGGCAATGCGATCGACTCGTCGAAGCACTATCTCTAACCTCCTGCGTACAGCCTGCGTGCAGCTAGACCAGACCAGCAGAGTCGAACGGCAGGAGCGCTTAGGAACTATTGCTGCGAATCGCGCGGCGACTCCATATCAGTGCACGCGTTGCCATCCACGCCACGCGATCTCCAGCCTCGAGGCCGACGATCGCCAGGGTGATGATCCCGACGGCAGCCAGCGAGACGAGCGCCCTTGGAAGGTCGAGGTCGAAGAGGGCGCGAAGCGGCGGGAGCGTGAGCGCCGCCAACAGTCCCCCGGCCATAGTCACGATGAACGCCCGTGCCCTCCACCCCAATGGTCGCATGAGCCTTGCCAGGAGCCAAAGCCCGACAGCGGCCACGGTCAGCGTCGCTATCGTCCGCTCCTCGGACTGGCTCACGTCGGGCTCGGCGACCGCCACGGCGTAGGCGGCAAAGCTCGCGGCCGCGGCCACGATTCCAGCCGGGATCGCGAACGCCAAAACCCGGGAGAGGAAACCAGGTTCGACCCGATCCCCGCCTTTCGAGAATGTGAGGACGACGGATGGTATGCCGATGGTGAAGAGGCTGATCAACGTGAGTTGCCGCGGCAGGAAGGGAAAGGGCAGGATAGCGATGCTGATTGCGGCCGCGATCAGGAATGCGTAGACGGTCTTCGAGAAGAAAAGGTTCGCCAGCTTGCCGACGGTGCCGATGACCCGCCGGCCTTCATCAACGATGGCGGGCATCCCTGCGAATGACCCGTCGACGAGAACCAGAGCCGCGACCGCACGAGCGGCGCCGCTGCCCGAGCCCATGGCGATTCCGAGGTCCGCCTCCTTCAGCGCGAGCACATCGTTGACGCCGTCTCCGACCATGACGACCGTGTGGTGGGCCGAGCGGAGCGCAGCGACCAGGTTGCGCTTCTGCTCCGGCGACACGCGGCCGAACACGCTCGCGCTGTTAGCGATCTGAACGAGATCGGGACCTGGCTCTGGGAGTGTGCGGCCGTCGACCGCTTTGGTGTCGGTGGCGAGGCCCACCGAAGCGGCCACCGCTGCAACGGTGGCGGGATGGTCGCCCGAGATGAGCTTTATCGCCACACCCTGAGATGCCAGTTGGGCCAGCGTTGACGCAGCGTCAGGTTTGATCGCCTCGGTTAGGACCACCAAAGCCTGAGGTTCAATTCTAGGGGTGGAGGTGTCGATGATCGGCGAATCCGACCGCCCCAGCAACAGGATGCGCCGACCTTCGGTCGTGAGCTGCTCGATTCGCAGCTGCAGGGTAGTTTTGTCGACGGCCTTCGCCGCGAGCACGTCGGGCGCGCCGAGCACCCACCAGCCAGATGTGGCGAACTCAGCAGCGCTCCACCGGCGGCTTGACGAGAACGCGACCGTCGAGCCCGCGGTCCATCCTTCGTGGGCGGGATACGCGGAACGGATTGAAGCCATGTCGCTGTCGCCGGAACCGTCGAGGCGGGCGAGGGCGGCCAGTGCAAATGCCCAATCGTCGCCCCCAGCCAAGGGTTCCACGGATTCGAGCGCGTTCGTGCCTTCTGTCAACGTGCCCGTCTTGTCGAGACAGATCACGTCCGCTCGAGCGAGCATCTCGACCGCCGGCAATTGCTGAACGAGGACTTGCCTGCGGCCAAGCCTGAGGACGGCTAGAGCGAGGCTTGCGGTCGTCAGCAGGACGAGGCCCTCAGGGATCAGGGGGATTACGCCGGCGACCGATCCACGAATCGCGTCGATGATGTTTGGGTTCGCGCGCAGCTGTGAGTAGACCAGCAGCACGCTGACGGGGACGATTAGCCAGGTGACCGCGCGAAGGATCTGGTTGATGCCTCGCATGAGCTCGGAGCGAACGAGCTGGAACCGTCTCGCCTCGACCGTCAGGCGCCGCGCATAGGTCGACTCCCCGACGGCGGTCGCTTCGTAGCCGGCCGCTCCAGACACGACGAAGCTTCCGGCGAGGAGCGGGTCGCCGACACTCTTGGCAACGGGCAGAGCCTCACCCGAAAGCAGCGACTCGTTTACCTCGGCACCTTCACCGGACTTGAGGAGGCCGTCTACGACGATCTCTTCCCCGGATTCGGCCTCCACCAGGTCGCCCAGCACGATCTCGGTGACAGGGATCCTGCGTGAAATGCCGTCGCGAATGACTATCGTGGTTGGTGCGACGACTATCGCCAGGCGGTCGAGTGTGATCTTGGCGCGGAGTTCCTGCGCAATCCCAATCACGAGGTTCGCGATCAGGATCAGGCCGAAGATGGCGTCCTGGATCGGGCCGATCACGAGGACGATCACAAGCATCGAGCCGAGCAGAGCATTGAACCGCGTGAAAAGGTTGGTCCGGACGATGTCGCCCACGCTGCGGCTCGCCTGGTCGCGCACATGGTTCGCCTGGCCTTGCTCCTTCCGACGCCGCGCCTCCTCCTCAGTAAGTCCGACGCGCGGGAGGGTAGTGCTCGTCAGCTCGTAGCCGGTGTGACGTGATCGGTTCGTGAGCCCCGCGCATGGATCAGCGTTCTTGGGCGTGTCAAGAGCCGTGATGCCAGATTCGATGTTTGACGATAGCGGGCGTTTAACGATAGGAGTGTTCATAAGCCTGCTTGGCACCTTCGCACCGGAGCTCAACGCTTTGCTTGTAGACCTCGCTTTGGTTTTGGGCCGCTTGCTGAGCCTCCTCGTACGTAACTTCGGGCGCCGCCGCCCATATCGACTCCCCTCTACGCGACAGAGCGATGTTCCATCGAGGCTCAGCGGACCTTTCTCAAGGAACCGTTTGCCGCCTGTGTTGGCTGCCAGCTCCAATTGATGCCACCTCGGCAACGTAAGTGTTGGCGATCTTGTCGTGCCAGCCCTGCTTCTGTGGGTCGAAGGCGACCCAGATAACACCAAGGAAGAGGACGCTGAGAGAAAGCACCAGCCCAAGCCAGCGGATCAGTGCCGTTCCAAACCCAATCAATTCGCCGTCGGTGCCTACGACCTGCAGTCCGAGAAAGCGCATGCCGACCGTCCGTCCGCCTCCTACCTTCGACCACAACACGCCGAAGTAGAGCAAGGACAGGAGGGCGCTAGGACCGCTATCCGCTAGGTCAAGTACGCGCGGATGCAAACTGAGTTCGGTCAGGACGCCCCCGACGAAAGCCAGAAGCGCACCGTCGATCAACTGTGCCAGTGCACGGACCCAAAATCCTGCATGGCGAGCAGTCAGAGCAGTCATTCCTAGCCTGCCGTCCGCGGTGTTGGGCTATTCCTTGGACCGGTGCCTTTAGGTTGAAGAACCCGCTCTACAGCCCCAGCCGGCGGCAGTTGCGTCTGAGTCGCAATCCAATGGTCCACATCCGTGGCGCCACCTCCGAGCGCCCTTAACGCATTGAGGACGACGGCCACATCGATCGCCTCCTGGAATACGGCGCCGGCTACGGGTGACAGCACCCCAAACGTGGCGAGGATCATCCCGATGCCCGACAGGGCCATGCCGACAATCACGCTCTGAACCGCAATGTGGCGCGCCCTCCGCGCTATGAGAACCGCCTCAGCCACTCGATCGAGTCTGTCGACCACGATGACTGCATCCGCGGCCTCAGACGATGCGGTTGCTCCCCGTGCGCCCATCGCGATCCCAACGTCGGCCGCGGCCAATGCCGGCGCATCGTTGATGCCGTCTCCGATCATCACGGTTACCGCGAGATCGCGCTCATCTAGGACGGCCTGCACCTTCTCCGCCGGTGTCCGCTCCGAAAGCACCGCATCGGCGCCCAAAGCGGAGCCAACCGACTGGGCAACATCGTCGCGGTCGCCGCTGAGAACGACGATCCGGTTGATGCCTGACCGGCGTAGGGCGGCAAGAGCATCGGGAGTGTCGGCGCGTATCGGGTCGTCCATAACTAGAGCGCCAACGACCTCTCCATCCAATGCGACAAACACGCTCGAAAGTCCCACTAGTTCGATGCGGCGGCGTAAGCGGAGCGCCGCCTCGGACAATGGTTTGCCAGATGAGAGCCACTTCGCCTGACCCAGGGCGATGTGCTGTCCGCCCACCGTGCCTTCGATTCCTGTGCCCGCATGCTCTAGGACAGCCGTGGGAAATTCGAGCTCCAGGTTTTGACGGCGTGCGGCGCCGACGATGGCGTTTGCGAACACATGCGCTGATACCTGATCCAAGGACGCTGCCAGTCGCAGCACGGTGTCCGCATCGGTCGCTCCGAAGGTCTCCACCGATGCCACTCTCGGCATGCCAGCGGTCAGCGTGCCGGTCTTGTCAAATACGAGCGTACGGGCCCTGGCTAGGGTCTCGAGCGCTCCACCGCCCTTAACGACTACGCCTCGGCTCGCGGCCCTGGAGATGCCGGCGACGATGGCGACGGGGGCGGCCAGGATCAATGGACAGGGTGTCGCGACCACGAGCACAGCCAGGGCGCGAACGGGGTTGCCCGATGCAGCCCAGGCTGCGGCCGCCACCAAAAGCGTGAATGGTAGGAACCACAGCGCGTAGCGGTCGGCCAATCGCACGAAGGGAGCCTTCGATACCTGAGCCTCACGCACCAAGCGGACGATGCCGGCGTACGTGCTCTCCTCGGCAGTCGTGAGCGCGTGAAAATCAAACGGCGGCCCGGCATTCGCGGTGCCACTTCGCACGGTGTCGCCGACGAGGCGCTCGGCCGGCATCGATTCGCCTGTGAGAGCGGATTCGTCAAGGACTGCAGCCGTCGAAGCCATCACTCCGTCTACAGGAACGATCTCGCCGGGCTTCACCAACAACAAGTCCCCTGGTTTCACAGCGGTGATGTCAGGTGAGGTGAGTTTGCCACCCTCGTAGCGATGGACGACATGAGGCGCCCTTGCCAGCAGGGCGGACAGCTCACGCCGCGCTCGAGAGCTCGCGTAGCGCTCGAGGGCCTGGCCCCCCGATAGCATCAGTCCGATCACCGCTCCAGCCAGGTATTGACCCAGGATCAGCGACCCCACCATTGCCAGCAGCGCGATGAGATCGACGCCCGTCTCGCGATGAATGAGATCTCGCCCTACCGAGATCCCAAGCGGGATCAGCGCCAGCAGGACCGCCGCCGCCCACAAAACGTCAGCGGCCGGGCGCGCTCCCGACAGCCAGAGGGCCACCCCTGTCACTAGAGCGACTAGGACAATGACCATGATCGCGACCGGGTTGCCTTCGCGCGACAGGTCGGACAGCCGCCCTGGTTTGACGGTGTGCGCCGGCCCGCGCCGAGCTGCCTGGTCCCGCTTGGATATACCCGGGCGGCGTGCTTTCGAGTGCAACAAGACGCTGGCACGCCGTCTGGGGGGTTCCGCAGGATCTCCGTGACCCTGAGATGTTGCGTGGTGAGTTCGGCGAGCCGATCTGATCTCGAGGTCAGCCGGCATCGCAGGGACCGTGGCTTCGGCCAAGCGGTCGTCGCTCTCGACGACACCAAGCTTGCGTTCTTCCGGTTCCTGGATCGCCTCGCCAGTGGTGCCGGCGCCGGCCAATATGGTGAGGTTGACCTTGGTGCTGAGACTCGATTGGACGCCCTCACGGAGCACCGTCGGGTCGTCCCCCAGCGGCAAGCGGATGCAGTCGTTCGCCATCTCATCCATGCTCACGCGCCTGGTGCCTTCTTACCAAGTGCCGCTAGCCCTCCTCGAGGAAGGACGCTCGGCCCTTTTGCCTTTACAACCTACTAGGGTCAGCCGGGGCCGCACTCCTCGGAAATCTCAGGCCCTTCGGCCCTATTCGGCGTTGTGGTGAATGATGGGGATGCCGTTGGGATCGCCGAGCTCCGAGTAGGCGAGCCTCCGTCCGTCCCTGAGGGTCAGGAAATGAGTGGCAGGTCCCTCGACATTACGAATCGCTTCGACATCCGATCGAGCCAGGACCGCCATGACGCCAGCCTCGCTCGATTCGCCCAAGCCAGGCAGTGCCGAAAGACCCAGTCTGACCCGGGTACCCGGCCCATCGTCCGGGGTGTGCGGCCATCAAGCGCGCCACGCGCCTTGATCTTGTCCGGCCCGGGAAGAAAATCTGCGGCGCCATAGTTGATGCTCGATCCCCGTGAATAAGTTGAGTTCGTGGGAAGGGGCCTGAGGCCAAGTAGCCTTACGAGGACAGCCGCTTGGTGCCCTTGACCAGTGCTTTTGAGTCCGCTGGCTGCCGTGGCCGGGTGGTCGCAGCGACTCGCCTCGACGCCTTCGTGGGCGCCGCCTCGATCACTAGCACGGGGCGCTTGGAATGCAGGACCAGCTGGTGGCTGACGCTCCCGAGTACGAGCTCTGCGACCCCGCCCCTGCCTCTTCGACCGACCACGATTAGATCGGCGTTTACTCGATCCGCCACCTGAGTGATCACGCTCGAAGGGTGGCCATCCTCAAAAACCGTCCGGTATTTGACACCGGCTGTGCGCAGGGTCTTGCACCAGTCACTCTCGAATACCTTCTTCATCTCGGCGCGCCATTCCGGGTCGAACTGCGGCGGTGGGACCGAAGCCAGGGACCCGACGTCGAAGTAGACCGGCGGGGAGATCGCGAACACAGCGATCACCTCCGAGCCCATGCCCTTTGCCATCCGGGCGGCCCAATCGATCGCCGCCTGTGAATGCTCGGATCCATCGACCCCGACGACTATCTTCTTGATGCCTGAACGCGGTGCTGCCATTTCACATCCTCCGGTGAGCGGTCTCCGTTATGCGTCGAGGTGGGTCAGCTGCGTTTGTCTGCTCGGAGTCTGTTGCTGAAGGTGGCCTCAGGTGACGTCACGCACCCTCACAAGTCCTGCTGAAACAACCGCGATTCCGATCACCCACAGCCCCAAGACGATGACCGCGTGCGACGCGGTTGCCGGCGCACTACCTGTGATCGTGACGGTGACCGCAGAGTTCACTTTCCCAAACGAATCCTGAAGGTAGCCGGCGTTCGCGATCGGGAACCACTGCTGGATCTGGTTCCACGGGTCACCGAGATTTCCAAGCAAGCTGAACACCAGGTTCTCGATCACCAACACGTAGGCGAGGCCGAGGCCGACCGCCATGGCAGACTGTTTGAAGAGTGTAGCGAGACCAAATCCAAGTACCGCCAGCAGATAAAGGATGAGCCAGGCAGCGCCGATTCCCTTGAGGAAATCGAGCGCCGACGGCCAGTTGCTCGAATGTGCATCAAGCGCGCCGATCAAATAACTCGCTAGCGAGTCGACTGCGATGAGACCCAATGCCATGATCAGGCTCAGGACAGCAAGCGAAGTCAGCTGGCCGAGCACGATCGAAATGCGCCCAGGCAGCTGGACCCAGGCAGTCTTTACCGTTCCCCAGGAGTACTCGCTCCCTTGGGCCAGGACACCGACGATGAGCGCGAAAATGCCGATCAGAGAGCTGACGTTGGCGACCGACTTCTTGATTACCGAAGCCGGATAGAGGGCTGTTCTGGCAGCGGCCAAGGCGGCTCCAGCCCCTGCCGCTCGCGCCGGTGGGTGAGTCGCCACCACATAGACCAGCAGATACTCGATCCCGACCGCCAGGACAAGCATCAAACCGACGGTCACCCACAGCGCTCGCCGGCGCACCAGCTTGAACCATTCGGCACGGACCGCTGCGAGGATCAAAGTCCGCCCTCCGTGCCCGTCAACTCCATGAAGACGTCTTCCAGCGAGCGTTCTCCTGGACGCAGTTCAGTCAGATCGACCCCAGCCATAACAAGACGCTTCGCGATGCTTGCCGTCTGACTCATGTCGACCTTCAGGCCGAAAGCGCCATCGTGGATCGTGACGTTGTCCGCCCCCACGGTCTCTTCTAGCACCCGACGCGCCAGATCGACCGGTTGCGCGCGGATCATCAGTTGTGAGCCTCCACGGATCTCGTCTATGGTGCCCTCGGCAACCAGGGCACCTCGGCGGATGACCCCCACCCGGGTGCAGATCTGCTCCACTTCGCTTAGTAGGTGGCTCGAGAGGAGCACCGTTCGCTCGCCCCGGCCTATGTTCTTGATGAGGTCGCGGAATTCGACTATTCCCTGGGGGTCGAGTCCATTGGTAGGTTCGTCGAGGATCAGCAGCGCGGGGTCTTTCAAGAGCGCGGCGGCGACGCCAAGCCTCTGCTTCATGCCGGTCGAGTACGTGCCAACTGCTCGATCGGCAGGCTCGGTCATCGCCACCTCTTCGAGGACTGCAGCGACGCGCCGGTCGGGCAGCCGGCAGTAGCGGGCCAGCAACCGCAGGTTGTCGCGCCCTGAAAGGTAGGGCCAGAACGCTGGGGTCTCGACCATTGCGCCGACGTGTGCCAGTGACTGTGCAGAGCCAGGGTTGCCACCTGCGACAGTCGCGCTTCCGGAGCTCGGCTTGATCAGGCCTGTAAGGAGGCGGAGGGTCGTGGTCTTGCCCGCGCCGTTGGGACCAAGCAAGCCATAGACCTCGCCCCTATGAATGGTGAGGTTCAGAGCTTGCAGGGCTACAACGCCGCCACCGTAGTTCTTGGTCAGGCCTCGCGTTTCCACGAGGTTCTGGGTCGGTTGGAAGCGCACTACGGTTGGTTGCACAATACTCACGGCGACCGCCGGTTCCAGTAGAAGGCGCCGCCGATGATCAACACAATCAGGATACGCGACGCTCGGATCGTTCCAGGCCACAGGACCCGCTTCGGATCGGCATTTTCGCGCGCGCCCCGACCTCCCCTGCGGCAGTTTTCATCGACCGAGGCTGGAACTTCCTACCCGAGGTGTCTCATCGGACTTGGTGGCCTGGACTTTGAGATCGCGGTCGTAGGAGTGGAAAATATATAACTACTATGAATCAGCGAACAGGGGTGCCAACCATTCGTTTTGACGCGACGCTGTACACGATCGACAAATGGACTATTTTGCGCTTGCCTGAGAAAGCCAGTGGGAAACTGCCGTCGCGCGGGCAGGTGGCAGTACAGGGAACGATCAATGGCCATGGGTTCCAGACAGTGTTGGAGCCAGACGGCCATTTTGGCCACTGGATGAGGATTGATCGAAAGCTACAAGAAGCCGTTGCTTTAAGCGCGGGTGACACCGCGACGCTCGAAATTGAGTCAGTGAAAGACTGGCCGGAGCCGAATGTGCCACAGGACCTTGGGGCAGCTCTGGCAGCTGCCCCAAAGAAGATCCAAGACATGTGGAAAGGTATTACGCCGATGGCGCGCTGGGAATGGATTCGCTGGGTCAATGCAACCCAAAACCCTGATACGCGCAAACGACGGGTCGTAGTAAGTATCTCGAAAATGAAAAGCGGAAAGCGACGGCCCTGCTGTTTCA
>Ga0208849_1001884_pt1 | contig 12892 bp, 13 predicted proteins | sample NGESurdeep072012_10_FD_184470 | JGI IMG/M metagenome (GOLD analysis project Ga0208849, IMG submission 184470) | Arctic peat soil microbial communities from Barrow, Alaska - NGEE Surface sample 53-3 deep-072012 (SPAdes) | ecosystem: Environmental > Terrestrial > Soil > Wetlands > Peat ...
CAACGCTGCCGGCGGACCTCTGCGCGCCAGTGAAAGCTGAAAGCCCCGCCATCTGCTGTCGTCCACGCCGTCTCAGCGTAAGGCTCATACGACGAAAGCTGTCGGCCCCGCCTTGCTTTACAGACGCAAAGAACGTCCAACGTACTTACCTGGACGGACGGACGGACGGACGGGACGAACGGATGACGCCTGGACCGAGACGAGGTTGGCCCGCATGGAGACGGAACAGCGCTAACGGAACGCCCAACAGCTTGACCGCTCCAAGATTGAGTTAGGCCTTCGTAGTGGGGCTAGCCGCGGCTGTGGGTCTCCGGTCGAACTGTCTAAAGGTATACAGCAAGCTACGCTACGGAGCCGTGTTACAAGAAGGCCCGCACCACGATCGACAATTGGCCAGGTGAGTACATGCGACGACTCTTAGTCTCTGCCACAGCTTTCGCGTTGTTCCCAACGATGCTGGTGGCCGCATCTACGGCGCCGAAATTTCGCAAAGGAACTCCGTACGCCGCTGCGCGCGCCGAGCTCCTGAAGAGTGGGTGGTCGCCCGTGAAGGCGAGAACGCCGGACTGCGAGCCAGGCCGCGAGGACGTGTGCGCCGCCTATCCGGAGACGCAATCGTGTGCCGGCACCGGAAACGGCCTGTGCGCGTTCGATTTCCGCTCCCCCTCAGGTTCGCTCATTGAAATTGTCACCCATGGGGGTAGCGTCGGACAGCTCACCGTGTCTGAGGTGAACGACTGCCCCGCGTCAGGGTGTGATTAGTGGGTAGCCCATCGCGCTCGACGGTGTCGCGGAAAACCATGATCGTCAAATGCGACACCAGGCGGGACCGTGCGGTCATCGTGTGAATACCATAGCTGGATCCACGCGCATGACTTTCACGATGGCTGATATTGCCGAGAGCACGCACATTGCGACGGTCAAGAGGAACAAAGCCGCCGTCAGGGCCGGGCATGAACACCGGCAGTGCGGTAACCGCCGTCGCCCTAACAACGAGCCTAACTCACATCATAAGCGAATATCGCATTTTTGCCGCTAGCAGGATTGCTGAAAAGGCCATTTTCCGAGGCGGTTGTGGTGTGATTCTGTGCATATGCGCGATTCCTTTGGAACGAGGATTGCGATGCGCGGCGGAGACGAACGGTCGGATGCGTTTTTCAGTTACATCCCGGTAGAGCGGCGGATACCGGCGGATCATCCGCTGCGGGCGATTCGAACACTGGCCGACGCGGTGCTGACAGGATTGTCGCGGGAGTTCGACAAGCTGTACGCGCGCAACGGCCGACCATCGATCCCGCCCGAGCGATCGCTGCGTGTTTTGCTGCTGCAGGCGTTCTACACGTGAGATCTTCCACTATGCCAATTCGTTGCACGCGTGGTGGACTTCAAGATTTATGCAGTCTGCACAGTCGCACCACGAACTCGTCGGAGACCTTCATCCCCTCGCTTTAAAGGCGCTGCGTGTCGTCCAGCTTCGCAAGCTCGCGATCGAAGGTCCCCAACGGGGCGTGCCCATTCTTGCGGGCAATTTCGAGTATGAGAAGATCAGAAAAACCTACGCCCTTCTTGCAAAACTTTACAAGCGCAGCCTCGACGACGTCTGGTTCCTGGATGGTAAGGTGCTCATGGTCAAGCAGCATCATAATTGCCTTGCCTATCTCTTCACGCGTGCGCCCGTAGACCGAATCCAACACCCATGACATCTCGGCGATCACGAGGTGAGAGACCCAGGCACCTCTGGCGATGAACTGTCCGGCGCGCTCGACTTGTCGCGGGTCGTCTCGCGTTATGAGCCGAAGCAAGATATTGGTATCAATGGCGCGCATACCGCTTGCGCATGAATTGCCGAATGCCGGTCTTCAATTCGTTTAGCCTCTTCGGCTCGGCCGGCCGGGCGGGGAAGACGGCGGCATGGATGTCCGCCGACGAATATCTTCCGGCGCGCCGGATGACGATCTCGTCATTACTCTCATCCCATTCCAGCACTGCGCCCGGGCCGGCCCCAAGCTTCTTGCGAACCTGCGCAGGGACTGAGATTTGGCCTTGAGCGGTGATCCGCGAGCGAGCGATTGGCATAGCCTTACATTACCATGGTAATGGGAATTGTCAATTGAGTTTGGGATCGCCGAACTGCGAACGGGGCGTCATTCAGGCGACTGTCCAGCCAAAGCTTGTGGGCAATTTCGATAGGATCAATCTTGAGATCTTTCCACCAAGCGATCTCGTTGCGCGCATGTTGGACTTCGCGATGGTGCAATCGGCACATAGGGGCACGACAAATTCGTCGGAGACCTTCATCCCCATGGCCCGCGGCTGAGCAAAGGTGATGTGATGCGCATCGGACGGCCAGCGCGCGCATTTAAGGCACAACTGATTGGTGACGAACTTAAGGTGCCGGCCATCGTTAGTTGTGGCGCGACAGGTCAGACGCTCACGGGCCGGACAAATATAGACATCGTCAGCCGCGATTTGCGCCGCGCCGTTCTCATCCAAATTGTCGGAGCGCCGGTGAAACCGGCAAGGAGCAGATGGTGAAAGTCCACCACGATGAAGGACTAGCGATCCGCATCGGCCCTAGGCCGTGCACTTGTCTTTGTGAGAAGGCGGGTGAAGCGTCGGCAGGGGAGTGCATGGGCCAGCCATTGAGCCGCGAAAACTGGAATTTTCTGGGTGCCGACGCGGTCGACAACGCGGAAGGCAAAACGTCAGGGCGCGCCACCGCGAGCGTTCTGATGACCCGGCGTGGTCGTAGACCTGTGCTCGCAGCCGACCGTATCGCTGGGAGAATGCGCCGACGCTGCGTGAGATTATTCGGCTGAGCCAAGTCATGGTCGATCTGAATTGCGCCAGCTATACGGCGCCGCCGGCTGCGGTTGCGCTGGACATCGACGATACGCTCGACGTGTTGCACGGGCACCATCAGCAGCTTTCGCTGTTCAACGCTCATTATGATGAGCGCTGTTTCCTGCCGATCCACATCTATGACACCGCCACCACCCGGCCGGTCGCGGTCATTTTGCGACCCGGCAAGACGCCATTGGGCAAGAAAGTCGCCGCGCATCTGCGGCGTCTTTTGCGGCGTATCCGCCGGCACTGGCCGAACACGCGGATCACCATCCGTGGCGACAGTCATTACGGTCGGCCGGAAGTCATGGATTTCTGCGAGAAAAATGCCATCGACTTCAGCGATCGTGCGCCCTCGCGCAAAACGTCCGTCAGTCGGTCGGTGAAGGTCCCTGGCTGAACCAGAGGAAAAACCTTAATGTCGGTCACGGCGTATCGCTCCGTCGATGGAGAAGTGAAGGCGTCAAGCACCCCCACGATACGCCGCCTTACCCCTTCATGCCGTCACGAACTTTCGCGAATAGCTCATCCGAGGCAGGATTTTACTTTAGATATCAAGCACAACAAGTTAAAGAACAGGCGTATGTATAGAAAATGGAACAAGATCGGTTTATCCAATGCTGGATGCATGCGAAAAAGGACGAAAGAAAGACGTTAGCTGAAGTTCTCGCCGGTGAAACATTGAAAATCGCGATGAGGCCGAAAACAATGCAACGGTCCATTGAGGTGCTCGGCTTCGGCCAGTAGATACCTTCAAAACAATGGTCCAGTCATCCGGGTCCAGAACAAACAAGACCGGATATTCCATGACCTGCCTTGCAACATGCTCAATTTGCCGGGGCTGGCGTGCAACAATTGAGCGCCGCACCGCGTTTAGTGTAGCCTCGCGGCCCAGTCGGGGGGGCGCGTCCATTTAATGAAACGTTTGAGAATCTTTATCTCATCACCCGGCGATGTTCCGGATGAACGGCTGCGCGCGGATCTTGTCATCGACAAGCTTGCCCAAGATTACACCCGCTATTTTTCCATCGACAGCTACCGCTGGGAACATGAGCCCATGCTCGCGTCCGGGCATTTCCAAGACGCGATCGAGCCGCCAAGCGAATCAGACATCGTCATCCTGATCCTATGGTCGCGGCTCGGTACGCCGTTACCCGAAAAGAGCGGCACACGTGAGTACCGCGGTCTGGACGGCCGCGCGCCCGTCACCGGCACGGAATGGGAATTCGAAGACGCGCTTGCCGCAGCGCAGGCGCGCGGAGCGCCCGATATTCTCGTGTTCCGCAACGTCAGCCCGGCGACAATCGATCCGCGCGATCCCCAGGCGCGAGCGCGCAGCCTCGCGCAACTCGATGCACTGGACGCCTTCTGGGCACGCTATTTTGCCCACCGAGGCGTGTTTCTCGCCGCTTCTGCTGAATATCACACGCTCGAAGAATTTGCGACGCGGCTTGAGGAGTCGCTTCGCAAACTCATTGAGAGGCGGATCAAGTCGCAATCGGCCGGGACGGAGCCGACCTGGCTTGGCAATCCATTTCGAGGGCTGCAGGCCTACGAATTTGAGCATGCGGCGATCTATTTCGGCCGCGATGCGTTGGTGGCAAAGGCGTCGGAGCAGCTCACTAGCCAAGCACGCCGGAGCAGCGCATTTTTATTGGTTGTAGGAGCAAGCGGATCTGGAAAGTCGTCCCTTATCAAGGCGGCAGTCGTACCTCGGCTGATGAAGCCGCAGCGCATCGAAGGCATCGAGTTCCTGCGTCGCCTGGTTTTCCGTCCCGGGGATGCTCAGCACGACCTGACTCTCGGCCTCGTGGAAATGTTGACGAAGGCATCCGCTGATAGCGGGGTCGGCCTGCCGGAGCTTCTCGCTCCGGGACAAAGCGCGCAGGATCTTGCCGCACTTTTGCGCACCAGCGCCGACTCGTCACCCTTCCTCTTTGGTGGCGCACTCGGGCGCGTCACCGACGCGGCACGCGGCGACAGGCGCATTCTACCGCACGAGCGAGTCAAGCTCATTATCGTCGTTGATCAGTTTGAGGAGCTGTTCACGCTCCCAGCGATCGGCGCTGAAGACCGAAATGCCTTCATCAAACTGCTAAGCGCGCTCGCTCGTTCCGACACGGTCTGGATCATCGCGACCATGCGGGCGGACTTCTGGCACCGTATCCTTGACGTACCAGAACTGATCACCCTGGCCCAAGGGCAGGGCCGCCTCGATGTTCCGCCGCCCTCGCCTGCGGAGATCACCGAGATGATCCGCAAACCTGCACTTGCCGCTGGGCTACGCTTCCAGATACATCCAGAGACCGGTCTGGGCCTCGACACCGTTCTGGCAGAGCGCGCAGCAAACGCGCCAGGTGTGTTGCCACTTTTGTCGTTCACGCTTGACGAGCTCTACACCGAGGACGTGCAAAGACTTGGCGGCAACCAATTGACGTTTCGCCAATACGATGCACTTGGCGGTCTCGAAGGCGCCATTGCTACCAGCGCGGATGAAGTGATCGAAAGCCTGCCGCCTGAGACGCGCGCCGCCCTGCCGCGGGTACTGCGCGCACTTACGACGACGATGGGTGAGGGAGAGGCGCCGGTCGCGCGCTCCGTTCGGCTCGACACCTTTCCAGCCGATAGTGCCGCACGGGCTGTGGTCGACGCTATGGTGACGGCCCGGCTTTTGGTCGCTTCCAGTGAAGGGGAAAAGGCGACAGTGCGTATCGCGCACGAAGCACTCATCACCCGCTGGGGGCGCGCAAAAGATCAGCTCGCCGCTGACCGGAGAGATCTGGAAACCCGCGCGCTGGTAGAACGGCAATATACCCGCTGGCAACAGGCGCCAGCGGCGGGTTTGGCTCGCCAGAGTGCTCTGTTGTTGCGAGATCCCGATTTGGCGAATGCACTTGATCTGCAGCGTCGGTTGGGCGATGAAATCGGGCCCGAACTCTCCGCGTTTATCACCCAGTCTCACCAGCGCAATCGCCGGCGTCAGCAATTCGCCGCCGCGGCGGCCATAATGTTCGGCATCATCGCACTCGCTGCCACCGGTTTCGGTGTTCTCGCCTACCGTGCTCAGCACTTGGCAAATCGCGAAACAACGCGAGCGATTGCGGCCGAGTCGACGGCAGTCAAACAGCGTGACGAAGCGCTGCGCCAGCGCAATGCCGCATTAATCTCGCAGTCCCGCTATCTCGCCAGCGAGGCCGATGATTTGGTCAAAGATGGTAATGTCCGCGGCGCCATCAGTCTGCTGCGCGTGGCACTGCCCGATCCAGCGCGCGGTAACAAGCGACCGCTTGTACAGGATGCAATCGTCTCCGCTTACAACGCTCTCTACTCCAATCGCGAGCGCGGCCGCATGAACATGCCGCAGGGCGCGACCGCAGTTACGAGCGACGGCCACGCCGGCGAATTCGTGATCGCGACGGCCGACCACATCTTCATTCGCCACGGGATGTCGGATACTGGCCAGCGCGAGATTGCGCAGGATTTTGGTCCGCCGGCGCAACTTGTCCTGTCGCCCAAGGGCGACCGGTTGGCAATGATCGGCAAGAACGGAACGGTGTCGGTCTGGGATCTGCATTCGGCTCGCCAACTGTTTCGCCGGGCATCAGCCGACAGCGGCGCCGAAGCCTTCTTCGTCGGTGGTGGCGTCGGCCTGCTGATTCGCAGTGCCAATCAATCCGATTGGATACTGCTCGACGCCACGACTGGCCAAGAACTCGGCAGGCGCGAATTTACTGCCGCCCCGCAGTTGCCGGTGCAGTCGGTGGTCGACTCTCGGCATGGCATTATTGTCGTGATCGCTGGGCAACAGCTGCATCGGCTCTCCCTGGAGGATCTCAAAGACACGGCGAGCGTCGGCATTGCAGCGGCCCAACAATACGCAGCAACAGTTTCGCCTGATGGCAAAGCCATCTACCTTGCTGCGGCCAAAAGCCTGTTGGACGGACAAATCCTCGTCTTCGACAGCACTACGCTCGCGCTGCAGCGAACATTCGGGAGAGTTGTCGGCGGAGCGCGATATCTCGCGGTTTCAGACAGCGGCAAGCTGCTCGCCCTACACGGACTAATCGGCATCGACTTTTTCGATCTGTCGACCTACGAACGGCTCTATCACATGCTTGCCGGCAGCGATGCCGCGCGTGGGGTGTTCGTTGGCGGCGGGGATTATATCGCTTACGGCCCCAACGGCTTTGTGCGCCGCTATGCCCCGGAGCTCGGCATAGAGGTGGGCGCCTACCGCACCATCGACGGCGGCACTATACAACAAGTCGACGAGCTGAGCGATCACGGCGGCTTCGTAACGATTTCTGATCGTCCATCGGTAACCAGCTGGACCTTCGAGACAGAAACAACCTCGCAGGAATTTTCTGTCCCCTTTTTCCTGTTCGGGAAGGATACCGGCATAGCGACGCCTGCTGAAGCCTTCTCGATCGCGAGCGACCGCAAACACTACCTTGTTTCCTACATCGATCGCAGTGCTCGCTGGTGGGATCTGGAAACGGGTTCCAATGGGCTCGTGCGCGAAGCGGATATCAAGGCGCAGAGTGTTACGGAGGCGGCTTCACTCGGCGATGGAACGTTTGTGCTGGCGGAAAAGAGTGGCCGATTGCTCATTTACACAAAATCCGTCGGGACCAGCCATGCAGCCGCCACGCTTGCCACAGAGCCGGTCAGTTATTTGGGCGACGTGGACGCGGACCGCATCTTAATGGTGTCGAAAACCGGTGACGCAGAGTTCATCGACTTGGCCACCCCCTCGCAACCAAAACTCATTCCGCTCCCCCAATTTGGCGGCTGCGTCCAGACTGCGACGGATCACGGGTTTGCGATCTGCCTGACGAGGGACGGCGCCATACGAGTGCTACGAACGAGCGACAGCCGTATCGTGTTCGAAGAAGCGCAGCCCCCCGATGCCAAGATCACCTCGGCAGAACTGTCTCCGAACGGAGATCTAATCGCCGTTTGCGATTCCAAGGGCCGGCTTACGGTCAGATCGGTCGCCGACCGAGCGCTGCTCGGTCGCTATCAGCTGACCATGGAGTTGAAAGGTAACGATCTAAAGGCCGCAGCCACGAGCTCGCTGCTCACAGATGCGGACCGGGAAAAGATCCGCAATGGCGCAACTGAGCTGATAGTTCCAGCAGGTGCCAATCTCCTTCGGTTCTCGCCCTCTGGCGACTTGATCGCCGTGGCAATGCCGGACCGCAGCTTGCGCATCATCAACGTGCGCTCGGGAGCGACACACCGGTTGCCCAGCCGAAAAACACTCGCAAAGGCTCTCGCGTTTTCTGCGCGCGGCCGATTGCTGGCGGTGGTCGCGCAAAGCCAATATCAGACCCTCGATGTCTATGAGGTCGCGACTGATACGCGCCTCGCCAGCATCAGTCTCAGCAATCAGATTTCGCCCGAACTCGTCAATCTGGCAGATGGGCATGGCTTCGTGACTGTCGACAAACGCGGCCTTATCCTCGTCCACCCCGTCTTCGAAAACGATGAAGACCTGATCTCGTACGTGGCGCGGAAATTTCCCGAACGTTTAACGCCCGCGCAACGGCGTGCGTATTTTATCCAGTGATCGACGAAGATGGCCGCTCACACCGCCTCACGAGCGTCCTGCAGCCTGAGAATGCCGATCGCCAATGATCCGGAAGCGTACGCCTGACATCGTCTACAGGAAGAATCCACCTCTAACATTACAGTTGCGTTTTTCTTTTGAAATGAGCGCGGCGCGCTCAGCCTGGTGAGCGCGTCGCCAGAGTGACCACGCGATGACATGAGCGTGGTTGGATGCGCCGTTGCGCGAGCTTGATGGCGACACGACGGATTTCCTGAATCGACCAGCAGATCAGAGCGACGCCTTGTCGATTACGGACTTCGAGGCTGATCTTTCCAGCTACCTCTACAAGAATCGGCTGTCGTCGGGCAGTTATCATCCGCCGCCGGTGCGAAGGATTGATATACCGAAAGGAGATGGGCGCGCAGGAACGCGGCCGTGGGGTATTCCCACCGTTGCCGACCGAATCGCCGAGACGGTTGTCAAGCGGTACCTTGAAGCATTGGTGGAGCCCTGGCTCCACCAGGACCCCTATGGATATCGGCCCGGCAAATCGGCGCTGTGGCGTGGCTCACCGCTAAAATTACCAGTGTGCGCCGGCGAACTGCGAACGCGAACAGGCAACTTGCACAGTGTAGTTTCATCGCCTTGTACACACTGCGTGCCGAACGGCTTTGACTGGCGCCGGGCACAAGATGGATGATCTAATGGCATGCCACGCTACCAGCCGCGGGCGTGGTCAAATGCATAGGGAATCAATGGCGTGTTGATCGGCAGCCGATATTTGTCGGGATTGTGATGATCATAGGCCTTTGTTGGCATGTCGATTACAACAACATCGATTTTGCCGATATTGTGCTCGGCGTGCCAGACGCAGATAGGAATGTTGACTAGGACTCGATTGTATTCCGTCATCACGATCTTACAGACCTTTCCGTAGGTAGACGATTTCGGTCGCGGATCGAACAGGACAAGCTCCATCTCGCCGGAGAGGATGAAGTAGCGGTCCTCGTGCTCTTTATGAAGCCCCCAACCCTTTACGAATCCCGGACGGATGGTGAAACAGTGAATAAAAGAGAGTGGGTCTGGGTGCCAATTCCACCGTGAATCATACACTTCGACGACGGTGCCCCGTTGGTCGATGTGTATTGGTGCCTTGCGGATCGATACTCCCTCGATCAACTCAGCGATGCTGTCGCCTGCCGGTGTCACCGTCTGCTTGTCACGCTCCGCTGCCGCAAGCGTTTCGCTTAACAGCGAAGAACTTTCTTCACCAATGGATTTTGACAACTCTTCACCAAAGGATTTTGACAACAGTGTCACCTGGATCTTCCAGCAATCGCAGAATGTTGGAATGTTGGCTCGAATTTACTCCGCATGAGCCTGTGCCCAGCAATAGTAGGCGCAAATTCTGCGCCGCGTGGCTGGCTAGCGGCACCAATGCTCATTCATGATTATGTGTAGCGCACAGGCAGGCTTCGATCAATGCTACGCGCGTGCGTTGCTTCACGGTATTGCGAAAAATCAGTGTAATCCCGATATTTTCGGGTACCTCGACCGTCATAGAGATGGCGTTCCCAGTGGCGCTTGCAATCTGCTCCGAAATAAGTGCGCCGGTTTCTGTGCGCGTTACGCAGATGCCGATGCGTCCGACCTCAACGACAAGGCTCAATCGCACATAAAGCTCCCCCGGAGTTGGCGCCAGGGGCGCTATGGGGATTTCTGCGGCGTAAGCCCAAGGCTCTGCAGCTGTTGTCACGATTGCCTGTCCGGCGATGTGTTCGACACAGGCGTCAAGCCAGTGCGAATGGGTCCGCAGGGTGGGCATTAAATTCATCAAGACGGACGCAGGGTGCGATCGCTTCTCCCACGATGCTCTCTCCGTCTGCCTGTCAAAGTCACCGAGGAAACGCTGGGCGGCACATTGCAGGATGCGTCTGAGCACCGTGCCGAGACTATGATTTGCCCGGATTTCCGCCCGCATTGCATCTCCGAGCGAAAGCCGCTCGCGCGGATTGGTCAGATATCTATCGACTTTTGCAGCGAGATCTTCAGCGCTCCTGTAAGACACCGCCTCGCCGACGTCGCCGAACGAATCGATCAGATCCTGTTTACGGTCGACGAGCGCAAATCCACCTGCCGCAAAGGTCAGGATAGGATTGTAACTGTACCCGTTGACAAATCCCGGATTTGTCACGTTGAGAGTTATTGGAAAACGAGCAAAACCGGCGGCGAGCTCCGGACCGAAGCGAAAGCGCTCCGTTCTCGCCCACAGATTTGGCGGAACACCGGGTGCATTTTGCCGGAAATTGCCATAAAAGGCGATTGGCCTGCCTATCGCTGCCAACAGGTGCAGGCGTTTGATAGTTTGTCCATGGTACACAATTAGTTGGTGCACGAAATGCCAGAAAAATGTCTGATTCTGTACCAGAGCAAGCCGTTGGCGCAATTCAGCGGGCAGCGCTCCGATGTGATCGATAACCACGTCCCAGAGCGAAGACGAATTGTCCGTCAGCCATTGATTGATCGAGTCTTGTTGTAGCCCGTGGAGTGCGGCCTCTGCGTACGTCGGCATATCTTGATAGAGATTCCCAATAAATGCGACACGAGGCTCGTCAGCGCCGGCGGCAGTCGACGAAATTGCGCCGGGAACGAAACCAGGCAGTGCCGGCGACCCCATAAGAACAATCTGGTTCGGTAGTGCAAATCCGAGCGCCTGCATGATACGGGTTTGCCAGCTGTCTCGCGAGCAATGCATGAGCAGCGGATGGGTGAGATGACGTTGCAAGGCGGCGGCGGCCCCGTCCTTAGACTCAGACGGGGCGGCCGGATGCGGCGCCAGCAACTGATCGGCAAAGTCAATAGGAGCGAATGCCCAGATGCATATCGTTGGAATTTCCAGGACATCTGTGAAGAGATTTGGCTTCCAGCCGTCGCGTTTCGGCGGAAGCCGACAAAGGAGCGCATACATCCCGGTTGGAAGTCCGATCGCTAGGTCCGGTCCGAAAGCACGCAAGTCGGTCAGCAGGGCTCCGATGCGTCCGACATCGGGTGGCAGGAACGCATCGACTGGTACTTCAAAAAGTTGACAACCAAGGTCACTGAGGGCCCGACGGTAAATGACAAATAGTTCCCACTCGATACCGTGGAACCAATCGCGTGGTGGCACAGTGATAACGATTCGGCGAAACGGCGGTGAATTCACGGTCGATATCTGACGAGTCCTTGCCGGGAAAACTAGCTTACCAGTAGGTGGCTACGACCACGGTGCCGGTCGAGAGAATTACCACCAACTCGCTGGCCATGGACTTGAGGCACTAACGCGATGCGGATCATGCAGCTTGATCAATTAACTTAACAAACGTTTTTGAGGATCAGTTGGCACAGGAATCGACGGCCGCTGATATGTCACTGCCTGCGCCGACGGTGTCGATCTAGATCGGCCGCCCAACAATCAACATATGCCAGCCAAGCCTCCGTTCCAGCGCGGCAAACATTTCAGGTGGCATCGCCTTGAACCATGGCTGCATTTCGTATTCGTAGTTGACGTATTTTTCGACGACGTAAGGAAAGATGTGAGCCTGGCTGGTCGACACGACTTCAAATAGGCCCTTGTAAAGGTCGCGGACCATTTCTTCCGTATAAGTCGTTGCGTATGGGCAGCCGCGCTGCGCCTCCGGCTGGTCGAAGCCAGCCTCGATCATAATGTCCTTCCAGGAATTCTTGGCATACAGCATGCACCGGAATTCGCCGTCGTTGCGGATGACCTTCCTGATTTCCTCAATGATGGCGCGTTGATGCGGGCTATGATGGATGACGCCGAACGAATAGACGAGGTCGTAGTGTTTGTTCTCGACATGCCGGCTGAGTTCTTCGGCATTGCAGAGAAGTAACCGGCCATCCACGCCGTAGACATCGAACCGTTGCCGCGTGAGATCGAGGCTCGCCTTTGAGAGTTCAATGCCGGTGTAGACCGCGCCATGACGCGCAAAGTTTACAGCCGCGGTGCCAATTCCACAGCCGACCTCCAGCACGCGTTTACCCGCCCAACGCTCGAATTGGGCAAAACCCGGGATATGCGACTCGACGAAATGCTTGCGGGCTTCCACCTCGTCGAAATACTCCCGGCTGCCCAGCGGTTTTGGGGAATGGCGAATATTGCAGGGGCGGGCGTCCCAGTAAGCCTCTACGGCCTCAATCCCAGGGTCCGCGGCATCCTTAACGGGCGCGGCAGCGGTCGATGACATGTCTGGTTCCCTAACTCGATCTCGGACTTGACCGCATTCGCAACGACGAATTCAACGTCGCGCAATCGGCGGCGGCTATCACCTCATGCTTGTACATGATTGCCAGGCCGTAGTCATTCCCCGGCGACAACGGTCGCAAATTGACAGGGCCCGGGGGGGCCGTTATTTCGTATCCGAGCCGTTGTTGTGGAGGGGAACTATCGTGTCAAAGTTGACCCTGGTGGCCGGTGCCGGCGGCTTTATTGGCGGG
>Ga0208849_1001885_pt1 | contig 12892 bp, 17 predicted proteins | sample NGESurdeep072012_10_FD_184470 | JGI IMG/M metagenome (GOLD analysis project Ga0208849, IMG submission 184470) | Arctic peat soil microbial communities from Barrow, Alaska - NGEE Surface sample 53-3 deep-072012 (SPAdes) | ecosystem: Environmental > Terrestrial > Soil > Wetlands > Peat ...
CGTGGTCTCCAGTCCGACGCTTCAACGCCGGATGATTCGAGGTTGAACACCCCGGAGACTACGCCACCCTCAATTCCTACCAACTCCGCGACGGCACCCCACGACCTGAGGACATGACTACGCCCCATCGTTGGGAACGTTCAGTCTGGACTATCAAGCCTCGGTCGAACAGGCTGACGAAGACCTTTAGGGAGGCAAGACGATGAGCCCGAGCCAGCCGAGAGAGAGATGCTTTGCCCCCCGGCCAAGACCCTCGAATCCATCCTGGAAAACGCATTGGAATTCGAATCCCAAGAGGATTTGGACCTCCAAAATCGGGAGCCTTGTCTCGTCCAGTGCAGTCTTGAGCTGTCGGTCAATCTTTTCGGGCATTGATCGTTTTCAAGGGGTGCTTATGACGGGATTATGAACCCCGTCCAACCGGTGGGGTTCCACGACTGCAGTGTCAATCGCTCTGTCGAAGTCGGGGTGAACAATCGGGCACCCAGGGCAATGCGTGATTGGCGTCGGCCCAGGGTGCGCGCATTGCCCTGCCGTGACCGCCCGGTGGAACTCGCTTAATCCACTGCGGTTGTTCGGCAGCGGCTGGCATTGCGAATTCGCTTGGTCGAGCATGACCAAGCGGGCCTTTGCGAGCAAACCTGACGGATGAGCGAAATGGCTCGCGACGACGAACACCACTTCGAATACGCGCTCGGCTTCGCTGTCGTTCGCCTATGGCCCGATCTACCGCGCGAGATACAACAGCGTCTATTTGACGAGGCCACGGCGGGAGACGATAGCTTGCGGGACGGCCTTTCGACCTTCCTACATTAGGCATCCGAGGACGTTGCGTAGAAACGAACCGAAAATATGAGGCTGGCCGCGGCCGTACTTTGCAGATGTTACCGCCCGCCGTGTACCATTCGATGCTCGACGCTGATGGATGCCAGGCCCAAGGTTGGTCAGCTGTTGTCCGGCGTTTGCTCGCTGCGCTGCGCTCCAAAACGCGTCAATGCCGGGGACCATGATTAGACGGCACGTCAACTTGAGGCTGGGAACTGCACGCGCTGTCGCCCATTGAAGATGTCCTGGACAGGAGGGCGCAGAATGCTGTGGATGGTCACAAAAGAGGCCGCGGGGAACTGGTCGAGCCACAAGGATTCTCGACAAGGCGCTGCGCTCGCCTATTATTCCGTATTTTCTCTCGGACCTATCATTGTCATCGCGATCGCGGTGGCAGGACTTTTTTTCGGTCGGGAAGCGGTCAGCGGTCAGGTCGCCTCTTCAATCAAGGACATACTCGGCGACACGGGGGCAAAAGCCGTCCAAGCTATGCTGGCAGACGCCGGGCGGCCCCGGCAAGGCTTATTGGCGACCTTCCTGGGAATAGGCACTCTGCTTTTCGCAGCGATCGGCGTCGTAGTTCAACTCAAGGACGCCTTGAACACCGTTTGGGAAGTCGGAGAGCTGCCTGGGCGCGGCCTGTGGCACTTCATACGCAGTTACGTCGTCTCATTGGCCGCCGTCCTGGCGCTCGGTTTCCTCCTGCTGGTGTCGTTGGTTGTTACGGCGGGGGTGGCCGCGTTTGGAAAATTTGCTTCTCCCCATATGCAGGAGTGGGTCTTACATCTCGTCAGCGTTTTGGTTTCTCTATCTGTGATCTCTGTGCTGTTCGCAATGATGTTCAAGTGGCTCCCGGACGCTGAGGTCGACTGGTATGACGTCTGGCTCGGCGCCGTCATCACCGCCGTATTGTTCGAAATCGGGAAGTCCGCGATCGGGTTCTACATCGGCAAGCAAGGCCTGGACTCGACCTACGGTGCTGCTGCTTCGATTATCGTGGTACTTATCTGGGTCTACTATACCTCGCAGATCATTCTTCTCGGTGCAGAAGTTACCCACGCCTTCGCGAAGCACCGAGGTTCGAGAAAAATATCCGAAGGGCGATCCCGAAGTCAGCCGGTTGCAGACAAAGTGCAGTGAAGAAACCGGGGAACGCCGGCCTCCGGTTTTGCCGGGCCCCGAGGTCTTCACTGAAGGCCCTGGTGCATAACGGGTAAACGCAGAGATCTGCCAACCAAATTGCAACGTCATTAACAGCGTATACGCGACGCTATTTTCCCGGCCGTAATACGACCTTAATCACTCCGTCTTCCTTGTCACGAAACTTCTTGGACATTGCCGGCGCGTCTTCCAGGCTCGCGGGATGGGTGACGACAAAGCTTGGATCAATCTCTCCCGCTTCGATCCTTTTCAAGAGTGGCTTTGTATAGGCCTGGACGTGAGTTTGCCCCGTCTTGATCGCAAGCCCCTTGTTCATGGCGGCTCCGAGCGGGATCTTGTCGCCCATGCCCATATACACACTAGGGATTGAAACCGTGCCGCCCTTGCGGCAGCATATGATCGCCTGGCGAAGGACATGAACACGGTCCGTCGCCAAAAAGGCCGTTGCCTTGACCTTGTCAAGCACTGCATCAGCCGATCCGTGACCCGACGCCTCGCACCCGACCGCATCGATGCAGCTGTCAGGACCGCGCTTGTTGGTGCGCTTCATCAATTCGTCGTAGACGTCATTTTTCGAGAAATCGATGGTTTCGGCTCCGCCTTCTTCCGCCATCGCCAGGCGCTCGGGCACTTCGTCGATTGCGATAACCCGCCCGGCGCCCAGGAGGAGGGCGATTGTCCCATTGCCTTGGCCGCCATTTCCGCATTGGGGTTGGTTCGGTCGCAGCAGGAAAACAGCCCCTTCTGGCAGAGCCAGCATTGCCCGCAGCTGATGAAAGGGGACGACGACGCGGTCCCTGATCTTGAGATTTTTGACCTCAGATCCCAATTCGATCACCTCGCCCATGTTCTCATGGCCAAGGATATCGCCGCTCTCCATGGTGGGGAGATGAAGGTCGGAGCCGCAAATGGCACAGGCGGTGATCTTGATGAGGGCGTCGCGGGGGTGCTGGATCTTCGGATCGGGAACCGTGTCCACCCGGACGTCGCCTTTTCCGTGCCAGCAAAGCGCGCGCATGAAACTCTCCTCTACAGCGTCTCCGGCTACAGGCGAAATCGTAAACTGTTCCTTGGTCTACGCTGCGCCCCCATCAAACGCTTTGCGCCACTGCCTAACACTGCGGGGTGGAGGTTTGACAGATCCTGGGCAGCTCTGGATACTGACCGGAGGCAGGCCGCCGCGGTCGCTGCACTTGAAACCCGACGCCGCTGAATGAATTCTAAGTGGAACTAGAGCGTTCGCAGAAAGTTGATCGATCTCAGACGCGCCATAGTACAGCCCGCAGACGCGCACCGACGCGCCGTAATGCGGCGCCTCGCAATCAAAGGAAATCGATGATGAAACGTTCGCTTATCGCATTTGGATGTTTGCTGGTCGCCGGCCCGGCGCTGGCCCAGTCGGTTGGTGAGAAGACCGGCGTCAATTCGACACTGGGTATCGCTCCCACAACAGTCGATTTCGTCAAGGAAGTCGCTATCAGCGACATGTTCGAAATTCAGTCAAACAAGGCTGCCGAAGACAAGGGCAACGCATCCGAAAAGAAATTCGCCTCGCAGATGGTTACTGACCACACAAAGACCACCACAGAACTGAAAGCACTCGTCGGCAGCGGCAAGGTAAAGGCCGATTTGCCAACTGCCCTGGACAGCTCGCATCAGAGCAAGCTCGACAAGCTGAAAAGTGAAAACGGCAAGGATTTCAGTTCCGATTTCGACTCAATGCAGGTGAGCGCGCATAAGGATGCCGTGTCGTTGTTCGAGCGCTATGCCAAAGGTGGCGATAACTCCGACTTGAAGGACTGGGCCGGCAAGACCCTTCCTACTCTCCAGCATCATCTGGAGATGGCGCAGGGGCTGGCGAAATAAATCCTCCCCCACCCACAACCAAATTGCAGGAGCGACAAGATGGTCAAGAAACCCAAACTGCTGAGTGATCTCTTTCATGATACGCTCAAGGATGTTTATTTTGCCGAGAATAAGATTTTGGCGACGCTACCGAAGATGGCCAAGGCAGCCCAGTCCAGAGACCTCAAGGCTGCGTTCATTAAACACGAGCGGGAAACGCGCGGTCAGGTAAAGCGCCTCGAACAGGTGTTCAAAATCTTTGGCAAAAAACCGCAGGCCAAGAAGTGCGAAGCCATCATGGGTATCACCAAGGAAGGCGCCGAGATCATGACCGATTTCAAAGGCATGCCTGCGCTTGATGCCGGGCTCACTGCTGCCGCTCAAGCTGTCGAGCACTACGAAATTTCCCGCTACGGCACCCTCAAAACCTGGGCGGCAGAGTTGGGAATGCCCGACGCGGTCGCGCTGCTTGATGCGAACTTGAAGGAAGAAAAGGCGACCGATGCGGCGCTCACGACACTTGCGAAGTCGGTCGTCAATGTCGAGGCCGAGGCAGACCTCTAAACCCACTGCGGGGCTAGCCAGGCTGCAGGCTCACCGTTCCCAATCCGAATACAACCGCAGAAGGCAATGCGGGCGCCGCCGAGATGCCACTCAAAATTGCCCCGCCGCTAATCGTGCTTCGGGGAGCCGTTGGCGCTTTTTAGTTTCATCGATTGGCTAGATCTCTCTATCGGCTCTCGGCTGATACGCTCGTATTCTGCGATTACTTGTGCGCCAACCAGCAGAACCAAAGCGCCAATTTCCACGCTCAATAGCGCCGCGATGGCGGTTGTGAGGGACCCGTAGACCAGTTGGATTTGCGACATGGTGGTGTAGTACCACGCCAGAATGTGACGCATCACCTCCCACAGTAATGTGGCCGTTACCCCGCCAATCAGCGCGTGACGCAGCGACAATCGCCCAACGGGCATGACAAAATAGATCGCAGTGAGCAGCAACATCTCACCGGTAACCCCGACGATATAAAGAAGAAAAATGGAGAGTTCGTCCAGTGAGCGCGGTTGACCTAAAATCGTAATGCTCCGGGTACCGACGAACTGCAGCACTCCCGAAAGAACGGTAACGATCAGTAATCCTACGCCTAAAAAAAGGATGAAGAGGTATGGCATCACGGCGGACACGAGAAAATGTCGCCGTTTGATTTTGACCCGGTGATAGAAGATCACCGACATCGCATTCTCAAGAATGGTGAATGCCAAGGCACTGAAGAAAAGCATGGTGAGGAACAAAATGCCCCCCACGACCTGTTTATGAGCGAGGAAGGTCCGTACCTCCTCGACCAAAGCAGTTGATTGGCCTGGAACCACGAACTCAAGATATTCGCTGAGGGTCTGAAGCAGCCGGTCTTCCGGTATAATGTGAGAGAGTGCCATCAGGATGAGGATGAGCAGAGGAACCAATGATAACAGCGTGTAATATGCGACGGCTCCGGCGAGTAGGATACCCTGGTTGGCACGAAATTGCTTAATCACCGCCAAAGCGAAAGCACCAGGATGCTTAAACACCTTCTTAGCAGTCCGACCTGCAGTCCACATTGGTTCATACCCAGCAGCCATTGAGGGTTTGATCGTGTCGACGGACGACAATCGCACCACGAAAGTTACCGTAAATCCAATCGCTAGGAATATCAGGTGACTTGGCAAGTGCGCGAATGTTGGGATTTCGGCAGGAACCTGCGCATCGCGCCTTTATTGTCGTAAGTCCTCACGGTAGTGCCAAAGACGCTGCTCTTCGAAGGATGGAACCAAGGGAGAAGCCATTATGATTACAAGACATCCCATGCTCGCAGGCTGCGCCGCAATGGTCTTGAGCCTTGGCATCGCGCACGCCGGTCCCTGCAACACCGGCGGCAAGGATGCCGGCTCTGGCCCCACACCTGGCGCCACCGGTCAGTCAATCACCGAAGGGAGTCCTTCTACTAAAGCGCACCCGCCGACCGAAACGATGAACCGCGTGGCAGGGGATGTCGCGACCTCATCACAGGATACTCAAAGGCAACAGCAGGGACAGCCCACCGCTGCACAACAAGCTGAAGGTGCCAAACCTCCGACGAACCCACCCGATCAGGGCTGCTGATCTTACCCGGCAAGCTTTTTCGCGGATCCGGTCTGACGGGAGGGCCGGACCGGATGCTTCCGGCTCAGCATCCTTTGCAAATGCTCTTAACCATGCGATCGAGCTTGCGGTTTTCGGCGTCGATTTTCGCATCGCTATTCGGTTCACGGGTGACCGTGGATCCGCGTGAACCGGGCGCGCGCGTTCCGTTAGCTCTGACTGCTCCGCCCGAGGAGTTGGAGGTACCGGCAGCATTCGTTCCCGGCGAGGGCGCGTTTGCGGTATTTCCAACGCCGTTTCGCGATCCAGTATTGGTTGACGTCCGACCCGACGAGTTCGCTGTACCGACGACGTTTGTGCCAGGCGACGTTGCAAACTTCGCAGAGTTTCCGGCGCCGCTGGGATCGTTGCCCGTGTTGTTAAGACCGCCGACGTTCGCCGGACCGTTGGGAACGCCGCTAACGGCAGGTGTGCCGGCGCCGGCGGAGCCGGCGTTCGGAGTACCTACTGCACTGCTCGTACCCGTCGTAGGCCCGCTCGAGGCGCCGCCCGTCGCTGCTCCGGCTCCAGCTGCGCCACCGCCAGCGGATGACCCTCCGCCACCGCCAGCACTGCCACCACCGCCCCCCTGAGCCTGAGCTAGCGAGGTTGCAAAAGCGAAGAAAACTGCGACGGCGAGCGTGGGAAGTTTCATGGTCCTGGTCCTTTTGATGAAACTACCAAGGCGCCCAACACCGTTTCGTTCCTTGACCCTCCGCAAGAGCACCATTTTTCTATGGTCCAGTTCAGTGCGTTCCCCCCGCAACGGAGTCCGTATTTCTTCGAACACCGTTTGAATTGCGGAAAAGGTTGTGGCATGTGTGATCCTCCGCAATTACCGATGGTCCGCCAAGTTAGACGGCTTCCAAGCGGCGCTCGAACAAAACTTGAAGTTTGAGCGTTTGCTCGGCATGAACAAGATTTTTCTAGCGATAGTTGCTATCGCGCTGACCGTGTTGATCGCAGCGTTCGTTTTTGCTTTGTTCATTTTGTAGGTCGCCGAGAGAGCTTTGTGTGACCTCTCTTCATCTGGATGCACCCACTTGTAGGGCGTGATCTCCTGCCGCCCCGTAAACTTGATCATGTGCACGGGCGGCGCATACCGGCCCTTGCGGCCGCGCCCATGATCCGGCCGCCTATCCACCGTCGCCGACTTTTTCGATTATTTGCGGAAGATGCTCCGCTACCGCGCGTCCCTCATACCCGAGGGGATTAAAAGAGCGGCCCGTGAGCCGGAACCGGGACCGCGTAGATGGACGTGTCTCGCCGCCACGTCTACCCGATAACTTCTTCGCAGGCGGCGACGTTCCAAAAAATCATAGATTATCCGGCGTGCGGTGGGACGGATCTTGCTGAAGCTCTCGCTCGGCCTGGTGCCAAATTTCCTCGTCGCGGCCTTCAGGCTTTCCGGCATGCTCCCAGAGTTCCTGGGCGCGTTTGCGGATTTGTTCTTCGGTAGGCTTTTCCATTATGCTGGCCTGTTGCTCTAGCTCCGTCGTGAATGCCAGAATGCGCTGATTGGTCTCGCGGTCGCCGACCCACCTTGCGAGCACCCGGTACTTCTCTGCCTTTTCGCGAAGCTCTCTGCTACTCTCGCGGACCATACTAACTCTCCATCAAGATTAGACGATGGAGGGGCAAAAACGTTCTTTTTTAGTGTCAAGCTGCCCGCGGATGGCGACGAACCGGGTTCCATAAAACAGTTCCACTATGAAGTCGGCGGACGCGTGGCTTGGACGATGTGCGTCACCGTTCTAGCGGCTAAGCCCCTTCAGATCGTCCCTTTTTATTCTAGCCTCGCTGCTTGAAACCACACCTACTGAGCACCAGGCGAAAGTGGAATGCGAAAAATCTTAAAGCCTGGGATATCAGGAAATCCTTCCGCTGCGTCCGGCGACACCAAGGCCAAAACGGCGGCCGGTACCTTCTCGTTGATTAGCCGGTCAAGCGCCTTAGCCTGATTGTCACTCAGCTGGACTTCAGGTGCGCCCGCCGCCACGATGGCGGTACGAACGCTATTCTCGTGCGCGGATTGCTCGCCATCAATCGCAACGTTTTTGTGCGCGAGATCAGCTACCGACCTGATTTCGGGGCGCGTCATGACAACAGCAACCAGGAGATCTGCATCGGACTCACTTGCCTTGAGTTGTGGCGCCTGGACTGCGGCAGCAACGGTCGTCCGTTTCGCAACCTCCAACGCTGCCGACACCTGCTCTTGGAGTGATCTTGGTTTGGGAGCCGCAGTAGCTTCGCTGGCGGGATGTAACTCTGCCACTCTTCCGGTCGTCGCGGTTGTATCGGGGCGCGCCAGAGTTCCGTCGGGGGCCTGCACTGCAGTGTCTCCTGCCCGCGGCGTTTGCGTGGCTGTCGGCACGATCTGCCTTGCTGCGAGAATCGGGGTAGCAGGCGCGGATTTTGCCGCGCGCCGAGCTTCCCGCGTTGCCGAACGTTGAGGGGGCTTCGCCGAGGTACGTTGCTCAGGCTGTGCAGATACAGTTTTCGCAGGCAACGACGCGCTCCTGGACCAGGCCATGTAGTCCTGGCAAAACCGGTTACAGGGCAAGCCGTCAATATATACGACGTCGGGCGAATCCAGTGGATGTGCTTGCGAAGTTCCGTAAGAACCGAGAGACAACAAGCAGGTCAGCAAGATCCGCTTTTTTGACATGACTTACTCCACGCTAACGAAGGAAAATTATTATTTTACGCTCCCAACATTTCTGAGAGAATTGTAGCGCCCTACCCTTCGTTGGAAGGTCCACCTGGCCACATCACTAAAGAACGAGTTCAGTCGACTTACGCAGCGCGGTTATTTTTGGGAAGCGCAAAAACCCGAACAACCGTCAGAGACATAAAGGAGCAACCTCCAAATGCTAAGTTTCGAAACTCAACTAATTGTTGCAAGAAACCTTTATGCTCCAGCAGTAACTTGCATTTCGATTATGGCTAATACGAGATGAGAGGAGCTCGAACTCGTTCTTGCCGCGACACCGCGCAAAGACAACCGGCGTTGCCACTCAGCAACTTCGTTTTGGTTTCGGCTTCGGAACCACTTTTTTTACCCAATATGGGAGCTGGCGTTAGCATCGGCTTTGCCGGACTTGGGGGTACATTTTATAAATACTGGATATTGAACCCGGCAGGCCGCAGAGCGGAAATGCCTGCGGCTTTTTTTGAAGAGGCCATCAAAATGATTGTCGATATCATTGCCGTTCTAATTCTGGTTCTCGGCTTTACCCTTTCCTCTCGGTTGCTCGGATACTGGCGCGGTGACGTGCTCTATTACGTTTCAAAACCCGATAGCCATCGATGAACTGAAGAACATCAGAGACGGCTAAAGCCTTCAGCGAAGAATGGCGGTCCGAGCATTTTCAGCGAAAGTCGACCGCAGATGACGGCAGCATTTCAGGGTTCATTGGCCACGCGGACGGTCAACTGAAAATGCCGCCGCAGTGGATACCCACGAACGTGGTCACGTTTCCCAAGAAATCGGCCTAGAGTTTTAACTTGCCGAACATAGCCGTCGGCCATAAGCTTGATGGATTGCTAGCTCAGAACTAAGACCCGACCTCCAAGCGGGTCTTATTTTTTATTGGTCGGGTCCGGGATGTCCGGCTTCCCCGGGGTTGGTTTTACCGCCGTGTTGCTTTGCGGCATCTGGTCCTTGCCCTGGTCGCCATTCGCATCGCTGCCGCCGGAGGTAGACGTACCGCTGCCGCTCTTGCTGTGCCCCATTCCTGAGGTGTCGTAGGTGGGAGCCGAGGAGCTGGGCTGCTTTTCAGGACTTCCCGGCTTGGTTTGGGCGTAGGCGAACGAACCGGAAAGAGCGAATGCTGCTGCTAATGCTATCGTGGCGAGTTTCATGGCGACATCCTTTCGGCGAAATAATAGCCGTCAGGAACTTTGGTTCCGCCCGCCTTCGGCGCGATAGGTGCCACCAAGCACGTTCGCATGAGAGTACTCACGCGGCGGCAACCGTCTCCCATCGCGTGTCATTCGCGTCAGACGACACGCCACTCTTAGCTAGGTCACTTGAGCCAGCGGTGTTGCATTCTTTGAAGTGGAACGCCAACGCACGGTCCGCGAGGTATTCCCAGAATTCCGCTTCTGCGAGCAAATTCCAGGCCTGGTCCGGACGGTACGCGGCATGTTGACGGCACAGGGAGGCGTGGCCTTGCGAACGGGCACGGGGGGAGACTGCCTTCGCAGCGCTCACGCCATACCCTTTGAATTTGTGACCCTAAAAATGGCGCCTAGACGCGAGACCCGGCCGGGGTGCCGTTGAGAGAAAGGTCGGCATGTCTCAGAAGTGCCGATATTGTTGCAGAAGTCGAAAACCGAAGGATGCCGAAAATCTCGCAAAAGCTGATTTTAGACGCCTCCACCGCTGCAGCGCTGTGTAGCGTCGCTACGAAGGGCCGTGATCGATTTTGTGCGAGACGATGAGGTTCCCTCACATCGCCACAAACGAAACCCATCAGCGGGCCTAGGAAACTTCGTTCGTCACCCGAAAAAGACTTTTGCAACAATATCTGCCAGAAGCGGACTCATGCACCGCAGCAAAGCGGGGAATTCAATGGCAACATTCTTGTGACTTCCAGCAGCACGCGCAGACCGGCAGCCTACGGCATCTGCAAGCGAAAACGGCGGGGACCCTGAAGACCGCCCGCCCGCGAAGTCGCTGTCAGCTAGCTTTCAGAAAGGCTCGGTCAGCGTGGTGATTTTTGGCTCGGCGTCATCCATGTAGCTCAGAACGAGGATCTGGTTGAAGACATCAGCATCCCACGGATTAGGATAACTGCCGAGCTTCGCCCTCAACGCATGTGCCATCGAGGGGATGTTGCCGTGATGCCAACACACCACGATCAGTGTACCCGCATCCGCATAGCGTGGTTCGGATAATAGTTGACTGGCCAAGGCGCTGTAGTCTTGATCAGCGTATGGTGCGTCGACTGAAACCCCAATTTTCGTCGAAAGGGGTTCGAGCGTCTCAATGGGTCGGACGCTGTGCTTGGAGATCGAGGTCGCGATGAGAAACTGGGGAATGCCGAACGTGACGGGAATGAAGTCTGCAAGCTTGGCCGCCCTCGCACAGCCATCCTGCGAGAGGTGCGGATCCATTGGATCCCCGGTCTTCTCAGCGTGGCGCATCAATAAAATTCGGGCGTTTGTCATCGGTCCGTCTCCTCATCTGTTCTGCCAGAATCTGTGATGCCTGAAGCGAACTAACTAATGACTGTCTTGGGTCCGAAGCAGACCTGTTGCGCTCAAATTGCCGGTTCTCCGGGCTGCGGTTGTCGCAATTCATGGAAAACGCCGACGAATGCAACAAGGCACGGCGACCGCCATCGCCAGCGGAAATCGTTCGACCGCCAAACAAACGGCTTAAACGCGCCAGTTATCGCCCTTACCGCGCGCGCTGTGTTCTGGCTCATCCGGCTTCAGCAAAAGACCGTTAATGAAGCCAACCAAGACCCACGCAACTACGGCGATCCCGATGAATAGACTGATCCACTGCAAGACGTTCGTCACTTCGCCTCTTTAGAGTTCTGCGTGCGCAATTCGTACTATTTCTCGAGCGATATCCTCAGGTGAAAGAACAAAATCTATACACCCGCTGGCTATAGCGCTCTGGGGCATATCTGGCTGCCCGGCTGTTTCGAGCTTCTGCGCGATCGTAATTCCCCCCACTTCTCTTATGCCGCATAGCGCCGCTGCCCCATCGCCATCATAGCCAGAGACGATGACAGCAATGATTTTGCCGCCCCAGTACTGGGTTAACGAGCGCAGAAAAACAGTAATAACGTCGGGCCATCCCCGAGGTTTTGATATCGGCTTTAGACGAAACTCTCCATCAAGAACGTGCAAATCACGTTGTTCCGGAATGATGAACACACGGTTGGGCTGGATGAATAATCCTTCCGTGATCAGTTCAACCGGCATCTCCGTGTAGCGTGGAAGAATTTCGTGGAGCAAGGTAGCTACGGTTCTCAGGTGATTAACGATGACGATAGCAACGCCCATATCGGCCGGAAGATGTCGAAGTAACCGGGTATAGGCGTCGAGACCACCGGCCGAACCGCCGACGCAAACGACAGGAAAATCTTCTGCAACACTCTTGGCTTTCATTGGCAATCGCTCCGTTTGCGCCTTTTCAGCCCAACGTCGAAAAGCGGTGTCGATCCTTTTTTCACCGCTTTCTCATCCCGGTTTTCCCGGCACCCTGTACTTGGCTGGCTGACATATTGAGCGTCCATCGAAAGCCTTCCGGGGCGAGATCTATCCCAACTGTGGCATGGAGCGAGCGGGTCACCATCTGGTCAATGACAAATCGACCGAAACCTTTGCGCTCGGCCGGCTTAACGGTCGGGCCGCCACGCTCTCGCCACTCCAATCGAAAGCCTTCCGGGATGCTATCTCCTCCAGTGAATTTCCACTGAAGCAAGATATTGCCCCCGGGTACCGATAATGCGCCGTACTTCGACGCATTAGTCGCCAGTTCGTGCAGCGCTAGCCCAAGGGTCTGCACGACATCGGCCGCCAAGGATACGGCAGGCCCATCGATTTCGAGGCGAGCCTGATCCGTTCCGATAAATGGGGCGAGCTGGGCACGTACCAGTTTCTCCAAGGGCACACTTTGCCAATCCTGGTCGATGAGCAGGGTATTGGACTCCGAAAGCCCCTTTATCCTTGCTCCGAATTGGGCATCGAATTCTGCAAAGCTCGCGCTGTGCCGGGCGGTCTGACGCGCCATCGCCTGAATCACTGTGAACAGATTGTTGGTGCGGTGCTGCAACTCCTTCATTAGCACCTTCAGATGATCGTCCTGTCCCTTTCGTTCAGTAATATTGGTGAAGGTTATCACGACACCTGTAATGACGTTCTTGACCGTGCGGTATGGGCG
>Ga0208849_1001886_pt1 | contig 12882 bp, 7 predicted proteins | sample NGESurdeep072012_10_FD_184470 | JGI IMG/M metagenome (GOLD analysis project Ga0208849, IMG submission 184470) | Arctic peat soil microbial communities from Barrow, Alaska - NGEE Surface sample 53-3 deep-072012 (SPAdes) | ecosystem: Environmental > Terrestrial > Soil > Wetlands > Peat ...
AAGGGACTGGAACAACTGTTCAAACGACATCTCGTTCCCGATTACCTGCACAGTCCGGTGCTGCTGGCGGTGGCATTAATGGCTTACTCTGTGTCCAATCTCATCCTGCCGGAAGTGGGACTGCTTACGGTCACTGTGCTCGGAGTCACCCTGGCCAATCAGCGAAGCGTATCGCTGACACACATTTTCGAGTTCAAGAAAAACCTGAGCATTCTGCTGATCTCGTGCCTGTTCATCGTGTTGTCAGCGCGCATCCAGCTCGATGCGGTGAAGTCACTGGGATGGGGCTGCCTGCTGTTTCTCGCCGCGCTGATTGTCGTGGTGCGGCCAGCCAGTGTGATTCTGGCCACGACCGGTTCCGGGTTGACCTGGCGGCAACGGGCGTTTTTGTGCCTGCTCGCCCCGCGCGGCATCGTGGCGGCGGCGGTGACGTCGGTGTTCGCCATGGAAATCATGGAGGCGGTCAACCGTCATCAACTGCCTGCGGCACTTGCGGGTGATGCGGTCAAACTCGTGCCGCTGACGTTTGTGGTGATCGTGGGGACCGTCAGCCTTTACGGCGTCATCGCGGCTCCGGTGGCCCGCTGGCTCGGACTCGCGGCGCGCAACCCGCAGGGCGTGTTGTTCATCGGGGCGCAGCCATGGGTGATCGAGATCGCGGGGCTATTGAAGGAAGCGGGCGTGGACGTGATGTTGATTGACCGCAACGCGGCGAACGTGGCGCGCGCCCGCATGGCGGGACTCCCAGCCAACGCGACGGACGCCTTGAGCCGTTACGTCAGCGAAGACTTGGAACTCTTCGGGCTGGGACAGTTGCTGGCCGTGACGCCGAACTTCGAGGTCAACACACTCGCCTGCGATGAGTTCCGCCAGCAGTTCAGCCTTGCGAATGTCTATCAACTCCGGTCAGGTGAAAATGCCACGCAGCGGACCGACCGGTCGCATCGCATGAAAGGCCGCCCGCTGTTCGGCGAGCATTTCAACAGCGAGGCGATTGATCGGATGATCGAACTGGGCGCCCGCGTCAAGCGAACACCGCTCACCGAAAAATTCACCTTCGCCGAATTCAAGGCGCGGTATGGCGAGGACGTGTTGCCGATGTTCGTGCTGGATGCCAGCGGAAAATTGACCGTGCTTGTTCAGGACTCGCCGGAACCAAAACCGGGACAGGTGATCATCGGCTTGATTCGCGAGTCGGGAACGGAAGCCGAGAATCCGGCGATCATTGCCACGTGAGCATCCCTCGGAGCGGCAGCCAGATTCCGACCTGCGAGTCCCTTTCAATGTTCGAATCCGGTTGAAAGAATTGCCGCGACCGCTCTGGCCGGATTTCCTAACCGGGGCCATCTGCCCGCGCGCTGTCTTCAAAGCTGTTTGCGGATGGATTTCAATTCCTTGCGCCGCTTCTCCGTGGTCTTGGGATAAGCCATCTTCAGATCACGGAACGCATCCAGCACAATTTGCGAGACGATCAACCGGGCATTCTCCTTGTTATCGGCGGGAACGACAAACCAGGGCGCTTCGTGAGTGCTGGTCGCGGTCAGGCAATCCTCATAAGCCTCCATGTATTGCTTCCAGTATTTCCGCTCGTGAATGTCGGCGAGGCTGAATTTCCAGTTCTTGTCCGGCTCATCAATGCGCGCGAGGAAGCGCTTGCGCTGCTCGTCTTTCGATAGGTGCAAGAAAAATTTGATGATCCGAGTGCCGTTGCGGTTGAGATGCGCCTCCAAGTCCACGATGGACCGATACCGCTCCTCCCAAATGGCTTGTTTGGCGACCAACCCGGCGGGCAGCCCCTGACTGCGGAGAATTTCAGGATGCACCCGGACGACCAACACCTCCTCGTAATAGGAACGATTGAAGATGCCGATCCGCCCGCGTTCCGGCAGATGACGTGTCGTGCGCCAGAGAAAATCATGGTCCAATTCGTCGGCGGTCGGTTGTTTGAAACTGAACACTTCGCATCCTTGAGGATTGACCCCGGACATGACGTGCCGGATGGCACCGTCCTTGCCGCCCGCGTCCATTCCCTGAAAAATCAGCAGTAACGCATAACGGTGGGACGCGTAGTGAAGACGTTGCAGAGAGCTCAAGTCCTCAACGTGTTCTTCCAAGAGCTTTTTGTAGTGTTTCTTCGACTTGCAAAACGGCTTCACATTCGTCGGCCACTCTTTGAGTTTTACCGTAGCTCCCGGACGCACCCGGAAATCCTTTGATTTGATTTTCATCTGTATTCTTTCACTAATGTCAGCCGTGTTGTTCGCGCCGGCTTATTTTTTGGTTTCGTTTTTCCCGATCTCCCGATGAACTTCACATCATTTCTTTAATGCCAGAACGGAGCAGCCACCAGTTAACCGGGTAGGCGGTTAGAAAGCCGCACAGCATCGCAATCTGCATCATGAACCAGAACTCAACGCTATCCACTTCAAGTTTGACGCCGAATACGTGCCGGAAATAATAAAGGCTCGCAAAGGCCATGAAGCCATACATTCCGATCTGCCAAGCCGTCAGCGACAGCGCATCCGCCTTCAGCGCCGCCCGGATTCCCGCCGTCATCCTTAAATGGCGCATCGGCACGATCGTAAAATATTGAAACGCGATGCCAATCGCGAAAGCGAAGATGAAGTCGAGCACCCAGACGGCGAACAGCTTCTCGCTGAAAAGCCAGTGCCAGCCGAACCCCACGGCGATTGCGGGGAAGGCGAAGGCCAGCCACTCGGCGCAAATATCGCCGAGTGCGCAGCCGCTGCCGCAATGGAGCGTGGCCTTGCCGACCATCACGGGAAATGGCGTCGCGCTCTTGCCCGACGGTTCGCGCCCACCGCTTTTCGCGTTCATGGCCGCCTCCATGGTTGCGAGCCGTCCATAGCGGAAATAGGCCCAAATCGTCAGCACCGTTCCGAACAATGCCACGACCGGCCAGACGACGTTCATAATCCACATGTGTTGCGGATGACGCATCTCGTCAAACATGATCACCCCGGCGGCGGCGAAGCCGAGAACGAGAGCGAAAATGGAGACGAGATGGAGCCAGTGCGGAATCATGATTACGCCCCCTCCTCAGGTTTTCGCTTTGTCTTCAGCCTTGGCATCGGTTTTGGTTTCATCTGTCCGATTGTCGTGATCCGCCTGATCCGATTCCTCAACGGCACGAACATCCTCGCGCCCTAATTGCTCATAAAATTCATGGACTTTTTTCACGAGCTGCGGTGACACCTCGGCCCCAGGTTTCCCATTCGTTACAGGTTTGGTTTCCGTTTGGGCATCAGGCTTCGGCTCAACTTTGTCAGTTGGTTTGATGTCGGTTTTGGTGTCCGGTTTCGGCTCAACCTTGGCCGCCGGTTTTGAATCACCATCAGGATTTGGTTGAGCTTTGGCTTCCGGCGCTGCCCCGGCGTTGGCCGCTGGCTTGGCTTCCGCTTTGGGTTCAGCCTTGGCTTGAGTGGCGCGAATTTCCTGTTCGGCCTTGTCCCAATTTAGCGCCGATTGACCGTCCCGATGGCCTTCACGTTCGTAGAGTTCATAGGCCTTGGCCGCGATCTGCGGTGTGAAATCGGCAGTCGTCTTGGCTTTGGCTTCCGGGTTTGGCTCGACCGCGGGTTTGGCTTCAACCTCAGCTTTGGCTTGAGGTTTAGGTTCGTCCTTGGCGTCAGGCTTGGCCTCCACTTTGGCGTCGGGCTTACTCTCGTCTTTCACTTCGGGCTTGTCCTCGACTTTGGCATCAGGCTTGGATTTAGGCTGCGCTTCGGCCTTCGCTTCCGGCTTTGGTTCAGCTTTGGCGTCCGGTTTCTGCTCGGCCGTTGCCTCAGGTTTAGGCTCCACTTTGGCATCTGGCTTGGCCTTGGCCTTGGCGTCCGTTTTAACCTCGGGCTTTGGCTCGTCCTCGGCGTCAGGTTTGGCCTCCGCTTTGGCGTCGGGCTTACTCTCGTCTTTCACTTCGGGCTTGTCCTCGACTTTGGCATCAGGCTTGGATTCAGGCTGCGGCTCGGCCTTAGCTTCCGGCTTTGGTTCAGCTTTGGCGTCCGGTTTCTGCTTGGCCGTTGCCTCAGGTTTAGTCTCCGCTTTGGCATCTGGCTTGGCCTCGGCCTTGGCGTCCGTTTTAACTTCGGGCTTTGGCTCGTCTTGAGCGCCGGATTGCGGTTCGGTTTTGGCTTCGGGTTTAGCCGCAGTTTTCGCATCACTTTTGTCATCGAGCTGAGATTCAACTTTTGTTTCCGGTTTCGCCCCGGCTTTTTTGACGGGATCCAAAATCCGATAGGCCAGCAGTTTCACCGGGTCGGTCACCAGGAACCATGCGATGGCATAGACCCAAACGAACCCGGCCCATCCCCAGCCCAGCGGCGGCATCAGGAACCCATAAACCGCGATGAAGGTCGCCAGGATTTGTGTGCCGAGAACCGCGAACAATAAAACCTTTGCCGGACGGATAGACCAGAACGGGCCGCGCGTGCGCGTCTGGAAAATCGTCAGATGTCCGGCGACCGACAGCATCAGATACATCATTGGCTGGAGATGCGGATGGTCGAGGTGAAAAACCCGGTCGCCCAGGAAGAACAACCCAAACGCGGCGATGGGTCCGACGATGCCCAGCACGGTCGCGATCCCCAGCACCAGGCGCATGTTCCACTGCTCCGATTTGTTCTTGTAGTGAACGTTGTCATAGGCGATGGACAAAATCGCGCCGTCGTTGAGCAACGCCAGCATCACGATCATCACCGCCGTCAACGGATAGAAATTAAAGATGAGGATCGCCGCCGTCATGAAGAACAGCACGCGCAGCGTCTCGGCGATTCGGTAAATCGCGTAGCTGTTCATCCGCTGAAAAATCCGCCGGCTTTCCTTGATCGCTTCAATGATCACCGACAATCCGGGCGTCGTCAGCACAATGGATGCCGCCGCGCGCGCCGCGTCCGTCGCGCTCGAAACGGCGATGCCGCAGTCCGCCTTCTTCAAGGCCGGCGCGTCATTCACGCCGTCGCCCGTCATGCCGACCATGTGGCCGCGCTTTTGCAGCACATCCACGATGTGAAATTTGTGTTCCGGAAATACCTCCGCGAAACCGTCCGCCTTCTCGATGGACTCGATCACTTCCGCCGACTCCTGTTTTTTCGAGTCGCCCAGCGTTTTGGCATCGAGAATGTTCGTGCCCATCCCCAACGTCTTCGCCGTCTCCTTGGCAATCGCCAATTGATCGCCCGTCACCATCTTGATCTTCACGCCCATGTCGAGCGCGGTCGCAATCGTCGCCTTGGCATCTTCGCGCGGCGGATCAAACATGGGCAACACGCCAATGAACTGCCATTGGCCATCACCTTCGTCGCGGGCCACACCCAGGGAACGGAACCCGCGCGAGGCAAATTCATTGACCGCTTTGTCCGCCGCCGCCTTCACCTGCGCGGCATTCGCCGACAAGGCCAATATCACCTGCGGCGCGCCCTTCGACACCTTGAAGGTCTTTCCGTCCTTGCCCTTCACCGTTGCCTCCGTGCGTTTATGCACCGGATCAAACGGCAGGAAATGGACCACCTGATACTCTTTCAGCGCGTCCTTGTTTTTCAGTCCGCCCAGCACCGCCAGGTCAATCGTGTCGTTGTTTTCGGCACGCGACGCCAGCGCGGCCGCCAGGATGATTTGTTCGGCGGGAATTTTATTCACGCTGAACGGATCGCCCAGCGTGAGTTTGTTCTGCGTCAAGGTGCCGGTCTTGTCCGCGCACAACACATCCACGCCCGCCAGTTCCTCGATGGCCACCAGCTTGCTGACAATGGCTTTTTTCTTGGCGAGCAGCCGCGCGCCCACCGCCATCGTCACCGACAGCACCGTCGGCATGGCCACCGGAATCGCGGCCACCGTCAACACCAGCGCGAACTGCAACGTAGTGAGAAAGGCGTCACCTCGGTAAATGGCGAAGCCAATGATCAGCGCCACCATCACCACCGCGAGGATGATCAGATAATTGCCGATCTTCAAAACCGCTTTCTGAAAATGACTGACCGTGAGCGCCTCCTGCACCAGTGACGCCGTCTTGCCAAAATAAGTTTTTTCACCCGTCGCATACACCAGCGCGCCGATTTCGCCGCGCTTGATAATCGAGCCGGAAAAAACCGCCTCTCCGGCTTTGCGCGAGACGGGCAACGATTCGCCGGTCAACGCCGATTGATCCACCGACACCTCGTCGCCCGCCAGCAAGCGCGCATCCGCCGGCACCACGTCCCCCAACCGCAAGCGGATGACGTCGCCCGGCACCAGTTCGCGCGCCGGCGGGTTGATCCATTTGCCGTCGCGAATGACGCGCGCCTTGATCGCCAGCTTGGCTTTCAACGCGGCGATTTCATTGCCCGCCTGCCGTTCCTCCCAGAAAGCGACCACTGCGTTGGTCACGAGCAACACGAGGATGATGAAAAAATCCGGCCAGTGCCGGACCACGCCCGACAAAATCACCGCCACTTCAATCATCCACGGAATTGGCCCCCAAAAATAGCCGAGGAATTTCAGCAGGAGGTTTGTCTTCTTTTCGGCCAGTTCATTCGGCCCGTATTGCGTGAGCCGCTTCTTGGCTTCTGCATCGGTGAGACCGTCCGGCGACGATTCCAATTTTTTCTCCGCCTCCGCCATCGGCAGCGTTTTTAAGTCGTCCTGCGGAGCCGGTTTGGCGTCGGACTTGGCATCTGGCTTGGCACCGGTTTTCGCATCGGGTTTGGTAACGGACTTCGCATCCGGCTTGTCATCCTGTTTCGCATCTGGCTTTGATTCGGCCTTGGCATCTGGCTTGGCGTCAGCTTTTGCATCTGGTTTGGATGCGGTTGCTGTGGGCTTCGCATCCTTTACATCGGGCTTGGCAACGGAGGCGTCGGGCTTCGGATCTGCGGATGTGCCCGGCTTGGAATCAGGCGTCTTGGGCGGGTCGGTGTCTGGTGTCATGGCGAAATCCTTTGCTGTCTGTAAATTTCAATTTTCACAATAATCAATCCTTGGAATTGTAACTTTTGGCCGCAGAAAAATGTATGGGGTGAACACCCCATGAAAAAATTAATCGCCGATCTGCCGCGACGCGCTCAAGCATAACGAACGAACGTGGATTGACGGTGACAATTTTACCGCGCAAACTTCGCGCATGGCGAAAAAATCAGACGCGCAACCAGCCGTTGCGGCTCCAAACCGGACATCCTCCGCGTTGGTGGACAGCCATTACGTCACGGTCAGGCTCGACCAAATATTCGGCGAGAACTAAAACTACAAAATGAATTTCGCGGAAAGAATCAACTCGCTACTGCGTCCGAAACCCGAAGGAAAAATCCGCGTGTTGGATTTATTTGCCGGTTGTGGCGGTTTAGCCTTGGGTTTCGAGGCGCAAGGATTTGATACGCTTGGATATGAGCAAGATGCTGATGCTTGTGGAACTTACCGGCAAAATCTCAAAGGTGAATGTAAGCAGGTTACGCTGACGACTGAAACCGTATTTCCCAAGGCAGATGTCATCATCGGCGGGCCACCGTGCCAGCCGTTCAGCGTTGGTGGTCATCAAATGGGATTGAACGATTCAAGAGACGGGTTTCCTATTTTTATTTCCGCCGTGAAGCAGGTTCAGCCGGAGATTTGGGTGTTTGAAAATGTCCGGGGCGTCCTTTACAGCAACCGCTGGTATTTTGAGCAGATTCTTGAAGCGTTGAAGACCTTGAATTACGTGATCGAAGTTCGTCTGGTCAATGCCGTGAATTATGGCGTGCCGCAGAATCGTGAGCGTGTGATTGTCGTCGGGCATCGCGGCGAGTTTCAGTTTTTCCCTGAAGAACCAAACCGGATCACCGCTGGCGAAGCTCTTGGCGAATGGATGGCACAAGTTCCGCCCGAATCCAGATTTCTTACGCCGAGCATGGATGAATACGTTGCGAAATATGAGCGCGCTTCTTTTTGCACTCGGCCACGTGATCTTCATCCCGAACTTCCTGCCCGCACGCTGACTTGCCGAAATCTTGCCGGAGCGACGGGTGACATGCACCGCATCCGCCTGCCGGATGGCCGTCGCAGACGCTTGCTGATTCACGAGGCGGCCAGATTGCAATCGTTTCCCAACTGGTTTCAATTTTGTGGTGGAGAGAGCAGCCAATTCAACCAAGTTGGCAATGCCGTTGCGCCATTGCTGGCGTGGCATCTGGCTGGTTCGGTCAAAAAGTATATCGCCACCACCAAACGGCTCACCTCGGGGGAAATCCTCTACCGAAATTTGCCTGATCAATTTGCGCTGCCGCTTGAATTCAAGGAATCAACCGAAATGAAAATACCAACCTTTGTCATCAACCCAGACAAGCCTGCCAAGCTCGTGAAGCTTTTCAATGAATCACTGCTCATTTTATCCAAGTTGGGGATTCCGCTGGATGGCTTGAAACCCCGCGAACTGGAAAAGATGGCGATGACATTCCTTGCCGTTGCCGATGTCAAACGGAGTGCTGACTGGTCAAAAGCGCGCCTGCGCGAACGCAAGGATGCGCTAAAATCGCGCGACATCATTGCATATCTCAATCAGCATTTTCAGGAAAAGATATCAATGGGTTCTTACGACGACATCCGGCGGAAAGATTTGAAGCTGCCGGTTGTGGCGGGAATTATCATCGCCAGCGCGAACAAACCCAACGCTGCTCGCAACGATCCGACATGGGGTTATTCCCTTTCACCCGAATATGTCGAACTGATCTGCCGGTTCGGACAATCTGATTGGCTGGAAACAGTCGAGGAGTTCATGGCCGACAGGCCTACGCTTGCTGAACGTCTTGAGGCGGCACGGCAACTCAACCAAGTTCCCATCAAGTTGCCGGACGGCCAGACGCTCCAATTTAGTCCCGGCGAGCACAACTTGTTGCAAAAAGCCATTATCGAGCAGTTCCTGCCTCGCTATGGTTTCGGCGCGGAAGTTTTGTATGTTGGCGACACCGCTAAAAAATTCCTTGTCCGCGACGAACGAAAACTCAAATCGCTTAAATTCTTTGAACTCGATCATGGTGAGCTGCCGGATGTCGTCGCCTATTCTGCCAAAAAGAACTGGCTGTTTCTCATTGAGGCCGTCCACAGCTCCGGGCCAATTTCTTCTGTCCGTCTTTTGGAATTAAAGCGGCTCGCCAAAAGCTGCACTGCTGACATTGTTTTCATCACCGCGTTTTTGAACCGCGACACTTTTCGAAAATATGCTCCAGAGATTGCATGGGAAACGGAAGTCTGGATTGCTGACGCGCCGGACCACATGATTCATTTTGACGGTGACAAATTTCTCGGCCCTTACAACTCAACTTGAACTAGGCGTTTGAGTTTGAGAACTGCGCGGTGAAGCAGTTGAACGGATGCGCCGCCAAAGTCCACATCGGTGACAAGGGCACTGATGGCCGCATCTATCCCGTCGGCGTGTCACCGCGCGAGATGGGCGGGCCGAACTGGTGCGGGTTCTTTAATTTGATTTTACGACTGCGTTGCTTCTGACGCGTCGGCGGCAGCTCCTGGTGGCAGGTGTTCCGGCAGGTCAAGGCGGGCCACGCCGATCCGATTGTCGGCCATCCCGTAATAAACGTCGAAGCGGTCAGGCGTGCCGAGATCGTCGCGCCGGTCAATGCCGGTGGGGAACACCACATTGGCAATCGTCCCGTGGCGTTCCTGCGGCAACTCCGGCGTCAACACCGGCTCCGCCGAGCGATAGAGGATGTTTTGCGGATGCTCTTTTGAGAGCACCATCACTCCGGCCGAGTAGCAGAGCTGGCGTCCGTCCTCGTCCGATGCCGCCATTTTGCTTACGCCGTGGTAAAGGATCAGCCAGCCGTGTTTAGTCAGGATGGGCGGAGTGCCGACGCCGATTTTTAACTTTTCCCAGGGGGACACCGGAGTTGCCAGCCGATGATGCGAGTTGAACAGGCCGGGACGATGCGCCGCAAAACTCTTCGGCGGCATCGGACAATAGGAAATCCAGATGCTTTCATGCTCGCGATCCACGATCCGGGACTCGCCCAAGCGGGCGGTTTCCTCAGGGCGGGTGCCAGGGAAAAGAGGGCGGTGAAGCATGGCCAACTGCATTTTCCCGGCGTGATTCGGAATGGCGACGGGGAAAATGCTGGCGTCCTTGTCGTCCACGTGGACGAAATCAATGCCTTGAAAGGGTTCAAAGGTCGCCAAGCCGATCCGCTCCCAGTGGAACAAATCCTCCGACATCGCCAGGGCAATTCGCGGTCCGCTCGGCGAAAGCGCCGCGTAAGTCATGACGTAATGCTGGAGCGGCTCGACAAAGGTAACACGGGCATCCTCGCAGCCGCCGCCACCGCCAGGTCGCCGCTCGTAATCAGCTTCCGGTTCCAGCGCGATGCCGAGCCGCTCGACTCCGGACGGGTTGCCGGCTTCGTTGAATTTTACGCGGGCAATGCCGATACGTGAATAGTTGTTCTTGGCGACGAGCCGGGGAAACAGGTAAAGCTGGCCATCCGGGCCGCGAGCAGCCGCCGGATTCAGGGTGCCTTCGACTTCGTTGGGATTGCCCGGTTCCGGCTCCATCAACATTCCCAGGCGCTGTAATTGAAAACCACTCATCCGGTTTTCTCCTCGCGTGGCTTTGTGGTTTGAACGCCATCCAGACAAGCGACGATGGCTTCGACCACGCGTTTCGTTTCATTTGGATCCCTGACCTGAATGGACAGAGCGCCTGCCTCTTTGGCCGGATAATCGTTCCCGCCGGGAAACAACGCATCGCCGATAAAAATCATCTCCTCGATTGCTATTCCCAAAATGTCCCGGAGCTTTCGAATCCCGTAGGCTTTATCAATGCCCGGCTTGGTCACGTCAACGGAGGTCGTGCCGCCCAGTCGCACGGAAAACTCGGGGATGAGTTTGTCGAGGAGCTTTTTTATCTTCTTCCGCTTGGTGAAGTCAGGGTCCCATTTTTTCTTTTCTGCGATGGGAGCGTGCTGTCCCAACGCGGAAAACGTTATCTGGCTTCCCCGGTCTTCAATGGCCTTTCCCCAGACCTCTTTGACCTTGAAGCCCGATGATGCGAGCACCTGCTTGAGCGAACTGATGATCTTCTTCTTTTCATCCGCAGTGAAATCTTCCGAGTAGATCTTTTTCCAATCTTTTGCGTATCGGTAGAACTTGGTTCCGCAGGTGGGAAGGAGCGACAGATTCTTCAGGCGTTTATCGTGGGGAAGATTGGAAAGCACCTGCTTCTTAAACTGCGGCCAGTCGCCGCCGGAAATCACCGCCACTTTCACAATTCCCAGCAGAGCGCTGAACAGTTTGGCCATCTCGGCATCGAGAGACGATTTGCTTTCGGCAAGCGTGCCATCCAGATCGAATACAATGAGTTTTTTCATAAGTTATTTTGTCTCGTGTAAAAGGGCGACGGAGCGCGGCTGTGTCCATCGGATCAGCCGCAGCGTGTGGCCAGGCACGGACGCTGCGGAGTCATTGGCGCGCTGCGGCTGGGCTGCGCCACAACCGCGCTCCACTTGTGCCTGATAACTGTCACTGTATTGCGCGAGCTTCAATGGTTGCCCTCCGGAAGTGAAATTTCCAACAAGCTGATGGCACCACGCGGTCGGCACAAACACGCTCCAACCACGGCGGGCAGGAGCACCACGTCGCCTTTGCCGATGGCGTAATTGGCGCCATCGTGCGCCACCTGACCGTCGCCTGCGAGGCACACCAGCACACGCGGGGTTCGCTCGGCGCCGACGCCAAAAGGCGATTCCGCGCCGAGCCGCCACAATCCGAAATGTTCACAATCAAAGAGCCGTTCGCGCAACACCGGCTTTGCCTCATCCACCATTGGCACCACCGGACCGATGGCCCCTTGCGCAAAATCAATGCAGGCCATCGCCTGATCAACTTGCAGAGGCCGAGGCTTACCGGTCCTGACATCAACATGGTTCCAGTCGTAAAGGCGAAACGTCACATCGCTGTTTTCCTGCACTTCAAAGACCACCACGTCGCCCAGCGAATGAACGGTGCCAGCCGGAATGAAAACTCCGTCGCCGGACTTCGGAGTGAAGGATGCGAGTTGATCCGCCACCGTTCCCACGGTTCCATTTGCGAGCGCCTGCCGCAGAGTGTCTGTCGTGGTCGCGGGCTTGAGGCCCGCGTAGATACGGCTTTTTGCGCCCGTCTCCAGCACCACCCAGGCTTCGGTCTTCCCGCTCTCGCCTGCGGGGATATACTGGGTCTGCTGATCCGGTGGATGCACCTGGACCGAGAGCGTGTCGCGCGCATCGAGGAATTTCAGCAGCAGGGGGAACCGGCGGAAGCGCCCGCCCAGTTTTCCCAGCATCTGCTCCGGCCACTGATGAAGCAATTGCGCGAGGGTCCGTCCTTTGAGCGGTCCATCGGCGACGCGGCTGGGATGGTCCTCGCGGTCGCTCAACAACCACGCTTCGCCAATGGGGCCATCGCCGGGCAGCGGCGCGGAGAGCAGATTGGCCAAACGCCGCCCGCCCCAAAGCCGATACTGATAAATCGGTTCGAAGCGCAGTGGATACAGGGAGATTTGATTCATGGCATTTTAATTTTCACATTGATTCACGCAGGAAATGTAACTTTTTGGCGGGGAGAAATGAATGGGGTGAACACCCCATGAAATAAATTCCTTCTCCGCACTGGCGAAGCCGGATGAGGTGAACCGCGAACCACGCCAAACACGCGAACGCTTTTCAACGCAACTTGCCGCGCCGAAATAAAGGTGGCAAACTTTGACACGAATTTCACGAATTAAGACGAATTCAAATACGCTGAAGGCGTAACGGAAATTAGCCTAGGGAAGCACTGAATAAAGCCAGCTTTTCAAATTTCGATTTTTGAGCGTTGGGAAGCAGGCTTTTTCTGCGTAATCTGGCGGTCGGATTCTCCGGTTCAGTGGCTGGT
>Ga0208849_1001887_pt1 | contig 12880 bp, 13 predicted proteins | sample NGESurdeep072012_10_FD_184470 | JGI IMG/M metagenome (GOLD analysis project Ga0208849, IMG submission 184470) | Arctic peat soil microbial communities from Barrow, Alaska - NGEE Surface sample 53-3 deep-072012 (SPAdes) | ecosystem: Environmental > Terrestrial > Soil > Wetlands > Peat ...
GAGTCTTCATGTAGCGCAGCACCGGTATCGGAAACATGCTGGCTGGCGTCGAAACGCCGTAAGGCAGCTCGAACTGGCCGTTCAGGCTGTCGGGGCCGATCATGCGCGGGGTGCGGCCGATATTCGACTTGCCGCTTTCGGCATGTGTAATCAGCACGGTCTTGCACAGACCGGCCTCGATCGCGGCCGCGGCGTGACGGACATGCAGCATGAACGAACAGCCGCCCACTGACGTGCCGTCGACCCAGGTCGGCGTGATGCCGAGATAATGCGCGATCTGCTGCGGCGTCTCGACCGCCGTTGCAAAACCGTCGATGTCGGACAGTTTCAGTCCGGCGTCGGCGATGGCGTTGAGTGCCGCGTCCGCATGCAGCTGGATCTGCGAGACATTGGGAATCACGCCGAGTTCGGTGGTCTCGGCGGCGCCGACAACGGCGACCTGGTTTCTGCGCATGATTTTTAGCCCCTCGCCGGACGGAACAAGGGAAGGGTGATCTTGTCGTCGAGCGTTTCGAACGCGACCTCCAGTTTCATGTCAAGTTCGAGCGCCTCCGGAGTCTGTGGACAATCGACGATATTGCTCATCATCCGCGGACCCTCGTCGAGTTCCACCACGGCGATGGCGTAAGGCGGCTTGAAGCCCGGCACCGGGCGATGATGGATGACGTAGCTGTAGAGTTTTCCCTTGCCGCTGGCCTTGAACACGCTGACCTTGCGCGAGCCGCAGGCCGGGCAGAACGGGCGCGGCGGGAAATAGACGTTGGCGCAGGCGTCGCAGCGCTGCAGGCGAAGTTCGTTGGCCTGCGTGCCGTCCCAGAAATGCTGGGTTTCCGGCGTCGGCTTCGGTTTGGCGCGGTTTGGCTCGGCCATATCGGTGATTCCTCCCTGGGGTGAGCCGATTTCGGCCCGTCGGTTCCGATCTTGATGCGACATTGGACGGTCCGGCGTCAACGGTCCAGCGGACCTGCCGCATGCCGCCTATTCCGGCCCACGCACTATTGCCAAGCCGGGAAAGCTTGTGTCCCTACGGTCGCGCGCGCTATTGTCGCCGCGAACCAAGAAAATCGGGAGGATTTCATGTTGAAGATGACGGGTGCGGTGTTGGCTGCGGGTTTGACATTTGCCGGCCACGCCATGGCGGCCGATGCGCCGGCGGAAATCAAGATCGGGACGCTCTACGCTTCGGCCGGCCGATACGCTTCGATTTCGATGCCGGTTTACAGCGCGCTCAAACTGTGGGCCGACCAGAAAAATGCCGACGGCGGCGTTTACGTCAAGGCGTTCGACAAGAAAATTCCCGTCAAGCTCGTGGCCTACGACGATCAAAGCAACACCGCGACCGCTTCCACGCTCTATAACCAGCTCGTCACCCAGGACAAGGTCGACCTTCTGGTTTCGGATTCCGGTTCGGTGCTGACCGCGCCCGCGGCGGCGATTGCGCGCGATCACAAGATGTTTTTGTTCGATCAGACCGGCACCGGCGCCAGCTTTTTCTCCAAGGACAACCCCTACATCGCGCTGATGGCGGACCCGGTCTCGACGGTCTGGCCGAAGCCCGTTGCGGACTTCATCTCACATGACGGACCGGGCCTCGGGATCAAGAAGATCGCCATTCTCTACTCGACCAACGAATTCACCGGCACCCAGGCCAATGCCTTCCGCAAATTCGTCAAGGATTCCGGCGCGCCGATCGAGATCGTCTACGATCAGGGCATTCCCACCGAGACCACCAATTACACCGTCATCATCAACAACATCGCCAACGCCCAGCCGGACGCGGTGATTCACTTCGGCTACGCGCCGAACGACATCGCGTTTTTGCGCAACGTCCAGGACGTCGGCGTCAAGTTCAAGATGCTGTTCTGCATCTATCCCGGCCTCGAGACCGAGCTGCTCGAAAAGAACGTCGGCGAGAAGGGCCTTGAGTACGTCTTCACCTATGTGCCGCCTTCGGAACTCGACTATCCGGTCAATTTCGGCATGAACATGAAGGATTACAAAGCCGCATGGGACAAGAAATACCCTGATGGCAAGGTCGAGTTCGGCTTCAACGCCGTCGCGGGATACACCACCGGGCTCGTGATCGAGAAGACACTTTCGGTGGCAACCAGCCTCGATCAGATGGAACTGCGCAAGGCGACGTTCAGTCTGTCCGGCCAGCTCAAGACGCTCGACGGCACCTTCGCACTTGACGATATGGGCGGTCAGATCGGCGAACTGACGCCGCTCGGGCAACTCGTGATCGAGCACGAACACCTCAAATTCGTCTCGGTCTATCCGCACGAAACCGCCACCGGCAAGCCGGTCTATCCGCGTCCATGAGCAGAGCGCAGACCGAAAACCGGAACCCGGGAGCGCAGCCCTGATGCTGGTCTATGCGCTCGTCGCCGGCGTTCTGTTCGGTCTGTATTTCAGCCTGGTCGGTATTGGCCTCAACCTCGTGTTCGGTGTCATGCGCATTGTCAACCTTGCGCATGGCGACTTTCTGATGCTGGGCGCGTTCGTCGCGTTCGGCGTCGTGGCGCTGGCCGGTATCGATCCGCTGTTCGCGGTGCCGCTGGCGTTCGTGATTTTCGTCGTGGTCGGTGTGCTGCTCTATTGGGTCCTGGTGCCGCGGCTGCAGGGTTCGGCCAATCCGGAAATGCTGTCGATCATCCTGTTCTTCGGTTTGTCGCAGGTGCTGGAAGCGGTCACGACCATCTTTTTCGGCACCAGCGAGCGCTCGATTCCGAGCCGTGCACTCGGCTCGGTGTTCTCGACCATCAAGGTCGAGCTGTTCGGCGGCAAGCCGGACGCGGCCGGACCGGTCCATATCTTCGGCCAGGGATTTCCCGCCGCCTGGGTGATCGCGGCCATCACCAGCCTGATCGTGATCGCGCTGGTGTATGTCTATTTGTACCGCACCCGGCTCGGCACCTTGACCCGGGCGGTGATGTCGCGACGCGACGAGGCGTTCGCGACCGGCATCGATGTCGATCGCGTCTCGGCCGCGGCATTCGGTATCGGGTTGGGGCTCGCCGCGGTGGCCGGCGTTTTCGCGCCCTTCATGTTCGGATCGGTGACCCCGGCGTTCGGCGCCGATGCCACCGTTACTTCCTTCGCTATCGTGGTGCTGGGGTCGCTTGGCAATCCCCTCGGCACCGCGCTTGGCGGGGTCGTGTACGGCGTCTGCTACATGCTGGTGCAGACCTATCTCAGTTCCTGGGCCGACCTGCTGCCCTATGTGCTCCTGATCTTGATCCTGCTGCTGCGTCCGAGCGGCCTGCTCGGAAGGCGGGTGCGCGTTGCCTGACGCCCTCAAACACACGCTGTTCATTGTGGCGCCGCTGATCGCCGTGTTTGCGGTGCTGCCGGGCGTCTACCAAAACCATCTGCTGCTGTTCAACTTTGTCATTTTCCTGATTCTTGCCCAGGGCGTGAACATCATCTACGGTTTTACCGGCTATCTGCCGTTCGGCTATGTCGGCTTCTTCGGCGCCGGCGCCTACGGTTTTGCGATTCTGGTGATGCACTATCAGGCGCCCGCGGCGGTCGCGGTGCTGGCGGGCGGAATCGTCGGGGTCGCATTGGGATTATTGCTGACGCCGCTGTTGCGGCTGTCCGGCGCCTATTTTGCCATCGCCAATCTGGCAGCCTCGCTGGCGGTGCTTCACTTCGTCGCCAATCCGGCACTGGAGAACATCACGCGCGGACCCTACGGCGTCTCGCTGACCGGTACCTTCAATCCGACGCTGGCCTATGGCGCCGCGCTGGTGGTGCTGGCGCTGACCTTGGGCGCGGTGGTATTCCTGAAAAACTCCCGCTTTGGCCTCGCTTTGCAGGCGGTCCGCGAAGATGCGGTCTCAGCCTCGATGGCCGGTGTCGACGTGGTGCGGATGCGTGTGATCGCGTGGCTGGCCTCCGCGCTGGTGGCGGGCCTCGCCGGCGGCGTCTATGCCTGGTATGTTTCGGTATTCTATCCCGACAATGTATTCAGCGGCGATTTCAGCATCTTCGCGATCGTATTTGCGCTGTTCGGCGGCGTCGCCACCATCTCCGGTCCGATTGTCGGCGTTGTCATCCTCTACGGCATCTACAATCTGATCGGATTCACCACGCCGCATTACTTCCAGCTGATCTACGGCCTGTTGATCATGGGGCTGGTGCTGTTTCTCCCCGCAGGCCTGGTGTCGCTGGCCACCCGGAGGGGCTGGCATGTCCCCTGACAGCACGCCCATTCTCAGCCTCGCGAACGTGGTCAAGCGGTTCGGCGGCTTTCACGCGCTCGACGGGTTGAGCTTCCATGTCGCGTCCGGCGAGATTCTGGGGCTGGTGGGCCCCAATGGCTCCGGCAAGACCACCGCGATCAACGTGATCTCCGGTCTTTATGCGCCGGATGATGGCAGGGTTGTGCTGGATGGCGCCTCGATCGGCGGCGTGGCGTCGCACAAACTCGTTCAACTCGGCATCAACCGTACTTTCCAGGTTCCCAAGCCGTTTCTGTCGCTGACCGTGCGCCAGAACATCGAGGTTGCGCTGGCCTATGGCCGCGCCGCGGTGGCGCCGCCCGCGATGGCCGCACTGCTCGACGACTATCGGCTCGCCGAGGTTGCCGACCGGCCGGCGGCCGATCTGAACAACGCGCAGCAAAAGATGCTCGATCTGGTTCGCGCGCTCGCCACCCGGCCGCGGCTGCTGCTGCTCGACGAACTCGCCGCCGGGCTCAATCCGGCGGAACTGGACTGGATCGCCGAACGCATCAAGGCGCTGGCGCAGAGCGGAATCGCGATCATCGTGGTCGAGCACTTGATGGGCTTCATCGAGCACATCACCGATCGCGTCATCGTCATGAACGCGGGCAAGGAGATTTTCGAAGGCAAGCTCGCGGTCGCGGTGCAGGTACCGCAGGTCATCGAAGTGTTTTTGGGAGGCGAACATGCCGCCTGACACCGCCCGCTTGCTGGAAGCGTCCGGCATCGACGCCGGCTACGGCACCATGCAGGTGCTCTGGGGCGTCGACCTCGATGTGCGCGCAGGCGAGACGGTGCTGCTGCTCGGCGCCAATGGCGCCGGCAAGACCACCTTTCTCAAATCGCTGGTCGGCCTGATCGAGGCGCGGCACGGCAGCATCACGCTTGCGGGCGAAACCGTGACCCGGATGCGCTCCAGTGACCGGATGCGGCTTGGCATGACCTACATGTCGGAGCTTGCGGTATTTCCGGACCTGTCGATCGAGGAAAACATCCGTGTCGGCGCGCAGGCGCTCGGCCATGCCGATCCCGGCGCCCGCGTCGAGGACATGTACGGCCTGTTCCCGGCGCTGCGCGAAAAGCGCCGCGCGCCGGCGTCCAGTCTATCCGGCGGCCAGCGCAAGATGCTGGGCATTGCCAAGGCGCTGGCCGCCGAGCCGCGGCTCCTGGTGATGGATGAACCTTCGGCCGGGCTGTCGCCGCTGTTCGTCAAGGAAGTCATTCGAATCTTGAGCGACTTGCGCGGGCACGGGCTGGCGCTGCTGATCGCCGAGCAGAATATCGGTTTCCTCGAAGTGGCGACGCGGGTATTCGTGCTGGAAGGCGGACGCATCCGCTTTTCCGGCACGGTGGCGGAAATGACTGACAACGAAGCGCTGCGGCGCGCCTATTTCGGGCTGAAGTGATGCGAACCATCCGCATCGGATCCGGCGCGGGTTATTCGGGCGACCGCATCGAGCCCGCGGTCGAACTCGCCGAAAAGGGCGACATCCAGTATCTGGTGTTCGAGTGTCTCGGCGAGCGCACCGTGGCGCTGGCGCAGCAGGCGCGGATGAAGGATCCTGAAGGCGGCTACGATCCGCTGCTCGAGGAGAGAATCCGCGCGGTGCTGCCGGTCTGCGCCGCCAAGGGCATCAGGATCGTCACCAATATGGGCGCGGCCAATCCGGTCGCCGCAGCGCGCAAGACCGCCGAGATCGCCAGATCGCTCGGGCTTGCCGCGCTGAAGATCGCCGCCATCGTCGGTGACGACGTGCTCGATGCCTGCAAGGACGGCGACTTCAAAATCATGGAATTCGACGGCAGCATCAGGCAGCTCGGCAACCGGCTGTTGTCGGCCAATGCCTATCTTGGCGTCGAGCCGATCGTGCAAGCGCTGACCGGCGGCGCCGATATCGTGATCACCGGACGCGCATCGGACCCCGCACTGTTCCTGGCGCCGATGGTCCACGCCTTTGGCTGGGCGATGGATGACTGGAATCTGCTGGGGCAGGGCACGCTCGCCGGGCATCTGCTGGAATGCGCAGGGCAAATCACCGGCGGCTATTTTGCCGATCCCGGCTACAAGGACATCCCCGACCTGGCGCGGCTCGGCTTTCCGATCGGCGAAGTCGGCGAAGATGGTTCACTCGTCATCACCAAGGTCGTGGGCTCGGGTGGGGCGGTGACGGCGCGGACCTGCAGGGAGCAATTGCTCTACGAGGTGCACGACCCCGAACGCTATATCCAGCCCGACGTGGTGGCGGATTTTTCGCGCGTCAAGGTCGAGGAGCTCGCCGCCAACCGCGTCCGCATCAGCGGCGGGCGCGGCACCAAACGCACCGATACGCTCAAGGTCTCGGTCGGCTATGTCGACAGTTTTATTGGCGAGGGGCAGATCTCCTATGCCGGTCCGGGTGCGATGGCGCGCGGAAAGCTGGCGCTGGAGATCGTGCGCGAGCGGCTGAAGCTCACCGGCGTCGCCGCCAGCGAGTTGCGGTTCGAGTTGATCGGCGTCGATTCGCTGCACGGACCTGAAATCGCCGTAGGTGCGAATGAACCCTACGAGGTGCGCGTTCGCGTCGCCGGGCGTACCGAAAGCCTGCGCGAGGCGGTGCGGATCGGCAACGAGGTCGAAACGCTCTACACCAACGGTCCCGCAGCAGGTGGCGGCGCTTTCAAGTCCGCGCGCGACGTGGTCGCTGTAGCGTCGGTGTTGCTGCCGCGCGAATTGGCGAAGCCGCAGGTCCGTTTCGTGGGGGCTTGAATGATAAAACTGCGCGAGATCGCCCATTCCCGCACCGGCGACAAGGGCAACACCTCCAATATCTCCGTGATCGCTTATGACGAAAAGCATTATCAGCTGCTGCTGACGCAAGTCACCAGCGAGCGGGTAAAAGCGCATTTTGCCGGTGTTGTCGAAGGCGAGGTGGTCCGCTATGAGTTGCCTAACATATCCGCGCTGAATTTCGTGATGGCCGGCGCGCTCGGCGGCGGCGTGACGCGGTCGCTGGCGCTCGATGCCCACGGCAAGTCGCTCAGCTCTGCGCTGCTGGATATGGACATCGAGGCGACTTCGGACCACGAGTAATCGATCAGAAAGCCGCGGGACGAGAGCGCCATGCCGAACACGCCGACACTTGCCGAACTGGCCGCCGATCTCGAGCGCGGCCGCACCAGCGCCCGCAAGCTGGTTGACGCGTGCCTTGGCAGGATCGCCGATCCCTCCGGCGAGGGGATGCGGACCTTCATTCATGTCGATGCGGAAGCCGCGATCGAGGCCGCCGAAGCGATGGACCGGTTGCGCGAGGTGAAAGCCGCACCCTCGGCCTATGCCGGCATTCCCGTCTCGATCAAGGATCTGTTCGATATCAGGGGACAGGTGACCCGCGCCGGTTCACGCGCGCTCGACGATTCGTCCCCGGCGGAAGCCGACGCCACCGTGGTGGCGCGGCTGCGCCGTGCCGGTTTTGTCGTGATCGGCCGTACCAACATGACCGAGTTCGCTTATTCCGGGATCGGCATCAATCCGCATTACGGCACGCCGAAGGGCGCCTGGCAGCGCGGCGTCGGCCATGTGCCGGGCGGCTCGTCGTCGGGTGCGGCGGTGTCGGTCGTCGATGGCATGGCGCATGGTGCGCTCGGCACCGACACCGGCGGCTCGTGCCGGATACCGGCGGCGTTCAACGGCATCGTCGGCTTCAAGCCGACGCAAGCTCGCGTCCCGCTCGATGGCGGCGTGCCGCTGTCGTTTTCGCTCGACAGCTTTGGGCCGATCGCGCGCACGGTCAATTGCTGCGCGATACTCGATGCGGTGCTGGCCGACGAAACCTTTCTGCCGCTGCGGCCGCGCCCTGTCGGAGGAATGCGCCTGGCGGTGCCGACCACGGTGGTGCTCGACGAGCTTGAAGAACCGGTGGCGCGAACCTTCGAGCGCGCGCTCGAAACGCTGTCGCGGCGGGGCGCGCTGATCGAACGGATCGAGGTGCCGGAATTCCTCGATATCGGCCTGATGAACGCCAAGGGCGGCTTCTCCGGGGCCGAAAGCTATGCCTGGCACCGCTATCTGATCGCCAGCAAGGGTGACGTCTACGATCCCCGCGTCGTCAGCCGGATCATGCGCGGCGAAAGCCAGACTGCAGCTGACTATATCGATTTGCTCGGCGCGCGGCGGTCGCTGATCGCGCGCACCGAACGACGCATCGCACCCTATGACGCGCTGATCCTGCCGACCACCGCCAACACTCCGCCGCGGATCGCTGATCTCGCCGACGACAAGGCGTTCACCAAAGCCAACCTGCTGGCGCTGCGCAACTGCACGCTGATCAACATGATCGACGGCTGCGCGATTTCGCTGCCGGCGCATCGCGAGGGCGAGGTGCCGGTCGGGCTGATGCTGGCGGCATCGGGCGGCTCGGATCGCCGCATCTTCGAACTCGCCGCCGGCATGGAAGGGGTCATCCGTGATTGATCTTGCATTCGTCGTCGACGCCCAGGACACCACAACGCCGCTGACACTGGCGATCGATCAGGCCGTCATCGCGGGGTGGACTGGACGCGATCCGGTGGCGCGCGACAGGCACATCGCCGAGCTGGAGGCGATCGGGATTGCGCGACCGGCCTCGACGCCGATCTATTACCGGGTTTCGGCGCGGCGGCTGACCACAGCCGACTGCATTGAAGTCAGTGGGTCCAATTCGAGCGGCGAAGTCGAGTTCGTCCTGATCGGCTGGCAGGGCCGTATCTTTGTCGGCGCCGGCTCGGATCATACCGATCGAAAGGTCGAAGCCTATAGCGTCACGGTGTCGAAGCAGATGTGCGACAAGCCGATCGCCTCGGTGCTGTGGGAACTCGAAGACGTCATCGACCATTGGGACCAGATGATCCTGCGCGCGTTCGCTGTTATCGACGGCGTGCGCGTGCTGTACCAGGAAGGCACGCTCGACGGCATGCTGCCGGTCGCTGAACTGGTTCGAGGCGGCTGCGGCGGCAAAACTTTACCCGACCGTTGCGCCATGTTCGGCGGCACCTTTGCCGCCAAAGGCGGCATCCGTCCGGCCAGCCGGTTTGAATTCGAGCTGGAGGATCCCGTGCTCAAGCGCGTGATCAAGCACGGCTACGACGTGGTGACGCTGCCGGTGTTGGGGTGACGTACGCTGTTCGAACAGTGAAGGCCGCGGGCACAGGTTTACCTCTCCCATAGGGAGAGGTCGGCGCGCAGCGCCGGGTGAGGGGTTACGCCTAACGATGGGTCGTAACCCCTCACCCCAACCCTCTCCCAACGGGAGAGGGAGCGCACGCTTACTTCGATGCGATTCGGTGCGGAAATCGGGTGGCGCGAGACCGTATGGTCTGCGAAATTGACGGCCATGAAAACCAACGCAAAAGCCAGCCTCCACCCCTCGTCTCCCGCCGATATCGCCGCCCGCGTCGAAGCGATCGACTGGACCCAGGCATCCAGCGATCTCGACGCGCAGGGCTGCGCCGTCCTGAACGGATTGCTGTCGGCGGACGAATGCCGCGCGCTTGTGGCGACCTACCCGGACGACGGCCGGTTCCGCAGCCGGGTGGTGATGGGACGCCACGGGTTCGGGCGCGGCGAGTACAAATATTTTTCCTATCCTTTGCCCGATCTGATCGCGGAACTGCGGCCGACGCTCTATGCGCGGCTGCGTGGCGTGGCCAATCGCTGGAACCAGGCCATGGGTATCGACATCAATTATCCCGCCAGCCACGAAGCGTTCCTGGCGCGCTGCCATGCCGCCGGTCAGGTCAGGCCGACGCCGCTGCTGCTGCAATATGGCGCCGGCGACTACAATTGCCTGCATCAGGATCTCTATGGCGAACACGTGTTTCCGCTGCAGGTCGCGATCCTGCTGTCGGAGCCGGGTCGCGATTTCACCGGCGGTGAGTTCGTACTGACCGAGCAGCGGCCGCGGATGCAGTCGCGGCCCGAAGTAGTTCCGCTGCGCCAGGGCGATGCGGTGGCATTTGCTGTGCACGTCAGGCCGATGCAGGGGACGCGCGGGTTCTATCGCGTTAACCTGCGCCATGGCGTGAGCCGGATCCGCTCCGGCCACCGCCATACCGTTGGCGTGATCTTTCACGATGCGAAGTGAGCAGAACCCCATTGGCTGCGGATTTGTTTGAAAGCGTTCCCGATGTGCGCCCGTCTCGGGAAGCGATGGCTGAGGGCGCCGTGCTGTTGCGCGGCTTTGCAAAGCCGGTTGAAGCCGACCTGATCGCCGATCTGCGCACCATCGTGGCGCAGGCGCCGTTCCGCCACATGCGGACGCCGGGCGGCCATCAGATGTCGGTGGCGATGACCAATTGCGGCAGCATGGGCTGGGTCACCGACCACACCGGCTATCGCTACGATGCCAACGATCCCGAAGCCGGAAAGCCTTGGCCGGCGATGCCGTCATCGCTGCGCCAACTGGCCGCGCAGGCGGCGGCGCAGGCCGGCTTCGATCGCTTTGCGCCCGATGCCTGCCTGGTCAACCGCTATCAGCCGGGGGCGCGGATGTCGCTGCATCAGGACAAGGACGAACTCGATGTCGGCGCGCCGATCGTTTCGGTGTCGCTGGGCCTGCCGGCGATCTTCCTGTTCGGCGGGTTGCTCCGCAGCGACAAACCGAGCCGCTACCGGCTGGAGCATGGCGACATCGCGGTGTGGGGCGGCCCGATGCGGCTGGCGTTTCACGGTGTCGCACCACTCGCCGACGGCGAGCACGCGCTGATCGGCCGGCAGCGGATCAACCTGACCTTCCGCAAGGCGCGTTAAGCCGCCTTTCCATCGAAGCCTCCGCCGGTCTATGTTTCGTCCGTTGGGGGACGATCATGGGCGATACTGAAATCCCGGCGAACGCAAGCACCAATCGCATCGGCGTCTATCTCGCTGTGCTGCAGTTAGTATTCACGCTGGGGTGGACCACCTATGTCATCTACCTGCCGAAACTCGCCGCGCAGGTGGGGATCGCGCCGTCGTCGGTCATCCTCATCCTGATGCTGGACCAGGCGATTTTTACGATCACCGACACCGCGATGGGCATCGCCGCCGACAGGATCTCGCGTCTGGTCGGCCGGCTCGGCCTGTTCGTCGGGGCGGTGACCGCGCTGTCATGCGCGGCCTTCGTGGCGCTGCCGTTTGTCGCCGGCAGCGGTGCCGGCGCGCAAGGCTGGTTCATCGCGCTGATCGTGATCTGGGCGATCACCTCGTCGGCGCTGCGTGCGCCGCCGCTGACGCTGCTGGGCAAATATAGCGCCAAGCCCTCAGTGCCGTTCCTGTCGGCGCTGGCGATGCTCGGCTACGGCGTGGCCGGGGCGATATCGCCCTATCTCGGGGTGGTACTGCGCAACCAGGACGCGCGGCTTCCGTTCGTGATTTCCAGCGTGGTGCTTTTGATCACCGCGCTGGCGCTATCGAAGGTCGAGCACGGGCTTGCCCAAAATCCTTCATCTTCGGCCAAGCCAATCGAGGTGGCAAAACCGCTCGGCAGGGTGCCGATGATCTTCATCATATCGATGATCGTCCTCGCGCTCGGCTATCAGCTGCATTTCAGCATCAACAGCGCGCCGTTCTTCCTGCGTTTCGCAAAGCCGGGCGATCTTCAATGGCTGATGCCGGTGTTCTGGATCGGCTTCAATATCGCGATGTTTCCGGCCAGCGTCATCACCAGGCGCCGCGGCGGATTGCTGGTGATGGGCGTAGCCGGCCTGCTCGGGGCACTGGCCGTGCTCGGCGCGGAATTTGCCGGCAGCCTCAACATGCTGATCGCCGCCCAGTTCATCGCCGGCGCGGCCTGGGGCTGCATGCTGATGAGCGCGATCTCGGCGGCGCTGGCGATCGGCGACAGCGGCGCCGAAGGCAAGGTGCTGGGGTTGGTGTTTTCCGCGCTGGCGCTGGCGACCTTCGCGCGGATGGCGGCGGTCGCCGGCGGCCTGCAGAGGCTTTCCGAATATGCACCCTTGCTGCACTGGGCGCCGGTGGCGTGCTGGTCGGTCGCCGGCACCGGCCTCCTGGTGATGGCGGCGTCGCGGGCCCAGCAAAGCCTGTCGAAGGTAAGCGGGGTGTAGTCGTCATTCCGGGATGGTCCGAAGGACCAGAAGTCATCTCTGGATTCCGGTTCGTGCTTCGCACGCCCCGGAATGACGGATTATATGGCTTACGGCATCGCCGGATGGATGAACTTCCACGGGCTCGTTTCCGAATCCGTCGGCACTTCGATCGCGATCACATAGGGGGCGCCGTCGGCCAGCGCCTTTTCCAGCGCCGGGCGAAATTCCTGCGGGGAGTTCACGCGCGCAGCGCCGACGCCAAAGGATTCCGCCAGCTTGACGAAATCCGGATTGACCAGGTCGGACGCCACCACGCGGCCGTCGAAGCGCTCGCGCTGGTCGCGCCGCACATTGCCGTAGGCGTTGTTGTTGAACACCAGCGTGACTACGCCGATGTTGAACTGCACCGCGGTCGCCAGTTCCTGCACGGCGAACATGAAGCCGCCGTCGCCGGTGATCGCGACCACCGGCCGGTCCGGATGCGCGACCTTGGCGCCGAGCGCGGTGGGAAAGCCCGCGCCGAGCGTGCCCTGATAGCCTGAGGTGATGAAGGTGCGCGGCTGGTAGACCGGAAAACCGTACCAGGAGGCAAAGCCGACCTGCGACAGCTCGTC
>Ga0208849_1001888_pt1 | contig 12869 bp, 11 predicted proteins | sample NGESurdeep072012_10_FD_184470 | JGI IMG/M metagenome (GOLD analysis project Ga0208849, IMG submission 184470) | Arctic peat soil microbial communities from Barrow, Alaska - NGEE Surface sample 53-3 deep-072012 (SPAdes) | ecosystem: Environmental > Terrestrial > Soil > Wetlands > Peat ...
ACGAGCGGCCCGTACACGCTCGCAGTCTTGGTGGGGATGCGCGCCGATCTTCATCTTGACCCGCGGAATGCCCTGCTCGGCCCAGCCCGCGAGCTGCTCCTGCAGCCGATCGTCGGTGTAGGTAGTGAACCCGCCCGAGCCATAGACGGGCACGTGATCGTGCGCGATGCCCAAAACCGTGCACAGCGGCGCGTCGAGCAGCCGCGCATGCAGATCCCATAGGGCCAGATCCACTGCCGCGATCGCCATCGAGGTGATGCCCGGCCGGCCCAGGTTGCGTGTGGCCCTGACCATCGCCGCCCACGACGCGCGCGGTGATGCCACGGCCTGTCCCTTCACGACACCGGCGAGCTTGCTCTCGACAAGCTTGGCCGTGGAGATGTCAGCGTAGGTGTAGCCAAGCCCCACCCGACCCCCCGCGTGGGCTTCGACGACGACGATCGTGGTCGAGTCCCATTGCAGGGTCCCGTCGCCCTCCGGCGCATCGGTAGGGATCGTGTATGCCTGCACGTCGATCCGCTCGACTGTGGCCGCGTCGACGGTCATTGCTTGCGGAGGGGGTGGCTGGTGGGGATCATGCTGTCCAGGATGCTGAGGCTATTGCGTGTGGTTGGCGTCGTCTACCAGTTGGATGTGGGCCTCATAGACGCCGGCGGCGGCGAGCATCGCTGCCGTTGCGGCGTTGGTCAGTGCCAACTCGCGCCGATCGGGCCGCAGCCACGCGAGGACGGCCATCGTGGCGGCGTGGGTGGCGTCGACTGCCGCGCCGGCCAGGATCCACCTGCGGGTGTGGTGCCGACTGGTGATCGCCGCCTCGATGAGGTGCCGGGCGCCGAGGATGCGTGCGAACGCATGGGCCGGCCGGTCGATTCGCTGGTGGGGTAGGTCGCTCAGGACCGCTCCCGGTGCTATCAGCAAAGCGGCCCCCCAGAGTGTGCGTGCACCGCTCAGAAGGCGCAGTGACCGCGGCTCGATAGAAGTCGGCGCGTAGCCTCGCATCTCCAGATCGCCTCGCTATTTCAGCTCAGTGGGCGAGTATTGCTCGACGGCGCACTCGAGGAGCAGTGCGTGTACGAACGCTTGGGGGAGATTGCCGCGCAGTTGACGCTGAGCGACGTCGAACTCCTCCGAGCACAGCCCGGACGGCCCGCAAGCGGCACGGTTACGCTCAAACCAGCGCGCCGCGGTGACGCGGTCGCCCTGCTGGGCGTGGGCGAGCGCCATCCAGAAGCCGCAGAGCAGGAACGCGCCCTCGGACTCTCCCAGGGGACGCTCGTCGGGCCGGTAGCGGTAGCAGTAGCCGTCCTGGGTTAGCTCTGAGTCGACCGCGTGCAGCGTAGCGATGGAGCGGGGGTCAGACGGCGGGATCGCACCACGGATCGCTGCCAGCAGCAGCGCTGCGTCTGGGCGCGAATCTTTGGGTGAGCGCTGCCAGCGCCCGGAGTGGTGAAGCGCGTGCGCGGCGGTGTCCGAGACAATCCGGTCGGCGAGTGACACCCATTTCGCGGCCTGCTCGCCGCCCGGTCCGCCCTGGGCGATCTGACGTAGGCCGGCGGCGCAGATCAGCCGGCTGTGCGTCCACGCGTCCGGTTCGATCTCCCAGATCCCGGCGTCGCTGTCGGGTTCCTGCCAGCGCTGCTCGATCGCCTCGACCGCGATCTCGGCGGCCCGCCAGCCGTCAGCGTCGAGGTGGTCGTGACCCGCGGCGGAAGCGAGCAGCAGCAGCGCCTCGCCGAACGCGTCGAGCTGGAACTGCTGGTTGACCCAGTTGCCGGCGATGTCCGTCCCGCCCGGATAGCCCGGCAGCTCCAGCTGATGCTCGTCGGGCACGCTCTCGCCGGTGGTGGTGTAGGCCGGCTTGAGGTCGGCTCCGTCGCCCAGCAGGCGTTCTGAGACGAAGCGCACGGCGTCGTCCATCAGCGGGTACGGGCCTGCCTTCGCGACCGCCTGACCGGTGTAGCACTGGTCTCTGATCCACACATACCGGTAGTCATAGTTGCGTCCTTGCCGAGCACGCTCAGGTAGCGACGTGGTCGCAGCGGCGACCATGCCGCCCCCGGCGCTCGTCAGCCCCGACAGCACCGCGTAGGCATGACGCGCGTCACGCGGGGCGACCGTGCGCTGCAGCTCGGGCACCCGTTCGCGCCACTCGGCCTGCACGCCCTGCCACGCCCACTCAGGCTCCGGCGCTCCGACATCGGACCCTCCGCTCGCCAGGATCAGGACGAAGTCGTGGTAGGCGCCCTCCTGGAGAGTCAGGAAGAGGGTAAGAGCCTTGCCACCGTGCCCGTCGGCTTGCGGGGTAGCGTCCTGACCCCCGATCCAGCAGACCTGCACGTCCGAGAGTTCGCTCGTCCACGCGCCATCCTCGCGCTTCGAGAGCTTGTGTGGCGAGGTCTGACCGAAGTCGCCGCGAGGGTTCAACGCCACCTCGACCCGGGCGGTTCCCTTGCGAGCCAACACGCGGCGCAGAATGACCGCCCTGTCGGTGTGGCTGGGCAGCGCGAGCGCTTCGCGGCACTCGATCACGGCATCGTCGGTCGTCCAGCGGCTGCGCCAGATCAGGCTCCCGGGCTCGTAGTAGCCGCCCCACACACAGCGATCTCGTGGGGTGACCATGTAGGAGCCCGAGCCGCCGATCAGCGACGAGAACACCGCGGGAGAATCCCAGCGGGGAAAGCACATCCACACGAAGTCCCCGCGCGGGCCGACGAGCACCCCGCGCTCACCGTCGGCGAGCAACGCATACTCACGCAGCACGCGGGGCATGTCGCTACCCAGTGCGGCCGCGCCCGGCGAAGCTGGCCTCATCGGATGGCCCGCGCCGCGCCGGCGACCCCAACGGCCGCGATACCGGCGAGTGCTCCGGCGATGAGCGGGCGGCGGTGGATGGTCGCCCAGAGCTGTGGACTGCGGGTCTTTGCCTGCGCGTCGAACATACCGTGGGTAGCCGCGCCTGGCATCGGCTCGAACAGGTTGCCGGCGCGCTCGCCGTCGATCGGCATGTCCTCGATCTGTTGGCCCTTGAATCCGGTCTTCGCCAGGTACCGATCGGCAAGGCTCGGAGCGATCGTGGTGCCGAGGATCGCCTGCACGGAGCTGTAGCCGACCCACAGCTCGCGGCGGCGGTGCTGCGCGGCCCAGTAGACCGCCTCCGCGGCGATCTCCGGCTGATAGATCGGGGGGACGGGCATCGGGTGCTTCGGAAGCTTCGCGCGGCACCAGTTGAACTGTGTCGTGTTTAGGCCGGGTAGCTGGACCATCGTGATCTGCACCTTGCTCTTGTCGTGCAACAGCTCGGTGCGGATCGAGTCGGTGAACCCGCGAATCCCGAACTTCGCGCCACAGTAGGCCGCCTGCAACGGGATGGCCCGGTAGGACAGCGCCGAGCCGACCTGAACGATCTTCCCCTCATCACGCGCGGTCATCCGCTTGAGGGCGGCCATGGTCCCGTACACCGCGCCTAGATAGGTCACCTCGGTTGCGCGCTTGAACTCCTCGGGCTCGGTATCGAGGAAGCGCGCGAACACGGTCGCCATCGCGTCGTTGACCCACACGTCAATGTCGCCGAAGCGCTCCTCGACGGTGACCGCGGCGGCCTCGACCTGCTCGTGGTCTGCAACGTCGGTCGGGACCACCAGCGCCTGGCCTCCCAACGCCTCTACCTCGCGCGCGGCGCCGTCCAAGCCCTCCTGGCCGCGGGCGAGGAGACCTACGTGCGCGCCGCGCTTGGCGAACGCGTGCGCGGTCGCACGCCCAACCCCTCCCGATGCGCCAGTGATGACTACGACCTGCGGTTTGCGTTTCGCGGTCATTGGTGTCTCCTTGATGTCATCGCGCCATCTCCATACTGGCGCCGGTCGAGATCCGCTTGGCCGCCAGACGGCTGGCGACGCGCGAGGAGAGCGCCATGATCGTCAATGCCGGGTTGGCGCTGCCCTGGGTGGGACACACGCTGCCGTCGGCGATGAGGAGGTTCTCGACCTCCCAGACACGCTGGTCTGAGTCGACGACGCTGTTCTCGGGGCCCGTGCCCATACGAGCGCCACCGATCAGGTGGGCGTAGCGCTCGATGGTGAGGGTGTCCTGTGCTCCAGCGGCCTGCAGGATGCTCGCCAGGATCTTCTTGGAGTACTCCATGTTGGCCTTGTCGTTCTCGCAACGCGAATGGGCGAAATGAGCGACCGGCATGCCGTGGGCGTCCTTCTCCTCGGCGAGCGTGACGCGGTTATCGGGCTGGGGTAGGAGCTCGTTGAGCACGCCGATGGTGGTCCAGTGGTTGTAGTCGCGCATGTACTCGCGCAGCGCCCGTCCGATGTGACCTGCGGCGATCACGTGCTCAGCCCAGCCGATCGGCAAAGGGGAGATCGTCTGGATCGAGAAGCCGCGGGCAAAGCCGCGGTCCTCGTCGGTCTCATAGAACTGCTCGGAGGACACCTCCGGCGGCGGCGCCTTGTACATCCGCTGCTCATCCGGGAAGCGGCCCGCGCTCTGGGAGGCGCCCTGGACCATCACGTAGCGCCCGACCTGATCCTGATTGTTACCCAGACCGTTTGGGAAGCGAGGGGATGTCGAGTTCAGCAGCAGCCGTGGCGTCTCGATCGAGTAGCCACAGACCGCTACCACGGCGGCCCGTTGAAAGCGCTCGAGCGCCTCGCCCTCGCGAACGTAGGTGACACCGATCGCCTTGCCCGCGTCGTCGAGCTCCACCCGCACGGCCATACTGTCGGCGCGGATCTCCACCCCATGCGCCAGCGCATCCGGCAAATGGGTGACGTACGGGCTGGCCTTCGCGTTGACCTTGCACCCCTGCAGGCAATACCCGCGGTAGATGCAGTGCGGACGGTTGCCGAACGTGCCGTTGACGATCCCCACGGGCCCGGCACGCATCTCGATCCCCATCTCAATCGCGCCGCGCCAAAGCACCTGCGCGGCACCACTGACCGGATGCGGCGAGAACGGATATGAGTGAGGATCTCCCCACGGCCAGTTCTGCCCCGCGACCGGCAGCTCCCGCTCGAGCTCCTCATAATGTGGCTTCAGCTCGCCGTAGGGGATCGGCCAGTCCGCGCCCACCCCATCTCTGGTCAGCGTTTCGAAGTCGGAGGGGTGAAAGCGTGGGGTGTAGCCGGCGTAGTGCACCATCGAGCCGCCGACGCCGCGACCCGAGTTGTTCTTACCCAGCGAGATCGGGTCTGCGCCGCCGATGATCCGCTTCTGATTCCAATAGAGACGGTGCGAGCCCGCCTCGTCAGAGACCCAGTCCTCATCGGGATGCCAGAACGGGCCCGCCTCGAGGATCACTATCCGCCAGCCCTTGCGCGCCAGGCGCTGCGCGAGCACCGACCCCCCCGCGCCGGCGCCGACGATCAGCAGGTCGACCTCGTCGCTCTCGGGGTAGCGGCGCATCGTGTCCTTGCCCGGCAGGTCGCGCCGGTGAACATCCAGCAGGTAGCGCGAGTCGTTCCCCTTCGGTCCCCGCGCGCCCTTGAGGAAGTTTCCGATCATCCCTGCAGCTCTGGGGCGAGAAGAACGGGATCCTCGTCGGTGGCGCCGGGGCGCTCGTGCGGCTCCAGCGTGCTCAGTGGACCGAGCCGCATGTAGCCCTGCGGATAGGCCGGCCCACCGAAGCCGATCTCATTCCACGCCCACGGATGACAGTAAAAGGCCTCGAGCGCCATCCGCGTGCACACCTCCCAGGCGTGGGAGACATTCAGCTGCACCCATGCCTCCCCGGCGAGACTTCCAGCGGCGAAAGCCTTGACGATCCCCTCCTGATCCTCGCTGTCGCAGGCCGCGAAGGATGCCTTGCCGTGCCACTCCTGGGCGGCGCCGTCCAGCCCCTGAAGCACCAGACGCCACGTCTGCCGGTCATCAGGCATGTCCTCGTACTCATAACCATCCAGGCGTCCCGCGGCGAGCTTCTCATCGACCAGCTCCACCACAGGCACCCGCGGCTCAGCGTCCTGGGCGAGCAGCACGTCACAGAACGCGCGCAGCGTCGGCTCCGCCTGTGCAGTGAAGAACCGAAGCGGACCTGGCGGGTCCAAGCGCGCAGTCACCACCTGACGGGTGGCCTCGTCCCAGTTCTCCGTGTTCTCCAGCACGTCGTAATCCGGGTAGCGACCGATCATCTGCGGCGTGATGCCCCGCCGTTGGCGTGGCAGCCAAGAAGGGTCTCGCGGCTGCCTGTCGGGCCGCAGGTTGGGCAGGTGACCCGGGTCTCTCAGGCCGCGCTTCTCGGACATCGATCTAGTCCTCGCGGCGCAGCAGCGAGGCGAGCAGGCCCATCGCGCCGACGATCGACATCAGGCCGGGTGCCATGATCGGCGGTCCCATCGGAATGTTGTAGCTGGCCTGGGAGAACCCGCCAGGGCGGCGTGCGACACCGCGGGCGTGGTAGTACTCGCCAAGCAGGCCGTTGAGCATGTAGATACCAGAGGCGACCGGCAACGCCGTCTTGGCCCAACGCTTGCTGTACACACCGGCGATACCCGCCACCACCACGGGCGGGGTGACGAGGATCGGGCTCCACATCATCTTATTCCCGAAGCTCGCGCGGTAGTGCTCGATGTAGACCTCTGCCGTCGTGACTGTCGCGGCAAATGCCGTCAGCCCCGACAGCGAGCGCTCAAAACGCCCGTGCTCGACGTTCGAGACCCAACGATCGATGCGGTGAGTGGACTTGATCGGCGGACGTCTGCTGCCAAGCCGCATCTCAGCGCCCCGGGAGGAACTCGTGGACCTTCTCGCGCACAGCCTCGACCGCTCCCGGAAGTCCACCCTGGGGGTCTGCGAGAATCGACTTCGCAAATCCCTCGGCCTGTTCGAAAGTGATGTGCGGCGGCAGCGGCGGCTCGTTGGGGTCAGTGAGCGCACTGATGATCACCGGACGATCCGCTGAGAGCGCCTCACGCCACGCCCCCTCGATCTCACTGGACGTGGTGATCTTGATTCCGTGCAGCCCGATCAGCTGCGCCCAGGCGGCATAGTCGACATAGGGGATCTCCTGCGACGCCTTGAACTCAGGGTCGCCCTCCATCACCCGCTGCTCCCAGGTCACCTGATTGAGATCTTCGTTGGTGAGCACCAGCACGATCAGTCGCGGGTCGGCCCACGTCTTGTAGTACTTCGCCGCGGTCAACATCTCCGCCATCCCACCCATCTGCATCGCCCCGTCGCCGACCATCGCGACCGACACACGATCGGGGTAGGCGAACTTCGCCGCGATCGCATACGGAACCCCCGGCACCATCGTCGCCAGATTCCCGGAGAGCATCGCCTTCATCCCACGCCGGATCCTGATGTGACGCGCGTACCAGTTGGCCGCCGAGCCCGAGTCGCTCGAGAGGATCGCCTTCTCCGGAAGCTGAGCAGAGAGGGCGGTGAAGAGACCCTGCGGACGCACGCGTCCGTCGCGGTCCGCCGGCTCGCCCTGTTCGTCCATCAATCGCCACCAATCCGTCACGTTCTTCTTGATCTCCTCCTGCCAGGAGCGATCCTCCTTACGCTGAAGCAACGGCAGCAGCTCCTTCAAGCTCTCCTTGCTGTCTCCCTCGAGCGCGAGGTCCATCGGATAGCGGATACTCAGCATCCGCCCGGACAGGTCGATCTGCACAGCTTTGACCTGCCCTTCCTTGGGCAGGAACTCCGAGTAGAGAAAGCTCGAGCCGACCATCAACAGCGTGTCGGCGCCCTGCATCATGTCCCAGCTCGGCTTCGTCCCCAGTAGGCCGATGCTGCCGGTGCAGAACGGCACGTCATCCGGCACCGCGGCCTTACCTAGCAGCGCCTTGGCGACCCCGGCCCCCAGCGCATCGGCGACGGCGATCACCTCGTCGGTGGCGTGCAGAGCGCCCTGGCCGACGAGCATCGCCACCTTCTCGCCCGCGTTCAGGATGTCGGCGGCCTGCTTGAGCTGCTCGCGTGCGGGAACCAACCGTCCGGGCCAGTACCCCACCCCTGAATGAACCGTGTGGGTCTTGTGCGGCTGAGACTCGACGGCTTCCATGTCCTGTACGTCCGCTGGCACGATCACGCACGTCACCGTTCGCTCGGTCTGGGCGATCCGCATCGCCCGGTCGACCAGATGACGAACGCTCGAGGGCTCGTTCACCTGCTCGCAGAACGCCGAGGCGACGTCGCTATAGAGCTGCAGCAGCTTGACCTCCTGCTGGAAATCGCCGCCGATCGCGCGCACGAACGTCTGCCCCACGATCGCGACCACGGGCCGGTGGTCGAGCTTCGCGTCATACAGGCCATTGAGCAGATGGATCGCACCGGGACCCGACGTCGCCATACAAACCCCGACCTCACCGGTGAACTTCGCGTGCCCACACGCCATGAACGCCGCCATCTCCTCATGGCGGGTCTGCACGAAGCGCAACTCGTCCTGATGGCGACGCAGTGCACCCAGCAACCCGTTGATGCCATCTCCCGGGAAGCCGTAGATCGTGCTCACGTCCCACGCGATCAGCCGCTCACAGAGATTGTCCGCCGCAGTCTTGCTCATCCTGCCCGCCTTCCCGAGGTTTCGCGTCCGTTCAATTCGTGCCCAACCTGCAGAGACAGACAGACCACCACTGTCTGATGTCCTATAGCGTCGCCTGGCCCGCTGTTCTTACCCACCCACTCCGTCTCTCAAGCCTCGCGTGGGAGCGGCACGGTGGCTCGGTGATTAGCCTCGTGCCAAGTCCCAGCAGGAAACCAGGCTCCTCAGCGCTTGTCCTCGAGCTCCTGGCCGCGCTTTTGAAGGAAGCTGCGATCACCGCGGCCGCACGCCGCTATCCACACTGCTCGAGCAGTCCACCGCAACCTAGACCGGGCCGTTCCTGCTCCTCACACCGGCTAGCGTAGCTGGTGACATCAACAAAGTATCGGCACCCGATATGGTTGTCGTGTGGCGAGCAATGGTCATGCCGAGCGGCTCCCCGCTGACACGGTTGTCCCCACGGGCTCGGGACCATCCGGTGCCAGGGACGACCGTGAGTTGGCTGATTTCACTGCGACGCGGTCGGTCCTCGGGTTGGCGGCGGCGGCGGCACTGGTGGGAGCGGTAGTTGCTTGTCTCGCGTTGGCGCTGTTGGACCTGATCGGCTTGATCACGCATCTCGTCTACACGGGGACGGTCAGTACCAGCCTTAGCAGCCCTGACATACACGCGTTGGGGGTCTGGAGTGTCTTGGTGCCGGTGGCGGGGGGGCTGGTCGTGGGTGTGATGGCACGGTTCGGCTCTGAGCGCATTCGTGGTCATGGGATCCCCGAGGCGATAGAAACGATCCTGTTGCGCGGCAGCCGGATGGAGCCGAGGCTGGCGGTGCTCAAGCCGATCTCGAGTGCCGTGAGCATCGGCACGGGCGGCCCGTTCGGTGCGGAGGGGCCGATCATCGTGACCGGCGGCGCGCTCGGGAGCATCGTCGGACAGCTCCTGCATCTGACCGCGGCTCAACGGCGAACGCTGCTCGTGGCCGGGGCGGCGGGCGGCATGACAGCCGTGTTCGCAACCCCGGTGGCGGCAGTTCTTCTGGCGGTGGAGCTGCTGCTGTTCGAGTGGCGCCCGCGCTCGATGATCCCGGTTGCGCTTGCCGCCTGCTCGGCCGAGGCCGTTCGTGAAGCGCTCGCGCACGCCGGTCTGTTGCGGGCTGCTCCGCTGTTCGCGATGAGCGCGCACGGCGCGCTGGGGGTGTCGGTGACGCTCGGAGCGGTGCTGGTGGGCCTGACCTGTGGAGGCCTCGCCTGGGTGATGACGCGCTGCGTGTATGGGGCGGAGGATCTGTTCGCGCGGTTGCCTTTTCACTGGTCGTGGTGGCCGGCGATCGGGGGTGTGTTCGTCGGTGTTGGTGGCCTGATCGACCCAAGGGTGCTCGGCGTGGGTTATGAAACGATCGGGGCGCAGCTCGCGGGGCAGCTTGCGCTCGGGGCGCTGGCGGTGCTGCTCGTGGTCAAGCTCGCGGTCTGGTCGATCGCGCTGGGGTCGAATACCAGCGGTGGGATCCTCGCTCCGCTGCTGATGCTCGGTGCCGCCCTGGGCGGACTGCTGGGCGCGATACTCCCAGGCGCCGGGGAGGGCACGTGGGCGTTGATCGGGATGGCCGCGGCGATGGCCGGCGTGATGCGCTCGCCGTTCACGAGCATCGTGTTCGCGCTCGAGCTCACCCACGATGTGAACGCGCTCTTGGCGCTACTGGTCGCGTGCACGATCGCCCACCTCGTGAGCGTCCTCACGCTGAAGCGCTCGATCCTGACCGAGAAGATCGCACGCCGTGGCTACCACGTCACCCGCGAGTACGAGATCGACCCGCTGCACGCCCTACTCGTACGCGACGTGATGAGCACCGACGTCCTGACCGTAGGACCAGGCACACCCGCGACAGAGCTCTACCAGCTGCTGCCCGAGGGCAGCCTCGAGCGCCGCCAACGGCTATACCCGGTACTCGACTCGGGCGAGAGCATTGTTGGGGTTCTGGCGTTCTCCGACGTGCTCGCCGCCCATCGATCCTCCACTCCGCTGCTGGCGAGCGACTTGGCACACCAGCCGATGATCGCCTTCAGCGATGAGACGCTACGGGAGGTCGCCGACAGGATGGTCTCCAGCGGCCACGGCGTGCTGCCAGTAGCAGAGCGCGGTGCCCCACGACACCTCGTGGGGCTCATCAGCCAGTTCGACCTGCTCAAGGCACACGAGCGTGTGCTGGTCGAGGAGCGCCACCGCGAGCGGCCCCTCGGCCCGCGCCGGCTCACCGCCGGGCTTGGCATCGTGCTCCCAGCCCGCCAGAGCGCACCATGACCCGCGTCAGCCGCCGTGCCCCGCTGCTCGACGAGGACTACCAGCGGCTACGCGCGTTCCGTTCAGAGCTACGCGACTTCCTGCGCTGGAGCGAGCAGGCCGCGCACGAGGCCGGTTTGACGCCGGCCGTTCACCAGTTGCTACTCGTCATTCGTGGTCACCCGAGGGGGGACGGGCCGACGATCGGACAGGCCGCCGAGGAGCTGCACATCCGTCATCACAGCACGGTGGAGCTCGCCAAGCGGGCGGAGCTCGCGCTGCTACTGCGCCGCGAGCGTGACCCGCTCGATCATCGCCGCGTGCGGTTGAAGCTCACTGGGCACGGCCGCAGGCTGCTGGAGACCGTGACACGAGAGCATCTCACCCGCATCCAAACCCTGGCTAACACCCTTGAAGAGGTCCTGCACCCCGATGAGGACACCTGAACCTTCGAGGGGTCCCCGTGGCCGGTCCGCACGGGCGCAACGACGCAACTCGACATCGGGTACGGCACGTGGCTGCGGATGGCCAGCGATTGCGCTCGAAGGTTGCGTTTTGGCTGGCGCCGGCCTGAAGCCGCGGTGCTGTACCTGCGGGATGATTTCGCGGTGTATATGCGAGGACGAAAGCGACAGGCCGTGCGGTACAAGCGCGAGCACGCTGAACCACCGGGAAACGGCAAATAGTCGCCGCCATCCTGCTCGCCTCGCTGCCCCTTGACAACTCCTCATCCGTATGAGCGCCACGGAGGGCCAGCTAGGCTCCCGTCTCCACAGGCACACCGACGAGGCTGCCCCACTCTGTCCAGGAGCCGTCGTAGTTCTTGACCTGTTCGTGGCCGAGCAGCTCGTGCAGCACGAACCACGTGTGCGCGGAGCGCTCGCCGATGCGGCAGTAGGCGATGACGGGGTCGCCGTTCAGCACGCCCTTCGAGCTGTAGATCTCGCGTAGCTCCTGCGCGGACTTGAACGTGCCGTCCTCCTCGACCGCCTGCGACCAGGGAACCGACGCGGCGCCGGGGATGTGCCCGCCGCGCTGGGCGCCCTCCTGCTCGTAGCCGGAGGGAGAGATGATCTCGCCGGCGAACTCTGCGGGGGAGCGCACGTCGACGAGCCTCGTGGGCGCGTCGATCGCCTCGAGGACCTCCTCGCGGCGCGCGCGGATCGCGTCCTCGCCGGGCTGAGCGGTGAAGCTCACCGGCGCATAGCCGGGGAGCTCGGCACTCGTTGCCAGACCGTCGGCGATCCACTTTTCGCGCGGTCCGTCCAGCAGCAGCACCTGCTCGTGGCCGTAGTACTTCAGGTACCAGTAGGTGTACGCGGCGAACCAGTTGTTGCGGTCGCCGTAGAGCACGATCGTGTGCTCGTTTGAGATACCTCGGCTGCCGACCAACTCGCCGAACGCCTGCGGGTCCAGGAAGTCGCGCCGGACCGGGTCCTGGAGATCCTTTTGCCAATCGAAACCGATCGCGCCGGGGATGTGGGCCTCGGCGTAGAGCGCCGGGTTCTCATCGACCTCGACGATCCGGATGCTCTCGTCATTCAAATGCTCTAAGAGCCAGTTGGCGTCGACGAGCACGTCCTTCGCGTAGTCAGACAAGGGAAGCCCTTCGGTAGTTGATTCGGGTCAGCTCTACGGTCATTGGCAACCAAGCTGACGGGGCGCTCTGGACGCTCATGTGTGGGTCTGCTGGTAGTAGGCGGTGTTGATCTCGATGTACTGCTCCCACTCGGACGGCACCTGGTCCTGCGCGAAGATCGCATCGACCGGGCACGCCTCGACGCATGCGTCGCAGTCGATGCACTCCGCCGGATCGATGTAGAGCAGCTCAGCCGCGTCGTAGCCGGGCTCCTCCGGTGTCGGGTGGATGCAGTCGACCGGGCAGACCTCGACACAGGAGTTGTCCTTGGTGCCGATGCACGGCTCGGTGATCACGTAGGTCATCGCGTGCGCCTTCCATTGTTCTTACACCTACAGTGGGGAAACGAATCTAGCAGCATCGTTAGCTTTTCCTAGTGCGCCTGTGTAAAATGGTTTGATCATGATCGACCCGCCGCTGGATATCGGCCCCGAGGACGCGCTCTCCCAGCCCACCCGAGCGCGG
>Ga0208849_1001889_pt1 | contig 12868 bp, 11 predicted proteins | sample NGESurdeep072012_10_FD_184470 | JGI IMG/M metagenome (GOLD analysis project Ga0208849, IMG submission 184470) | Arctic peat soil microbial communities from Barrow, Alaska - NGEE Surface sample 53-3 deep-072012 (SPAdes) | ecosystem: Environmental > Terrestrial > Soil > Wetlands > Peat ...
GGCCGCGCTGTCGATGCGCCCACCCTGATCGCGCGCCCGACGCGGCCCCGGAGCACGAGGCGCCTGCCGGCGCTGCTCGTGCTGCTCGGCGCCGCCGCGGCGCTGGCGGCCGTGGGCTTCTTCCTCGTCGGCGGCCCGAAGGGCACGCCACACGCGGGCGCAACCGCCGGCGGGCCGGTCTCGCTGCGCGGCATCACCGCCTACGACCCACCGCCGGGCGACGGGCACGAGCAGGACGCCGAGGCGCCGCTCGCCACCGACGGCAACCCGGCGACCTACTGGGAGACGGAGATCTACGACACGCCGGCGTTCGGAGGCTTGAAGTCGGGCGTCGGCCTGGTGCTCGACGCGGGCAAAGCCGTTGCGCTCGGCACGCTGAGCGTGACGAGCGACACGCCGGGCTACACGGCGATCGTCCGGGCCGGCGACGCGCCGGGCGGACCGTTCAGCGACGACTCCTCTTCGCAGACGGTCGGCGCTCAGACGACGTTAGCCCTCGACGGCCATACGGCCCGTTACTACGTCCTCTGGATCACGAGCCTCGGCACGTACCACTCCGTGCACGTCAACGAGGTGAAGGGGCACTAGTAGAGAAGCTGCCGCTTGCGCTCGGCCCGCTCGAGCGCGAGTCCGATCAGACGGTCGAGCAGCTCGGCGTAGGGAATGCCCGACGCCTCGAACAGCTTCGCGTACACGCTCGTGGAGGTGAATCCGGGGATCGTGTTCAGCTCGTTCACGATCACCTCGTTGTCCCCCTTGCGCACGAAGAAGTCGACGCGCGCCATCCCTTCGCACTCGCTCGCGACGAACGACTCGACGGCGCGCCGCTGCACGAGCTCGATCGTCTCCGGCGGCAGCCGCGGCGGGATCACGAGCTGCATCCCGTCCTCGTCGTACTTCGACGCGAAGTCGTACCACTCGTGCTCGAGGGTGTCGATGCTGCCGGGCAGCGACGCGACCGGCGGCGGCAGCCGGTTGCCGAGCACGCCGCACTCGACCTCGACGCCGCGCACGAACTCCTCGACGAGCACCTTCTCGTCGTGGCGGCGGGCGAGCGCGACGGCGGGACCGAGCTCCGACTCGTCGTGCACCTTCGAGATGCCGACCGACGAGCCGAGCCGGGCAGGCTTCACGAACACCGGATAGCCGAACGGGTTCTCCACCGGATCGCCGAGCCGGATCGTGTGATGGCCGGCGACCGGAATGCCGCTGTCGCGCAACACCTTCTTGAACAGGTCCTTGTCCATCGCGAGCGCGGAGGCGGCGACGCCGGCGCCGACGTACGGAATGCCGGCGAGCTCGAGCAGCCCCTGTACCGTCCCGTCCTCGCCGAAGGGCCCGTGCAGGATCGGCAGCACGACGTCGGCGGCGGCGAGCGCCGCCAGCGTCCCGCCCTCGACCGGAACGGGCAGCGTCTCCGCGGGACCAGTCCCGGTGCCAGGCACCAGGACGTGTCCGGAAAAGCCCGCGCCGAGCGCCCAGCGGCCGTCGCGGCCGATCGTCACGCTCACGACGTCGTACCGCTCCGGGTCGAGCGCCTCGAGCACCGAGCGGGCGGAGGCGAGCGAGATCTCGTGCTCGCTCGAGCGGCCGCCGGCGAGCACGGCGACGCGGAGGCGCCGGCTCACGGAGTCGGCGGCCCGGGGGTGGTCGAGGTGGTCGAGGTGGTCGCCGTCGTCGTCGTGGTCTCGATCCGGCCGACGGTCAGCCTGATCACCGAGTTCGGGGCCGCCTGCGTACCGCCCTGCGGCTCCTCGTCGAGCACGACTCCGTCCTGGCTCGGGTCGGTCACGCTCTGGTAGATGATGCGGGGACGGAAGCCCGCCGTGTCCAGCTCGTTCGTCGCGGAGCTGACGTCCTCGTTCGTCACGTCGGGCACGGGGATCGTCGCCGGACCCTTCGACACCGTGAGGCTGACGGCGGAGCCCTTGCCCGCCGTCTGACCGGACTTCGGGGTCTGATCGATCACCGTGCCCTGCGGCTGCGGGGAGTCGACGAACGTCGTGACGGCGTGGAAGCCGAGCGCGTTGAGCGCGGAGACGGCGGCCTCGATCGTGTCGCCGATCACCCGTGGCACCGCGACCGGCGTCGGGCCCTTCGCGACGTTGATCCGCACCTTCGCGCCCTCGGCGAGCTTCGTGCCGGCCTTCGGATCCTGCGCGGTGACGATGCCGGCCTTCGCGCCGCCCGGCACCTCGTGCACGTCCGGCTTCAGGTGGAGCTTCGCGAGCGTCGCGGCCGCGTCGTTCGACGCCATCCCCTCGAGCGGCGGCACCGCCACCTTCGGCCGGCCGCTCGACACCCAGATCGTCACCGGGCTCCCCTTCGCCTGGCGCGTCCCCTGCGTCGGCACCTGCCGGTAGACGAGCCCCGCCGCGGTCGTGCGGCTCGCGTGGTGGTTGACGAGCGGGCTGAAGCCGTCGGTCTTGATCGCGTCGCGCGCCGCCTGCTCCTGCATGTCGACGTAGAACCGCACCGCCACCGGCGCGGTGGACGACAGCTTGTTCGAGATCTGGTGATAGAGGAACCAGCCGCCGATCCCGGCGGCGGCAGCGAACAGCAGCGCCGCGAGCCACGGCCAGATCGGCCGCCGGTGGATCGGCTCCTCGAAGTCGTAGTAGATCGGAGGAGGCAGCGGCGGGATCGCGGCGGCCTGGTGCTGCGGCGGCGTGATCATCGTCGCCGCCGTCGCCGCGTACGGGCCGATCGGCCCGCGCATGATCTGCGTCGCACCCTCCTCCGTCTCGGGGGACACGCCCGCGCCGCGGGCGACGCGCTCGAGGTCGGCGTCCATCTCCTCGGCGCTCTGGTAGCGGTCCTCCGGATCCTTCGCGAGCGCGCGCATGACGACGAGGTCGAGGTCGTGCGAGAGCTCGGGCCGCTTCGTCGACGGCGGCTCCGGCATCTGCGACAGGTGCTTCATCGCAATCTCGACCGGCGTGTCGCCGTTGAAGGGCAGCACACCCGTCAGCAGCTCGTAGAGGACGATCCCGAGCGAGTACAGGTCGGAGCGCTGGTCGACGGCGGTTCCGCGCGCCTGCTCGGGAGAGAGGTACTGCGCGGTACCGACGATCGAGCCGGCCTCCGTCATCTGGCTCGCCCCCGCACGCGCGATGCCGAAGTCCGTCACCTTCACGCGGCCGTCGGAGTCGACGAGCACGTTGTGCGGCTTGATGTCGCGGTGGACGATCCCTTTCATGTGCGCGAAGCGCAGTGCCTTGAGGATCTGCCGCGCGTACTCGATCGCGACGTTGACCGGCGCCGGTCCGTTGCCGACGATCAGCTCCTTGAGGGAGCGCCCGTCGAGATACTCCATCGCGATGTAGTACGTCCCCTCGGCCTCGCCGCGGTCGTAGATCGAGACGATGTTCTCCTGCGAGAGCGCCGCGGCGTTCTTCGCCTCGCGGCGGAACCGCTCCACGAACTGCTCGTCGTTCGCGTGCCGGTCGTTGAGGATCTTGATCGCGACGCGGCGCCCGAGCTCCTGGTCCTCGGCGAGGTAGACGTTCGCCATGCCGCCGGCACCGAGCTTGCGGAGAACCTGGTAGCGCCCGTCGAAGAGCGTGCCGATGAGCGTGTCGGATACGGCCACGGGGTCCCTAGAGGGTACTGGCAGCCTCAGCCACCGAGGAGCTTCTCCAGCACGAGCTTGGCGATGGGAGCGGCCACGCCGCCGCCGAATCCGTTCAGCTGCTTCTCGAGCACGACGGCGACGGCGAACTTGGGATCGTTGGCCGGCGCGAAGCAGACGAACCAGGCCGTGTAGACGTGGTTGACGTTCGTCTCGGCGGTGCCGGTCTTCCCGGCGACCTCGACGCCGGGGATCTGGGCTGCCATGCCCGTTCCCGCCTGGACGACCGATATCATCATCTGCGTCAGCTCGGCTGCGGTCTCGGGCTTGATCGCGCGGCCGAGCGTGTCCGGCTTCGTCTCCCGCACGGTGGAGCCGTTCGGGCCGACGATCCTCTGGACGAGATACGGACGCGGCACGATGCCGCCGTTCGCGATCGTCGACGCGACAAGCAGCATCTGGAGCGGTGTCACCGCGAGATGCTCCTGGCCAAACGCGAGCCGCCCGGGATCGACGGCCGTGTCGGGATGCTTCGGATACTCGAGCTTGCCGTTGTAGTAGAGGCCGCTCGGCGCGCGTTCGTTCGCCGGCGTCTCGAGCGGCGGCGTCGAGTAGAAGCCGAACTTCTTCGCGTATTCGAGGATCGTCGCCGCGCCGATCTTCTTGCCGACGTTGCAGAAGACGGAGTTGATCGAGTGCTGGAAGCCCTCCGCGAGCGTGACGTGCCCGTACGACTCCGGGCCGTTCTGGTCCGGGTTGCTCGCGTTGTCGACGTGCTTGCCGTACTCCGTGCAGTAGCCCGGGTCCTCGAAGGTCGACGTCGGCGTGAACGCCCCGCTGTCGAGCGCGGCCGCGGCGGTGACCATCTTGAACGTCGACCCCGGCGTGAAGAGCCCCGCGGTCGCGTTGTTGAGGAGCGCCGAGCCGTCTCCGCATTCGCCCTTGATCTTGAGGATCTTCGCGTAGCCGCCGTTCTTGTCGACGAGGTTCGGGTCGTACGTCGGCGACGACGCCATCACCGACACGGCGCCCGTCTTGACGTTCATCGCCACGACTGCGCCGCAACGGCCGCCGAGCTGCTGGAGCGCGAGCGCCTGCGCGGCCGGATTCAACGTCAGCACGACGTTGTTGCCGTGTACCGTCGCGCCGCCGAGCGTGTCGAGCTCGCGCCGGATGGCGTTGCTCAGATCGGTGTTCGCGCCGGTGAGGTAGTCGTTGAGCGACTCCTCGAGCCCGGTCTGCGTCCGCGCCGAGGTCGAGTAGCCGACGGTCTGCGCGGCGAGACCCTTGGTCGGATACCGCCGGAAGTAGAGCGTCTGCCCGTTCACCCGCTGCCTGCGGTTCGCTGCCAGCACCGTCTTGCCGTTGTTCCCGAGGATCAGGCCGCGCGCCACCTTGAACTGCGCGACGAGCTCGACCGAGTTGTCCTGCCTGTTCTGGAGCCCGGCCGCCGCCCACGTCTGCCAGTACGTCGTCGCGACGATCAGAGAAACGAGCAGCAGGACGGCGACGAGCGCGAGCTTGCTGAGCTGCTTGTTCACGAGCGCTGAATCGCCCGGTTCGAGCGGTCGGAGACGAGCATCAGCCCGGCCAGCAAGAGGAAGTTCGAGACGATGCTCGAGCCGCCGTAGGAGACGAACGGCAGGGTGATGCCCGTCAGCGGGATCACGCGCAGGATGCCGCCGACGATGACGAACGTCTGGAGCGCGAAGCCGAACGTGAGCCCGGCTGCGAGCAGCTTCGAGAATCCGTCACCCGCGAGCAGTGCGACGCGGAAGCCGCGCAGCACGAACATCATGTAGACGAGCAGGATCGCTGCCGCCCCGGCGAGCCCGAGCTCCTGCGCGAGCGCCGAGTAGATGAAGTCGGTGTTGAGGGCCGGGATCAGCTGATGCCCCTGCGCGTTCGTGAACGTGCCCGCGCCGAGGCCGGTGCCGCCGTAGCCGCCGTGCGCGATCGAGTAGAGCGACTGCACCTCCTGGTAGCTCGTGCATTCCTGGCGCAGCGTCTGCGTTCCGGAGAGCGGGCAGAACACATTGTGCGTCGTCCACGGGTGCAGCCAGTTCGTCACGCGGTCGCGCACGTGCGGCGTGCCCTCGTAGACGGCAGCCGAGCCGGCGAGAAAGAGCCCGAGTGCGACGACGACGAAGCTCAGCCGCGCCGTCGCCGCGTAGAGCAGGGCGAGGAAGATCCCGTAGTAGAGGAGTGCGCTGCCGAGGTCGTCGGTGACGAAGAGGAGGAGCATCGCGGCTCCCCAGATCACGAGCAGCGGCCCCCAGTCCTTGAGCCGCCCCTGGGCGAGCACCTCGCGCTTCTCGCGGAGGTACGCGGCGAGGAACACGATCAGCGAGATCTTCCCGAGCTCGCCCGGCTGGATCTGGAGCGGGCCCGCGTGCACCCAGAGGCGCGCGCCGTTGATCGTCTCCCCGATCCCGGGCAGCAGCGGCATGAACAGCAGAGCGACGGCGGCGAGCCCGAACAGGTACTTGTAGTTCTCGAGCACGCGGTAGTCCCGCCGGAACGCGACGAGCGTCACCGCGAATGCACCGACGCCGATCACGATCCACAAGCCCTGCTTGAAGGCGTTCGACGGGCCGAGCCGGTAGATCTCCGTCAGCCCGATCGCCGTCAGCAGGCCGCTGATCGGCAGCAGGTACGGGTCGGCGAGCGGCACGGTGAAGCGCGCGACGAGATGCGCCGCAAGGTAGAGCGCGAAGAAGAAGCCGGCGTATCCGAGCGACCCCGCCGAGACCTGGGACTCGCGCGCGATGTAGACGCTCGCGAAGCCGACACCGGTGAGGATCCCGACAACGACGAGGTACAGCAGCTCGCGGTTTCGGTTCGTCAGCGTCAGTGCACGCGCCCCCAGCGGTGCTTGCGCTCGGGCGGATCCTGCTGGGCCGGCAGCACCGCGGTGTCGAGCGCCGGCATCGTCAGCGTGTCGGCGCCGTCCTCGGCGATCTCGAACAGGACGACGGTGATGTTGTCCTCGCCGCCGCCGCGGTTCGCTGCGTTGAGCAGCGACTTCGCGGTCGCCTTCAGATCCTCGCGGTTGTGCTGCACGAGCGCGAGGATCTCGTCGCCGTCGATCATCGAGCTGAGCCCGTCCGAGCAGAGGAGGAACAGGTCGCCGGGACTCGTGTCGACCGTGAACGCGTCGACGTCGACATCGGGATCGGTGCCGAGCGCGCGCGTGATCACGGAGCGCTGCGGATGCGTCTCGGCCTCCTCGCGGGAGAGCTTCCCGCTCTTCACGAGCTCGTTCACGAGCGAGTGGTCCTCGGTCACCTGCTCGAGCCGGCCGTCGCGTACGCGGTAGGCGCGCGAGTCGCCGACGTGGCCGAACGTCACGTCGCCGTCCTCGACGAGCGCAACCGTCATCGTCGTGCCCATGCCGGACACGGTCGGATCGGCGGCAGCGCGGTCGTACACGCGCCGGTTCGCCTCCTGGATCAGCGCGGTGAGGCGTTCGGGCCCGGCCAGCCCGCCCGGGTCGACCTCCTCGACCGCCGCGGCGGCGAGCTTCGACGCGACCTCGCCGGCCTGGGCGCCGCCCATGCCGTCCGCGACGCAGAACAGCGGCGGCGCGACGACGTAGGAGTCCTCGTTGCGGCGCCGCGTGCGGCCGGTGTCCGTCGCCCCTGCGTACTTGCCGAGCGTCATGCCTCGAACCTCAGGTCGGTCTCGCCGACGCGGACGACATCGCCGGGTTCGAGGCGGCGCGCCCGGTCGAGTCGTTCCCCGTTCACGAACGTCCCGTTCGTCGAACCGAGGTCGAGCACCCAGACACCGTCGTCGCGCGGCTCGATCCGAACGTGCTGCGCCGAGGCGAACTCGTCGCCTTCGAGCGCGACGTCGTTCTGGCCGCCGCGGCCTATCGTCACCTCGGCCGACTCGAGCTCGAACTCGGAGCCCGGGTCGAGGATCGAGCTCTGCTCCACGATCAGGCGCCGCGCAGGCGCCGCGACCGCCGCTGCGGGCGGCACGCCGGCGAGCGGCGCGCCGGCGAGCCCGGGTCGGAACGAGAAGCTCGGCTGCGCGAGGCGCAACCCTTGCCCGGCCGTGCGCACGATCCGCCAGATGAACGTGTACAGCAGGACGAGAAACGCGATCTTGAGTGCGAGGAGGACCTCCTCGAGCGTCGTCGAGGCGACGATCATGCCGGCTCCGTCGAGAACGTCACGGCCGTCGAGCCTACGACGAACGTGTCGCCGGGCTCGAGCTTCACGCGCTTGACCTGCTTGCCGTTCACCTCGATGCCGTTCGTCGAGTCCAGGTCGACGACCCAGTAGCTCGCCCCCTCCCGTCGCAGCTCGGCGTGGTGACGCGACACGTTTGCGTCCTCGATCTGCACGTCGCAGTCGCGCGAGCGGCCGAGCACCGCGCTCGACGTCTCCACCCGCCGGCTCTGACCGTCCCAGGACAGCACCGCGACCTCGTGTCCGACGTCGGGCTCGTCGGGTGCCGCGTCGTCCTCCGCCTCCGGGTCCGGCGTGTAGATCATCGTCGCGCCGGCCTCGACCGGCGGCCCGTGCTCCGGCTCGGCGAGCTGCGCACCGCGCGGCTGCGCCATGCGCGAGGAGATGCCGAACTCGCCGAGGGCGAGGTCGTCGTCCGTCTCCAGCAGCACGTGCACCGGTGTGAGGAGCGCGTAGCGCTCGCGCGTCGCGTGGTCGGACAGGTATTCCTCGAGCTCGCCGAGCAGCGAGTTCTCGTAGCCGGCGAACTGCTCGCGGTCGGCGGTGGAGAGGAAGACCGAGTACTCGTTCGGGGCGTACACCCGCGAGACGGAGACGGTCCGGTGGTCGTCCATCTCCTTCGCGAGCTTGCGCGCGATCTCGACCGGCTGCACGTTCGTTCGGAATGCCCGCCCGAACAGGCCTTCGAACATCGCCTCGATCTTCTGTTCGATCGCCCTGAGCACCATGGCTGTCGCTGACATTACCCCGGCCGGAGCCCGGCGGGTTGCTACCCCCGTGCGGCGCGGACGGCCACGGCTGCCGCCGTGAGCCACGCGGCGGCGATCAGCGGTACCGCGCGCACCGACGGCACCGTCAACACCGTGAGCGCGACCATGGCCGCGCCGAGGATCGCGGCGCCCCAGCGTCCGCGGGCTTGCGCAAAAGGCAGCACGAGGGCGACCGCGGCGAAGATGCCGGCCTCGACGAGCAGCGCGGGGTGCGCCCCTGCGGCGCGCGCGAGCGTGCCGACGACGGCGAGCGGATCGCCGCTCCCGGCGACGCCGAGCCCGAGCGGGGGGCGGGCGCCGGTGAAGGGAAGCGGCGCGTGCCGCACGCCGGCGACGAGCCCGGCGACGAGCACCGCCACGGCGGCCTGCGCCGCCCGGCGCGGACCGGCGCGCAGGACGGAGGTCGCAAGCGGGACGAGGCCGAGCGCGGCGAGGGGCGCGAGCACGGGGCCGAGCGCGAACAGCAGGCCGCCTCGCGGCTCGCGCCAGCAGAGGACGAGCCAGGCGACGGCGAGGCCGGCGTAGAGCACGGCAAGACCGAGCGAGACGTTGCCGAGCGGGAGCACGGGCACCGCCAGCGCCACCGCCAGACCGAGCCGCGCCCGCAGCGCGGTCACGCCCGCCGCGCCGAGCGCGAGCGCGATCGACCAGCCGTGGGGGTAGAACGGCAACTCCGCCGCCGTCCAGCCGGCAAACGCTCCGGCGAGCACGGCGGCCCCGAAACGGCTCGCCTGCGCCGGAAGGGCAAGGCCGCCGGCGCGCGAGCGCGGCTTCCGCCGCGGCGCCGCGGCGCCGCGCAGCGAGCGGGAGAGCTCGGCCGCGGACGGCCGCCTGGCCGGATTGAGCGAGAGGGAGCGGTCGACGAGCTCGAGCAGCGGCTTGGGCAGGTCTGGCCGCAGCGCGGCGAGCGACGGCGCGCCCTCCTCGATCGCACGAGCGGTGTCGAGCAGCGACGACTGCCAGAACGGGTGGCGGCCGGCCAGCGACTCCCAGAGGATCACGCCGACGGCCCAGACGTCGGACGCCTCGCCCGCGTTCTCGCCGCCGAGCCGCTCCGGCGCGATATAGGCGAGCGTGCCGGGCACGTCGCCCTGCGCGGTGAGCGTCTCCTCGTCCGCCATCCGGGCGAGCCCGAAGTCGAGCAGGCGCACCGAGACGCGCTCGCCGTCCGCGAGCAGGACGTTCGACGGCTTCACGTCGCGGTGGAGGATGCCGGCCGCGTGCGCGTGCGCCAGTCCGTCGCAGATCTGCGCGCAGGCCTCGATCGCCGCCCGGTCGTCGAGCTCGCCGGCGCGCAGCGCCTCCCTGAACGTGCGGCCCGGCACGAACTCGTAGGCGATATAGACGTGGCGCGAATCCCGCGCGAAGCCGTAGGCACGAAGGCAGCTGGGATGGCGCAGGCGGGCCGCTGCGGCCGCCTCGCGCTCGGCCCGGGCCGCAGCCTTGCCCTCGCGGGCGACGATCTTGAGGGCGACGTCGAGGCCCGTCTGCTCGTCCCGGGCCAGCCAGACCGACCCCGAGCCGCCGCTGCCCAGGGGCCGGAGCGGGCGGTACCGATTGAGGACGAGCCCGCTCCCCTCGAGCGCAACTGCAGCGTTTGCCATGGGTCTCGACAGGTTTCGGGCCGAAGGGTTATTTCCTCTCTGGGCGAGCGCCGGGATACAGTCTTGCCGGACTGGTAGAGGCATGAGCACCTTTGACGACGACGACATCGAGTTCGACTTCTTCGACGAGCCGGAAACCGTCGAGGCGACACGGCGCGGCCGCAGACGGCCCAAGCCCGAGCTGCCCGGCGGGCGCGGCGGCGGCGACGGCCCGCGGCGGCCACCGATGCGCGCCCCCACCGGCGTCGTACCGCTCGCCCGACTCGTCGGGCTGATCGCGATCGCGATCGTCATCGTGGTCGCGCTCGTCTTCTGGGTCGGCGCGTGCCAGGGCAAGAGCAAGCACACCGAGTACGCGACGTACGTGAGCAAGGTGCACACGCTCGCGCAGAGCTCGAGCAGGCTCGGCAACGAGTTCGCGGTCAAGCTCCTCTCCGCCGGGTTGAAGCAGACCGACCTCGAGGCCAGCCTCCAGACGTATGCACAGCAGGAGCAGCAGGCGTATGACGAGGCGCAGCAGATCCGCGCGCCGGGACCGCTGCGCTCGATCCACCAGCGTCTCGTCGACGCGATCGAGCTGCGCGCGAAGGGGCTCGCCGGTCTCGGCGACGCGCTCGCGCAGGGGTCGTCCGCGAAGAAGACCGTGGCGGAGACGACGGCGGAGACGACCGCGTTGACGGCGCAGGCGCAGCTGCTCACCGCGAGCGACGTCGTGTGGGATCAGCTCTACCGGCTGCCGGCGACGCAGGAGATGAAGGCGCAGAACGTGACGGGCGTCGTCATCCCCGAGTCGCATTTCGTCTCGAACCCCGATCTCGTCAGCGCGCGCTCGTTCGGGCTGCTGCTCCAGCGTCTCGGCGGCGCCTCCACGGGGGGCACGCCGAGCGGGAAGCACGGGGACGGCCTCGTCTCGGTCGTGGCGAATCCCGGCAGCGTCAGCCTCTCGCCCTCGTCGGCGACGACCGTGAAGGTCTCGGCCGGCCTCACGTTCGTCGCGACGGTCCAGGACTCGGGCGACTTCCAGGAGGTCAACGTCCCGGTGACGCTGACGATCACGATCGGCAAGAAGACGATCCTGCGGCGGCAGGAGATCTCGCTGATCCAGGCGGCGCAGACGGCGGCCGTGACCTTCGGGAACTTCTCGCTGCCGGCCGACGCCTTCGGCGCGCGGGCGACGGTGACGGTCAACGTCGGCGCCGTCGCAGGCGAGATCAACCTCGCGAACAACAAGGCCAGCTACACCGTCTTCTTCACGCTGTCCTAGTGCTCGCGTCGATGCACTTCAGCGCCTCGGTCGCCGCGTGGATCGCGATCGGCGCCGCTGCTGCCGCTGCGGTAGCGCTCCTCCTCGCGCTCGGCTACTACCTCTCGCTGCGGCGTGTCCGGCGCGCGCAGCTCGTCCTGCTCGGCGGCGGCAAGTCCGACCTCGTCGACTTCGCCGTCTCGCTCCAGGGGCGGATCGACGACCTGCACGGCGCGGTGGACGAGATCGCCGCGGCGCTCGCCCGTGTCGACCGCCGCGTGGACGACACGGTCTCGAAGACGGCGATCGTCCGTTACGACGCCCTCGACAACAGCGGCGGCCACCAGTCCGCGTCGGTGGCCCTGCTCGACTCGGCCCGCTCGGGAGTCGTGCTCAGCGCCATCCAGGGCCGCGAGTACGCCCGGATCTACGTGAAAGAGCTCGACCGCGGCCATGCCTCCGTGGCGCTCTCCCCGGAGGAGCTGGAGGCCGTCGAGCGCGCCATGTCGAGCTAGTGCCCCTTCCAGTAATGCCACTGCTAGTTTTCGGGTGGTGCAGCAGGTTCTCGTCCTCAATGCGAGCTACGAGCCCTTGAACGTATGCACGCTGCGGCGCGCGCACGTGCTCGTCTACAAGGGCAAGGCGGAGGTCATCGAGCGCCTGGACCAGCCGCTCCGCTCGGCCGGCGGCAGCTTCATCTGGCCGCACGTGATCCGGCTCCTCCACTACGTCCGCGTTCCCCGCGCCATCCAGCGCAAGATCTCGCGCCGCGCCCTCTTCGCCCGCGACGGTTGGCGCTGCTCCTACTGCGGCACCTCGAGCGGCCGCCTCACACTCGACCACATCGTCCCCCGCTCGAAGGGCGGCGAGTCGATCTGGGAGAACGTCGTCACCGCCTGCGCGCCCTGCAACTTGCGCAAGGGCGACCGCACGATCGAGCAGGCGGGCCTGATCCTGCGCACGACGCCGCGCCCGCCGCAGCCGGTGCTCTTCATCAAGCTCGCGGCGCCGCGCATCCCGCACCGCTGGCGGCCGTATCTCGGCGACCTCGGCACCGTCACCGCGGCCGCGTAGAGGTCCAAGCGGCCTCGTCGTCTCGCTCGACCGGCAGCCCGCGCAGCGACCAGTCGCTCCACGAGCCCGGGTAGAGCTTTCCCTCTCGGCCGGCGACGTACGCGCGATGGAGGGTGACGCACGCCGTCACCCCGGAGCCGCAGTAGGCGACGAGCTCCCCCGGCGGCAGCTCCGGCAGCGGCTCGGCCCACGGCGCGTTCAAGGCGCCCGGAATGCGGCCGGCGGGGTTGTCGACCGCGTTCGGCTCGCCGCGCCAGCGGTTGGCGGTGCGCGCGTCGACGAGCACGAGTGTCCGGTCGGCCAAGCGGCGCTCGAGCTCCTCCGCGGAGACGGTGTCGTCGACGCGCTCGCGCGGCAGGAACTCGGCCGGCTCGATCGGCTCGCTGCCGGCGCGGAGCGGGCCGCCC
>Ga0208849_1001890_pt1 | contig 12856 bp, 9 predicted proteins | sample NGESurdeep072012_10_FD_184470 | JGI IMG/M metagenome (GOLD analysis project Ga0208849, IMG submission 184470) | Arctic peat soil microbial communities from Barrow, Alaska - NGEE Surface sample 53-3 deep-072012 (SPAdes) | ecosystem: Environmental > Terrestrial > Soil > Wetlands > Peat ...
GGGCTCGCGGTCGATGATGGTGAGCAGCACCCGCGCGGGCCCATGCGGCTGGCGGCGCCCCTGCTCCCATTGCCGCACGGCCGAAGCGGTAAACCCGAACCGGGCTCACCCTCCAATAATCGGCTGGCCGCCGGTAAATTCTTCAATCGCCGGCTAGCCAGCAATCAGGCGCCTCCCACCTTGCTCCGATTACCCTTATAGGGTAGTGTCCACTCCCTGTGGAAAAACGCTCGCCGCATTATGATCTTGTGGCTGTCCGGTTGGCGGTCGGCAAACTGGGCGCTGCCGCGTTCACCAAAACCGCTCTCGACGGGGGGCGGGAACTCGGCCTGACATCGGCCGACATGCTGCTGGTGATGGCGTCGTTGACACGCTTCAATTTCTACAAATCGATGACGAGCTATTCCGATCCTTCGATTTGGCAGGATGTTTATCACGCGATGACGCCGGTCGGAAAACCGGCTTACATCAAAGTCACCTTCCGCGCGTCCGCTTTGGTGATCCAGTTCAAGGAGAAATAGCGATGCAAAAGAAATGCGTGACCTGCCCGGGCGCCATGATGCGATTCCGCAACGAGACCTTCGCCATCGCTCATGCCGGCATGAAGAGGAAGGTGGCAGGACTTTCGGGTTGGAGCTGCGAAGGATGCGACGAAGTGGCGTTCGACGCCAGGAGCGCGCGTGCGTATGCGGCGGCCGGCGACGAGCTCGTGCTGCGGGACCGAGCCCGTCAGGGCAGGGAGTTTCGCCGCATCCGCCGCAAGCTGGGCCTGAGCCAGATTGCAGCGGCACAGCTTACCGGCGGAGGCCACAATGCTTTCTCGCGTTACGAGCGCGGCGAAGCCGCGCCTTTGGCCGCCGTGGTCAACCTCTTCCGGCTGCTCGACAAACATCCCGAGTTGCTGAAGGAGGTGGGGCGGTGAGCAAATGCGAACACAGGCGCAACCGCAAACTAGCGAAGTTCTGGCGATTTAAGCCGCTACAAGCCCCGCTCCGGTCGCTTCGTGCCGGTGAACAGATTCCACTTTTCAATATCCAGTAGGATTTCGCGTAGGGTATTTTCGTCGGTGCGCTGTTCAGGAGTCTGATGGGGGACAATAAACCAAACGCCCGACGCGGTTTCCCAAGCCGTTGCCGTCTCCTATTCTTTCAACATACGGCATTTCCGCTTCGTCAATTGACGGCGGACATGCTCTTTCGAAAGAAGCCGAACTGGCACTATGCCGCCGCTTTTAGCGTCGCGACATATGTCACCATTCCGTCCGGAGATGGTTTGCGAAGATGGTGTTTTACATCTTCGGGGCTGGGAACCCATCGAATGGATTCGACCTCAAATCCCATGTTGTGCAACAGCAAATCGGTCACAACCGGGTTGATGTCCCTCTGTAGTGCGTCGATGTCCGGCCCCTCCAAGCGAAGCCACGCCAACGACTCGCTGCGGATACGATAGCGCCCGTTAGCGTGCTTTTCGTAGTGCAGTACAATTGATAGTTCTCTGGCCATCGCGCGTTCAATCCCCCTGCGATGACCGACAGTAACAGGATTTGCGAGTTAATATCTTGCTAATTTCAAGGTGTTATGATTCCGAAAAGAATCAAACCGTTGCGCGCGCATCTTCCAAGCGTGTCACGGACGCATCCTGTACCGTCCAAATCAGCATGTCGCCCGGGCCAGGAGCGGATTTAAGATACCCGCGCTGCGCGATTGCGTGAGCCTGCTACTTTATACCGTTGATTTCCATGGGCAAAATGCGGGTAGAGCCAAAGCGCAGGCGCCCGCAAAATTTTCCTCGCATCGCGGCAGACACCGCCGGGCGGTCGTTGCCACAGGCGCCGGCTTGAACTTGCGATTCAACGAAATCGAAGGATAAAGCGTACCTTCTATGGCCGCATGCAGCTCGTCAGGCGCACGACCGGTGCGCCGGCCTGCATCCAGGCGGTTTCGTGGCAGGTGAGGACAATGATCTGCAGCTCCCGGGCGGCCTGGCGGAGCGCCAGCACCATGCTTTCGAAGCGCCGCGGATCGGAGTTGACCAGCGCGTCGTCGAGGATGACGGGCGCGAGAATGCCGCGTTCGCGCAAGAGATCGGCGAAGGCAAGTCGCGTCAGAACCGCAATCTGTTCGCGCGCGCCGATGCTTAACGAGTCGTAGGGTTCGTCGTGACCGGCGCGACGCAAATGCGTGATGCCGAGATCGGCATCGGAGAGGACCAGTTCCGCATCCGGCAGCAGGAGCCGAAGATAGGGCCGCACGCGCGCCTGCACCGGCTCGAGAAACGCCTCGCGTGCGAGCTTCTCCGCCCGGCATATCGTTTCATGCAGAAGCTTGAGGCTCTCGCCTTCCCGGCCAAGACGATCGCGCGTTGCGACGGCGAGCTCGAATTGTCCTTCCAGCTCCTGCTTAGCTTCGCCGAGGCCGCGCTGACCGACGGCGTTAAGCTCAATGGCAAGTGTGTCCGCTACGCGCTCGAGCACTCCGATGTCTTTCTCAAAATTCGTCAGACTGTCGCGCGCCCGCTCCCATTCCAGTTGACACTTTTGCGGATCGACAGCGCGCAGCGCCGCTTCAGCAGCTTCCAGCGCGCCTGCCGCCAGCGACGCCCGCGTGCCGGCCTGTGCGAGCGCCTCTCGCAACGATTCGTCGGACGCCCAATCTCTCGCTGCTTTCAGTTCCGCCACGGATTCCGCTGCGGCATCGCTGGCCGATTGGAGCGTTGCCCGCGCCCCCGCGCGCGATTCACGAGCGGTTCCAACCGCCTCTTGCGCCAGATCTCGCCGTTTGTGCGCTCTTTGCGTTTCTTGGAAGGTCGCATCATGCCCGGCGCGGGCTTCGTCAGGGGACGTCATGCCCGAGACGGGCAGATTTTCCTGCGCAAAGTTGAGGGCCATTTGCGCTTCTGCAAGCCGGGACTCCAGCGCCTCTATTCCGTCAGGCGCAAGCACCTTGACGACGTTCGCCTGATTCGCAGCCTCCTGCCGATCCCTTTCGCTGTCTTCCCACAGTGATTGAGCCTGAGCGACCGTTGCAGCGTTTATTTTCTGCAGCGCTTCGTGCAACCGGCGCGAAGTCGTTTCGGATGCCTTGCGTCGTTCCGGGAGTTCGTTTCCGCCGGGAATAATCGAAAGCTGGCCGATGTCGCCAAACGCGATCGTGGTCGGCTCCGCCACGGAAATCTCGCCGTTCCGGGGAGCTGCCACTCCGGCGATGTGCGCGACCCCGTCGCGGGCAAGCTGGAATCGCAGCAGAGTCGAGCTTCCCGCCAATGCCGCTTCGGCCTGGACTCGTTTCTCATCGAGACCGCGCAGTTGACGCAGCATCGCCGCATCCACCTTGACGAGTGAAGCTTTTGCGTTGGCCGTACGCGCAAGCTCGTCGGCGCCCCGGGCAGCGGTGAGCGCCAGGGTGAGCCGTCCGGCTTCTGCCTCCAATCCCTTTTGCTTTTCTCGCTGCTCGGCATCCCGGAGCATCTGCTCTGTCGCCTTCAACTTCACTTCCCATTTATGGAAACTCGCCGCGGTTTCGTCGAACTCAGTGGTGCGGGACTCGAATTCCCGATCGGCAATCTTTGCCGCCGCGCTTGCAGAGGCGAGCGCCACCGCATCCCGCGCCGCGCGCGCGACCGCGTCTGCGCGTTGCTTCACAGCCGCGGCGGGGCCCTGTACGCCTGCGTCCGCTATCGCCCTGGCGTTTCTTGCCTCCTGCTCACCCTGCCGCAGCGCATCCACCTCCTTCATGCGTTTTTCGGCCTGGGTCAGCGCGGCTTGCGCCTTTGCGACCGTTCCTTCGCGCTGATAATGCGACAGGCGTTCGCGCGTCCGCGCGAGTTCATCGACTTTTTTTTCATAGTGCTGCAGCTGCTCTTTCAGCGCCTTGAGTCGTCCGGAGATATCCTCGACCGTCGCATGGGCTTCGGCGAGAGGTCCGCGCTGCCGTCCGGTTTTCTCGCTGAAGAATTCGCCATACGATTTCGCGATTGCCTCTTTCAGCGCGCGGCCCCGTGTGCCGCCCAGTATCTGTCCAACCTCGCCTTCCAGAGCCCCGGTCAACGCGCTGCGATTGTCGGGATTAAGAGCGAGGGGCTTGAATGATCCACCCTGTTCGACCCAGAAAAGCCCGCAGATGCCGTGATGTTCCTCGGCGCGGCTCTGACCGCGACCCGGCGCGCGAAAGCACAGGAGCTCCCTGAGCTTTTCCTCGACCGCATCGCCCGCCAGTGTGCCGGTTGGGGTCGTCAATTCCGCGGACGGGCGCTGGCAAAATCCCTTGGACAATTCATACGTGAAACCGCCAATTTCAAAATGCACGCAAATTTCCGGCCGCACTTTGTGGCCGAAGGGCTGCATGGCATCCGCTCCGTCGCCGGTCAGCGTGTGCCGGTCGAACAGGACGGCGCGCAATGCCTGGAGAATTGTGGACTTGCCGTCTTCATTGTCGCCGGCGACGATGGTCACGCCGTCGGCAATGTCTTCGATCACGACGCGCTCGACCAGCTTGCGGAAATTCTGCACTTCGATCCGGCGGAGGCGCATGTCTAACCGCCCAGCCGCAGATGTTCGGTGTACAGCCGTTGCAGCGCCGCGCACGCCGTGTCGCGCTCCGAATCCGAGGGATCCTGTGCGCGCGCACGCAACTCGTTGATGGCGGCGCGGATGAAGCCCCGCGAATCGATGCGGTCGAGATCGTCGTCGGTAGGCGTGGCAACCAGCGAATCCATGTCCGTCCGCAGGACGTGATAGCGCGCCCGGTGCCGATCGAGGATTTCCTCGACGCGCCGTCTGGCCGCGAGATCGACTGCTCCAGCGAGACGAACCTCCGCCACGATCCGCTCGGGGTTCGATTGCGCTCCCAGCAATCGATCGAAAGCACCCGCATCCTCGGCGCTCGAAATCTCCTGTTCCATGACGATCCAGCGATAATGGCCCACGGCAATCTTCTCCACGACCGGCGCCATTCCGCGGCCGTCGAGCGTAACGATAAGTGCATTGCCAGGATCATTATCGCGGAACCGGTCTGGCTCCGGGGTGCCGGAATACCAGGTTCGTGGAGCAATTTCGAGCGTCCCGTGCCAATCGCCAAGGGCGAAATAATTCAGCCTGGCGCGATCGCTGCGATCGTCTGCAATCGTGTTGGGCGCTTCCGATGGGCGGGGCAATCGGTTCGCGATGCTGCCATGCGCGAGCCCGACGCGCAGTGCGTGCTCCGGAGTTTCCGCATGATCGAACCATTCGGTAATGTCGCGCGCTTCATGGCGGCGTTCCAGAGGAGCCGGAAGCACCGCGAGCGAATCGCCGAAGAGCAGAATGGGCTCCGCCTTGAGCGCCAGCCGCACATTGGCCGGCAATCCGAGGCGCTTCATGCGCGACCACACGCTTTCCGCGAGCGCGGCGTCGTGGTTGCCCGGCAGTAGAATCCAGGGGCCCGCAAACGCCTGGGTTGCGTTCAACAGCCGGCGAAGCGTCTCGTCCGAGACGGCATTGGTTTCGCACAAATCGCCCGCAACCAGAACGGCATCGACCTTCCGGTCCGCGGCCAGTTGCGCAAGATGCTGCACGGTCTTGAGACGTTGGGTTCGCAACAATGCCCCGGCGTCGTGCGCGAAGCCGGAAAACGTCTTGCCGAGCTGCCAGTCGGCGGTGTGAAGCAGTCTGATCGCCATTAATCGCCCCGGTGTCCCCTTGCGAACGAACCTACTTCGGGCCTGCGGGCAGGGCCAGTTTTCATTTGTATGGCGCTCTGCTGTGGGCAAACATCTCGCGCCCGATTGATTCCGTGGCGCAACTCTGCTGCGGTTTTCGCGCCGCCGAATCGCGCCCCGGAGCACGACCATGCAATCGCAGTTGCGCGAGAAGCTGCGCAAGATCGAAGCCCTGTTCGCGGGCGCCGGTACGGCAGGGGAGAAACTGGCCGCCGAAGCGGCGCTGGCGCGCGTGCGGGCGCGGCTTGACGAGGAAAGGCGCCGCGACCCGGCGGTCGAGATGCAGTTCTCGGTCCCCGATCCGTGGTCGCGCCGGCTGTTCGTGGCGTTGTGCCGGCGTTACGGGATCGAGCCGTTCCGTTACCGCCGGCAGCATCGCTCGACGCTGGTGCTGCACGCGCCGAAGATGTTCGTCAGCGGGGTTTTATGGCCCGAATTTCGCGATCTCGATGCCGAGCTGAAATCCTGGCTCAACGACCTGACGGAAAAGCTGATCCGCGAAGAAGTCTTCGCCGACACCCGCGAAGCCCGCGAAGCGCCCGAGGCGCTGCCCCGCGCAAAATGTTTCACGTGAAACATTCCAGGCGTTGCGGCCGGTATCGCGGGGCGGAAATACAGGAGGAACAGAAAAATTCCTCCTGTTATGCTCCTGTTCCGCCGCTGAGCCATTGCGAGCCAAGCGTTTAGAATCGTTGGAAAAAATGATGATTCTGCGGATTGCAAACAGGCTCCCCAAAAAAAGCGCCCTGTATTTCGCCTGTTAAACAGGAACGCGGCGGTAGCGCCACACCGTTGCCGGCGGCAGATTGGCCAGCACGCGCGCAGCGCGTGTGACGATGAGGCCGGTGCCGGCCGGCACCGGCGGTCGCAGCCCATACGAGAATTGAATGAAGGGCGCGCCGGGCGCGAGCAGCGCGAATGCGTCGGCCATCAGCTTGCGGCGGCGCGCCATCGGCTGGTTGAGCAGCGGCAATCCCGAGATGCAGGCGGCGAACGGCGCGCCCGCATTTGCCCCGAGTGTGCGCTCCAGATCGAAAGCATCGCCGCGAATGACGCGCACGCCGGGACAGTGTCGCGACACAAGCGCGGCAAGGTTGCGATCATATTCGATGGCGACGATGCGCTCCGGCGCAAATCCGCGGGCGATCAGGGCCTCGGTGACAACGCCGGTTCCGGGGCCCAGCTCAAGCACGGGACCCGGCTGAAGCGGATCGGCCTGTTCTGCCACCGCGCGCGCCAGCGCCTCGCTCGATGGTGCAATGGCGCCGACATTGCCGGGCCGCGCGATCAGGCCGCGCAGAAACGTCAGCCGATCGTCCAGGAATGTGGCCTTCATCGGCGCTCACGCCTCCCCGGCGCGGCCCCAGAATTCCTTCACCCTGGTGAAAAATCCTTCCGAGTCGGGATGCGTGCCGTCTTCGCTTTCCTTCTCGAAGGAGCGCAGCAATTCCTTCTGTTTGCGGGTGAGTTTGGCGGGCGTCTCCACGGAGACTTCGATGTAAAGGTCGCCGCTCATTCCGCCGCCGCGCAACACCGGCATGCCCTTTCCGCGCAGCCGAAACTGCCGTCCGGATTGCGTGGCTTCGGGGACGGTGATTTTGGCGCGTCCGCCGTCGCAGGTCGGTACTTCGATGCTGCCCCCCAATGCGGCCGTCACGAACGAGATCGGTGCACGGCAGTAAAGGTCGTGCCCGTCGCGCTGAAACAGCGAATGCTGGGCCAGCGAAACGAAAATGTAGAGATCGCCCGGCGGTCCGCCGTTCAGCCCGGCCTGTCCCTCTGCGGTCAGCCGGATGCGGGTTCCTTCCTCGACACCCGGCGGCACATTGACCGACAGCGTGCGCTCCTTCTGCAGCTGCCCCGTGCCGCGACAGGTCTTGCAGGGGTTGCGGATGATGCGCCCGCTGCCCCGGCAATTGGAACAGGTGCGTTCGATGGTGAAAAAGCCCTGTTGCGCGCGCACCTTGCCGGCGCCGCTGCAGGCCGGGCATTGCTCGGGATGCGAGCCGGCCTCGGCACCGGTGCCGGCGCACGCGTCGCAGGCGACGGCGGCACTCACGGAAATCTGGGTGGTGGTGCCGCGGTAGGCATCTTCCAGCGAAATTTCGAGGTTGTAGCGCAGGTCGCCGCCGCGGTTCTGCCGCCGCGTCCGTCGTCCTCCCATGAATTCGCCGAACAGATCGTCGAACACATCGGTGAAAGACGAACCGAAATCGAAACCGTTTCGCGTCCCGCCGCCATTCTCGAATGCGGCATGGCCGAAGCGGTCATAGGCCGCGCGTTTCTGGTCGTCCTTGAGGACGTCGTAGGCTTCGCTGATTTCCTTGAAGCGATGCTCGCAATCCGCGCTGCCGGGATTCTTGTCGGGGTGAAGTTCCTTGGCGAGCTTCCTGTAGGCGCCCTTGATCTCTTCGATCGGCGCGCTCTTCCGGCAGCCGAGAACCTCGTAGAAATCGCGTTTGCTCATGACGTGGGTATAGCCCGAACCCGGATATCAGAACCGGGGAGCGGGAATCCGATAGCGGACTCCGGCTCCCACGCTCCGATTATGCCGCACCTTTTTTCTGGTCGTCATCGACTTCCGAAAATTCCGCGTCGACCACGTTCTCGTCCTTCGGCGCTTCGCCGCCCGGTGCGGAGCCGCCATCCGGGCCCTGCGCCGCCTGCGCCTTGTACATCGCTTCGCCGAGCTTCATGGACGCCTGTGCCAGCGCCTGGGTTTTGGACTGGATATCGTCCACGTCTTCCGACTTCAGGGCTTCCTTCAGTGCCGCAAGCGCATTCTCGATGGCGGTTCGTTCGTCGGCGCCGACCTTGTCGCCGTGCTCGGAAACAGCCTTGTCCGTTGTATGGATCAGCGCGTCGCCGTGATTCTTGGCTTCGGCCAGGGCGCGGCGTTTCTTGTCGTCCGCGGCATGGGCCTCCGCTTCCTTGACCATCTTCTCGATGTCCTTGTCGGAAAGACCACCGGACGCCTGGATGCGAATCTGCTGTTCCTTGCCGGTGGCCTTGTCCTTGGCCGTTACCGAAACAATGCCGTTGGCGTCGATGTCGAATGTCACCTCGACCTGCGGCATGCCGCGGGGTGCGGGCGGAAGACCCACAAGATCGAACTGGCCCAGCAGTTTGTTGTCGGCCGCCATTTCGCGCTCGCCCTGGAAGACGCGGATCGTCACTGCCGTCTGATTGTCTTCCGCGGTCGAAAAGGTCTGGCTTTTCTTCGTGGGAATTGTCGTGTTGCGCTCGATCAGCCGCGTGAACACGCCGCCCAAAGTCTCGATGCCGAGCGACAGCGGCGAAACGTCGAGAAGCAGCACGTCCTTGACTTCGCCCTTGAGCACGCCCGCCTGAATCGCGGCGCCGATGGCGACCACCTCATCCGGATTTACGCCCTTGTGCGGCTCCTTGCCGAAGAGCTGCTTGACGACCTCCTGCACCTTGGGCATGCGGGTCATGCCGCCGACCAGAATGACTTCGTCGATCTGGTTCGCCGACACGCCTGCGTCCTTCAACGCCTGTTTCACGGGAGCGATCGTTCTCTGGACGAGGTCGTCGACCAGCGCTTCGAGTTTGGCCCGCGTGATTTTCATCGTCAGATGCTTGGGACCGGTCGCATCGGCGGTGATGAACGGCAGGTTCACTTCCGTCTGCATCGCCGACGACAACTCGATCTTCGCCTTCTCCGCGCCTTCCTTCAGGCGCTGCAATGCGAGACGATCGGTGCGCAGATCGATGCCGTTCTCTTTCTTGAATTCATCGGCGATGTAGTTGACCAGCTTCTGGTCGAAATCCTCGCCTCCCAGAAAGGTATCGCCATTGGTGGACTTCACCTCGAACACGCCGTCGCCGATCTCAAGCACCGAAATGTCGAAGGTGCCGCCGCCAAGGTCGTAGACCGCGATCGTCCCCGCCTGCTTTTTTTCCATGCCATAGGCCAGCGCGGCCGCTGTCGGTTCGTTGATGATCCGCAGAACCTCGAGCCCCGCGATCTTGCCGGCATCCTTGGTGGCCTGACGCTGGGCGTCGTTGAAGTAGGCCGGGACCGTGATGACGGCCTGGGCAACCTTCTCGCCCAAAAAGGCTTCGGCCGTTTCCTTCATTTTCTGCAGGATAAAGGCGGAGATTTCGGAGGGTGCGAACCGCTTGCCGTCGCGACCCTGAACCCAGGCATCGCCGTTGTCGGCCTTGACGATCTTGTATGGCACCATGCCCACGTCTTTTTGGGTCATGGGATCGTCGAAGCGCCGGCCGATCAGGCGCTTGATGGCGAAATAGGTAAATTCGGGGTTGGTAACAGCCTGGCGCTTGGCGGCCTGCCCGACCAGACGTTCCGAGTCGGGCGTAAATGCCACGATCGAGGGGGTTGTCCGGGCGCCTTCGGCGTTCTCGATAACCTTGGGGCTTGCCCCATCCATTACGGCAACGCAGGAATTCGTCGTGCCGAGGTCGATGCCGATGACTTTTGCCATGCTATTGGTTCCTCTGTGTCGGGCAACGGGACACCGGCCTCCTCCAGGAGCGCCCTGCTGTCCGTCCCCATCATGCGAATGAGCGGTGGACGGGCGCAAATGCCCTTACCGCGTCTGGGGGGTATATAGGAGCGCGGTTTTACACCCGCAAGGCAATGAGGCCTGCCGGCGGGCGCGATTTTGCGCCGGACTGTTCTGCCAAGCTATTGCCGCAACGCGGGTTTAGTGGGTCCTCTGGCCTGTTTGTGCGGTCCATCGAGGCCCCGCGACAATCCACAGTTATCGACCCTGCCGATGTGGCTGCAGGCACCGCTCTCAGCGGCGAACGGACAGCGATCTGTTAGCTTCGTCCCCATGAATGAGCATGTTCCTTCGGAGCCTGAAGCCGCGACGCCGCTGATGGCGCAGTATCTTGAAATCAAGGCGGCGCATCGGGAATATCTGCTCTTCTACCGGATGGGCGACTTTTACGAACTGTTCTTCGAGGACGCGGCGAAAGCGTCGGATGCGCTCGACATCGTTCTCACCAAACGCGGCAGGCACCTCGGTGAGGATATTCCGATGTGCGGCGTCCCGGTCCACGCCGCCGAGCAATATCTCGAAAAGCTCATCCGCAAGGGCTTCCGCGCGGCGGTTTGCGAACAGATCGAAGATCCTCTCGAGGCCAGGAAACGCGGCGCAAAGTCGGTCGTGAAGCGCGAGGTCACCAGGCTCGTCACGCCCGGCACGCTGACCGAAGACACGTTGCTCGAACCCCGAGCGGCAAACATCCTGGCGGCGCTGGGACGCGCTGAAAGCGAATTTGCGCTTTGCGCGGCCGATATGTCGACCGGGCAATTCGATGTGTGTGTAGCAGCGGCCGCGGATCTGGCCGCGGAGATTTGCCGGCTTGGTCCGCGCGAACTGCTCGTATCCGAGACGGTGTTCGCCGATGCATCCCTGGCGGCCATCCTTTCATCGCCTGGAACGGCGCTCACACTTCTACCCGACATCAAATTCGATTCGACGAATGGCGAGCGCGCGTTGAAGCGCCTTTATGGGGTTGCGGCGCTCGAAGGGTTCGGAAACTTTTCCCGCGCCGAGCTTTCCGCGGCTGGCGCACTTGTCGGTTACTTCGAGTTGACGCAAAAAGGAAAGCTTCCGGTTCTCAAGCCATTGTCGCGCATTGCGACGCATGGCTTCATGCATATAGACGCCGCGACGCGGCGCAACCTGGAGCTGACGCAGACGCTTGGGGGGGAACGGCGCGGAAGCCTGCTCGACATGCTCGATCGCACCGTAACCGCAGCCGGCGCCCGCGAGCTTGCTGCACGGCTTTCCTCTCCGTTGGCCGACCCGTCGCAAATCGCCGAGCGTCACGATGCCGTAGGGTTCCTGGTTGCGGACAGCGCGCTGCGGGAGCGCCTGCGCGCGCATTTGCGCCAGGCGCCGGATGTTGCCCGCGCGGTGGCGCGGCTTTCCCTCGCTCGCGGCGGTCCGCGCGACCTTGCGGTTCTTCGCGACGCCACGAGAGCCGCGCGACTTGTGCGGGATGACCTCGCGCTGCTGGATGATCCCCTCAAATCGCCGGCAGGCGAGGCGGCTGCAGCGCGAAACGCGCTCGTCGCAGCACTCTGCAACTTGACGGCGCTGAGCGACACCCTCGAACGATTGCTGGTGCCCGAGCCGCCGTTCACGACGCGCGACGGCGGCTTCATCGCCCTCGGCACGCATGCCGCACTGGACGAAGTGCGAAACCTGCGCGACGAAAGCAGACGCGTCATCGCAGGCCTTGAGACGCGCTACCGCAATGACAGCGGCGTGGCTTCTCTCAGGATCAAGCACAATGGTGTCCTCGGCTATTTCATCGAGCTGTCGCCGCTCAATGCCGAAAAGCTGGCAACAGGATCCGGCCGCGATCTGTTCCGCCACCGCCAGACCATCGGCAGCGCCGTGCGTTTCACAACCGACGAACTGGCGACCCTGGCCAGCCGGATCGCCCAGGCGGCGGAACAGGCGATCGCAATCGAGCGCGATCTGTTCGAGGCGATCTCGAACGATGCCCGCGGAGCAAGCGCCGAATTGTCAAGCCTGGCGGACGCGCTTGCCAGGCTCGACGTGGCCGCCGCGCTGGCAGAAATCGCAGTGCACCGAAGATACGTGCGACCGAAAGTTGACGATGGCGTTGCCTTTTCGATCGAGCGCGGCCGGCATCCCGTTGTCGAATCTGCCCTTGCACAGGCGCATGCGGGGCCTTTTGTACCCAATGATTGCGATCTTTCTCCGGAAGCCCGCGGGCGCATCTGGCTTGTCACCGGCCCCAATATGGCGGGCAAGTCGACGTTCCTGCGACAGAATGCGCTGATCGCAATTCTGGCGCAGATGGGCGCGTTCGTTCCGGCCGACGCCGCGCACATCGGAATTGTCGACCGGCTCTTCAGCCGCGTGGGCGCCGCGGACGATCTCGCGCGCGGTCGCTCGACCTTCATGGTGGAGATGGTCGAAACGGCAACGATTCTCAATCAGGCGACGGAAAAGAGCCTGGTCATTCTGGACGAGATCGGCCGCGGCACCGCAACGTTTGACGGACTTGCCATCGCATGGGCAACCGTCGAACATCTCCATGCGAATAATCGTTCGCGGGCTCTGTTCGCTACCCATTATCACGAGATGACGGCGCTTTGCGAGCGGCTCGACAGGCTCGCCTGCGTGAC
>Ga0208849_1001891_pt1 | contig 12848 bp, 15 predicted proteins | sample NGESurdeep072012_10_FD_184470 | JGI IMG/M metagenome (GOLD analysis project Ga0208849, IMG submission 184470) | Arctic peat soil microbial communities from Barrow, Alaska - NGEE Surface sample 53-3 deep-072012 (SPAdes) | ecosystem: Environmental > Terrestrial > Soil > Wetlands > Peat ...
CCGGGTTCTCAGGCCGTCAGCCAGCGCCGCGGGTTCTCGGTGAAGATCGTCGCGAACGTGTCGTCGTCGAGCACGCCCTGCTCACGCAGCGCCGGCACTACCTCGTCGAACACGAGCGTCATCGACCAGTTACGGATCCTGCCGCTTTCCTCGAACGCCTGCCCCGCCTCCGGCGGGAACCAGTCGATCGACGCGCAGAAGTCCTGCGAGATCATCAGCCGCTCGGCGTGGCCGCGGCGCAGGAGCTCCGCTGCGGTCGCGTTGCGCCTGTCGATCGGCATGTACATCTCCAGGCCGTAGCGGTCAAGACCGACGTACACGCCGCTGTCGATCAGCCCCTCGATGTAGTCGAGGTCGTCGGTGTCGCCGCAGTGGGCGATCTGCACGCGCGCCATGTCGACGCCCTCCTGCTCGAAGATCTCCACCTGACGCGGCCCCGTCGCGACCGCCGGCATCGAGTGCGCCATGATCGACGCGCCCGTCTGCACGCTCGCGCGCGCGACGGCGCGATGGATCTTCTCGACGTTCTCGGTCACGCCCGCCGCGTCGGCCGCGCACTTCAGGAACGCCGCCCTGATCTCAGTGCCCTGGATCCCACGTTCGATGTCCTCGACGAAGTGGTCGGCCATCACGTCCACGTCGCGGTTCTCGAAGTAGTGGGGGAGAAAGTCATAGCTGTAGATGCCCGTGCATGCCACGATCCGTACGCCGGTCTCATCGGCCACGCGCTTCATGAAGCGCACGTCGCGCCCGCCGAACATCGCCGTCGGATCGACGATCGTCTGCACGCCGCGGTCCTTGGCGGCGTTGACCGCGACGAGCGCCGCGTCGTACTCGAGCTGCTCGTCGTAGCGGCTCGGCCACTGCTCCGCCACAGCCTCGTCGCGGAAGCGCACGTGCTCGTGCACCAGCACCAGCCCCAGCTCGTCGGCCTCGACGGCTCCCTGCACTGTCTCTACGCTCGGCATTCTGCTCCCTCTCTCGTTTCGGTCAGCGAAGCGGCGCGCCCCAGCGCGTCTGTTCACGCAGCTGCGCCTTGATGATCTCGCCGCCCACCATCTCGTCGGGCACCGGCTCGACCACCGAAACCTCCCTCTCGCTGAGTTGCACCCGCAGCCTATCCACCACGGGGCGGCGCGGGCGCACGCGTCACTCGGCGCAGTGCTTGCTCGCGATCAGCTCGATCGTGCCCTTCGTGCGCATCGTGCTCGGGCCGAGCAGCCGATCGACGCCACGCAGGTCGAGCGCCGACTCGAGCAGGCCCCCGCTCGGCAGCCAGTAGAGCTCGCGCTCGCCGAAGCACAGCCCGTCATCGTCGTTCGCCAGCGACAGCACCTCCGAACGCACGTCCGGGGCTGGGCAGGCGCCGAGCAGGGAGACCTGCAGCTTTCCACCCGCGGCGCGCACCTGCTCGGGTGCGAACGGCTGCTGTGCGGCGATCGCACGGACCTCGCTGTCCGAGCGGATGAACGTCGGCACCGCGTAGCCGAGCAGCGAGGCCAGGCCCTGCTCGACGTGCTCGGCGACCTCCTCGGGGGAGCGCTCGTCGGCGGCGAACACCACGTTGCCGCTCGCGCGGAACGTCGCGACCTCGGCGAAGCCCATCGTCGCGAAGTGCGAGCGCAGCTCGTCGTTCGTCAATCGGTGACCACCGACGTTCATACCGCGCAGGAATGCCGCATATCGCCGCACCTGCTCACCCTAGCCCGGCGAGGGGTAGCCTGGAGCCTCGTTCGGCAATCGCACTGGGGGGTCTCGCATGTCTCGAGAACTGAAGCTGTACGTGTGCCACATCGACGACGGCGGCCCCGGGCCGCACGCGTGCAGGCGTGCGCAGCGGGCGCTGCGCGACGCCGGGCACGACTTCGAGAAGATCGTCTTCGACAAAGGCCGCCCGTTCGGCCTGTTCACGAAGGGACGCCGACCCGAGCTGAAAGAGATGAGCGGACAGGAGATGCTGCCGGTGCTGGCGCTGGGAGACGGCTCCACCGTCAACGGCGGCTCCAACATCGTCGCCTGGGCCAAGTCCAACGCACCCGCCCCCGTAGCGGAGGCGAGTAGCTAGCCCGCCGGTTTGCGCAGGTTGTCCTGCGCGCGAAACATCGCCACTACGCCCTCGTCGCCACCCTCCGGGATCGGCGCGAACGGGTTGCGCGTGACCACGCCGATCGTGTCCTGCTCCGGGTACACGGCCACGTCAGGGGAGTTCGCGGTGGAGATCGCCAGCACCAGCGCCGGCTCCTGCGAGCGGTTGGCGATCGCGTGGATGCCCTCGCGCCCGCGACAGCAGGCCACGACCTCGCCGGGGCTCAGCTGCTCCTCTCCGCTGGTGCTGCGCAGCGTCGGCGTGCCGCGCAGCACGATGAACATCTCCTCGTTGCCATAGTGGCCGTGGAGGTTGAAGCCGCTCGCGCCCGGCGCCAGTTCGTAGACCGTCCCGCCGAGCTCGCGCGCTCCGGCAGCCGCCGCGAACGGACGACCGCGGATCCCCATCTCCTCGCGCTGCATCGGAAACTCGCCCTCGTACACGTTCGGTCGGCTCACGTCGTGTCTCCCTTGATGGTCTCGATTGCGGACGCGCAGAGGCTACCGGGGCGGCGAGCCGGCGAGACACACGGCTGCGAGAGCAAGCGGGGCCTCAGGCGGTGGCCGACGCGGCGATCTTCTCGGCCAGGATCGCCGCGACGCGCGCGCGGTGGCGGCCTGCGCCGCCGAGCAGCGCCGCGTCGATCTGCGCGCGCTTGAACAGCCAATGCACGTCCGCCTCCCACGTGAAGCCGATGCCGCCATGCGCCTGGATCGCGCTGGCCGTGACTTCGCGACCGGCGTCCGATGCGGCTGCCTTGGCCATCGCCGCGGCCTCAGCCAGCCCTTCCGGGTCGGCGTCGGCGGTCCATGCCGCAAACGCGGCCGTCGAGCGCGCCTTCTCGGTGTCGAGCAGCATCTGCGCGCAGCGGTGTGAGACCGCCTGGTAGGCGCCCACGGGGACACCGAACTGCTTGCGGTCCTTGACGTAGGCGACGGTCATCTCGAGCGCCCGCTCCGACACGCCCACGAGCTCCGAGCTGACCGCGACGAGCGCGCGCCCCAGACCTGGGCAGCCGTCCTCGAGCGCCTCGCCGGCGTCGGGACCGGCGCTCACGAGTGCAGCGGAGCGCGTCGGGTCGATCGCCGCGACCTTGCTCACCTCGGCATCCTCGGGCGTCAGCAGCCGCCCGCTGCCGTCCTCTTCGACCAGCACGATCACGTCCGCCTCGGCGCCGCTCACGACCAGCCCAGCCGTCCCGTCGACTGCGCTCGCGAGCGCGCCGATCGTCTCGCCCGAGGCGAGTCCCGGCAACCAGCGCTCGCGCTGCTCAGGCGTTCCCGCCTGCTCGATCACGCACGCCGCCATCGCGCTTGCGAGGAACGGCACCGGCGCCACCGTGCGCCCCAGCTCCTCGCACAGGATCGACAGCTCGATCGTGCCGAGGCCCTGGCCGCCGTGCTCCTCGGCGATCGCGATCCCCGGCCAGCCCAGCTCGCACAGCTCGCGCCACAGCGCCGTGTCGGTCGTGCCCGCGGGCGGGTGGGATTCGATCGTTTCGCGCACGCGTGCGAACGTCGCGCGCTCGGCCAGCAGGTCACGCGCGGTGCGCTGGATCTCGCGCTGGTCGTCTGTCAGGCCGAAGTCCATGCGACTACGCCACCCCGCCAGCGGAGCCCGAAGGGCGGAGCCCATAAAAAATCGAATCCATCACGCCGCCACCTTCAGCCGGGGGAGACCGAGCACGCGCTCGGCGACGATGTTCTTGAGCACCTCCGTGGTGCCTCCCTCGATCGTGTTGCCCCGCGCGCGCAGCAGCTCGTAGCTCCAGCTCGTGCCGCTGATCAGCGCTTCCGGACCGATCACGTCGGCCGCCAGCTGCGTGGCGCGCTGGTTGGTGTCGGACCACAGCCACTTCACCAGCGAGCCCTCGGGGCCCGGCTGGCCGTATCGCTCGGCGTCCGTCAGGCCCTTCCACGCCAGCAGGCGAATCGACTCGCAGCGCACGTGCAGCTCCGCGATCTTGTCCGCGTACAGAGGGTTCTCCAGCAGGCCCTTCTCGGCGGCCGCCGCGATGATGTCGTCCAGCAGCTGGCGCAGGCGGATCTGCAGCGCGAAGCCGAGGCCCGCGCGCTCGTTCATCAGCGTCGTCAGCGCCACCTTCCAGCCGTTGCCCACGCCGCCCACCATGTTCGCGTCGGGGATCCGCGCCTCCTCGATGAACAGCTCGTTGAACTCCGCCTCGCCGGTGATCTGGCGTAGGGGACGGATCTGCACAGCCTCCTGCTCCATGTCCATCAGGAAGTACGTCAGACCCTTGTGCTTGGCGACCTCCGAGTCGGTGCGCGCCACGAGCATGCACCACTTCGAGTACTGCGCTCCGCTCGTCCACACCTTCTGGCCGGTCACCACCCATTCATCGGGGTGGGCGGTATCTCTTACCGCGCGCGTCTTCAGCGCCGCGAGATCCGAGCCCGCGTCCGGCTCGGAGAAGCCCTGGCACCAGATCTCCTCGCCCGAGAGGATCGGCGGCAGGTAGCGCTCCTTCTGCTCCGGCGTGCCCCACACCATCAGCGTCGGGCCGCCCAGCAACAGGCCCAGCGTGTTCGCCGCGAACGGCACCCGTGCGCGACCGAGCTCTTCGAAGTAGATCGCCGACTCTGACTGCGACGCGCCACGCCCGCCGTACTCGGTCGGCCACGCCGGCGCCGCCCAGCCCGCGTCATACAGGCGCCGCTGCCAGTCGCGCCGGTAGGCGAACTGCGCGTCGTCTCCGGCGTCCGCCGGCGGCTTGGCCTCCGGACGATTGTCCGCCAGCCAGGCCCGCAGCTCGTCGCGGAAGGCGGTCTCTCTATCGCTGAACGTCAGGTCCATTTCCCTCGCCCGGCAGATTACTGGAATCGAGGCTTGACAAGTGGAGCCACGCCAACCTGCGGCGTTTCCGCCTGCGATCAACCTGCTTTGAGCTCGAGCATCTCAACGGTCGCATGCTTCGGAGCCTCCGCCCACAGCGCGCTGTCCTTCGTCGCAAGCGGCTCGCCCAGCTGCTCGGCGAGAGCGACGAACAAGCCGTCGGCAGCCGTGAGATTTCCACGCAGTGATCGCACTTGCAGTTCGGCGCCAGCGCTGGGAATCGGACTCGCCCGCCGCACCCCGCGCTAGATTCGATCAGTTGTGTCCACCGCAGAGGAAGCACTGCGCGTCGCGCACCTGGACGCCGACGCCTTCTACGTCTCGATCGAGCTGCGCCGCCATCCCGAGCTGCGCGGGCGACCCGTAGTCGTCTCCGGCAGCGGGCCGCGCGCCGTCGTGACCACCGCCAGCTACGAGGCACGCCGCTATGGCGTGGGTTCGGCGATGCCCGCCTCGAGGGCGCGGCGGCTGTGCCCCGACGCGGTCTTCCTGCCGCCCGACTTCGCCACCTATCGCGCCGCCTCAAAGCAGGTCATGGACCTCGTGCGTGCGCATGTCGAGCGCGTCGAGGTGGTAGGGCTGGACGAGGCCTACCTCGACGTCGAGGGGCTGTTCTCGCCGCGCGCCGCCATGCGCAGGCTGATCGCCGAGATCAAGGCCGCCACGCAGCTCACGTGCTCGGTCGGCATCGGCCCCAACAAGCTCGTCGCGAAGGTCGCCTCCGACGCCGAGAAGCCCGCCGGCTTCGTCGTGCTCACGCGCGAGCAGGCGTGCGCGCGCTTCGCCGCCTCGCCGCCGGGGCTCGTCCCCGGCATCGGGCCCAAGACCGCCGCGCGACTGGCCGAGATGAGGCTGACTACGCTCGCCGCCGTCGGCGGCGCGCCCGAGCAGATGCTCGTCGAGCGCTTCGGGCCGAACCTCGGGCGCGAGTTGCGCCGGCGCGCGCGCTTCGAGCACGACGGCGAGATCGGCGCCGCGCGCAAGGTCGTCTCCGAGTCGCGCGAGCGCACGTTTGACACCGACGTCGGCGACCCTGCGCAGATGCGCGAGCAGCTCTCGCTGATGGCCGAGGAGCTGTGCGCCGGGCTCGCCGCCCACGGGCGCCGCGGGCGCACGATCGCCATCAAGGTCCGCCTCGACGACTGGACCACCGTCACCCGCGCGCACACCGTCGCCGAGCCCACGTGCGACGTGCAGCTCGTCAGCGAGGTCGCGCTGCGACTGCTGCGCGAGTACGCGCCGGCGCGACCAGTGCGGCTGCTCGGAGTGCGCGTCGCCGGGCTGGGTCCGGGGCCAAGGTCGGCGCCAGCCGGCGAGAAGCCGCACAGCGGCGGGGGAGAGCCGGTAGATCAGCTCGCCCTGCCGGTATAGGATCGAGCGATGGCGGCAAGCGGGCGATGAGCCTCATCGGCGTGGGAGAGGTCGAGCTCGACTACGAGCGCAGCGGCGCCGGGCCGCCGCTGCTGATGATCATGGGCCGCAGCGGTACCTACGCGCACTGGGGCGAGCCGTTCCTCGAGCAGCTGCGCAGCGACTTCGAGCTGATCGTCTATGACCATCGCGGAGTCGGCGCGAGCACGCGCCTCGACGGTCCGGTCACGATCCGCGAGATGGCCCGCGACGCCGCCGGGCTGCTCGGCGCGCTGGAGCTCGACTCCGCGCACGTGCTCGGCATCTCGATGGGCAGCATGATCGCCCAGGAGCTCGCGCTCGCCGAGCCGCAGCTCCTGCGCACGCTGACACTCGGTTGCACCTACTGCGGCGGGCCCGGCAGCGTCCACACCTCCGAGCTCGTGCTGCAGAGCATGGGCGAGGCGATCGCCTCCGGTATCCCCGAGCGCATGATCCGCGCCTCCTGGCAGGCCAACGTGTCATCCGCGTTCGCCGCCGACGATGCCGCCTGGGCGCGCTTCCTGGAGATCAGCCTGCGCCGCCGCGTCTCGCTCGAGGTCATCGTCGCGCAGACGCAGGCGTGTATCGAGCACGACACCTCCGCGCGCCTGCACGAGATCGCGCTGCCGACGCAGATCATCCACGGCACCGTCGATCAGGTGCTGCCCGTGCAGAACGGGCGCATGGTCGCCGAGCTGATCCCAGGCGCGCGCCTCGAGCTGCTCGAGGACATCGGGCACCTGTTCTTCTGGGAGCGCCCCGAGCGCTCCGCGGAACTGCTGCGGGCGCACGTCGCCGCGTACGCCTGAGCCGCAACCGATCGTCGCCGTGCATGCCTGACGCCCCCCGACCTTTCACGGTCCTCGGCGAGGACGGCGTCGCCCTGTCCGGCGAGGAGTCCGGCGACGGCCCGAGCGTCCCGATCGTGCTGCTGCACGGCCTCACCGCCACCCGCCGCTACGTCGTCATGGGCTCCACCGTGCTGCAGCGCGCAGGTCACCGCGTGATCTCCTACGACGCGCGCGGGCACGGCCGCTCGGCCCCCGCCGCCGACCCGGGCGACTACGGCTATGAGCGCCTCGTGCTGGACCTGGCCACGGTGCTCGATGACCGCGGCGTCGATCGTGCGCTGCTGGCCGGCGCCTCGATGGGCGCCCACACAGCGGTGCGCTTCGCGCTCTCGCAGCCGCAGCGCGTGGCAGCGCTCGCGGTCATCACACCCGCGTTCGATCTCAAGCACAACCCCTTCGCGCGCGCGGCCGAGCTGGAAGGCTGGGACGCGCTCGCGCGCGGGCTGCGCGAAGGTGGGGTGGAGGGCTTCCTCGCCGCCTACGACCTCGGCGCGCTGCCCGAGTCGCTACGCGCGACGGCGGAGACCGTGCTGCGCCAGCGCCTGGCCGCGCACGAGCACCCCGACGCCGTCGCCGACGCGCTCGAAGCGGTGCCGCGCTCACGCCCGTTCGAGGACTTCGCCCAGCTCGCCGCGATCGAGGTCCCGACCGTCGTCGTCGCCAGCCGCGACGAGGCCGACCCCGGGCATCCGCTGGCCGTCGGCGAGCGCTACGCCGAGGCGATCCCCGGGGCTGAGCTCGTCGTCGAGGACGGCGGCCCACCGCTGCGCTCGCCGATCGCATGGCAGGGCGGACAGCTCTCGCGTGTGATCGCGGCGCTGGCACGGGACGCCGGCATGAGCGGCGCTGGCGGGGCCGGATCGAACGTCGCCGGCGCCTGACGAGGGTACGTGATAACGTACAGGCGTATGCCGGTACGCGAGTGGGACGGAGCCAGCTACGACCGCATCTCCCAGACGATGGAGACGCTCGGGCTCGGGGTGCTCGAACGCCTCGAGCTGCGCGGCGATGAGGCCGTGCTCGACGCCGGCTGCGGCTCTGGGCGCATAACCCAGGCGCTGATCGAGCGCCTGCCGCGGGGGCGCGTGATCGCGATCGACGAGTCACCCTCGATGATCGCCGCCGCCCGCGAGCGGCTCGGGCCCGACGTCGACCTGCGCGTAGGCGACCTGCTCGAGCTCGAGCTAGAGGCGCCCGCGGACGCGATCCTCTCGACCGCCACCTTCCACTGGATCGCAGACCACGAGCGGCTGTTCGCGCGCCTGCGCGGCGCGCTCGCGCCCGGCGGACGGCTGGTGGCGCAGTGCGGGGGAGAGGGCAACATCGACGTCCTGCGCGGTAAGGCAAACGAGGTGCTCGCGAATGAGCCATACGCCCAGCACTTCCGCGACTGGCGCCCGCCATGGAACTACGCGGCGCCGGGGATCACCCGCGAGCGTCTGCTCGCCGCCGGCTTCAACACGGCCCGGTGCTGGCTCGAGCCGGCGCCGCGCGAGCCCGAGGACCCGCGCGCGTTCCTCTCCACGATCGTGCTCGGCCCGCACGTGCAGCAGCTGCCCGAGGCGCTGCGCCAGCGGTTCATGGACGACGTGCTCGTGGCGCTAGGCGAGCCCGTGGTCGTCGACTACGTGCGCCTGAACATCGACGCCGTCGCGTAGGCGGTGACGATGGGCTATACGCCTGCCGACGCGGGCTCGTCCGCGACCGACGCTCCGCTCAGCAGCGCCGCGTAGCGGCCGCCTCGCGCCACCAGCTCGTCGTGCGTGCCGCGCTCGACGATCCTGCCGTCATCGAGCACGAGGATCTGATCCGCGTCCCTGATCGTCGAGAGCCGATGTGCGATCGCGATCGTGGTGCGCCCGCGCGCGAGCTCGTCGAGCGCCTGCTGCACGGCGCGCTCGGTTTCGTTGTCGAGCGCCGAGGTCGCCTCGTCGAGGATCAGCACCGGCGGGTTGCGAAGGACGGTGCGCGCGATCGCGATGCGCTGCTTCTCCCCGCCCGAGAAGCGGTAGCCGCGCTCGCCCACGGGCGTGTCGTAGCCGTCGGGCAGCGAGGCGATCAGCTCGTGGATCTGTGCCGCCTTCGCCGCCTCTTCGATCTCCTCGTCGCTGGCCTCCGGGCAGGCGAAGCTCAGGTTCTCGCGGATCGACGCGTGAAACAGGTAGGTCTCCTGCGAGACGAGCCCGACGGTCGCGGCGAGCGAGTCGAGCGTCATGTCGCGGATGTCCACGCCGTCGATTCGCACCTGTCCACGCTGGGGCTCGTACAGCCGCGCCACCAGATACGCGAGCGTCGTCTTGCCCGAGCCCGTCTCGCCGACCAGCGCGGTGCGCGTCCCGGCGGGGATCTCGGCGCTGATCTCCTGCAGCGTCCACGGCGCCTCCTGCGCGTAGCGAAACCACACATCCTCGAGCTCGACGTCGCCGCGCACGTTGCTCAGCGCGCGCGCCTGCGGTCGCTCGACGATGTCCACCGGCAGGTCGAGGTACTCGAAGATGCGCCCGAACAGCGCCAGCGAGGTCTGCACTTCCACTCCAACCGACAGCAGCTGTTGCATCGGGAACAGCAGGCGCGTCTGCAACGTCGTGAACGCGACCACCGTGCCGATCGAGATCAGGTTGTTGCCGTGCACCGCGCTGTAGCCCGCGAACCAGTACACGGCGGCGGGCATGATCGCGAACGCCATCTGCACCGAGGCCATCCGCCAGCGTCCCGCCATCCGCGCGCGCACCTCGAGGTCGGCGAGCTCGCTGGACTCCCCGGAGAAGCGCTCGACGAGCTCGTGTGAGCGACCCATCGTTTTGCCGAGCAGGATCCCCGACACCGACAGCGACTCCTCGACCAGCGTCGACATGTCAGCCAGACGGCCCTGACGCACCGACTGGATGCGACGGCGCTCGTTGCCCACGCGACGCGTCAGCCACACGAAGAACGGCAGCAGGATCAGCGAGAACACGGTCAGCTGCCAGCTCAGCGCGAACATCGCCACGATCGTCGCCGTGACGGTCGCGACCGTTGACACCGTCGAGGTGGCGGTGCTCGTGACGACGTCGTCGATGCCGCCGATGTCATACGCGATCCGCGCCTGCACCTCGCCGGAGCGGGTCCGCGTGAAGAACGCCAGCGACATGCGCTGCAGGTGCGCGAACACGGCCGCGCGCAGGTCGTGCATCACGCGCTGGCCGACCTGGTTGGAGATCCACGTCTGCGCGACGCCGATCACGCCGTTGATCACCGCCAGCGCGATCATGCCCGCGACGAGCCATGTCAGCAGCGTGAGATCGTGGCCGATGATGCCCTTGTTGATCGCTTCGCGCAGCAGGAACGGCGAGGCGACGCCGAGCAGCGAGCCGAGCACGATCAGCCCGAGCAGCAGGCCCAGCCGCAGACGGTAGGGGATGAACAGCCGCCCGATGCGCGCCAGCGAGACGTGTTTGTCGGGAACGTCCTCCGGGCGCGGGCCGGAGGTGGCCGGCTCCGTTCGTCGTGAGCGCCGGGGCGGGCGGGCATCCATGCTGCCGTGTCCCTGAGCGAAGGGCTGATGGCTCACGAAGCTGACTTTATCGGCGGACGATCGGCCCGCCGGCCCTCCGCCTCACTGCCCGGCGCCACCGTACCTCGCGGCCCACGGGTCCAGCCACGGCAGCGGTGGATCGAGTGGCTGGACCAGCGGAGCCGGACCCGCCCCGAAGCCGGTCAGACCGCCTGGCCGCTCGAGCAGCGGCTCTGCGGTCTCGGCCGCAGCGGCAGCGCCGGCACGCATGCCGTTGATGAAGGCCTTCAACAGCGCTGTTTCGATCGCGAGGGCGTCCTGCTCGCCGACCTCGAAGGCCAGTCGCCCGCGCAGCTCCTGCTCGATCGGAGCCACGGCTTCGGTCGCGAGCTCTGCGATGCCGCTGGGATCTTCGCTGTCAGGTGTGTTCATTGGGTCTCCTTTGCACGCATTCTGCTGCACGCACGGCGACGGGGGCGCCGATCCGTTTTGAAACCCGGCGCGCAGAGCCTTAGGGTTAAGCGCGATGGACCTGTCAGCGACAGAGACGCGCGTGCTCGGCTGCCTGCTCGAGAAGCAGCGAACGACCCCGGACGCCTACCCGCTGTCGCTCAACGCCCTGCGGCTGGCATGCAACCAGTCCACCAACCGCGACCCCGTGGTCGACTACGACGACGCCGTCATCCGTGATGCGCTGCACCGCCTGGAACGCCGCGGCTACACGCGCCTGGCCAGCGGCGCCGGGAGCCGGGCGGCGAAGTACCGGCACCTGCTCGCCGACGCGCTGCCGATGAGCTCGGGCGAGCAGGCAGTCATGTGCGTGCTGATGCTCCGCGGCCCGCAGACGCCCGGCGAGCTCAAGCAACGCACCGAGCGAATGCACGCGTTCGGCGATCTCGCGAGCGTTCACCAGACCCTCGCCGAGCTGATCGAGCGCGAGCTCGTGCAGCGCCTCGAGCGCCGTCCCGGACACAAGGAGGAGCGCTACGCCCAGCTGCTGGCGGAGCGCGATGAGGCGAACGAGCTCACCGACGAGTCGAGCGCCGACCGGATGCCGCTCGCCGACCACGCGGCGAACGGGCACGCGCCGAGCGGGCAAGAGTCGAGCGTGCCGTCGGCGGCCGACCTGGACGAGCGCGTTGGAAAGCTCGAACGCGAGGTCGCCGAGCTGCGTGACGCGATGCGCCATGCTGCCTCGGTGATGCAGCCGTGAACCACGCCCAGCTGTTGCTCACCGCATCTGACACCGCCAGCGGCGTGGGCATCCCGATCGCGCTCGCCGCGGGACTCGTGTCGTTCCTGTCCCCGTGCGTGCTGCCGCTCGTCCCCGGCTACCTCTCGACGGTCATCGGCGTGACACCCGCCGACCTGCGCGAGGGCGTTGGCGCGCGACGGGTGCTGGTGCCGAGCCTGCTGTTCATCGCGAGCTTCTCCTCGATCTTCATCCTGCTCGGCCTCAGCGCAACGGTCATCGGCTCGACGCTCAACACACACAAACACGCGCTCGAGCAGGCCGGCGGGGTGGTGATCATCCTGCTGGGCGTGGTGTTCCTGGCGACGCCGTTCATCGGCATGCTCAACCGCGAGTGGCATCCCGAGTCGTTGCTGCGCCTCGCCGGCCGCGGCGGCCCGGTCGTGGCCGGCGCCGCGTTCGCGATCGCATGGACGCCGTGCACGAGCATCACGCTCGGCGCGATCCTCACGCAGGCTGCGGTCTCGAACTCGGCGGCACATGGCGCCCTGTTGCTCGCCGTCTACTCGGCCGGCCTCGCGATCCCGTTCCTGCTGATCGCGCTGGCGTTCGAGCGGATGACCAACGCGCTCGCGGTCGTCAAGCGCCACTTCCCCGTGATCATCGCGCTCGGCGGCGTCGTGATGATCACGCTCGGCGTGCTGATCCTCACCGGCGAGTTCACCGTGCTCAACACGTGGGCCTCGAAAGCCGCGCCGTGGCAGGGGAGCGTCTAGAGCGAGCCGCCCGGGACGCGCTCACGCCCCGAGCGATGCGCAGGGCGTCCCTCAGTTTTCGCTGACCTGGGTCGCTACCGCGGGGCCGAAGAAGTTGCCCGTGATCTGGGTGCTCGCTTTTTCGGTTCCGAGCGTCCAGATGCCGATCTTGGAGGCGTAGATCTGGTTGGCGTGGATGATCGTGCCCTTGATCGCACCCGGCAGC
>Ga0208849_1001892_pt1 | contig 12844 bp, 10 predicted proteins | sample NGESurdeep072012_10_FD_184470 | JGI IMG/M metagenome (GOLD analysis project Ga0208849, IMG submission 184470) | Arctic peat soil microbial communities from Barrow, Alaska - NGEE Surface sample 53-3 deep-072012 (SPAdes) | ecosystem: Environmental > Terrestrial > Soil > Wetlands > Peat ...
CAGCGGATCGACGGCATAGAAAACATACACGTAGCCGTTACGCTCAAATTGAGGATCGAGCGCGAAGCCGGTCAGACCCAAGGCGCCGTAAGTGCCGACCTCATTTGAGATATCGATGAGTGGTTGACGGAGCGGCAGGACGCCGCCGGCGAGCCAGACTCGGCCAGCGCGTTCCCAGACGAACATGCGACCGTCGTTCGCAAACACCAACCCGGCGGCGCCGTCCCACGGTAATCCGTCGGGCCGGCCCACCATCGTGTCGGCAAAACCCAACGGAAGGGAACTCGCGCGCGCGCTGTGAGTCCATACGGCGAGTAACAGGAATCCTAGGACCAACAAGCAAATGCGCCGATAAGTGAACGTTACGCGCAATCAGTCCCCATCCATGGTTTTCGGTTTTGGTCGGATTTCTGAAGCGCTCCGTGCTTCTGCGCCCCGTGAGTGTTGAGTCTAACGTGGCTTGTCGTTAGGTAGCTGATAAATGCCGGCCAATCGCGCCTTCATTTCAAGATATGAAATAGTAATAACACGTGCAACAGAAAATTCGCTCACAAGGGTTTCTCCGTTGCCTGATATTCTCGCGGCTAAACATAATCTCCTCGCAGCACTGCTTTACGAATGCCCCAGCGTTACGCTGCGCAAACTGCATGCCATCTGTATGTCGAATCGTCTTGGCGATTGGGCTTTCGAATTTGAGCCAGTTCAGTGCGATCCGCCCGGCTATAGTGGCGTAGGTTCCGCCCGCGCGCTATCGTTTGCGGCTTGCTGACGCCGCGCGGTCTTGACTACTGAGAAAGCGATTCGCTCGCTTGCAAATGTCGCTGGTGAGCATGAGTCGACTGGCACCGCTCGCGGTTGTCGTCCGGCAATCATTCGACCAATTTAAGGAGACAGCTACGATGAGAAAACCATCCCGCGCGTGGCCGGCGACGGCCGCGGCCCTCGGCGCGCTCGCTGCGCTGGTTGCGGCGCAGTCCAGCCTCGCGGCCAGCGCTCCCAAACCCAGCGCCACGGCTGCCACGCCCAGTGCTGCCTCGATGAGCGACGACGACAAGACGCTGTACGCTCTGGGTGTATTGATCAGCCGCAATCTGGAAACCTTCCAGCTCTCGAGCGCAGAGTTCAAGACCGTCGAGGCCGGTCTCGCGGACGGCTACAATCATCACTCCGGCATCGATGCCGAGCAGTACGACACCAAGGTGCAGGCCCTGCAGCGCACGCGCGTGGCCGCGATTGACGAGCACCAGAAGCAAGCTGGGCAAGCCTATATCGACAAGGCCGCGGCGCTGCCCGGCGCGCAGAAGACCGCGACCGGCATGGTCTTCATACCGGTGAGCGAAGGCAAGGGCGCCACCCCGGCACGCAGCGACCGTGTGCTGGTCAACTACGAAGGCAGGCTCATCGACGGCACGGTGTTCGACAGTTCCGCCAAGCATGGCGGCCAACCCGCGAGCCTGAGCGTCACTGGCGTCATTCCCTGCTGGACCGAGGCGCTGATGCTGATGAAGGTGGGCGGCAAGAGCCGCGTGGTCTGCCCGTCGAGCATGGCCTATGGTGATCGGGGAATGCTGCCGGTGATCATGCCGGGGGCGACGCTGGAGTTCAGCATCGAACTGGTGGATCTGGCCCCGAAGCCGGCAGCGACCTTGCCCGCTCCTGGAGCACCGCCTTCCCAGCCCGGCGACCACAATTGAGCGCGTGACGGAGGATCTACTGCCGGGCCTCGAAGCGCATCGACAGATCGATCGCGGCAAGGTGTTTGGTCAGCGCGCCCACTGAAATATAGTCGACGCCGGTTTCGGCGATGGCACGCAGGGTTTCGAGTGTGACGCCGCCCGAGGATTCCAGCCGTGCTGGCCGTGCGTGCGCGCGATTCATCGCCACCGCCGCGCGCATGGTCTCGAGCTGGAAATTGTCGAGCATGATGATGTCGGCGTGCGCGGCCAGGCCCTGGCGCACCTGTTCGAGATCTTCGGCCTCGACTTCCACGCGCAGCTGCGGCGCGGCGCGGCGCGCCGCGGCGACGGCGGCGGTGAGACTGCCGGCGGCGGCGATGTGGTTTTCCTTGATGAGCACCAGGTCGTACAGTCCCAGGCGATGATTGCTGCCGCCACCGCACCGGACGGCGTACTTCTGCGCTGAGCGCAATCCCGGGATGGTCTTGCGGGTATCGAGAATCCGGCACGAAGTGCCGCTGATGGCGCGCACGTAACGCTGCGTGACAGTCGCAGTGCCCGACAGCAGCTGCAGGAAATTCAACGCCGTGCGCTCGCCGGTGAGCAGGGCGCGCGCCGGTCCGGCCAGCTCGCACAGGATCGCATCGGCCGCGACGCTGGCGCCATCGTCGAAGTGCCAGCGGATCTGTATTGAAGTATCGAGCTGACGGAAGGTTTCATCGACCCACGACGCCCCGCACAGCACCGCCGGCTCGCGGCACAGCACATGCGCCTGCGCCTGGGCGTCGGCGGCAATCAGGCTGGCGGTGACGTCGCCCGAGCCGACGTCCTCGCGCAGGGCGCGCGCGACCTGCTCGGCCAGGTCGGCAGGCAGGCTGTTATTCAGAGCGGCAACTGGTGACTCGCAGAACCCATGCACATTAGCAGCGGAATCGACAGTACGAAATTGGTGCGCGATGCCATCGCGGCTACCTTGCGGGCATGTGCCTTCTGCTCGTCGGTGGCGGGAACGATGCCCAGGATTTTCTTCTGGTTCGGCCAGATCAGCACCCAGACATTGAACAGCATGATGGTGCCGAGCCAGCCGCCGATGCCGATCACCAGACCGTAATGGTCCTGGCCGAGACGGCCCAGAGTCACGGCGTTACCGAAATTGTTGGCCCGGGTCAGGTACCAGACTCCCGTGAGCCAGGTCGCCACGGCCGACCAGCGAAACCACAGCAGCGCCCGCGGCGCGATGTACTTGCTGACACCGGCGCCGCCGGGACCGCCTTTGTCGGCCGCCGCGGCCGCAAGGCCCGGGGTCTGAACGACATTGAAGTAATAGAGCAATCCGATCCACATGACTCCGGAGACAATGTGAATCCAGACCGCCAGACCCAGCTCGGCGAACGCCGAATGCTGTATTAGCACCGACACGATCACCGCCAGGATGAAGCCGGTGATGATCGCGCCTCGCACGGAATTGAGCGGATTCATGTCAGTCCTTGTATAAGTTATTGTTCTGATTGACTGCGAAGTCGAAAGCGCTTGGAAGAATAGGCCAGCGAGCCCCATAATTCAACGCATAGGTTACTGCAGGTGAAAGCAATGGACGTCAATGATCGGATACGTAAGGAACTGACCACCGCCCCGGTGGTGCTGTTCATGAAGGGCACGCCGGAATTCCCGCAATGCGGCTTTTCGGCCCAGACCGCCGCAGCACTGCGTCATCTCGGCGCGCAGTTCCATCATGTCAATATTTTCGAAGACGCCGAGCTGCGCGAAGCGCTCAAGCGCTTTTCAAATTGGCCCACCTATCCGCAGCTGTACGTCAACGGCGAACTGGTGGGCGGTTGCGATATCGCTCTGGAAATGTACCGCAGCGGCGAGCTCAAGCAGCTGCTCGAGACCGCCGGGGTGGTCGCCGCCTAGCCTTCTTCCGGCTCGGCCGGCACGAGCGCGAGCGCTGTCCAGCCCAGGGCATGCGCACGCTGCTCGGCACGCGCAAAGCTTTCGCTGAGTTCGTTACAGATCAGGCAGAACAAGTCCGAGGTGCGCTCGGCATCATAGGTGGCAGAGTGCGCGCAGGCTTTGTCCCAGGCCAGGCCTGCGACCGCACTCGCCTTGGCCAGCACGGTCTGACCCAGCGCGGCACCGGCCAGCGTCACGGTGTCAAAAGTCGAGAACGGGTGGAATGGATTGCGCTTCAGACCGGTGCGGACCACCGCCGCATTCAGGAACGCGAGATCGAACGAGGCGTTGTGGCCGACCAGCACGGCGCGCCGGCAGCCATGCAGGCGGATCGCAGCGCGGATGGCGCGAAATATACGCTGCAGCGCATCGCTCTCGTCGATGGCCGGACGCAGCGGATGCCATGGATCGATCTTGTTGACCTGCAGTGAGGCCGGATCGAGCCGCGAGTTCTCGAACGGCCGTACGTGATACGAGTGCGTTTCACCGCGATACAGGCGACCGTCGGCGTCGATCTCGATCAGCACCGCGGCGATTTGCAACAATGCATCGGTGCCCGGCTGAAAGCCACCGGTTTCCACGTCGACCACCACCGGCAGAAAACCGCGGAAGCGCCGCGCCATCAGCGGCACGACTGCTGCGATCGCCGGTGGCACCAGCGGCGGCACGACGGGCGGCAACTCGCTCATGCCGCGGCGCCCTTGAGACGCCAGCCGATGGACTCACCGGCGCGCAAGGGTATGAGTTGCCCGGTGCCGAAGTCGTAGCTTGCGGGCACCAGCCAGGGTTCTTTGATCAGCGTAATGGATTGCCTGTTGCGCGCCAGACGATAGAAGTCGGCGCCGAATTCAGCAGCAAAGCCCGGCAGGCGCGGCAGAAAGCCGGCGGCCTCAAAGATCTCCGCGTACAACTCGATGGCGGCGTGCGCAGAGAAGATGCCGGCGCAGCCACAGGCGCTCTCCTTGACCTGGCGCGCGTGCGGGGCGCTGTCGGTACCGAGAAAAAAACGCGGGTGACCCTCGGCGAGCGCTTCCAGCAGGCTCAGGCGGTCGGGTTCGCTCTTGAGCACCGGCAGACAGAAGTGATGTGGGCGTAAGCCGCCGGCAAACAGCGCGTTGCGATTGAGCAGCAGATGCTGCGGCGTGACCGTGGCGGCGACGCCGGCGCGCGCGCCGCGTACGAACTGCACGGCCTCGCGCGTGGTCACGTGCTCGAACACGACGCGCAGCCGCGGCCAGCGCGCGCACAAGGGCGCCAGCACGCGCTCGATGAAGCGAGCCTCGCGATCGAAAATGTCCACCTGCGGGTCGGTCACCTCACCATGCACCTGCAGCGGCAGGTCCAGCGCGCTCATGGCCTCCAGCGCCGGCTCCAGGCGCGCGATATCGGTCACGCCGGCGTCGGAATGCGTGGTGGCGCCGGCCGGGTAGAGCTTGCAGCCAAAGATGGCGCCGCTCTGGCTGGCACGGGTGACTTCCGCAGCGCTGGTCTGATCGGTCAGATACAGCGTCATCAACGGCTGAAAGTCCGAGCCGCGCGGCAGGGCCGCGCGAATGCGATCACGGTAGGCCAGCACCAACGCCGTGGTGGTCAGCGGCGGTGTCAGATTGGGCATGACGATGGCACGCGCAAAGCGCGCCGCCGTGAACGGCAACACCGCGCTCAGGGCCGCGCCATCGCGCAGATGCAGATGAGCGTCGTCGGGTCTTGGCAGCGTGAATTCGCGGCTCATGTCGCGAATTTGTGCGACAGCAGCAGCTCGAGCAGCCAGCGCACCCCAAAGCCGGTGATCTCGCTGCCCACATGCGCTAGTCCTCCGCGGCGCATGGCCGAGGACAGGTCCACGTGCACCCACGGCACATCGCCGACAAAGCGTTGCAGGAAGCGGGCGGCAAGAATGTGATCGCCCTTGGCATCGAGCGCGCACTGCAGGACATCGGCGACCGTGCTTTCCAGATCGCTGTCGAAGTCGTCATCGAGTGGGAAATTCCAGACGCGCTCGCCGCTGATGCGGCCGGCGGCCAGCAGGGTGTCGGCGAATTCAGGACGATTGGTGAACACGCCGCTGTAGCGCTCGGTCAGGGCGTGCACGCAGGCGCCGGTCAGCGTTGCGAAATCGATCATGAGCTTCGGCCGCGTGCGCGCCGCCAGGCTCAAGGTATCGGCCAGCACCATGCGTCCCTCGGCGTCGCTGTGAATCACCTGGATGGTGATGCCATTGCTCGCGCGCACCACATCCTGCGGCCGGTAGGCTGTCGGACCGGTGTTGTTCTCGCTGATGGCGAGCCAGGCATCGGCCGCCAAGCCGGAATTCAATTCCGCCAGGGCAACCAGGCTCGCCAGCGCCACCGCACTGCCGGACATGTCGATGTGCATGTCCAGCATGGAGCGATGGGTCTTGAGATTCACGCCGCCGGTATCGAACAGGATGCCCTTGCCCACCAGCGCCACGTCCGGCGCCCGCGCGCTGCGCCGGCGTGCGCCGCGCCAGCGCAGATGGGCGATACCGGCATCGCGCGCAGCGTTGCCGCGCGACACCGCCAGAAATGCACCGGCGCCGAGCCGCTTGAGCTGGCCTTCCGAATACCAGCGAAATTGCAGCCCATGACGTCTCGCCAGTTGGCGCAACAGCCGGCGATAGGCGCCGGCATCGAGTTTGTTGGGTGGCAGCGCGGTGAGTGTGCGCACCAGGTTGCCGGCACGGGCGCTGGCGGCGATGCGCGCCAGGTCCAGCGGCGGCGCGGCGTACAGCTCGATCGACTGCAGCCGCCAGCGATCGGCCGGTCGACTGCGAAAATCCGGCAACGAAAAGCTCTCGCTCCATAGCGCGCTCAGCAGCGCCTCGCACCATAGCGCCGCATGCGCGACCGAACCGCTGACCAGCAGACCGATGCGCGCGGGCCGGCGGGCACCGAGTTCGCGCACCAGCTTGCCGGCAAAGCTCAACCGTTCGAAACTGCTGGCCTTGGGTTTGACGTAGCCCAGCAGCGCCTGCGTCTGACGCGCATTGCCGAGCGTGGTCGCGTGTGATTTGAGCGCTGCCGGCTTCGCACGGCCGTGCAGGCCACGCCAGCGCTGCGGTTCGGGCAATCGCGCCCACAGCGCCGACTCATTCGGCGCCACCAGAACCAGCAGCGCGTCCAGTGCCGCAGCAGAGCGCTCGCTCGGCAGTCGCGCATGGCGCTTGAGTGCCGCGACGGTGCAATCGGGCAGCTTCGCCGCCATTGCTGCCCGCGGCCGCTTGTGCTTGACCATGGTATTTAAAATTTGGATCATGCCGACCGCTCACGGCGGGAGCAATGCGGCCCGCATCCTAGCACAGCGTTGCCGCCCGGCCCGTGGGCTCGCGGGCGGCCGCCACCGGAAAGCTTTAGAATCCCGATATGAATGACGTGACCACCCCTGCGGATCTGGATCCCATTGAGACGCGCGAATGGCTGGCATCGATCGACTCGGTGCTGCGCACCGAGGGACCCCAGCGCGCCCACTACCTGCTCGAACGTCTGATCGACCACACGCGCCGCTCTGGTGCCTATCTGCCGTTCCGGCCCAATACCGCCTATGTCAACACCATTGCGCTCACCGCGCAGCCCGAATATCCGGGCGACCGGGCGCTCGAGCGGCGCATCGAGGCGTACATACGCTGGAACGCTATGGCCATGGTGGTGCAGGCGAACCGCAAATCCAGCGAGTACGGCGGTCATATTTCCAGCTACGCCTCCTCGGCGACGCTGTATGAAGTCGGCTTCAATCATTTCTGGCGCGCGCCGAGCGGTGCGCACCCCGGCGATCTGGTGTACATGCAGGGGCACTCCTCGCCCGGCATTTATGGCCGCGCCTATCTCGAGGGCCGCCTGAGCGAGCAGCAATTGAGCCGTTTTCGCCAGGAAGTGGGCGGTAATGGACTGTCGTCCTATCCTCACCCGTGGCTGATGCCGGACTTCTGGCAATTTCCGACCGTGTCGATGGGCCTGGGGCCGATGATGGCGATCTACCAGGCGCGCTTCATCCGCTATCTGGAGAATCGTGGCCTGGTGGCGCCGTCCGACCGCAAGGTCTGGGCGTTCTGTGGCGATGGCGAGATGGACGAACCCGAGTCGATGGGCGCGCTCACCATGCCGGTGCGCGAGAAGCTCGACAATCTCATCTTCGTGGTCAACTGCAATCTGCAGCGGCTCGACGGTCCGGTGCGCGGCAACGGCAAGATCATCCAGGAACTGGAGGCGGCATTTCTGGGCGCCGGCTGGAACGTGATTAAGGTGATCTGGGGCTCGCGCTGGGATCCGCTGCTGGCGCGCGACACCGGCGGCAACCTGCAGCGTGTCATGGAAGAATGCGTTGACGGCGAATATCAGAACTTCAAGGCCAAGGGCGGCGCCTACACGCGTGAACATTTTTTCGGCAAGGACCCGGTGCTGAAGGAGATGGTGGCCAACATGTCCGACGAGGACATCTGGTACCTCAACCGCGGCGGTCACGATGCGCGCAAGGTGTACGCGGCCTATCACGCCGCCGTGCACTGCCGGGGCCAGCCGACCGTGATCCTGGCCAAGACCGTCAAAGGCTTCGGCCTGGGTAAAAGCGCCGAGGGCCAGATGGTCGCGCACCAGCAGAAGAAGCTCGGCGACGACGCGCTCAAGGATTTGCGCGATCGCTTCAACATCCCGGTGTCGGACGAGGACATCGCCGGACTGCCGTTCCGCAAGCCGGCCGAGGACAGTCAGGAGATGCGCTACCTGCAGTCGCGCCGCAAGGCCCTGGGCGGCTATCTGCCGGTACGCAAGGCGTCCGCGCCGGCGCTGGTGGTGCCGCCGCTGGAGGCATTCCGCTCGCTACTGGATGGCACCGGCGAGCGCGAAATCTCCACCACGATGGCCTTCGTGCGCATCCTGACGGTGTTACTCAAGGATAAAAGCATCGGCAAACACATTGTGCCGATCGTGCCCGATGAGGCACGCACTTTTGGCATGGAGGGGCTGTTTCGCCAGATCGGGATTTACTCGGCAGTGGGACAGCTCTACACCCCGGTGGATGCCGAGACGCTGATGTCCTATCGCGAAGATAAAAAGGGACAGATGCTCGAGGAGGGCATCAACGAGGCCGGCTCGACCTGCTCGTGGATCGCGGCAGCGACCTCCTACGCCAATCATGGCATCAGCATGGTGCCGTTCTACATCTACTACTCGATGTTCGGCTTCCAGCGAGTCGGTGACTTCATCTGGGCAGCGGGTGACATGCGCGCGCGCGGCTTTCTGCTCGGCGCCACGGCCGGACGCACGACGCTGGCGGGCGAGGGACTGCAGCATCAGGACGGACACAGTCAACTGGTCGCAACCACGGTCCCGAACTGCCGCGCCTATGACCCGGCATTCGCCTATGAACTGGCCGTGATCATCCAGGACGGCCTCAAGCGCATGTACGTCGATAACGAGAGCGTTTTCTACTACATCTCGGTCATGAACGAGAACTATCGGCAGCCGGCTCTGCCCGCCGGCATGGAAGCCGGCATTGTCAAAGGTGGTTACCTGCTGAGCGCTGCGGGCGGCGGCACGGTGCGCGCGACGCTCCTGGGCAGTGGCACCATACTGCGCGAATGCGTGGCTGCTGCGCAGCTGCTGGAACAGCAGTTCGGGGTCGCGGCCGATGTGCTCTCGATCACCAGCTTCAGCGAACTGCGCCGCGACGCACTCGAGTGCCAGCGCTGGAATCTGCTGCATCCGGGTGAGCCATCGCGCGCGCCATACCTGCACACCTTGCTGAGTGCGCGCGAAGGGCCGATTGTCGCGGCCACCGATTACGTGCGTAATGTGCCGGACCAGATCCGGCCGTGGGTGAGTGCGCCGTATGTCTGCCTGGGTACCGACGGTTTCGGCCGCAGTGACGCACGCGCCGAACTGCGTCGCCACTTCGAAGTCGATCGCAATTTCATCGCCCTGGCTGCGCTCAAGGCCCTGGCCGATGCCGGTCAGATCGAGCGCCAGATCGTGATCGACGCTGTCCCTAAACTGGGCATCGATCCGGACAAGGCCGATCCGCTCACCGCCTGAGATTCAAGGAACCGCCTTGGCTTCGATAGACATAAAGGTGCCCGAGCTGGGCGACTTCAAGGACGTGGCCGTCATCGACGTGCTGGTTCAGCCTGGGGAGTCGGTGCAGGTCGATACCCCGCTGCTGACGCTCGAGACTGAAAAGGCGACTATGGACGTGCCGTCGCCGCAGGCCGGCGTGATCGAAAAAATCCATGTGAGCAAGGGTTCCCGGATTTCCGCCGGCAGCCTGATCGCAACACTGAAGGCCGCCGACGAAGCGGCGGCAACGCCGGCGCCGGCGCCGGCAGCGGCACCCGCGGCCGTGCCAGCACCCGCCCCGAAAGCTTCTGCACCTCCGGCTGCCCGTGTCGATGACACCACGCAAATGCCCGCAGCACTGGCGTTACCGCTGCCCCCGGTAAGCGAGGAAGGCGTCGCGCGCGCGCATGCCAGTCCCTCGGTACGCAAGTTTGCGCGCGAGCTCGGTGCCGATCTGATGCGACTCCAGGGCAGCGGGCAGAAGGGACGCATTACCGAGGAGGACGTGAAGGCGTACGTCAAATCGGCGCTCGCGGGTGGGGCCGCCGGCGGTGCCAGCGGCGGCGGCGCCGCAGGGCGCGCATGGCCCGAGGTGGTGGCGCCCGATTTTGCACAATTCGGTGCCATCGAAGTCAAACCCCTGAGCCGCGTGCAGCGCATTTCCGGAGCCCGGCTGCATGCGAGCTGGGTCAATCTGCCGCATGTCACGCAGTTTGATGAAGCCGATATCACGGAACTTGACGAAGTACGCCAGGGACTCAAGGCCGGGTCCGACAGCGCCGGGGTCAAGCTCACCGCGCTGGCTTTCATCGTGCGCGCCTGCGTCAAAGCGCTGCAGCAATTCCCGATGTTCAACAGCTCGCTGGATGCGCGCGGCGAGAACCTGATCTACAAGAAGTACATTCATATCGGCTTTGCCGCCGACACCCCGCAAGGGCTGATGGTTCCGGTGATTCGCGACGCCAATCACAAGGACATCTACGAGATTGCGGGCGCGATTGCCACGCTGTCGCAGAAGGCGCGCGCCGGCAAACTCAGCGGTGTCGAGATGCAGGGCGGCAGCTTCACGCTCTCCAGCCTGGGTAGCATCGGCGGCACCGGCTTCACCCCGATCATCAATGCACCTGAAGTGGCCATACTGGGCGTATCGCGCTCGGGCCTCAAACCTGTCTATCGCGATGACAGTCTGGTTGCACGGTTGATGCTGCCTCTGGCGCTCTCTTACGATCACCGCGTGATCGACGGCGCCAACGGTGGACGTTTCATGGCCTTTCTGGTTGCCGCTCTCGGCGACGTTCATGGTCTGCTGGAGGCCGTGCCGTGAGCCAGATCGAGATCGCCTGCCCGGATCTAGGCGATTTCAAGGACATTCCGGTGATCGATGTCCTGGTGAAACCCGGCGAGACTATCGAACTCGATACACCGCTGATCACGCTCGAGACCGACAAGGCAACCATGGACGTGCCGTCCCCGACGGCTGGTACCGTGGTGGAGCTGCTGGTGGGCAAGGGCAGCCGCGTTTCCAAGGGTACGCCGCTGGTGCGGCTGGAGACCGGTGAGTCGGCAACTGCAGCAGCGGTGTCGAAACCTGCGCCCACCGAGGCGCCGGCGGCCATTCCAGCGCCGGAAGCTGCCGCGCCAGCAACGGCCGCACCAGCAGCAACATCTGCACCGGCGGCCGCCAAAACCCATGATGTGGCCGGACCGGAGGCCTCGCGAAGTGTGGCGCTGCTGGTGCTCGGCGCCGGCCCGGGTGGCTACACGGCTGCATTTCGGGCGGCGGACCTGGGTCTCAAGGTCACGCTGGTGGAACGCTGGGCGACGCTCGGCGGCGTCTGCCTGAACGTCGGCTGCATCCCATCAAAGGCTCTGCTACATGTGGCCAAGGTGATCGAAGAGGCACGTGAGGTGAGCGCGCACGGCATCGTTTTTGGCGCCCCGGCGCTGGATTTGACGAAGCTGCGCGGCTGGAAGGGCAGCATCGTCAAGAAACTCACCGGCGGCCTGGCGATGCTTGCGAAGCAACGCAAGGTCGAGGTGGTGCGGGGAACTGCGAAATTCCTCAGTCCGCATGTGATCGAGGTGACGGGTGCCGCCGGCAGCGAAAGAATTCGCTTCGAACAGTGCCTCATCGCCGCCGGCTCGGAGTCGATACGGTTGCCGTTCCTGCCGGCAGACCCGCGCATCATCGATTCCAGCGGTGCACTGGAACTGCCGGAAAATCCCGGCCGGTTTCTGGTCATTGGCGGCGGCATCATCGGCCTGGAAATGGCCTGCGTCTATGACGCCCTTGGCGCCAAGGTCAGCGTGGTGGAACTCACAGCGCAGCTCATGCCGGGCTGCGATGCGGACCTGGTGAAGCCGCTCGAGAAGCGCATCAAGGCACGCTACGGCGAGATCATGCTCAATACCCGCGTGGTCGGCGCGACCGCTGCGAGCGAGGGTCTGCAGGTCACTTTCGAAGCCCAGGGCGGCGCCCGCAGCACCAAGACCTATGACTATGTGCTGGTCGCGGTCGGGCGCTCGCCCAATGGCAATCGTATCGGCGCCGAACAGGCTGGCGTGCAGGTCGATGCGCGCGGCTTCATCGCCACCGACAAGCAGATGCGCACCAACGTGCCGCACATCTTTGCCATCGGCGATGTGGTAGGGCAACCCATGTTGGCGCACAAGGCCACGCACGAAGCCAAGGTGGCCGCGGAAGCGGCCGCCGGCCACAAGAGCTTCTTTGATGCGCGAGTGATTCCTTCCGTGGCCTATACGGATCCCGAGGTCGCATGGGTGGGCCTGACCGAGACCGCGGCCAAGGAAAAGAACATCGAGTTTGAGAAAGCGGTGTTTCCATGGGCCGCGAGCGGTCGCTCACTCTCGATCGGACGCGACGAAGGCTTCACCAAACTACTGTTCGACCCCAAGACTCATCGCCTGCTCGGCGGCGGTATCGTCGGCACCAACGCCGGCGAGCTCATCGCCGAGGTGGCGCTCGCGATCGAGATGGGAGCCGACGCCGCTGACATCAGCCTGACCGTGCATGCGCACCCGACCTTGATGGAGACCGTGGCGATGGCGGCCGAAGCCTTCGAGGGCACGCTCACGGACCTGTACCTGCCGAACAAACGCTAGCCAAAAAAAAGCCCGGATTACTCC
>Ga0208849_1001893_pt1 | contig 12842 bp, 7 predicted proteins | sample NGESurdeep072012_10_FD_184470 | JGI IMG/M metagenome (GOLD analysis project Ga0208849, IMG submission 184470) | Arctic peat soil microbial communities from Barrow, Alaska - NGEE Surface sample 53-3 deep-072012 (SPAdes) | ecosystem: Environmental > Terrestrial > Soil > Wetlands > Peat ...
TCGCACGGCTGCTCTTGGCCGTGTCGGGCGAGAACGTTAGCGGCGGCGATAAGCGTGCGGACCTCGTAACCGGGCCGCGCGTACTGATAGTCCCCGCTGGTCGCGTACTCTGCACCGGTCGAGCCTGCGAGGCCCGGCGTGGGATAGCCATTCATCGGATAGCCGTACCCAAAGCCGGATCCACCCAGCCAGTAGCCGTCCTTCTGCAGCTGAACGTCGAAGGCGCGCAGGTCGACCAGACAAGTCTCCGCGGCCTTGGCATCGGAGACGTTTTCGGCGGGCGACACGGTGGGATTTTCTGTGCCGGTTGCTGCGGGCTGAGCAACGGGCACGGACGTCGCCGCAAGCAGTGGCGCTGCGAAGCCGAGAGAAATGAATGCCGTGACGGTGCCGAGAAGCGCTGAGCGTGTCATCTGTTCGTGTCCTTTAGCGGCCTGAGCCGGCGCCACCCGTCGCTGTGGTCGCGGGGCCGACCAACCCGACAATAGGTGTCGCGCGCTCGCGTCGGCAGCATCGGAAAATACTCATTGGTTCCTGGCGGCGGTGACATCAAGTCAGTCTCCCTCGGCCCGGCCGGCAAGCGAATTCGCGCGTAGGTCAATCGTCGCCGGCCGTGTGCGCAGGGACGATAGGCTTCCGGGATCTGAGTAGTTTCCGAGCCTTTCGTCGGGGAGACGCGGTCCCCTATGACGATGGTCAGCACGAACGAGGAAATATGACAGATCCGCACCACGCCGAAAGAGGCGCCGCTATCGGTAGATTCGGAGAGGCTACGGTCGAGCCGGGGTGGCCCAGGTCCGATGCTCCCGCGACAGGGAACGCGTCGTCGGTCGGTCATTCCGCAGACGTCGAGCGAGCGCCGCCGCCTAGCGATCGCCTGCTCGACCAACTCTGCATAAACACCATCCGGACGTTGTCGATGGACGCCGTGCAACAGGCTGACTCGGGCCACCCCGGAACACCAATGGCCCTGGCGCCAGTAATCTACACGCTATGGCAGCACTTTCTGGGTTTCGATCCGGAGGATGCGATCTGGCCAAATCGAGACCGCTTCGTTCTGTCCAACGGACATGCCTCGATGCTGCTTTACGCAATGCTGCATCTAAGTGGTGTCAAGGCAGTCAACTCCGAGCATGAGCGTCTCGACGAACCAGCGGTCACTCTCGAGGATATCAAACGTTTCCGTGAACTCGACAGTCGCTGCCCGGGCCATCCCGAGTACCGTGTGACCGCCGGCGTCGAGACGACCACGGGTCCGTTGGGCCAAGGTTGCGCGACCAGCGTCGGCATGGCCATCGCAGAGCGCTGGCTCGCGGCGCACTTCAATCGACCCGAGTTCCCGGTGTTCGATTATGACGTTTACGCGATGTGTGGCGACGGTGACATGATGGAAGGCGTGGCCAGCGAAGCCGCCTCGCTTGCCGGTCATTTGATGCTGGGCAATCTCTGCTGGATCTACGACAGCAACCGCATAACCATCGAGGGTCACACCGACCTCGCGTTCAGTGACAACGTTGCGGCGCGCTTTCTCGCCTATGGCTGGAATGTGCAGACGGTGGGCGACGCCAATGACACTTCGCGGTTCGCTGAGGCAGTTGAGACGTTCAGGCGAACTCGCGACGTACCGACCCTGATCATTGTCGAGAGCCATATCGGTTACGGCGCTCCCCACAAGCACGACACCAGTTCGGCTCACGGCGAGCCGCTGGGGGAGGAAGAGATTCGTTTAGCCAAGCGCAGTTACGGATGGCCGGAAGATGCCAAGTTCCTTGTACCGGACGGGGTCCGCGAACACTTCCGCAAAGGCATCGGCCTGCGCGGCCAGCGCCTTCGGGCGACATGGTCGGCGCGGATCGAGATGTATCGCGTAAAGTATCCGACCCTCGCCGACGAGATCGACCGAATCCAATCAGGGGCGCTTCCGGGCGGATGGGACGTTGACATACCCAGCTTCCCGGCCGACGCCAAAGGCCTCGCCACCCGTGATTCCTCCGCCAAGGTGCTGAACGCTGTTGCGGCGAAATATCCCTGGCTGATCGGCGGGGCCGCCGACCTCGCGCCATCCACTAAGACGCGCCTCACGTTCGAGGGGGCGGGGGACTTCGAAGCCGAGAAATGGGGCGGTCGCAATCTCCATTTCGGTATCCGCGAGCATGCCATGGGCGCGATCGTGAACGGACTTGCGCTGTCCAAACTCCGCGCCTTCGGCTCCACCTTCCTCATCTTTTCCGACTACATGAAACCCGCCATCCGCCTGAGCGCGCTGATGGAGCTTCCAGCGATATTCATCTTCACCCATGACTCGATCGGGCTAGGTCAGGACGGGCCCACGCACCAGCCGATCGAGCAGCTCGTGGCACTGCGCGCGATCCCCGGCCTCGTCACGTTAAGACCCGCTGACGCCAACGAGGTCGTCGAGGCTTGGCGGATCATTGTCGGGCTGAAGCATCAGCCAGTTTGTCTGGTGCTGAGCCGTCAACCGCTCCCGACCTTCGACCGCAAACGCTACGCATCGGCGACAGGCGTCGCGCGCGGCGCCTATGTCATGGCCGACGCCGAAGGCGGCCGGCCGGCGGTGATCCTCATCGGCACCGGCAGCGAAGTTTCGCTCTGCGCTGACGTCCACCAGACGCTCGTGGACGAGGGCATCCCCGCCCGGGTCGTCAGCATGCCTTCGTGGGAGCTGTTCGAGCGACAGGATCAGGCCTATCGCGACAGCGTGCTTCCACCCGACGTCACGGCACGCGTCTCTGTCGAGGCGGGCTCCGTGATCGGCTGGGATCGCTATGTTGGGAGCTATGGCGCGCGCATTGGCATGCATTCTTTCGGTGCCTCGGCCCCGATCGCGGACCTGCTGAAGAAATTCGGCTTCACCGCGGAAAATGTGCTCTCCGCCGCGAGAGAGCAGCTCGCGCGGGCTGCGAGGAAAGCGATATGAACCCGCTTAAGCAGCTTGAAGCGTGCGGTCAGTCACCCTGGCTGGATTATCTGAAGCGCAGCCTCGTCGAGGATGGCGAATTACTTGCACTCATCGAGCACGACGGGTTGAAGGGGGTTACCTCCAACCCATCGATCTTCGAAAAAGCGATCGCCGAGACGGATGAATATTCCGAGGCGATCAAGCAGTTTCAGCGCCTGACGGACCACAGCGTCTCCGAGATTTACGAGCACGTGGCTGTCGCCGATATCCGCGCCGCCGCCGATGTGTTGCGCCCGGTCCATGAAGATACGCGAGGACGGGACGGCTATATCAGCCTGGAGTGTTCGCCCTATCTGGCCAACGACACCGAGGCCACGATTGCCGAGGCGATGCGCCTGTGGACGGTGGTCGGCCATCAAAACCTGATGATCAAGGTGCCGGCGACCCCGGCCGGAATTCCTGCGATTCGGACGCTCATCAGTCGCGGGCTGAACGTAAACGTTACCCTCCTTTTCTCTGTGGCCGCCTACGAGCAGGTGATCGAGGCGTATTTGTCCGGGCTCGAGGATCTCAGGCGGTCGGGCGGGGATGTCTCCCGGATCGCCAGTGTCGCCAGCATCTTCGTCAGCCGCATCGACGTCGCGATCGACAAGCTTCTCGACAAACTCGGCGACCGCAAGGTGACCGATGGTTTGCGCGGCAAGGCGGCAATCGCCAACGCGAAACTCGCCTATGCCCGCTACAAGACTCTGTTTGCCGGTCCGCGATGGGAATCACTGGCCGACTCCGGTGCAAAGACGCAGCGCCTCCTGTGGGCCTCTACCAGCGTCAAGAGCCCAGCATACAAAGACACGATGTATGTCGAGGCGCTGATCGGCCGCGACACCATCGACACGCTCCCGCCCGCGACCATGGACGCCTTTCGCGACCATGGCGAGGCCGTGCCCGATGTCATCGAGAAGGGGGTGCAGGCTGCCCGCACTTTGCTCGCTGAACTGGAGCGGCTCGGCATCTCCCTGAAGGAGGTTACCGACGAACTGGTGGGCGAGGGTGTGCAACAGTTCGCGGATGCCTTCGACAAACTGCTCGGTGCCGTTGCGCGCCGGCGGCGGATTCTGATGGACGGCGACCGCCCGACCCTCGAAATCGTGCCGGGTTCCCCGGAAATAAAGGCTGCCTTGGACGCCGAGATGGAAGACTGGCGGAAGGACGGCCGGATTCGGCGCCTGTGGGCGGGAGACACCGCGCTTTGGAGCGGCGCTGACGAAGGCAAATGGGTCGGTTGGCTCCACATCGCGGATCAGGAGCTGGCCGATGTCGATCGGCTGAACGATTTCGCCGATGATGTAAAACGCGATTTCACCGACGTCGTCCTTCTGGGGATGGGCGGTTCAAGCGTTGGTCCAGAGGTCCTCGGAAAGACCTTCGAGCGGCCGCTAGGCTGGCCACGCTTCCACATGCTGGACAGCACCGACCCGGACCAGATCAAGGCGATCGAGCGCGCGATAGAACTCGGCAAGACAATGTTCATCGTCTCCTCCAAGTCCGGCAGCACGCTGGAGCCCAATATCTTCCTGGACTATTTCCTCGATCGCATCGTTGCACTGCAAGGCGAGGAAAGAGCTGGTCACCATTTCGTCGCCTTGACCGATCCCGGGTCATCGTTGGAAGAGCGCGCGACGGAGCTGGGCTTTGCTCATATTTTCCACGGCGCGCCGTCGATCGGCGGGCGCTACTCCGTCTTGTCGAAATTCGGGCTGGTCCCGGCGGCCGCGGTCGGTCTTGACGTCAGGCGCCTTCTCGAGACGACAGAGCCGATGGTGCGCTCCTGCGGCCGCGACGTGCCGCCGATGGAGAATCCGGGCGTGCAGCTCGGCATTGCTCTGGGCGTCGCGGCAACGCGCTTCGGCCGCGACAAGGTGACGATCGTTGCTTCACCGGGGATCGCCGATCTCGGCGCCTGGCTGGAACAGCTTCTGGCGGAGAGCACGGGCAAGCAGGGGCGGGGCCTTATCCCCTTGGCCCGTGAGCCGCTGGCCACGCCTGAGCACTACGGCAACGACCGGTTCTTCGCCTATCTGGAACTCGTGGGTCACGCCGATCCTTCGCAGCAGCAAGCGGTCGACGCACTGTTAGCCGCTGGTCATCCCGTCGCGCGGATCAGCGTGAAGGACGTATGGCACATCGGCCAGGAGTTCTTCCGCTGGGAGATCGCCACCGCCGTGGCGGGCGCGATCATCGGCGTCGACCCGTTCAACCAGCCAGATGTCGAGGCGAGCAAGGAAAAAACCCGCGCGCTCACAGACGACTACGAGAGGTCGCAAAACCTGCCGGCCGAGGAGCCGGTGTTCCGCGAAAATGGCCTCGCCCTCTACGCCGATCCGCGTAACGCGGCCGAGCTCGGTCGGCACAATACTCTTTCCGGCTATCTCAAAAGCCACTTCGGCCGCGTCCACGACGACGACTTCGTCGCGCTGCTGGCTTACATCGAGCGGGATGAGGCACACACGCAGTCCCTGACCGCGATGCGTACCCTCATCCGCGATAAGACTCACGCCGCGACCTGCCTCGGTTTTGGTCCCCGGTTCCAGCACTCGACCGGACAGGCATACAAGGGGGGGCCGAACTCCGGCGTGTTCTTGCAAATCACCTGCGACGACCCCGGCGACATCAACGTGCCCGGCCATTCCTACAGCTTCGGCGTGGTGAAAGCGGCCCAGGCCCGCGGCGATCTTGATGTGCTCATCGAACGTGGCCGGCGTACATTGCGCGTTCACGTGAAGGACGTTGATGCGGGGCTGGTGGAGCTGGCTCGCGCGATGGACGCCGCCTTCGAGTAGCACCACATTTTGCAAGGAGTGAAGCAAGTGCAGATCGGCATGATCGGACTGGGCAAGATGGGCGGCAACATGAGTCGCCGCCTGATGAAAGCCGGACATCACTGCGTGGTGTTCTCGCGCACGGCCAAGACCCGCGATGGGCTGGCGCAACAGGGTGCCACCGCGGCGGTGTCGCTAGCCGATGCAGTGAAGAAGCTCGGTGAGAAGCCGCGTGTCGTTTGGCTGATGTTGCCCGCGGGACAAACCACGGACGAAACCGTCGAGCAGCTCGGCGGCCTGCTGGAGTCGGGCGACATCGTCATCGATGGCGGCAATTCCTTCTACAAAGATGACATCCGGCGCGCCAAGAAGCTGGCGGAGAAAGGCATTCGCTATATCGATTGCGGCACATCCGGTGGGGTCTGGGGCATCGAGCGCGGCTATTGCATGATGATCGGCGGACCGAAAGAAGCCGTGGATCATCTCGATCCGATCTTCGCCGCGCTCGCGCCCGGCGTTGGCGACATCCCCCGCACACCGGGTCGCAAGACGAGCGATCCCCGCGCAGAGCACGGCTACATATATGCCGGTCCGGTCGGCGCCGGGCACTTTGTCAAGATGGTGCACAATGGCATCGAGTACGGTTTGATGCAGGCCTATGCCGAGGGCTTCGACGTCCTGCGCAACAAGGACTCGAAGGATCTGCCCGAGGACGAGCGCTACACGCTGAACTTGCCCGACGTCGCCGAGGTGTGGCGGCGGGGCAGTGTTATCTCGTCGTGGCTGCTCGACCTCGGGACCGCCGCCCTCGCCAAGGACCCCAAGCTCACGGCATTCTCTGGGTACGTTCAGGATTCGGGCGAGGGGCGCTGGACGGTCGAGGCCGCGATCGAGGAGGCGGTTCCCGCGGACGTGCTCACGACGGCGCTCTATGCTCGCTTCCGCTCGCGCCAGGAGCATACCTTCGGCGAAAAGATGCTCTCCGCCATGCGTTTCGGATTCGGCGGGCACGTCGAGGGCCAGGAATCAATCGACCCCGAACCGGCCATGGAAAAGCCGGACGGCGACGCGGCGGCCCGGGACGCCGCAGAGTAGCTCCCATGGAGCGCCAGAGTTCGGTGAGATCTTCTGCGAAGACGGCGCTGCCGCGCTCGCCGCGGCTGGCCCCGCCCGCCGGGCCCTGCGCCATGGTGCTCTTTGGCGCCACCGGCGACCTGACCAAGCGCCTGGTCGTGCCGGCGCTCTACAACCTCTCGCTGACCAGGGTACTGCCAAAGAACTTTGCGCTGATCGGTGTCGCCCGGGCGAAGGGGACCGCGGAAAGCTGGCGGAACGGCCTTCACGATGCGTTGCAGGGCTTTGTTGGCAACGCCGATACCGGTTTTGACATCGACCGCATCGACGAGGCGGCGTGGGCACGGCTGGCGGAGAAGATGGTCTATGTCCGCGGCGACCTGACCAAACCCGAACTGTACGAGGGGCTTCGCGGCGCTCTTGACGATGTCGCAAAGACGGGCGGAACGAAAGGCAATGTCATCTTTTATCTCGCGATCGCCGATCGTCTCTTCGGAACGGTTGTCGAGCAACTCGGTCAGGCAAAGCTCACGGACCAGAGCGAGGGTGCGAACGGCAAACAGCGGTTCTGGCGCCGCGTCGTGATCGAGAAGCCGTTCGGCCATAGCTTGGACTCGGCACGCGAACTCAACGCCATCGTTCTTCGAACGCTGCATGAGGACCAGATATTCCGGATCGACCATTTTTTAGGAAAGGACACGGTCCAGAACATCATGGCGTTCCGGTTTGCGAACGGGTTGTTCGAGCCGATCTGGAACCGCGACCGGATCGATCACGTGCAGATCACCGTCGCGGAGACCGTCGGCGTAGAAGATCGTGGCAGTTTTTACGAGGCGACCGGCGCGCTGCGTGACATGGTTCCGAACCACCTCCTCACGCTTGTTTCGATGGTGGCGATGGAACCGCCAGTAGGCTTCGACGCTGCCTCGATCCAGACGAAGAAGGCTGAGGTCTTTGCGGCCATGCCCGCCGTCAAGCCGGCGCAAGCGGTGCGTGGACAGTATGGCGTTGGCAGAGTGCTGGGCAAGAAGGCAAAGGCCTATCGGAGTGAGCCGAAAGTCGCGCGGAAATCCAACGTTGAGACCTATGCCGCCATGCAGTTTGAGATCGACAATTGGCGCTGGGTGGGCGTGCCGTTTTTCGTGCGCACGGGCAAGCACTTGGCCGCGCGCAGCACCGAGATCGCCATTCGTTTCAAGCAGGCGCCCTACGCGGCGTTTAAGGACACGCCTGTCAATACGCTTCGGCCGAACTGGCTGGTGCTGCGCATCGCGCCGGACGAGGGGATTTCCTTGCAGTTCGAGGTCAAGCGCAGGGGGCCTGCCGTGGACCTGGCTCCCGTGAAAATGGACTTCCATTACGATGACTGGTTCGCGAAGGCGCCCAACGTCGGATACGAGACGTTGATCCATGACGTCATGATCGGCGACCAGACCCTGTTCATGCGGGCGGACATGGTGGAGCAGGCATGGCGCATCGTGCAGCCAGTGCTCGACGCGTGGGCGGCGGAGGGTGCCGAAGTCCCCACCTACGATTCCGGCAGCGATGGGCCGCCGGCTGGAGACGAGCTACTGGCGCGCGCCGGGGCTCGCGCCTGGCGGCCGGTCAAGCCTTCCTTGGGGCGCAAGCCGTGAACGCGCGGCGGCGGATCCGTCTTCTCCTGGCGGACGTGGATGGCACCCTGCTCACCGACGATAAGGTGTTGACCGCGGCAGCCGAGGAGGCTGTCCGCGACCTGCGCGACGCCGGTATTGCGTTTGCTATCACCAGCAGCCGCCCGCCGCGCGGCATGCGCATGCTGTTCGAGCCCCTTGCCCTCGACAACGTCACCGCTGGACTCAACGGCGGCTTGTACGTGAATCCCGATCTCTCGGTCGTCCGGTGTCACACGCTTGATCCGCCGACGGCGAGGCGGGCTGTCAATCTGATCCTGCGCCAGGGGCTCGACCCATGGGTGTACACCGATCGTGAAGAATGGCTCGTCCGTAATCCCACCGCACCGCACGTGGCCCGTGAGAGATGGATCTTGCAATTCGACGCGACGATTGTGGAGACGTTTTCGGAGGCCCACCTGGCGCAAGCGGTGAAGATAGTCGGTGTCTCCGATGATCTTGATCTGGTCGCCGCCAGCGAGAAGATCGCGCAGAACGCGCTCGGCGAAAAAGCCAGCGTCGCGCGCTCGCAGACCTATTACCTCGACGTGACCCATCCGCAGGCCAACAAGGGCGTTGTGGTCATCACGCTTTCCGAAAGTTTGAAAATACCGCCCGACCAGATCGCCACCATTGGAGATATGCAGAACGACGTCCGCATGTTCCGAAAGAGCGGCCTGTCCATCGCCATGGGCAATGCCACCGACGACGTCAAGGCGCAGGCGAGTACGGTCACTGACAGCAACGAGAATGAGGGCTTTGCCAAGGCGGTACGGAAGTTCATCTTGCCATCGGCCGGTGAGCGATCTGTTGGCAGCGCGCTGTCGTGACCGGCGTACGTGACGCCAAGCTGGAAGTCCTTGCCGATCCTGAGGCGCTTGCGCGTCGGGTCGCGGAGTAGCTGCTTGAACTGGCGACATCAACCGACGGCACATTTGTGGTCGCGCTGTCTGGCGGTTCGACCCCTGAACGCCCACTGGTTCATGAGTCTCGACGATGCCCGGCGAAAATGCGAGGCTTGGCGTAGAGACTACAACGAGGAAAGACCTCACAGCGCGATCGGCAACAAACGCCCGATCGAACTCATCAATCGGTCAGCGCAACACGGCCCGCCCTGATCGATGCACGCTGGAAAACCTCCAGCAGGCCGGTCCAAGGATGGGGGGCAGCTCACTAAAGGCCGGACTCCATCTCAAACCGGATAAGACCCAGGGGGCAACGTCACTGGGTCCTCCAGCGCCAGCGTCCTGATCCGCTCGCGGACATTGTCCGTGATGCGGTTCCAGACCCGATCCGGCCGCGGCGAACGGTCGTCAAGGGCCGCCGACCCACCGGTTTGATGCAGATCGTACCAACGGTAGAAGGTCGCTCTGGGAATGCCGAGCTTCTCCAGCGTTCGCTTGACCGGCAGATGCGATTGCTCGACCAGCCGGATGATCTCCAGCTTCTCGGAGGCCGGGTAGCCGAACAGCGCCAGTGACGATCATTGTTTGCGCCGCGAAATCTCTGCTTTGCGCCTCCTAGAATCAAGCTAGGCTTACCCCCGAGCAGTAGCGCGAGAGCCGTTGGTCCAACATCTCTGGTCCGAATCCAGATGTTTGGAGCAATCCGAGCGCTGTATCAATCGCAGGAGGTGACTATGAACCAAGCCTGGGGCGTTCCAGATTGGCGTGATGACAAGGCGTATCGCGCCTACATGGGCGCGACGACGGACGATTTTCGATGGCAGTTTCTGCGTCGGATGCCGGCCTACCGCGCGGATTGGCTGACATTCGGGGTGGAAGACGCACCCGCAGCGTTCGCGCCCGACACGGAGGAGAAATACGGCCTCGAAGTTCTTATCAACCCGGCGCAACCGAACACTCCGGCGTTCGTATGGCCCGACTTGGTCGTGCCGCCGTGGACTTCCAAGGACGTACTGACCGGTGAGGCCGCGCTGTTTGTCGAGCGGGCAAAAAAAAGAGGGTTCTTCCTGACTGCGATCGATCCGAGGTTCTCACTTGAAGCAAACCTAGACCGCATCAGGAAGACCTATCGCGAATACGAGGAGGAGTTCTCTGGGATCAGTCTCCCCTCACGGGTCAACCCCGGTGCCTATCCAGAATACCTAAGGGTTTTGGATGCTCGCGCCGCCGGCGCAAAATTCGAAGATATCAAGGACCATCTTGAGAGTCGCCCGGGAGCGGGTGACGTGAGCATCGAAACTCTTATGCAAAAACGCGATCGTGCCCAGGCGGCAGCTGCCAAGCTCACCGGCGTGAAGTGGGAACTGACGGCTAAGCCGCCTGCTTAGCCGTGCAGTCCGATTTCCGCCCTTTGAGTTAAAACAGCCTCGCGGGTCGCCGGACCACCACCTCCTGACGGAGCAACGGTCGATTTCGCGCCGCTGGGATCGCCGGCGTGCTCGCAGACGTCATCATCTTGGCCTCGCGTCGCCCGGTGGGCCCCTCGAGATTGAGTGTGGACGCCGGGTCTCATTCGCCGAGGAGTTGCCCTTGCGCGCAGTTGGCCGGCGCGTTCAGCAACAGATCACTTAGGTAAGGAGTAGGAAAATGGATTGCAAGCTATCTACCAGCCACTCTCGTTTGGCGCACCGGTGCGCCTCGATTGGTCCCGGGACAAATGCGTCTAAACGTCCCCTCCCGGCCGGGGAGGGAACCATGTCGTTCGCAGCAGCGAAAGCATGTCGCCAAGCTTCACAACGGGAGCTCGCCACGGCGTCCACCGGCGTGGGTCGTGGTGTGGCTTCGTCGGTCCTCCGGTCAAAGGCGGGAAGTCGGAGTTCCTGCATGAGTATATCTGTTTCCTACAAGACCGTTTTCCCAAAACCGGCCTTACCCAGAACCGCGCCGAACACGTGAATCCCCGTCCTCAAACCCTCTCTTTCGGAACCGCATCATGAACGCTCTCGTCGACAACCACAGCTTCGCGACCGGCATCATGCCGATCACTCTCGCCGGCGGCACCGCGACCCCGGCGCCAACCCTCGCCGACCTCGTCAGCGCGGTCGAGGGCTTCGCCTGGCTCGACCGGAAGAAGCGGAATCACATGCAAGGACGGCTGCTTCGCCTTGCCAGCCTGCTCGGCGACACGGCCGCCGCAATTCCGCTCGACATGAGCGAGATCGGCCAGCGCCTGGAAAAGGTCGACCGCATCGCCGCCGGTGTGAGCGCCAAGACGATCACCAATATCCGCTGGGCTCTGATCACAGCGGTTGGCAAGAGCGGACTTGTCCCGGGCGCGGTGGGCGTCGGCCGCCACGGCGCCAAGCTGAGCGAGAAATGGGAGGCGCTCCTTGCCGGGGAGGGGCTCGCCTTCCGTGCCGGGCTGTCGCGACTAGCTCACTATGCCAGCAGTCAGGGAATTGATCCCGCAGCTATAAATGACCAGGTAGTCAGCGACCTGATGGCGGAATTGAAGGTCGCGTCGCTTCGCCAAAACCAGGCCCGCCTGCATCGCTCGATCGCATTGCTATGGAACAAACTTGCAGCCGGGGAAGCCCATGGTGACTTGCGCCTTGTAGAGGTGCCGCCGTCACGATCGCGGCGGACCCGGGTCGAATGGGATGAGCTTCGCCAGACTTTCCGCGACGACCTGGAGCGGTATCTCGTCTGGTGCTCCGGCTCCGATCTCTATGCCGCAGACGCACGCGAAAAAGCCCTAAACGCAGAAAGTCTCGTAACCCACAAGCGCCATATCCATGCCGCCCTGACCAGTCTGGTCCGCAGCGGCGCCGTCGAGCCTGGCTCGTTGCTGACGCTGTCCGACCTAGTGCGGACTGATTATGTCGAGCGGATTCTGCAGCATCGACACACGGCGGTTCGCGGTCAGAAAAACTACATGAACGCGAGCGTCGCCACCGTGTTGGTGCAGGTCGCCCGCGACTGGGTAAAGGTCGACGAGGAGGTCCTGAAGAGACTGAAAGCGATGGCGCGGAAAGTGCCTCGACCGCGGGGAGAGATGACAGCGCGCAATCGCGAAACATTGCGGCGTTTCGACAATCCGGCGGTTCTGCGAACCCTGGATGAGTTGCCCCAGGTGCTATGGGCCGAAGTTTTGGCGGCACCCAATCCCGGCCGGTGGACGCTGGCGACGGCGCAGGCAGCGATAGCGATAGCGATCGAGACCTTCATGGCGTTCCGCCTGCGGAATCTGTCCGAGCTGTCCTTCGATCGTCACGTGCATCTGCGTGCAGCTCATGATGCCGCGTCGACACTGGAGATTGCGGCGGAGGAGGTGAAGGGTAATCGACCACTCGCCTTCGATATTCCAACTGAGCTAGGCCGTGTTGACGGTTTTTGACGGGAGACCCGAGTTTTGATTCAAGGCTTCCTTTCTGAAGGAGGCAGCATTGAGTCGGGGCGATCTGACGGACGC
>Ga0208849_1001895_pt1 | contig 12828 bp, 14 predicted proteins | sample NGESurdeep072012_10_FD_184470 | JGI IMG/M metagenome (GOLD analysis project Ga0208849, IMG submission 184470) | Arctic peat soil microbial communities from Barrow, Alaska - NGEE Surface sample 53-3 deep-072012 (SPAdes) | ecosystem: Environmental > Terrestrial > Soil > Wetlands > Peat ...
CAGACTCTCACCGACGTCACCACGCGCGTGCTCGAACGGATGAGCAGCGTGCTCGAAGACTGCAAGCCCGACGTCATGCTGGTGCACGGAGATACGACCACCTCCACCGCGAGCGCGCTCGCCGCATACTATAAGAAGATTCCCGTCGGCCACGTCGAGGCCGGGCTTCGCACCGACACGATCTACGAACCGTTTCCCGAAGAGATGAACCGGCGGATGACCGGCGTCATCGCGACCCATCACTTCGCGCCGACGCCGACGGCAAAAGCCAACTTGCTTGCCGAAGGGAAGAAGCCCGAATCGATCGTGGTGACGGGCAACACGGTCATCGACGCGTTTTTATGGGTGAACGCGCGCCTGCAGCCTGGCGATGCACCCGACGTGACCACGGCGCGTATGTTGTTCGTCGAAGCGCACCGGCGCGAGAATCTCGGTGAGCCGATGGCGCAGATCTGCCGGGCGTTGAAAACGGTGGTCGACTCGCATCCGGATCTCTCGATCGTGTGGCCGGTGCATCCGAATCCGGCGGTCGTCGAAGTCGTGCGGCGCGTGTTGGACGGCGTGCCGCGCGTGCGGCTGGTGCAGCCGATGTCGTACCGTCATCTCGTCGCCGCGATCGGCCGCGCCACGTTGATCGCCACCGATTCCGGCGGATTGCAGGAAGAGGGTCCGTGCCTCGGGCGGCCCGTGCTCGTGCTGCGCCGCGTCACGGAAAGACCCGAGGGCATCATCGCCGGCACCTTGCGGCTCGTCGGCACCGATGAAGACGCGGTGACGCGCAATCTCAACGAATTGTTAGACGACCGCGCAGCCTACGATCGCATGGCAAAGGCCAGCAATCCGTACGGCGACGGCAAAGCCGCCGGCCGCATCGCGCAAGCGCTGCTCGCACATTATCGCGGCGGCCCCGCGCCGGCGGAGTTCGATCCCACATTGCCGCCGACGCTGCCGCAGGCCAACATGTGAAGCAACCATCGCCGGTCACGCTTGCGAATCTTGCCGGCGCAGGGACCATCGTGATCGGATCGCTGGTGATGGGATTGGTGATCGGCCTGGCAGCCGCACGATTCTTGCATTGGGACTGGGCGGTTCCAGCCGGCATCATCGTCGGCTTCGGTGCGGGAATCGCGCTGCTGTTTCGCCGGCTTTCCGCATACATGTGAGTCCTCGAACGAGCGTTCGAGAAGAAAAGGGCGCTCGTTTCGGCTGCCGAACATCAGCCCTTCTATGGAATACTTCCGCCCTATACAGGCAGCGGTGGCATCGCGCAGTCTGGTGGTGGCGTTTGCCGTAGCCGCGATTCTCTCGCTGCTCTGGCACCAATACCTGCCCGCGGCGGCTTTGGTCGCCGGTTGCCTCATCGGCTTGGCATCCCTTTTCCACATCGCTGGAAGTTTTGACCGCCTGATGAAGGCCGGCAAAGGGTACGTGCCGTTTTTGTCGATCGAAGGCGTCTTGCGCGTGTTGCTTGCCGGCGCCGCACCATTTATCATCGTCGGCCGTGGACCATGGCTTGGATACTTCACATACCTTGCCGGATTTGTCGCACCGTTGGCAGTAGCAATTCTGGTGTATCGTCAACAAATAGTGCACGGCCGCGACGATGCGGCTGCCTAAAGGGTAGCGATGCACGAAACCATCGGCGACCATCCGCTCTGGCATATTTCTTTTATGCCGGCGCCTTTCAACACGGTGCATGCCGACACCGTGGTCATCACGTGGATATGCATGGCGATCGTGTTGATCGCCGTCGGCATCCTCGCGCGCGCGCATCCCGTCACGAAGCTTTCGAAACGCTACACGTTCATGGAGTTGATCGTGACGGCGATCAGCGGTCAGGTCGACACGATCCTCGGCAAGAACGGCGTGCCGTTCGTGCCGCTGCTCATCTCGCTGTTTCTGTTCATCTTCGTGCTCAATGAGATCGGGCTGTTCCCATTCGTCGGCAAGTCTCCGACGGCCGACATCAACACCACTGCCGCGCTCGCGCTCTTCGCCATCCTGCTCGTGCAGGGAGTGGGCGTCGTCCGCAAAGGTCTGGGATACTTCGGCCACCTCGTCGTGCGGCCGCTTGGACTCGGGATCCCGCTGTTGCCCATCATGATCATCGACGAGCTCGCTCGTCCCGTCACGCTTGCCATGCGATTGTTCGGCAATATCTTTGCCGGTGAGATCCTACTCGTCGTGATCGCCGCCGTCATCGGCGCGCACCTCGGCATCATTTCTGTACTTGCTAACGCCGGACCCATCCTCATCTATCCGTTCAACATGTTTGTGGGGGCAATCCAGGCCTTGGTCTTCACGCTGTTGACGATCGCCTACCTCATCACTCCGACATCCGACGAACCGCACTAAAGGGAGCACCTCATGGAAAATGCCATTCTCGTCGCGTCCGTCATCATCGCGTTTGCGCTGATGGTCGGGTTCGCCGCCTTCGGATCAGCCATCGGCGACGGCATCATCGGCAGCAAGGCGGTCGAATCGATCGCACGGCAGCCGGAAGCCAGGCCGAACATCTTTTTCTTCTACTTCCTGGGCTTCGGCATTCTGGAAGCCTTCCCGATCATCGCGATCGCGCTCGCCTTCTTCCTCCTGATCGGCGGCGGCGGGCTGGGCGTGATGGCCCTGCTCAAGCCGGTCCTCGGGAAGTAGGAAGACCTCGACGCATGCTGCTTTCGATCGACGGCACCTTCCTCGCCCAAATGCTGAACTTCGTGGTGTTCTGGCTTTTGTTGAACTTCGTGTTCATAGCGCCCACGCGGCGCGCCATCGAAGAACGCATGCGTCTGATCGACGAGCAGCATCGCGAAGCGCAAACGCTGCGCGCGCGGGCTGCGGCGCTGAAAGCGGAAGCCGACACTCTCTTCGATGCGTCGCGCCGTCGCACGGATGAGATCATGCGCGAAGCAGCCGCCCGCGCGGCCGAGCAAGTCCATGAAATCGAGCGCAAATCCAACGACGATGCGGCGGCAAGCGTGACGCTTGCCCATGCCACGGTCGCGTTGGAGAGGGCGCAGGCGGTTGAAAAACAGGGGATGCTCGTCGACGACCTAGCGCGCGCGATGGTCAAGCGCGCGGTCGGTCTGGAGGGCGCGGCGTAGGTCGTGAATCTATCAGACGTCGTCGATCCCGTATTCATCGCAAAGGTCATCGACTTTGTGATTTTCGTCGTGGCCCTGGTCTGGATTTGGAATCGCTACGGATCGCCGATGTTGGTCGCGCAGCAAGAAGCGCAAAACAAGGTGGTCGAAGATGCCGCGTCCTACCGCGACCAATCCGCAAAAGTGTTAGAAGAAGCACAGCGAGCGTTGGACAGCGCCAAAGTCGATTCAGTGCGCATGGTCGAACTAGGCGCGGCGCATGCGGCGCGGCTCATCACCGAAGAACGGGCGGCGGCGAAAGAGCACGGCACACGGACCATCGCACACGCTCAGGGCGAACTGGAGCGAGAGCGGTACCGGGTACGGCGCGAACTGCTCGAGGAGACGGTCAACAAGGCGCACGCGGAAGCCAGAGTTCTTGTCGAGCGCGAGTTGAGTCCCGCCCAACAGCAAGGCTTGATCGGACATCTCGTCGCCGGGTTGGAGCGAACCAGTGGCGATTGAAACGCTGGCGAGACGCTATTCCGCCGCACTGTTCGCCGTGGCCCAAGACGCGAATGCCGTGGAGACCGTGGTGCGCGAAGTCGACGCGTTCGTCGCCGCGCTCGCATCCGATCCCGCGCTGCAAGAGTTTTTCGGTTCGCCTGTCATCGATCGCGCGCACAAGACGCAAATACTGCAGGCATCGCTCCATGGGAAGATCGGCGAAATCGTCGAGCACTTCCTGATCTTGCTCGTGCGAAAGCGCAGGGAAAAACTTCTCGGAACCATCGCTCGCCAGATGCACGAGCTGCTCGATGCCTCGGCTGGAATTTCGGTAGCCAAGATCGCGACGCCGACGGCGCTTGAGCCGGCCGAACTTGCCGATTTGGCTCGACGCCTCTCGCACATGTACAAACGGACGATCGTGCCGGAAGCAAAGGTCGAGCCCGAATTGCTCGGCGGGATCATCATGCAGGTGGGAGATCGATATGTCGACGGAAGCGTCTCGGGCAAGCTCGAGGAGATCCGCCGCCACTTGATCGCCGGCATCGACGCGCCGGATGCGGCGTCGGCCAACGGTAAGACAACTTAAAAAGCGTAATATGAGTCCGCAGGTCCGGAAAAGGAAACAACGATGATCAACGCCGACGAAATCGCCGGAATACTCAAACAGCAGATCCTCAGCGCGCACACGCAAGTGCGCGAGGACGAGGTGGGCACCGTCATCGAGGTGGGCGACAGCGTCGCTCGCGTCTACGGCCTTTCGGCCGTGCAGATGAACGAGCTCGTGCAATTTCCCAACGGTCTGTTCGGCATCGCATTCAACCTCGAAGAGGACAACGTCGGCGTCGTGGTCATGGGACCCGATGGCGACATCAAAGAGGGCGCCACGGTTCGCCGCACCGGCCGGATCATCTCCGTGCCCGTTGGAGACGGCGTCATCGGACGGGTGGTGAACCCGCTCGGTCAGCCGCTCGACGACAAGGGTCCCGTGAAGACCACGCGCACGCGGCCCATCGAAACGCAGGCGCCCGGAGTGGTGGAACGGCAGCCCGTTCACGAGCCCATGCAAACGGGGATCAAAGCCATCGACGGCCTCGTGCCCATCGGACGAGGGCAGCGCGAACTCATCATCGGCGACCGGCAAACGGGTAAGACGGCGCTGGCCATCGATGCGATCATCAATCAAAAGGGCAAGGACGTCATCTGCATCTACGTCGCGATCGGGCAGAAAACCTCAACGGTCGCACAGCTCTACAAGATCTTCACCGATGCGGGCGCGATGGACTACACAACGATCGTCGCCGCCAACGCAGCCGACCCGGCGAGTCTGCGCTACATCGCGCCATACGCTGGCTGCGCGATGGCCCAAGAGCTCATGTACGCCGGAAAACACGTGCTCGTCATCTACGACGATCTGTCAAAGCACGCGCAGGCGTATCGCGAGATCTCGCTCGTCCTTCGCAGACCGCCCGGCCGCGAAGCGTATCCCGGCGATATCTTCTACCTCCATTCGCGTCTTCTCGAGCGCGCCGCCAAGCTCAACGACGAACTCGGCGCGGGCTCGATGACGGCGCTGCCCGTCATCGAAACGCAGCAAGGCGACGTATCCGCGTACATCCCCACCAATCTGATCTCGATCACCGACGGACAGATATATCTGGAGACGGGTCTCTTCTTCAACGGCATCCGGCCCGCCATCGATGTCGGTCTTTCTGTTTCTCGTGTAGGCGGCAACGCTCAAACCAAGGCCATGAAGGCTGTCGCGGGCCAGCTCCGCCTCGAGCTTTCGCAGTACCGCGATCTCGCGGCGTTTTCGAAGTTGGCATCCGATCTCGACCGTGCCACGCAAGCGCAGTTGTCGCGCGGTGAGAAGATCACGGAGACGTTGAAGCAACCGCAGTTCGAGCCGCTGGATCTCGACAAGCAAGTCATCCAGATCTACGTGGCCGTGAACGATCTCCTCGCCGACGTGCCCACGGCCTCCATCAACGAGTTCCACAAACAGTTCTACGAGTTCTTGAAAGTGGCCGCGCCCGATGTGCCTGCATCGATCGCCGATTCCAAGGCTCTCTCCGATGACGTCAAGTCGAAGCTGAACTCGGCGGTCGTCGAATTCAAGAAGCGCTTCGTCAAGGCGGCGTGACGAATGCCCACCCTACGGCAACTTCGCGACCGCGTCAAATCGCTGAAAAACACGCAGCAGATCACGCGCGCCATGAAGATGGTGGCCGGCGCACGGATCCGCCGCGCGGAGCTTGCCATGCGGGCGGCTAGGCCGTACGCGATCGGCATCGGCGAGATGTTGGGGGAACTGGGGCAAGCCGGCGGGAGCGATCACCCGCTGCTGCGCAAACGCGAAGTGAAAACTCGTGGTGTCCTCTTGATGACCGCCGACAAAGGTTTGTGCGGCGCGTTCAACTCCAACCTCGTCCGCGCGGGTCTGCTCGCTGCGCAAGAAGGCGGCCAACCGGCCGTGCTCTACCTTGTGGGAACCAAAGGCCGCGTGCAGCTTCGAAAATCGCCGCATCGAATCGCCGAGTTTTGGCCGCTGACCACCGATTCGTTCGCCCGATCGGCCGCGGAGATCGCCCCAAAAGTCACCGCCGATTTCCTTGACGGCACGATCGACGAACTGACGCTCGTCTCCAGCAGATTCGTGTCGACGATCGTGCAAAAGCCCACGGCTTCACAACTTTTGCCGGTCTTCACGGGCACAGCAAAGGCTGAACGAAGCGCGGTCAATCAGAACTCGTTCGAATTTGAGCCCGATGCGCAAGGCGTGTTGGCTGCTTTGCTGCCGAAGTACGTCGAGTTCACGATTTTCCAGGCGTTGCTCGAATCGCAAGCGTCGGAATTCGCGGCTCGCCTCATCGCGATGAGCAACGCGACCGACAACGCCGGCAAACTCATCGACGAAATCACCCTGCTCATGAACAAGACGCGGCAAGCAGCCATCACAAAGGAGATCCTTGAGATCGTCGGCGGCGCCGAGGCTTTAAAAGGATAATTCAATTTAGTACGAGGGCGAGCTACGCTCGCCCAGGGCAAGCGAAGCTTGCCCTCATACAAAACAACGCGTAAAGGAATACAAACAATGCCTAGCATCGGTAAAGTCACCCAAGTCCTCGGCAACGTGGTGGACGTCGAATTCACGCTTGAAACCCTGCCGAACATCTTCACGGCGCTTTTGACGACCATCAAAGATGTCGACGGCAAGGAGCGTGAGCTGACCCTCGAAGTGCAGGGCGAGCTCGGGAACAACTGCGTCCGATGCCTGGCGATGGGCGGCACCGAGGGCATGGTGCGGGGCGCGCAAGTCCGCGATACCGGAGCGCCGATCACGGTGCCGGTGGGAGAAGCCACGCTCGGCCGGATATTCAACGTCCTCGGCAAAGCGATCGACTCCGACAAGCCGGTTGCGGCAAGCGCCATGCATCCCATCCATCGCGAAGCGCCCAAGGTCGACGAGCAAGATCCAACCACCGTCATGTTCGAGACCGGCATCAAAGTGGTCGACCTCATGGCGCCGTACGTTCGAGGCGGCAAAGTCGGCCTGTTCGGCGGCGCGGGCGTCGGCAAAACGGTGCTGATCCAAGAGCTCATCCGCAACATCGCCGCCGAGCACGGAGGCTACTCGGTCTTCACCGGCATCGGCGAGCGCACGCGCGAAGGCAACGATCTCTGGCTCGAGATGAAGCATTCGGGCGTCATCGACAAGACCGCGTTGATCTTCGGGCAGATGGACGAGCCGCCTGGTGTACGGCTTCGCGTGGGTCTCACCGGCGTGACGATGGCCGAATACTTCCGCGACGAACAGGGCAAAGACGTCCTGCTCTTCATCGACAACATCTTCCGCTTCATGCAGGCCGGCTCCGAAGTATCGGCGCTGCTCGGCCGGATGCCGTCGGCCGTAGGTTATCAACCCACGCTGGCCTCCGAAATGGGTGCGCTCGAAGAGCGCATCACTTCCACGCGAAAGGGCTCGATCACGTCGGTGCAAGCGGTGTACGTCCCCGCCGACGATCTCACCGATCCTGCCGTCGCCACCACGTTCGCGCACCTTGATGCCACGACGGTGCTCTCGCGTTCCATCTCCGACAAGGGCATCTACCCGGCGGTCGACCCGCTCGCGTCCACGTCGCGCCTCCTCGAGCCGCGCTTTGTGGGCGACGAGCACTACCAAGTCGCACGCCGCGTTCAAGAGACGCTGCAGCGCTACAAAGACCTGCAAGACATCATCGCGATCCTCGGCGTCGAAGAACTTTCCGAAGACGACAAGATCATCGTAGGTCGCGCGCGCCGGCTGCAGCGGTTTCTCTCGCAGCCGTTCCACGTCGCCGAAGCCTTCACCGGACGCGCCGGCAAATACGTGCCGCTCAAAGAAACGATCGCCGGCTTTAAAGAGATGGTCGAGGGCAAACTCGACGATCTGCCCGAGCAGGCGTTCTACATGGTCGGCAACATCGACGAAGCCAAAGAAGCGGCCGAAAAGATGAAGGCCGGCGTTTAAGACCATGGCCACGACACTCCATCTCGACATCATCACGCCAGGCGCCGTCAAGTTCGAAGGCATGGCGGAGATCGTCGTCGCTCCGGGCGGCGCCGGCGATCTGGCTGCGCTGCCCAGCCACGCACCAATGCTCACCACCCTTCGGATCGGCGTGCTTCGCGCAACCGTCCTGGACGAGAGCGGCACGAGGCGGCTGGAGTTGGCGGTGAACGGCGGCTTCATGCAGATCACGCCTTCAAAAGTCATCGTCCTCACCGACGTGGCGCTTGCCGCAGACGAGATCCATGTCGATGCGGTGCTGCTCGAACAGAAGCGGGCGGAAGAGGCGCTTGCGCAGAAGCGTGGCTCAGACGACCGCGCCGAACGCAACGCCGTCGCTTGGGCTGCCGCCCAATTGGAAATAACGCACAAACAGCTCTCGTAGACGATAGCGGTCGACTACAAAAAGCATCGACCGAAGGAATCCTATGGACCACCTTGACGGTCTGCGCACTCGGCTCGTCATCGACGGCGGACGCCGCCTCGAAGGCTCCGTCGAAGCGCCGGGCGCCAAGAACGCGGCGCTCCCGATCATGGCGGCGGCGATCCTCGCCGAAGGCGAGGTCGTGCTGCACTCGGTCCCGCGCATCACCGACGTCGATGTGATGGCGTCGATCCTCGAGAGTCTGGGCGCGCGCGTGCGCGAGCAGCCCGGCGGCACGCTCGTCATCGACACGGCGCCCGTGAACGCAAGCGCCGCACCGTACGCGCTGGTCAGCAAGCTCAACGCGTCCTTCGACGTGACCGGTCCTCTCCTCGCGCGCTTTGGCCGGGCGCAAGTGCCGCAGCCGGGCGGCTGCGTCCTCGGGCCGCGTGCGGTCGATCTGCATCTCAAGGGATTCGAGCTCCTCGGCGCGTCGGTGACGCTCGAGCACGGCTCGATCATCGCTGCGGCCGACGCGCTCATCGGCGCCGATATCACGCTTGCCCGCGCGAGCGTCGGCGCGACCAAGAACATCATGCTTGCGGCCACGCGCGCAAAAGGCACGACCACGATCCGCAACGCCGCCAGCGAGCCCGAGGTCTGCGATCTGGCGGAGTTCGTCAATGCGATGGGCGGCCGCGTCCGCGGGCACGGCAGTTCGGTGATCACGGTCGAAGGCGTGCGCCGCCTCCGCGGCTGCGAATACACCATAATCCCAGACCGGTTGACGGCCGGCACCTACCTGCTGGCCGGCGCGATCACGGGCGGCGACGTCAGCGTGACGGGCGTCGACCCGGCGTTCCTCACGGCGCTTTCCGACGCGCTGACGGCCACCGGCGCCGCGGTCTCGAGCGACGGGATGAGCATCCGCGTGAAAGGCGCCGCGCGCTGGGGTCCGGTGGACATCGTCACGGCACCATTTCCGGGCTTCCCCACCGACTTGCAGCCGCAATTCGTGGCGTATTTGAGTCTCGCGCAAGGCACGTCCACGATCGAGGAGACGATCTTCGACGCGCGCTTCGTCTACGTCAGCGAGCTCGCCCGCATGGGTGCGGATATCAAGGTCTCCGGCCGCAGTGCAATCGTCACCGGCGTCGAACGGCTCAAGGACGCGGTGGTCGAAGCGCCGGATATCCGTGCAGGCGGCGCGCTTGTCATCGCGGCTTTGGCGGCGGAGGGCACATCGCAGATCGGCGGCCTCGAATTCATCGATCGGGGCTACGAGTTCTTCGAGGAGAAATTAGCGTCGTTGGGAGCGTCGATCGCGCGCGCCAGTGCGGTCGAACCGGTGACGCCGCGAGCGAACCTAGGCGAGACCATCAGGATGCCGCGAATCGTCACGCCGTTCCGGGCGTCGTAGTGGTCGTAGTTGTAGGAGGGCAAGCATCGCTTGCCCATTGGCCGGCATAACGTAGGAGACGGATTTGGAAATCGGGATCGACCTCGGCACTGCAAACGTTCTTGTCTACGTGCGAGGTAAGGGCATCGTCTTGCGAGAGCCGTCCGTCGTGGCGCGCGACGTGCGCACCGGCAAGACGCTTGCGGTCGGCGAAGAGGCGCGCCGGATGCTCGGAAAGACGCCGAGCAACATCCAGGCCATACGTCCGCTGCGCGACGGCGTCATCGCCGACTTCGAAGTCACCGAGGCGATGCTGAACTACTTCATCAAAAAAGTCACCCGCAACGGCGGGTTTTTCTCATGGCTGCGCCCCAAGCCGGCGGTCACCATCTGCGTGCCCGCCGAGATCACGTCGGTCGAAGAGCGCGCGGTGCGCGACGCCGCCAAGCTGGCCGGCGCGAAAAGCGTGGATATCGTCGAAGAACCGATGGCTGCCGCGATCGGCGCCGGCTTGCCCATCGACGGACCGAGCGGCAACATGGTGGTGGACATCGGCGGCGGCACGTCCGACGTCGCGGTGATCTCGCTTGGCGGCATCGTCGTCAGTCAATCCATCCGGGTCGCCGGAAACAAGATCGACGAGGCGATCGCCCGTCACATCCGGCGCGTGTACAACCTGATGATCGGCGAGCGCACCGCAGAAGACATCAAAGTCACCGTTGGCTCAGCATACAAACTCGATCCCGAACTTCGGATGGATATTCGCGGCCGCGATCTCATCAACGGGCTCCCGAAGACGGTGAATATTTCGTCGGAAGAGATGCGCGAAGCCATGGCCGAGCCGATCGGCGCCATCATCGACGCCGTGAAAAGCGTGCTCGAGAAAACGCCGCCCGAGCTCGCGGCCGACATCATCGATCGCGGCATCTACCTGACGGGTGGCGGCGCACTGCTCCGGGGGTTGGATGCGTTGCTCACAGAAGTCACGGGCATCCCGGTGATCGTGGCGGACGATCCGATGTCGTGCGTCGCCATCGGAACCGGGCAGCGCGTCCGCGTCTAGAGGAAGATCGAACTGTCACCGCGCGCTGCGGGCTCAAGTCCGTCTACCGGCTCGTTCGTATTGGCGCTGCACGCGCATCTCCCGTATGTCCGCAAAGCCGGGCTCTGGCCCTTCGGCGAGGAGTGGTTATACGAGGCCATTGGCGGCACGTATCTTCCGTTGCTCGGTGTTTTTGAACGGTTAGAACGCGATGGCGTCGCGGCAAGAGCCGCGGTCGGCATCACGCCGGTCCTGCTCGAACAACTGGCCGACCCGTATCTTCAAGAAGGTTTCGATACGTACGTCGCGCGCGTTGCAGTGGCAGCCGACGAAGATGCGGATCGCGCGGACGCGGCCGGGCAGAGCCGGCGCGCGCAGCTCGCACACGCGTACGGCGCGCGCTTCCGCTCACTGCGAGCCGATTTCGCCGCTCGCGGCGGTGATCTCGTGGCGGCATTCGCGGGTTTGGCGCAACGCGGACGGATCGAAGTGCTCACCTCGGCGGCGACGCACGCATTTCTCCCGCTGCTCGCCACAGACTCGATGGTGCGCGCCGAGTTGCGCGTCGGAATCGAGACCACTCGCGCGCGCCTCGGCGTGGATCCCACCGGCATCTGGTTGCCCGAATGTGCGTACCGCCCTGGCTTGGAGCGCTTCCTCGAAGAGATCGGGCTGCGCTACTTCTTCGTCGACGCGCACGCGGTCACGGGCGCAAGCGCGGTGTCCATCTCAAGCGGAGCAGTTTTGAGCCGTGGCGACATCCGCGACCGCGACGAAACTCGCGCGGCCGCCGCTGTTGGCGGGCCGGCGGATGCGACCCTGCGCCCGCATTTCGTCGCCGGATCGCGCGTCGTCGCATTCGCGCGGTCGGTTGAAGTGAGCCGTCAGGTATGGGCGCGGAATTTCGGCTACCCCGGCGATCCGGCGTATCGCGAATTTCACAAGCGCGCCGACACATCCGGCCTCCACTATTGGGCGGTCAGCGGACCTGCGGTGGATCTCGGAGAGAAAGCGGAGTACGATCCTGAGCTCGCCGCAATTCGCGTGCGCGAACATGCGGTACATTTCGCCGGGCTGGTCGAAGAGCTTTCGGCAAGCGCCGGTGGCGGAACGTGCATCGTCGCGCCGTACGACGCAGAACTCTTCGGGCACTGGTGGTTCGAGGGACCGGAATGGATCGAGGCCGTCCTTCGGCGTCTCGCGGCGCGCGGTGTCGTCGAGGCTGCAACGCCGAGCGAGTCGCTCGCGCTCGATCCGCCGCGCGACGCGGTCGAGCTTCCGCCGACATCGTGGGGCGAGGGCGGCGATTTCCGCGTGTGGTCGAATGGACTGACCGATTGGATATGGCCTCAGATCCACGCCGCGGAGCAGTCGATGCGCGATGCGGCGCGGGCGCATCCGGTAGCCGATCCGCTGATGAAATTGTACCTCAATCAAGCCGGCCGCGAGCTCTTGCTCCTCGCCTCAAGCGACTGGCCGTTTCTCATGACCACAGGTCAAGCGCGCGATTACGCGGCGACGCGCTTCCAAGAACACGTCGAACGGTTCAAAGACTGCATCGCGGCCGGGACTTCAAAGGATAGGTTCAACGACGATGCGCGGCGGCGTCTCGCGATGTACGTCGAGGCGGATAATGTTTTCGCGGCGTTGGACTACAGGATCTTCGGCTGACGATCTACCAGGACGCGATGAACATGCGCGCGCGCGCGATGCGGCGGCGAGTGTTGGCCATGAAACGCCGGCCATTGGCGGCCGCGCGCGTGCGCAGGCTATGCCCGAGGGAGAGGGGCAACAGCAGCGCCGACTGCACCGCGACGGTGGCAAGGAGCAGTCCGCCGAGAAAAAGCTGTTCGCGAAGGCGCGACACGTGTGTTCTCCGTACTAGGC
>Ga0208849_1001896_pt1 | contig 12818 bp, 11 predicted proteins | sample NGESurdeep072012_10_FD_184470 | JGI IMG/M metagenome (GOLD analysis project Ga0208849, IMG submission 184470) | Arctic peat soil microbial communities from Barrow, Alaska - NGEE Surface sample 53-3 deep-072012 (SPAdes) | ecosystem: Environmental > Terrestrial > Soil > Wetlands > Peat ...
ATCGAGCGCACTAACGCTTGGCTGCAGAACTTCCGCCGCATCCAGGTCCGCTACGACCGCATTATCACTGTATTTCAAGGCTTCTTCCACTTCACCTGACTCCTCATCACCCTGAGGCATTTATGCAACTAGCTCTAGATACTTTACGCTTCATTGAGTTATGAGTAAACTTCATGAATCATGAAGAACGATTTAGGAGAACTTTCGGCATTCGCCCTGGTGGCGGAAGAACGCAGCTTTACGCGCGCCGCGGCCAGGCTGGGCATCTCGCAATCCGCGCTTAGCCACTCGATACGGGGCGTCGAAAAACGGCTGGGGCTTCAGCTGCTTGCGCGAACCACGCGAAGCGTCTCCCCCACTGTCGCCGGGACTACGCTTTTGCAGGATCTTGCGCCCGCTTTGGAGCGGATTGACCGGGCTCTGGCCGAAACGCGAAAACAAAAGGAGAACCCAGCGGGACGGATTCGACTGATCATCCCGCGAACGGCCGCGCGAATGGTACTTCTGCCGAAGCTTGCTCAGTTCTCACGCAGGTACCCAGAAATCGTCCTGGAGGTGAACACTTCAAATGCCCCCGTCGATCTTATAGCCGGAGGTTACGACGCAGGCGTTCAGCTTGGTGAGTTCATCCAACGGGACATGATTGCCATCCGGGTCACGCGGGAAATGCGTCTGGCTGTTCTTAATGGAAATTGCGGGAGCCGATGGCAGCTTGCGTGATTTCGAGTGGCGCGATTTGCTGGGCTTTGACGTGAATAACCCCATCCTGATTTTGGACTGGTCCGGTGATTTGAAGAAACCGGCTGCGGGTCACGCCCATTCGCTCCCGCTCGAACACGTCGGGGGTAATGATGATATTGGAGATTCCCGTCTCGTCTTCCAGCGAGAGAAAAACAAATCCCTTGGCCGTGCCGGGCCTTTGCCGGGCAATGACAGCGCCAGCCACGCGAACAGTTTTGTGATGATGAACGCCGGCTAGATCGGCCGCGGCGAGAATGCCCGCCTCTCGCAGTTCCGCGCGATGGTAAGCCATCGGATGCGGGCCTGTTGTTAGTCCCGTCCCAGAGTAATCGGCAACGATCCGCTCGTCTGTTGTCATAGCGCGCAGTGGAGACTTTCTCAGATCCGCCGCGCTGTCTGCGTGGGAAGAGCGCAGCAACGGCCCTACGGGTCGGGCTGCCTGCTCCACCTGCCAGAGCGCGTCACGGCGGTGTTCCACGTCTCCAAATGAATTGAGAGCACCGATGCGCGCCAGCGAGACGAGTTCCTTGCGGTTCAACTGCGGCGCGCGCGCGGCGAGATCATCGACAGACATAAAAGCGCCGTCGCGGGTGCGGGCAATAAGCAGCGCCTCCGCTGACGACTGACGCAGTCCCTTTGCATAGTTCAAACCAATGCGGAGCGAGAGCGAACTATCCAGTTCGACTTCGAGCGTACAGAGCCAGCAAGAGCGCAGCACGTTAATCGGACGCACGCGCAAACCATGGCGCTGCGCATCTTTGACGAGCACGGCAGGCGAGTAGAATCCCATCGGCTGATCGTTGAGCATGGCGCATGTGAAGGCAGCAAGGTAATGCACCTTGAGGTAAGCCGATGCGTAGGCAATGAGCGCAAAGCTGGCCGCGTGCGATTCAGGGAACCCGTACATGGCGAACGATGCAATGCTCTGGACGATGTTGTCCTGTGTCTCCGGGAGGATACCGTTGGCGGTCATGCCGGAGCGCAAGCGGCCTTCTAAATCCTTCATGCGCTGCATGGAGCGGCGCATCCCGACAGCACGGCGCAACTCCTCAGCTTCGGCCCCGGAAAAATTTGCCACGGCCATTGCCATGCGCAAAAGCTGTTCTTGGAAGAGCGGCACACCGAGCGTGCGTTTCAGGACGGGCTCCAACAGAGGATGAGGGTAAGTAACTTCTTCTTTGCCCTGGCGACGCCGCATGTAGGGGTGCATCATCTTGCCGACAATCGGGCCGGGCCGGATGATCGCCACCTGCACCACCAGATCGTAAAACCTGACTGGAGCATTGTGCGGCAATGAAGCCATCTGCGCGCGGCTCTCCACCTGAAACATTCCCACGGTGTCGGCCCTGCGAAGCGTCTCATAGACCGTCGAATCTTCTGGCAGCGCGGCAAGGTCAACCTGCTCCTGGTGGTGGTTTGAAATCAGTTCTATCGAGTCCTTGAGCACAGCCATCATTCCCAGGCCCAGCAAATCGACTTTGATAATGCCCATATCCGCGCAGTCTTCTTTGTCCCACTGAACAACGGTGCGGCCGGGCATGGACGCGCGCTCGATTGGCACCACGCGATTCAACATTCCCGCGCAGATGACCATGCCGCCAGAGTGCTGCCCGAGATGTCGCGGTAGGTCTCGCATGCGCAGGCACAGATCGAGATAAGCAGCGATGCGTGGATGTTGGATATCGAATCCCGCCTGCTCAAAATGTTTTGCCATCGTGTCATTCGGCCCGTGCCACTCCCAATGTCCGATTAGGCCGGAGAGACGCGCGACCGTAGGCTCGTCAAAGCCCAGCGCCTTGCCAACTTCACGCGCGGTTGAGCGGCCCCGATAGGTAATGACGTTCGCCGTCATCGCAGCGCCCAGCGCGCCGTACTTTTCATAGATGCGCTGGATTACCTGTTCTCGCTGGTCGCCGGAGGGAAGATCCAAATCAATGTCCGGCCACTCACCCCGGCTCTCGCTGAGGAAACGCTCAAAGAGCAATTCCATCCCCACCGGATCGACAGCGGTAATTTCCAGTGCATAGCAAACGGCGGAGTTTGCCGCCGAACCCCGGCCCTGCACCAGAATGCCGTTTTGCTGGCAGTAACGGATGATGTCCCAAACGATGAGGAAGTATCCGGCAAAGCCCAGTTTGGCAATCAGTCTTAGCTCTCGCTCAACCTGCAAGCGCGCCTTATCGAGCAGATGCTGTTTCGCGGGTGTCGCGTAGCGTTTCCTCACGCCTTCCGCCACGCGCTTTTCAAGAAAACTGTCCATTGATTCGCTGGCGGGCACGGGATAGTGCGGAAACTGGTAGCCAAGATCGTCCAGGGTAAATTCCAGCCGCTCGCTCACAATGCATGTATTGGCAATAGCGTCCGGCACATCGCGGAAGAGAGCTTCCATTTCCTTCGGCGTGCGCAGAAATCTCCCGGCATTTGCAGTGAGCAGGCGGCCGGCCTTATCGAGCGATGTGTGATGCCGGATCGTAGTGAGCACGTCCAGCAGCTCGCGATCTCTCGGCTCGGCATGACGCACGCCGTTCGTGGCAACAATCGGAAGGCGGAACCGCGCGGCCAGATTCAGCAATGCCTGATTTCTGCTCTCCTCTTCGCGTTGCTGGTGGCGCTGAATCTCGACATACAGATGACCGCGACCCATATTCCCGCGATTGTAGATCGAATCGAGCCGATCAAGGATCGTATCTGCAATCGTATCTGCATTGCCGTTCTGTTCATACGCCGCGCACAGCGGGCCCTCATCGCCTCCGGTAAGGCAGATGAGGCCCGGCGCAAATTCTTCAAGATCGTCCAAAGTTGCCGCGCCTTCCGCCTTCGATGTCTCGCGCATCTTCATGCGGGTGATGAGTTGGCAGAGATTTTGATAGCCCGTCTGCGATGCACAGAGCAGCAGCAGGCGGGGCGGTTCCGATGGATATTGATGCGGAACCCACGCGGGCGGCGTTAGGCGATTGCCTATGCCGTGTACGGCAATCTCCGCGCCGATGTGCGCCTTTACCTGAAGCCGCTTGGCCGCGGTGTGGAAGCGTGCCGCGCCGTAGAGTCCATTGCGGTCAGCCAATGCAATCGCCGGCATCCCAATCTTCGCGGCGCGCTCGATAAGCGCCTCCGGCTGCGATGCGCCTGCAAGAAAGCTGAACGCGCTTGCGGCGTGCAACTCCACGTAGGAGGTCTCAGTCATAAACCGCCTCCAGTTGCCAGCGGTTCTGACTGCGGTCATTCACCAACAAATGCGCGCGCTGCTCCTGCGTAATGAGCACGTCCCATTCGTCTCTGTCCCAATCGCCGGCGGCCCACCAGCAGCCGCTCGTTCGCCACGGTCCATAGGCGACGGCAATGGAATAACTCTGATGGCCGTCATGGAACGCGACCGGCTTCTGGTCTGTGCAGAACACGCGCACCGGGTGCGGCGGCCGCAAGCGCCGCAATGCAATCCGCGGCCTTCGGTCTGTCATCGCGTGGCCCGGTGCGCCTAACGCAAATGCCTCCATATGGAAGGCGTCTGCACTGCGCGCGTCTTCAAGCACGGGCGACCCAACCCTGTCCTCTCCTACCAGCGCCTTCAATCGCGCCAGCGTTACATCCAGTCGCGAAGGCTCCGGTAGTTGCGGCAAAAATAGCCCAAGCTGCACGGTGCCTGCGCGTCCCGCTTCGGCTGCGATGGTGAGCGCAACGATCGCCGCCTGCGGCGGATGAGCCGCAAGTTCAATTTGCAATAGCTTGAGCAGGAATTTCCGGTCAGTGCTCGGCAGGGCTGGCCTCAGCGTAAGTTGATGGCTTTTCCCGCCCTCCAGCCGCAGAGTGATGCTCAACAGAGCAAGTGAGAGCGCGTGTCCTGCGGCTCGTGTCGCAAGGCTATCGATCATGCGCGCAGCTACGAACAGCAGGGAATCAACCTGCTCAACCGCGGATTCAAACTCGCAAAATTCGCGGAGAGAAAACTGCGGCTCCACGGGCTGAAACTGATGCGGCAGTGTGCCTGATGCAATGTCGCGCCAGCGTTTTCCATCCTGACCCAATCGCGCGATCAACTCAACCGCTGGCAGAGCGGCCAGCTCTCCGAGTGACCGGATGCCCCATATCGCAAGTGTCTCCGCCTGCATCTCGGGCAGGTTGAGAGCATCGAGCGGCAGATTCTCGAGCGCCGCCGCCTCTTGTCCTTCGGCGATGACGGTGACTCCGCCTGATGCACCGGCCTTGAGCAGCGCCGCATGAAAGTTTGCGCTCACGGCCACCGATGCGCGAAAACCCACACCAGCAAGAGCCTCGCGCATTCTATGAGCAACTTCAGCCGGCGGCCCAAACAGCCGCTCCGTTCCCGCAATGTCCAGCAAGCAGGTGCACCACGTTTCTCCGCCTGTCACTTCGATTCGTGGTGAAAAGTTCGCGGCGCATTCCAGCAGCACTTCGCGCGCGGCAATCTCGCATTCAATCGAGCGACAGAGCAATCGCAATCCCTGGATTGCTTCGGCCTCAACCCGCGTCATGCCCAGGGCAACGCCCCGCAGCCGTGCCGCGCGATTCATTGAGCAAATCATCTCCAGTGGCGGGTGCCCGCTTAGCACTGCAACCGGATTTCCACGCAATTCCGGCCGCAGCCGCAATAGCGCCTGAAGCGGAAACTCGCGCGCGTATAGACAGGCATACAGTTCATGGCTCATGCCGTGGCTCCTGTTGCCCATGCGTTCGGAGCGGTCCATGTAGAAGCGGCCGGGGTAGAAGCGGCCGGCTTGCGCATCGCGCCCATTGCAGACCTGTTTATAGAAGCGTTTGCGGATACTGCTCGCTGCCGCTTGAGTTGCACATCGAAGGCGTAACCCTGGAGCACCGTCTGGCCTCGTGCTTCACGCGGTGCACATTCCAAAACAATCTCCGCGCTCGATTGCGCATAGGCCGCGCCACCCAGCACCACGAGGCAACAGCGTGATTGTTCCGCCGCCTGGCGAAAGCGATACCACGTCGCCAGCGGAATCCGGCTGCCGTGCTCAACGACTATGTCTCCCATGTCGAGCACGATTGCGGCAAACCCGCCGGCTTGCAGCAGCAGATCGACGGCGCGCAAAGCCTGCTCCAGCCGTGACCACGGCTTCCCGTTCGCCCGCTCGGCTTTGCTTTTGCATCTCACCCAAAGCAGCCGCCGCAACTGCACGCCATTTGCCGCGGCCGATTCAGGGTCCAGAGCGTCGTTCACATCTATCCATGCGCATACCTTTCCTTCGCTGGTTCTCTCTGCGCAAAATGCCAGCGCAAGACAAGTCCTGCCGGAGGTGGCCGGGCCGGTAATTTCGCTGATGGCTCCCACAGGAAAACCGCCCGATAACAAGCTGTCGATTTCGGCAATGCCGGCAGCCGCAGTCTCCCGCACCGTCTGCGGCATAGGCGATAGCGCCGCCGGAAAACGGCTCTCAAGAGTGCGCTCGATTTGGAGCCGGAGGGCGTTGGCTGAGGGCATAGGCGCAAGGCTTAGATTTCGCCTTTTGTTCGCCTATTTTGCTTTCTGATCAGTGCCCGTGTCAAACGAGGCCCTGTGAGAAATTCTTTATGGGTGCTTTTTCAACAAGATACCGGAATTTGCGGATGCTATACACGCACTTGCCGGCGCCCGATAGTATGCGGGTTCTTCCTGCGGGTTTCGATGGCGGTCATGCGTTTGGGTTGGCGGCGAATGTTAGGTGACAGTCTCCCTACGGCCTAACGCTCTTCTTTGCCAGGGCGGAGCATGAGGGCGCGGATGGCTTCTCGCGGGTCTTTACCCTCGTTGAGGATGAGTTCCATTTGCTCGGTGATGGGCATTTCGACGGCGTGCTTGCGCGCCAGGCCGAGCGCGGCGTGTGTCGTGAGTACGCCTTCAGCTACTTTGCCGCCGAGCGAGCGAAGAATCTCGGGTAGCTTGCGGCCCTGGCCGAGCTGTTCTCCGACAGTGCGGTTGCGGCTGAGCGAGCCGGTGCAGGTGAGCACCAGGTCGCCGATGCCGGAGAGGCCGGCGAGAGTCTCGCGGCGCGCGTCCGAGGCAACCGCGAGGCGCGTGATCTCCGCAATGCCGCGGGTGATGAGCGCGGCGGTGGAGTTGTGGCCCAAGCCCACGCCCACGGCGATGCCCGCAGCGATAGCGATGACATTCTTGAGCGCGCCGCCGAGTTCGACGCCAGTGACGTCGGAAGATGTGTAGAGGCGAAGAGTCTCCGATGAGAACTCTTTCTGGATGAGCGCGGCGACTTCCGGGTCGCTGAAGGCGACGGTGAGGGCAGTCGGTTGGCCGTGCGCCACCTCCTGAGCGAAGCTTGGGCCGGAGAGTGCGCCGATCGAGAGCAGAAGGCCGCCGGGCTCGAGGGTTTCAGAAAGAACCTTCGTCATGCGATACAGAGTGCGATCCTCGATGCCCTTGGTGGCGCTCACGATGAACTGGCCGTTGCGAAAATGCGAACGGATGCGGAGGATAGTTGCGCGCAGGAACTCAGAGGGAATGACGGAGACAACAATGTCGGCGGCGTTGATGGCCGCGCAGTCCGATGTAACCGTGACAGCGGGCGGGATGGTGAAGCCGGGAAGGAATTGCGTGTTTTCTCCGGCGTCGACGATCTGGCTGGCTAGCTCCGGGTCATGCGCCCAGAGCGTGATCTGGTGGCCGCCGCGGCGGTCGAGCGAGAGCGCGAGAGCGGTTCCCCAGGCGCCGGAACCTAAGATGGCGATGCGGCTCATGCGGATTTAGGAGCTCCGAATCGGTATTCCGTGCCTGCAAGCAAGCGCCGGATATTGGTGTGGTGCTTGACGATAATGAGCGACGAAACTGCGACGGCTGCGGCGAAGAAGAACAGTGGACGTGCCCCGGTTAAAAGGAACCAGGCAAAAATGGGAAAGGCAGCGGCTCCAACGATGGAAGCGATCGCGACATAACGGGTGATGCCGAAGACGGCAAAAAAAGTTGCAATGGATGCGAGCGCGGCCCAGGGGCAGATGACGAGAAAGACGCCGAAGCCGGTTGCCACTCCTTTTCCGCCGTGAAACCTGAGCCAGATGGGGAACATGTGGCCGAGGACGGCGAAAAGAGCCGCGAGAGCCTCGGCGGTGCGCAGCGGTGCGGTTGGCATCCAAAGCGAAGCGAGATAGCCGCCGAGCCAGACGGCCGCGCCGCCCTTGAGCACGTCGAGGATGAAGGTGGCGATGCCGAGGCCGCGCGCGCCGCTCCGTATGACGTTGGTAGCGCCGATGTTGCCGCTGCCGATGGAGCGAATGTCCTGTTTGCGGAAGACGCGCATAAGCAGGTAACCAAAGGGGATGGACCCCAGTAGATACGCTACCGCCGCGATGGCGCAAAAAGGAAGAATCACAACGACCGAGTTTAGCAGGTGCGGGTTCGCGGTCGAGGCGCGACCGCAAGATGCACGCTTCCAGACTAAAACAGAGCTTTGCGGGCGCTGCGAACCTCGGCGGCGAGGAGCGCGAGCATTTTGAGTGAAAAGGCCGAGTCCGCTTCCATCTGCGATTTTAGATTGGCGCTGCTGACGAAGCTCACCTCAGCTCCATCTCCGGCAGTCGCACTCAGCGCGTACGGTTCATCGCTAATGACGCCGGGTAGGCCGAGAATTGAATCCGGTCTGGCTTGCGCGGCGAAGAGGGAGTGACCATCCTGCGACATAAGGCTGAGCGTGACGCCGCCTTTGTGGACGATAAAAATTCCGACGGCTGGCTCATCCTGGCGGAAAAGCACGCGGTCGATCTCGCACGGGATGAGAACGGAGCGCTCATTGAGAACGCGAATCAGCTTCGGATCAACAACAAATGCAGCTGGGTCAATCTGCACGTTTTTGCGGCCCTGGCGAGGAGAGCGCTTCATGATCGACCTCCGTGGGCGATATCAAAGTCATCATTTCATTAATTTGGGCCCGAATTAGGTGACCTCTATCACGGTCGCTAAGTTAATAGACTAACGCATTGCCGGGCCGGAAGATGTTACCGGCGAGCGGCTGCGCCTGTGCCGGCAGCAGTGCCGTGGCCCGAAAGCGAACAGCAGGCTCTAGACTGGGAACAGGAATTCACGCGATGGCCGGCATTCTGAACAAAATCGGCACCACGCTCGAGATGATCAAGTGGGAACACTCGATCTTCGCGCTTCCCTTTGCATTGACTGCGATGCTGCTGGCAGCGGGCGGTTTGCCGGGCTGGCGGACGGTGGCGTGGATCGTGGTCGCCATGATCTCTGCGCGGTCGGCCGCTATGGCCTTTAATCGCTGGTCCGACGCGGACCTCGATGCGGAGAATCCGCGTACTCAGAAACGGGCAATCCCGGCGGGGATGCTATCGAGGCAGTTTGTTCTGGGGTTTACTTGCGTGGCCGTGGCTGTGTTTCTGACGGCTGCGGCGGAGCTGAATCGGCTCGCGCTTGAGCTGGCGCCCGTGGCGCTGGTGGTGCTGCTGGGCTACAGCTATTTGAAACGAGTAACGCGGTGGTCGCACCTGGGGTTGGGGCTGGCGCTGGGGCTGGCGCCCGCGGCTGCGTGGGTTGCGGTGCGCGGCAGCCTTGATCCGCGCATCCTGGTGCTGAGCGCCGCAGTGACGTTGTGGGCGGGCGGATTTGACGTTCTTTATGCCTGCCAGGACTACGAGCATGATCGCGCAGCGGGGTTGCACAGCCTGCCGCAGGCGAGCGGGCCGGCGGCGGCGTTTTGGACGGCGCGGGTAATGCACATCGCGATGCTCGGGCTGCTGGTTTGGTTTGGGAAGCTGTTCAGCTTCGGCCTGGCGGGTTGGCTGGGAGTGGTTGCCGTTGGTCTGCTGCTTGCCTATGAGCACTCCATTGTTTCGCCGCGCGACCTGCGCGGGATGAATGCCGCGTTCTTTACCATGAATGGCGTGATTGCGATGGTGTTTCTGGGATTTGTGACGGCGGATTTGTGGATGCGGAAATAGCAAGTCAGCGAGTCAGCAAGTTAGCGAGTCGGCGGCCCCGAGGCCGCGGGCGAGGCGAGGAGCAAGGAAGCGCGGCTGGCGATTGCTATGATTGCACGCATGAAATCGCGTCGGATATTGATTGCAAGTCTTGTTTTGTGCACGGGGTTTGCAGAAGCCCGGGCGGCAATGGCTCAGGCGAATTCCCCGAGTGCGCCCGCTCAGACCGCCGCTGTGACGGTTCCCTTTGTTGGCTGCGCGTCTGACGGCCAGACTGGGCCGCTGAAGGCGCCCGTCGGCAAGAGCGTGGCGGTTGGGATTCCTGGCGCGAGCGCGCAAAGACTCGCCTACTACAAAGCCGAACACAGTCCCGGAGTACTTGCGCCACGAGGTTGGCACTGCTTTTCAACTTATGGCTCGAACGGCGCAAGCATTTTCGTTAGCCCCGACCCCATCGACTCGAAAGCCGTCTTTGCTGAAGATTGGAAAGGATTCCCCGGGCAGGTGATCGAACTCTCGTTCGACAGTGGCGGCACATCGGGACGGTTTGAAGTCGCAGAGATCATCGCGCGCGTGTTTCCGGCTTACAAGGCCTTCGCGGAGAAAGTGATTGCGGAGGGACTTCAACCGGCCAGCGACTTTCCCTTTGGACCTTACCCCAGCGACAAGCTGACTTATCGTGGCAAGGATATTGTGGAGTTCGAGACTCCTGCGAACGCGCAGGGATTGGGAACGGATTCCCGCCTGCAGATGAACTCGAGTCCGATCGACGGAGTTGTTGTCATAAGCGGTGCGGATACGAACCTTACGCATTTGTCCGCGCGAGTTCCGGAGGCCGACAGCGACCTGATCCCGGCTATGGTCGCGCAGGCTGAGAAGGAAGCCGCCGCCGCCTCTCAATAGCTCGCGCGGGAAATTGCAGCCAACCGCGTATGGTATGGTGCGAATGGACGCGCGGATGAGCATTATTTGCCGATCGCGCGACGACGGGAGCAAATGACCAGAGCATGAAGATCGCCATTCAGGGAGAGCCCGGCTCGTTCAGCCACGAGGCCGCGCTGAAGTTCGTGCCGGACGCGGAGATTGTTCCCTGCGCCCTCTCGGCGGAGGTGTTTGCTGCGCTCGACTCAGGCGCGGCCGATGCCGCGGCGATTCCCATTGAGAACAGCCTGGCCGGATCGGTACTCGAACATTTCGATCTGCTGCTCCATCATGATGTGCGGGTAGTGCGGGAAACGCTGCTGCGCATCCGGCACAATCTGATCGCTGTCAAGGGCGCGAAGATCGGCGAGATCGACCGCGTGTATTCCCATGCGGTAGCGCTGGCGCAGTGCAGGCGCTTTCTGGCCGGGCATCCAAATATGAAGCCCATCGCCTTCTACGACACCGCAGGAAGCGTGAAGCAATTGGTGAGCACACGCGACATGCAGGCGGCGGCTATTGCGAGCGAGCAGGCGGCCTTGTATTATGGCGCGGAGATTCTTGCCCGCGGCATTGAAGACGATGAGGAAAATTACACAAGGTTCTTTCTTGTGCGCCGCAGCGATGAAGCTGAGGTCGATCCGGCAGCGAACAAAATGAGCGTGGCCTTTACGCTGGAGCACAAACCCGGCTCGCTGGTGGCGGCGCTGAGCGCGCTGAGCGCGATGGGAACGAATTTGACAAAGATCGAATCGCGGCCGGTGCAAGGCAAGCCGTGGGAGTACATTTTTTATGTGGATTGCAAGATTGTGTCGAAAGACGACGGAACCCGGGGCGCTGACAGAACCCGCGCCCTGGAGGCGCTGAGCGCGCACTGTGGCATGGTGAAGGAACTGGGACGCTATAGCGAGGCGCACTGAGAACCACGCGACCTGGTTGACATTGCGAAGTGTGAACTGCAAAAAGGGATCGGGCGAGGCCGATCCCTTTTGCTTTGAAAATTGTGGGCGCGATCTGCGCTCTTAGACACCAGCCGCGGCCTTAGAAGTGATAGGCGACGCCTACTGTAGGCACGGAAATGTTGTACCACTCATGTGTTGTGAAATCGTAGCCGCTGCTGGAATTCGTTTCTCCGAATGTAGGCACCTTGGACACCAACGCGCGATACTCGACGCGGACGTCGAAGCTGGGACTGACCTCGTAGGCAAAGCCCGCGCCGTACATGGCGCTGATTTCCGTCTGTCGGTGCGCATCCTGGATTTTGGTGCCGGAGTTTTGGATAGGGAGGAAGATGATTGCCGCCGGGCCTGCCTCGACAAAGGGATTGAAGTTTTTGAAGACGAAGGAGCGCACGTAGGCGGCCGAGATCTCCTGGGTGCGAGTCAGGATGTTGATGGCGCCTTGCGGGGTCGTCGGCAAAAGATACGAGATTTTGTTCTCGTACGTGATGCCGTAGTTGGCTTCAAGCGCGCTGGTCGGAGTGAGCATGAAACGGTAGCTCGCCAATCCGCCGTAGGCCGTGGTGGAGTGAACTTGTACATCGGTTTGAGAAGCCTTGTATGGCTCGATCAGAGATGTTCCGCTCAGGCTGACGTCCTGGCGGCTTTCCTGGGCGCGGGCTGTGGCCATGCAAACGGCCAGCAGGCAGACAAAAAAAGCAATCCTCTTCATTCGATCCTGATCCTCTTGGACTGCACAACCGTGCGGGTGGCAAAATCCTTTTCGATTCCCGGGCACTGGTCCGGCGCGCCGAATGGTCCCGGCCCCGCTCTCAGAATTGTAAATGGCCGGAGCGGGTTGGGGGCTTTATCCAAGTCCAAACACCGGCTGCGGGAATCTCCTGAGCTATAGACGCGCCAATGCCCCAGAGGAAAGTAAGATGGCGGAATAGTTTTGGTGCCCGCCAGATGTTCCTATCCCGCCCGCTCCACGTGGTAGAAGAACGGCGGTCCTTGCTCCTTTGCCATGGTTCTAAGCGTGTGCAGAAAGGCCTTGGCGGCGTAGGAAAGTGTAGCTCGGCGGCGGTGAGCAAGACGCAGCACGCGGCGCACGTCCAGCTCGTCTACTTTTACGCGAACTAGATCGCCGGTTTCGAGCTCGCGCGCCACCGTAAGGTGAGGAACCAGCGCCACGCCGTTACCCATGGCCACAAAACGCTTGATGGCCTCGATAGTGGGCAACTCGATTTCCATGTTGAGCGGAGTGCGATAGCGCTGGAAGGCCTCGATTACTTTTCGGCGCAGCGGTGATGTCACGTTGTGGGCGAC
>Ga0208849_1001897_pt1 | contig 12811 bp, 13 predicted proteins | sample NGESurdeep072012_10_FD_184470 | JGI IMG/M metagenome (GOLD analysis project Ga0208849, IMG submission 184470) | Arctic peat soil microbial communities from Barrow, Alaska - NGEE Surface sample 53-3 deep-072012 (SPAdes) | ecosystem: Environmental > Terrestrial > Soil > Wetlands > Peat ...
CGAGCGCCAGGCGTTCGACCAGGCGAAGAAGCTGGCCGAGCAGGAGAAGGAGCGCCTCGACCGCAAGACGGCCATGGAGGCGGAGTGGCGCGCCGAGGGCCTCGAGCTCTTCGACGTCGTCGACGAGGAGGTCATCGCCGAGGTCCTGGCCAACTGGACCGGCATCCCCGTCTACCGCCTCACCGAGGAGGAGACCTCCAAGCTCCTGCGCATGGAGGACGAGCTCCACAAGCGCGTCGTCGGCCAGGAAGAGGCCATCAAGGCGCTGTCGCGTGCGATCCGTCGCACCCGGGCAGGGCTCAAGGACCCCAAGCGGCCGAGCGGCTCGTTCATCTTCCTGGGCCCCACCGGGGTCGGGAAGACCGAGCTCGCCAAGGCGTTGGCGGAGTTCCTCTTCGACGACGAGGACGCGCTGATCCAGCTCGACATGAGTGAGTACATGGAGAAGCACACCGTGTCGCGCCTCGTGGGCTCGCCCCCGGGCTACGTGGGGTACGAAGAAGGTGGGCAGCTGACTGAGGCCGTGCGGCGCAAGCCGTTCTCGGTGGTGCTCTTCGACGAGGTGGAGAAAGCCCACCCCGACGTGTTCAACGCGCTGCTGCAGATCCTCGAGGACGGCCGGCTCACCGACGCCCAAGGGCGTTCCGTGGACTTCAAGAACACCGTCCTGATCATGACCTCCAACCTGGGGACCGCCGATCTGCGCAAGTCGTCGGTGGGCTTCGCCAAGACGTCGGAGGCCGTGTCCTACGAGCGCATGAAGTCCAAGGTCCACGACGCGCTGAAGGCGCACTTCCGGCCCGAGTTCCTCAACCGCATCGACGAGGTCATCGTCTTCCACGAGTTGTCCAAGGAAGAGGTCGTGGAGATCGTCGACCTCATGATACGGCGGGTGGGCGACCAGCTGGAGTCTCAGGGACTGGGCCTCGAGCTCACCCCGACGGCCAAGGCCCTGCTGGCCGACAAGGGATATGACCCCACCCTCGGGGCCCGTCCCCTTCGTCGGGCCATCCAGCAGTTCGTCGAGGACGCCCTGTCGGAACGCATCCTGTGGAAGGAATTCCGCGTGGGCGAGACCATCATCGTCGATGTCGAGGACGGCGAGTTCGTCTTCCGCACCGTCGAGGGCCTCGAGCCGCCGCCGGTCGAGCTGGCCGGCGCGGGCGCCGACTCCTGACCGTCACCGTCTGACCGGTCACGGGGTGAGCGGCACAGCCTGAGGGCACCGAGCCCCGTCACACCCTGTCCCTAGCCTCACGGTGTGGGACGACTGCGGACGGTGCACCGGTGTACGGCGTGCGGAGGCGAGACGCCGCGCTGGGCCGGGCGCTGCCCGGCGTGTGGCGAATGGAACAGCCTGGTCGAGGAGCATCTGCCCGAGCCCGCCGTCTCGCCTCGCCGCCCCATGGCCGCCGAGCACGGCCGCGCCGAGGCGATGTTCGGCCCGGGCCCCCTCGATGGCGCCCATCGCGCCCTGCCGCTCGACGAAGTCGACCCCAGCCAGTCGGGCCCGGTCCCCACGGGCCTGGCCGAGCTCGACCGGGTCCTCGGGGGCGGGCTCGTCCCGGGATCGGTGACGCTGCTCGGGGGCGAGCCGGGCGTGGGGAAGTCGACGTTGCTGCTCCAGGTCCTGTCGTCGATGGCCGGCACCGGCGCCCCCGTCCTGCTGGTCTCGGCCGAGGAGTCGGCCCAGCAGGTGCGGCGACGGGCCGAACGTCTGGGGCCGCTGCCGCCGGGGCTGATGCTCCTGGCCACCACCGACCTCTCGAACCTGCCGGGGGCACTGGCCGAGACGGCACCGGCGCTCGTGGTGGTGGACTCGATCCAGGCCGTCGTGGACCCCGCGGCGGGGGGAAGCCCGGGCAGCCTGGGCCAGGTGCGGGCGTGCACCGACCTGGTGGTGCACCTAGCCAAGCTCCACCGGGTGCCGTTCGTGCTGGTGGGCCACGTCACCAAGGAGGGCACCCTGGCGGGCCCGCGCACCTTGGAGCACCTGGTGGACACCGTGCTGGGTGTCGAGGGCGACCGCCACCATGCCCTGCGGACGGTGCGTGCCACCAAGCACCGCTTCGGGCCCACGGGCGAGCTCGGGCTCTTCGAGATGAACGACACCGGCCTGGCCGCGGTGACCGACCCGTACCAGCTGCTCCTGGGCGACCGCCGACCGGGGGCACCGGGGAGCGCGGTGCTCCCCGCCATGCAGGGCCAGCGCGCCCTGTTGGTCGAGGTCCAGGCCCTCACGTCGAGGACCGCTCCCGAGACCCCGAGCCGGCGGTCGGCCCAGGGTGTCGACGGCGGTCGCCTCGCCCTGCTGCTCGCCGTCCTCGAGCAGCGCGCCGGGGTGGCGCTGGGTCGCACCGATGTCTTCGCGTCGGCGGTCGGCGGCATCCGGGTCCTCGAGCCCGCCGCCGACATGGCCCTGGCCCTGGCCCTCGCCTCGGCCGTCACCGAGCGGCCCCTGCCGCCCGACCTCGTGGTGTTCGGCGAGGTGGGCCTCGGGGGCGAGATCCGGCAGGTGCCGCACGCCCCGCGGCGGCTGGCCGAGGCGGCACGCGTCGGGTTCCGACACGCGCTCGTGCCCGGGTCGTGTCCCGACGGTCCTCCGGGGATGGAAGTGGTCCACGTCCGGACGCTGGCTCAGGCCGTGGCGCTGGCGACGGGCTCGACGGCACGACCCGAACGAGAGGACTAGCACCACAGGGCGGCGGGTACCATGCGGAGGTGGTGGTGCGACCGAGCTCGGCCATGGCCGACGCCCTGGCTCTGGTGGCGCCGGGCCAACCGTTGCGCGACGGCATCGAGCGCGTCCTGCAGGCCAATCGCGGGTTGCTGCTGGTGGTGGGGGACGGCCCTGACGTGCTGTCGATCTGCACCGGCGGCTTTCTCCTCGACGCCGAGTTCAGCCCTCAGCGCCTGTCGGAGCTGGCCAAGATGGACGGTGCGGTCATCCTCTCCCCCGACGCCGATCGCATCGCCCGGGCCAACGTGCACCTCATGCCCAACGCCGCCATCCCCACCATCGAGACCGGGACCCGCCATCGCACCGCCGAGCGCGTGGCCCGGTCCATCGACGTGCCGGTGGTGTCGGTGTCGGCCGCCATGGGACTGGTCACGGTCTACCGGCGAGACACGCGCCACGTCCTGCAGGACGAGCGCCGTCTGCACGAACGTGTGCGCCAGGCGCTGCAGACCACACGCCGGTTCCGCCAGCGCTTCGACTCGACCCTCTCGGGATTGTCGGCGCTCGAGATCGCCGACACGGTGACGGTGCGCGACGTGGTGGCCGTGCTGCAGCCGGCCGAGTTGCTGGAGAGGATCGCCGACGAGGTCAAGGTCGACCTCGTCGAGCTCGGAGAGGACGGCCGCCTCCTGCGGCTGCAACTCGAGGAGGTGCTCGACGGCATCGACCCCGTGCGCCGGCTGGTCACGCGCGACTACCTGCACGGTGCGCATGGGCCCGATGACACCGATCATGCCCTAGCGGCGCTGGCCGCCTTGTCGACCGACGACCTGCTCGACGTGCGGCGCGTGTCGGCGGTGTTGGGGCTCGGGGCCACGCACGCCGATCCCGACGCGCCGGTCGAACCACGGGGCTATCGCCTCTTGCACCGGCTGCCGCGATTCCCCGAGGCGCTCGTGGACCGGATCGTCGGGCACTTCGCCGGTCTGCAGCGGATCATGCGGACGTCGGTGGCAGATCTCGAGGAGGTCGAAGGCGTGGGTGAGGCCCGGGCCCGGTCGGTGAAAGAGGGGCTGGCCCGTCTGGCCGAAGCGAGCATCCTCGATCGCTACAGCTGAGGCCTGCTCAGGGCGCGGTGGTGGGCGGGGGTGAGGGCTCGAGGTGCTCCTCGGGTAGAATGGAATGTCTGCCCCTCGCCATGAGCGTGTGGCCAGCGCGCCATCCCAGGAGAGTCCGTGTTCGACATCGGTGACAAGGTGGTCTACCCCCATCACGGGGCGGCGATCGTGGAGCGGCGCGAGGTCAAAGAGGCCTTCGGGGAGAAGAAGGAGTACCTCGTCCTCCGCCTCGCCTACGGCGACCTCACGTTGATGGTGCCCGCCGACAACACCGAGGGTGTGGGGCTGCGGGAGGTCATCAACGACGAAGAGGTCGAGGAGGTGTTCGCCGTCCTTCGCAAGAAGGAGGCGCGCATGCCGACCAACTGGTCGCGCCGGTACAAGAACCACTCCGAGAAGCTGCGCTCCGGTGACATCTACCAGGTGGCCGAGGTGGTGCGGAACCTCTCCATCCGCGACAAGGACAAGGGCCTGTCGGCGGGCGAGAAGCGCATGCTCAGCCGGGCGCGCCAGATCCTCGTGTCGGAGCTGACCTTCGCCCTCGACGTCGACGAAGAAGCGGCGGAGAAGCGCCTGGACGAGGCGCTGCCCTGACCTGGGTGGGCCCGCACCGCTCTCGCGGCGCGCGGCCGCTGCACGGGGTCTGAGCCCGTGTCGGTGTGGGTGGTCGTGGTGGCGGCCGGACGCGGGCAGCGGTTCGGAACGGCGAAGCAGTTCGCCCGACTCGGCGGTCGCACCATGGTGCAATGGGCCGTCGACGCCTCGCGTGCGGTGGCCGACGGCGTCGTGCTCGTGCTCCCTGCAGGGGACGGGCCCGAGGCCGACGACCCGGGGCGTGTCACGACGGGCGCCGATGCCGTGGTGGTGGGTGGGGACACCCGGGCGGCCTCGGTGCGCGCCGGGCTGGCGGCGGTGCCCGACTCGGCCGAGGTGATCGTGGTGCACGACGGTGCCCGACCCCTGGCGTCGCCGGCGCTGTTCCGCGCCGTGGTCGACGCCGTCGTCGTCGGCGGCGCCGAGGCCGCCATTCCCGGGATCCCCGTCGCCGACACCTTGAAGCGCGTCGAGGGTGACGGGGTCACCGGCACCGTGGCGCGCACCGGTTTGGTGTCGGTGCAGACACCTCAGGCCTTTCGCGCCGAGGTGCTGCGGCGCGCCCATGCCACCGGCTCCGATGCCACCGACGACGCCGGTCTGGTGGAGTCGCTGGGCGCTACGGTGCGCGTCGTGCCCGGCGAGCCGCGCAACATCAAGGTGACGACGGTGGGCGATCTCGAGGTCGCCCAGGCGCTGGCGGTCAGGTGACCGGCGATCGGGGGGTGCCAGTGGGGTTGCGGGTCGGGCAGGGATTCGACGTGCACCGCTTCTCGGGGGACCCGGGCCGACCTCTTGTCCTCGCCGGCGTGCCCGTCCCCGGCGCCGCCGGGCTGGCCGGCCACAGCGACGCCGACGTCGTGGCCCACGCCGTGGCCGAGGCTCTCCTCGGCGCAGCGGGACTCGGCGACCTGGGGCGGCATTTCCCGGCCACGGACGCCACCTGGGCCGGAGCCGATTCCATGGAGCTGTTGCACCAGGTGCGGTCGATGGTGGAGGCCGAGGGGCTGCGCCTGGTCAACGCCGACTGCACCGTCGTGTGCGAGCGCCCCCGGCTCGGGGACCACACCGACGACATGGCGCGGCGGCTCGAGGCCCTGCTCGGCGCACCGGTCAGCGTGAAGGCCAAGCGGGCCGAGGGCCTGGGTGCGATCGGTCGGGTGGAGGGCATCGCCTGTCTGGCCGTGGTCCTGCTCGCCTCGGTGCCGTGACCGGTCCCCCCCGCCGGCGACGCCCTCCACCCCCCGCACGTGCTCCCGGCCCGGGGCGCGGCCCTGCGGCTCGCGGCGCGGCGGCTCGCGGCGCGGCCCGCGGTGCGACGACCAGCGCTGCTCCAGGGCGCGCTGCTCCAGGGCGCGCCGGCGGCGGGCACGGACTGGGCGGCGAGCAGGTCGAGGGTCGCCAGGCCGTACGCGAGTTGCTCACGGCGGGGCGGCGTCCGGTGCGCGAGGTCTGGATCTCCGAGGATCTCGACCCGTCGCCGCAGATCGACGAGATCGAACGGCTGGCCACGCGCCGGCGGGTGCGCCTCGTGCTCGTCCCCCGCACCAAGCTCGAGCGCGCCGCCCGCACCGATGCGCCCCAGGGCGTCCTGGCCCATGCCCGACCCCTCGAGGAGGTCGAGCTCGAGGCGTTGGCCCGGGCCCGTCGGGGGGTGGCGCCGTTCCTCCTGGTCCTCGACGGCGTCACCGATCCCCACAACGTCGGGGCCCTGTTGCGCAGCGCCGAGTGCGCGGGGGTGACCGGCGTGGTGCTGCCGCGTCACCGCGCCGTCCATGTGACGCCGACGGTGGCGAAGGTGGCCGCCGGTGCCATCGAACACCTCGACATCGCCGTGGTTCCCGGCGTCCCCAACGCGTTGGCACGGCTCGACGAGCTGGGCGTGACGAGTGTGGGCCTCGATGCCGACGCGCCGGTGTCGCTGTTCGAACTCAGCCTGGAGGTCGCCGGGGGGGTGGCCCTGGTGATGGGGGCCGAAGGTCGGGGCCTGGCGTCGCTGACCCGCCGCCGGTGCTCGGCGTTGGCCGCCATTCCCCAATTCGGGGCCCTGGGCAGCCTGAACGTGGCCTCGGCCGGCGCCGTGGCGTGCTTCGAGCTGGCCCGGCGCCGGGGGGCGGGCTCTCGGGGTGAGAGCGGGTAGCGGTCCTGCGCGATCATCTGCTCGGAGCGACGGAGGAGAACAGACGGTGCCCGACTCCGCTTTGCGTGTGACGCACCACGCCTCGGTGGCGACCGTGACGCTGACGCGGGGCAAGGTCAACGCCATCGACGTCGGGTTGCTCGAGGAGCTCCGCACCGCGCTCGAACACCTGGAGCACGACGACGAGGTCCGGGCCGTGGTGCTCACCGGCTCGGGACGGGTGTTCTCGGCCGGGGTCGACCTCCGTCTCGTGGTGGACTCCGGTCCGGGGTACGCGCCGCGTCTCGTGGAGGGCCTGGCGACCGCCTTCGAGGCCCTGTTCTGCTTTCCCAAGCCCACCGTGGCCGCCGTCAACGGGGCGGCGGTGGCCGGTGGGTGCATCCTGGCGTGCGCCTGTGACCGACGCGTGATCGCAGAGCACGCCCGCATCGGTGCCAGCGAACTGGCGGTGGGCGTGCCCTTCCCCGTGGCCGCGCTCGAGGTGCTTCGCCACGCGTGCGGCGCGCACACCGAGGACCTCGTGTTCAGCGGGCGCCTGCTCGACGCGCACGAGGCGCTGTCGATCGGCATGGTGCACGAGATCTCCCCGGGGGAGAAGGTGCTCGAGGGGGCGCAGACCGTCGCCACCGAACTGGGTTCTCTGGCGCCGCTCGCCTATCGTCTGGCCAAGCAGCAGCTGCGCCGACCGGCGCTCGAACGCATGCGCAGCGACGCGGCGGCCATCGATGGCACCGTCAGCGCCGAATGGGGGGCACCGCACACCGCCGAGCGTCTGCGGGCGCAGCTCGACCGGATTGCGGCGGGGCGATGATCGCCGGCGCGCACGCGGTGGACCGACGAGCCGGTGGTGGGACTCGAACCCACGACCTGACGATTACAAATCGTCTGCGCTTCCAGCTGCGCCACACCGGCGTGTATGCCACGCTACCGCCGGTCCCCGCCGTATCTGGGCACGACGGAGCGCGAGATCGAGGATCCTTGCTTCGCGCGCGGTGCATTGGCAGGCTTGACCCCGCGATGGGATTGACAGATCAGGACCGCCAGATCCTCGACTTCGAGGAATCGTGGTGGACCCGCCCCGGAGCCAAGGCATCGGGGATCCGCCAACGCCTGGGCATGTCGCCGACCGGGTACTACCGCCGACTGTCCGAGCTCGTCGACACCGGCGACGCTCTCGAGCACGCACCGCTCGTGGTCCGTCGCTTGCGCCGGCGCCGGCTCGACCAACGGCGCGGCCGGTTCGAGACCACGGCCGCCCCGCATCATCCACGGCGATGAGCGACCGCCACGACGACCCGGCGAATCCCGGTGGCCACGGCGGGGATTCCCACGGCGGGGGGGAGCGAGAGCAGGCGGGGACACCCGCTCCTTCGGGCTTTCTCCGCGGCGCCGGGGTCGTGGCGGTGGCGGTGGTCATCGGCGCGCTGGTGATGCCGGCGGGCACCCGGGCCCCGCTCCGGGTGACCACGGCCAGCCAGTCCACCCCGACCACGACCTCACCGTCGACGACGACGCCCAGGTCCTCGTCCACCACGACCACGCTCGCCACCATCGTCCCGGGTGCGTCGTCGATCCACGTCCTGGTGGTGAACGGCACCAGCATCACGAATCTCGCCGGGGGCACGAGCACCTACCTGCGCTCCCGGGGCTTCCTGACCCTTCCCGCCACCAACGCCACCACGAAGGTGACCGGGACCCAGGTCTACGCGGTGTCGGGGCCGTCGAGCTCGGCCACCGAGGTCACCACTGCCCTGGGGTTGACCGCCAGCACCATCCAGCCCACGACGGCCGTCGTCCCGGTGCGGAGTGCGGCCGGGGCCAACGTGATCGTCGTGGCCGGCCCCGATCTCGCCCGGCTGGCCCCCGGGTCCTCCCCGTCCACGACTGGCGCACCGCCCAACTGACGGGCGCGACGCGCTCGTGACCGAGAACGCCTCGACCGGGGAACCGGACGAGGGGGACACCCCCGGACGCCCCGACGTCCTCGGCCCTCTGGCGGCACTGCTCGAGGATCCCGCCGCCAGCGCCGTGCTCAGCGACTTCGACGGGACGCTGTCGCCCATCGTGGCGGATCCCGCCCTCGCCTACCCGCTTCCCGAGGCACCGGGTGTGCTCGCCGCCCTGGCCCAACGCTTCGCGCTGGTGGCCGTGGTGTCGGGCCGTCCGGTGTCGTTCCTCTTGCACCGCCTGGCCGCGGCGGGACCGAGGGTGCGGCTGTTCGGTGCCTACGGGCTCGAGTGGATCGAGGACGGCACCGTGCACCGGGCCCCCGCCGTCGAGCCCTGGCGGGACCCCGTGGCCCAGGTGGTCGAAGCGGCCCGGGTCGCCTTCGCCGCCGAGGCGGTGGGGATCGAGGACAAGGAGATCTCGGTCACCGTGCACTGGCGCCAGGCTCCGCACGCCGGCGAGCGGGCCTGGGACTTCGCCCGCGACTGGTCCCGACGGACGGGCCTGATGCTCCAGCCCGGTCGGATGGCGGTGGAATTCCGGCCACCGGTCGGCATCGACAAGGGGTCGGTGGTCGAAACCCTGGCGCGGGGCACGGCGGGGGCGTGCTTCGCCGGTGACGACGCCGGGGACCTCGCCGCCTTCGCCGCGCTCGATCGTCTGGCCCCCGACGGCACGCGCACGGTGCGGATCGCGGTGACCGACGAGGAGACGCCCCCCGAGCTCGTGGCCGCCGCCGATGTCGTCGTCGCCGGGCCGAGCGAGGCGCTCGAGCTGTTCAGGGTGCTGGCGACGCGCGCCCGGGGCTGAGGCGGCGGCCCGCCGGCCACCGCGCCTCGACGGCGGTCAGCCCGGGATCACCGCCGCCAGCTGGTCGGCGAGCCAGTCCCCGGGCTTGCGCCTCGACACCAGGGCGTGCAGCGCCTCGGCCCGGCGCCGGCGTTCGGGGGGCGCCATGTCGAGGGCCTGGAGGAGGACCCCTGCCGTCCCGGTCACGTCGAAGGGGTTGATCTCGAGTGCTTCGGCGTGCAGCTCGGCGAAGGCGCCCGCCTCGCGCGACAGCGCCAGGACCCCGTGGGTGGTGTTGACGATGGGGCCCTCTTTGGCCACGAGGTTGAGCCCGTCGCGCAACGGGTTCACCAGCAGCACGTCGTAGCGCATCAGGGCCGCCACCGAGCGGCCCGGGTCGTCGGCCACGTCGAGGATGATCGGTGCCCAGTCGTCGGTGCCCCACGTGTCGTTGACCCGCCGGGCGGTCTGCTCCACCTCGGCCCCGTAGGCGAGGTACTCGGGCAGGGTCGAGCGCGACGCGTAGGCCAGGGCCAGCAACACGACCTCGCCCCGAAGCTCGGGTCGCATCCGCAGCATCTCGTCGAAGGCCCAGAATCCCCGCAGCAGGTTTTTGGCCGGTTCGATCCGGTCGACGCGCAGCACCATGCGCCGGCCCCGCAACAGCTCCTCGAGGCGTTGGCCCGCCGCCCGGCACTCGGGTGACGCGGCCTGGTCGACGAGGTGATCGGAGTCGGGGGTGAGGGGGGACACGTAGGTGTGGGGCGTCTCGACCCCCATGTCCGCACAGCAGCTCCGGAAGCACTCTTCCCAGCGCGCCGTGTGGAACCCGCAGGCGGTGGCGCCGGCCATGCCCTCGAGCACCTCCCGGGCCACGGTCGAGGGCAGCACCCGCAGGGCGTCGGGGCTAGCGAAGGGGGTGTGGGTGAAGTGCACGGTGTGGAGGTCGGGCCGCTTCTCGGCCAGTACCCCGGGGAGCAGGCTCAGGTGGTAGTCCTGGACCAGCACCGTGGCCCCTTCGGAGGCAGCGGCGTCGACGACCTGGGCGAAGAGCTTGTTGAACTCCCGGTAGGCCTCCCAGGCCCGGGTGAAGTGGTGGTCGAAGCGGGGTCGCCGGGCCAGGTCGAAGAGATGGTGGTGCAAGAACCACAGCGTGGAGTTCGACACCACGTCATAGGCCATGCGGTAGGTGTCACGGTCGGGCTGCACGGTGAGCAGGCGCAGGCCTCGCTCGGTCATGAGCCCTTCGGCGGTGGCCATGCGGTCGGCCTCCGACATGGCACACGCCACCCAGGTCGCCCCGCTGCCCTCGAGCTGGGGGTGCAGGGCGGCGGCCAGGCCCCCCGCCGACCCGGCCGGCACGGGTCGGCCCTCCTGGTCGAGCGCAAAGGACATCGGGCCCCGGTTCGAAACGATGACCAGGTCCGCTTTCACGCGTCACCGACCCGTTCCATACGCGGATGACCCTACCCTCCACCTGCACGGGTCACTCCGACCGGCCACCATGAACACCGTGCCCGCCGACCCCGCACCCCACGCCCGCGCCCACGCCCGCAAGGCCCTGCTCGCCCCCGACGCCTTCAAGGGGACCGCCTCGGCCCCGGCGGTGGCCGCCGCCATGGCGACCGGGGCCCGACGCGCCGGGTGGGAGGGGGACCGGTGTCCGCTCTCCGACGGCGGGGAGGGCTTCGCCGAGGTCCTGGCGGCCGTCCCGGCCCCGGCGGGTGACCGTGCCCCGGGGGCCTGGCACCAGACCACGGTCACGGGCCCCCTGGGCGAGCCCGTGGTGGCCCGGTGGTGGATGGCCGGCGGTGTGGCCGTGGTGGAGTCGGCGGCCGCATCGGGCCTGCCCTTGGCCGGGGGGGCCGAAGGCAACGACCCCGTCGGAGCCACGACCAGGGGAACGGGCGAGCTCCTGGTGGCGGCGGCCGGGGCCGGGGCGCGGCGCATCCTGGTGGGCGTGGGCGGATCGGCCACCACCGACGGCGGGCGGGGGGCCATCGAAGCCGTCGAGGACGCCGGGGGCCTGGGCGGGCTCGACGTGGTCGTGGCGTGTGACGTGGAGACCCGGTTCGTCGACGCCGCCGAGCAGTTCGGTCCCCAGAAAGGGGCCACGCCCGCCCAGGTCGTCGAGCTCCGGGCCCGCCTGTCCGCCCTGGCCGTCGAGCTCGCCGACCGCTACGGCGTGGCGGTGTCCGACCGGCGCGGCGGGGGGGCGGCCGGGGGGCTGGCCGGGGGGCTGGCCGCGCTCGGCGCACAACTGGTGCCCGGGTTCGGGGTCGTGGCCGACGCCGTCGGGCTCGAGGACCGCCTGGCCGGCGTCGATGTGGTGGTGACGGGGGAAGGTCGCCTCGACGCCTCGACGTGGTCCGGCAAGGTGGTCGACGGGGTCCTCACCCTGGCCCGGAAGGCCGGCGTTCCCGTGCTGGTGGTGGTGGGCGGGCTAGGCCCGGGCGGGATCGAGGGCGTGCACGCCGGCGTCGAGGTCCTGAGCCTCACCGAGCGCTTCGGCGGCGACCGAGCCAGGCGCGACCCCGCCGGTTGCGCGCTGGAGGTGGTCGCCGAAGCCCTGGCCGGGCGTTAGTCCCCGGCGGGCCGCGGCGCCAAGGTCACGCCCGCCCGGAGCAGGGCCGCGCCCAGCACGTCGGTGGCCTGGGGTCGCAGCTCGGTGAGCGGCCGGTTGCGGTGGACGCGCACCCCCAGGTCGACCTGGGTCACCTGCTCGACGCCGAACTGCTCGGCCACGTCGATGAGCAGCGCCAGCTCCACGCAGTAACCGGGGGCCAGGCCTGTCTTGTCGAGCACGGTCCGGGGGGCGGCGGTCTCGCCCGCCAGGGGCTGGCGCACCCCGCCGAGGTGGGGGAACAGGAGGTCGATGACCGGCCGAGCCACCAGCTCGGTCACCCGCCCGCCCGCGCCTTTCTGCCCGTGCAGGGGACGCTCGTAGAACCCCTTCACCAGCGCCACGTCGGGCTCGGCCGGCCCGGGCTCGAAGAGCAGGGGGCCCACCAGGCCCGTCACGAAGTGGAGGTCGAAGTTCTCGACATCGGCGTCGAGGAAGACCAGCAGCTCGGCATCGGTCTCCTCGAGGGCGACGGCCATGGCCTGGCCCTTGCCACCCCCGGCCGTCGAGGCGGCGATGACCCGTGCCCCGCTGCGACGGGCCACCGCCGCGGTGTCGTCGTCGGACCCGTCGTCGATGACCACGAGGTCGTCCACGAGGTCGACGCCGCCGCCGGCCGTGGTGAGCGCGGCCCGCACGCTGGTCACGATGGGCCCCAGGGTGGCGGCCTCGTTGCGCGCCGGCAGGCACACCGCCACCCGGCGCCCGGCGCGCGCAGCCACCAGGGCGGCCACGTCGAAGTCCCGGTGGTCGAAGCAGCGCAGGGCAGCCGGGCGTGCCTGGCGAGGTCGAGAATCCACCCTCCGATCATCCCCCATCCCGGGGCCGGGCATGCCCGCACCCCTTTCCATTGACGCGGGTGGTCGGATTCGTCCACCATGGGGGGATCATCCAGAGCGGCTGAGGGACGGGCCCTGCGA
>Ga0208849_1001898_pt1 | contig 12803 bp, 14 predicted proteins | sample NGESurdeep072012_10_FD_184470 | JGI IMG/M metagenome (GOLD analysis project Ga0208849, IMG submission 184470) | Arctic peat soil microbial communities from Barrow, Alaska - NGEE Surface sample 53-3 deep-072012 (SPAdes) | ecosystem: Environmental > Terrestrial > Soil > Wetlands > Peat ...
GGTCGCGGCCGGCGCCGCCCTCGTCGGCGCCGGCTTCGTCCCGCCCGGCCATGCCAAGGGCGACGCGCGAGCGCACCAGCCGGGCCATCGGCCAGCCGATGATGATCGCGAGCGCCACGTGCATCGAGGGCACCGCCGCATACGGGTTGATCAGCGAGACCACCGTGCTGGTCTGCTCGTGGACGTGCGTAAAGTCCGCGACGGTATCCACGAACCCCCACTCTGGCAATAGCCGCGGCGGCGCGGTCGGAAAGACGAAGTAACCGATCAGGGCGATCCCCCAAGAGATGATCAGCGTGTTGCGCACGAAGTAGAAGCTGCCGTTGCGAAACCGATACAGATAGGCCAACACACCGATCACGATCGTGGTCTGCGCGTTCAAGTACAGCCAGTCCGCGGCATCGGTCAGCAGGCGGCTGCCACTCGCCCACGCCTGCACGCTCGGCTCGACGAAGACATGCAGCGAACGCTCCAGTGAGATCAGCTCCCGCGCGTGAACGAAAGCGACGCTCGCGTCCGAGGCCGTCAGCGTCCGCACGTGCTCGTAAGCCACCAAAGACAGGCCGATCAACAACAGCTGACGAGCAAGATCCATTGGTCCCTGCGGCAGCAGCCGCGCTATCCAGGCGCGCGAATCGAAGGCCATCTCGCCGCGGATCTTATGGGTGCAAGCTCGACGGGCGTGGCAGTTGCGATCCCCCCATGGCTCGCGTGCCGGCGCTCGGGTGACCGCGCATGCACCTCGTTGTCGCACCGCCAGGCAAGTCCGTCATGATAAGCGGCTGATGGTCCGGTCCACCTTCGTCCGTCAGCCGCTGCCGCAGGTGAGGAGGCGCTACGAACGCATGGCACGCTGGTATCGCGCTGCGGAGATCACGATCCTGCTGCCTCACCGACTCCGCAGAAAGGCGGTGCAGCGACTCGCCCTCGAGCCCGGCGAGACGGTCCTCGAGATTGGTTGCGGCACTGGGCGCAACCTGCCGCTGCTGGCGACGTTGTCGGCAACGACGGTCAGGTGGTCGGTGTGAACGTCTCGAGCGGAATGCTCAGCCGCACTCAGCAATGGGTCACACGCCATCACCGGCGAAACGTGCTCCTGCGCCATCAGGACGCCGCCGAGCTCATCCTCCCCGGCCAGGTTGACGCGGTTCTGTTCAGCCTCAGTTACTCCGTGCTTCCCGACCGCGAGACGGTGCTGCAGAAGGCGTGGGAGGCGCTGCGCCCCGGCGGACGCCTCGTGATCATGGACGCCTGTCTGCCTACCAGCCCACTTGGCAGACTGCTTGGACCCCTCGGCGAGGCGATCGCGACGATCTTTCCCGGAGACCCCTACTCGCGACCGTGAGAAGACCTCACGAGCCTCTCCCAGACGGTCCATAGTGAGTGGTTCCAACTCAGCATCTACTTCATCTGCACAGTCCGCAAGCCAGCAACGAGCAAGCTATAGAAACCATCCGCTCTGTCACAAACATCAATGACCCCACCCTCGAGAGCCACGCGAGCACCCGGTTTGCTGCCTGCGCGCGCATCTCCGGGCGTCACGCTCAGCGATCGTCCCCTACGTGGCCTGTCCATGCTGCTGCTCACCGTCATGCGCTACGCGGCAGCGTCTTGTGTTGCATGCGTCGTGACGATCCGCTCCTCGAAGGTGAAGCCTGCTTCGAGGGCACGGCGTACGGGACAGGTCTCGGCGACGCGCTCGAGCCTGCGCTGCTGATCGGGTGTGATGTCGCCGGGAAGGTGTATGTCGATGGTGAAACGTCGCGGGATGCTGTCGGGGTCATAGTCCACCTCGACGGTTCTCGCGCCGAGATCCCAGCCGCGGTTCTGCGCATAGGAGGCGATCATCGTGGCGATGCATGAGGCGAGTGTCGCGGCGAGCAGCTCGTGGGGGGCGGGGCCGAGGTCTGATCCGCCGAGGTGTGTGGGCTCGTCGGTGATGATTGTGTGGCGGCCGTTGACGTCGACTTGGTGTGTGAGGCTGTCGCCGGTTCTGCGTGCTGTTGCGGTCATGCTCATCAGAGGGCCACCATTCCGTGTCTGCGTGAGGTGAGGAAGTAGCGCTCGAAGGCGATCTTTGCCCAATGTGCCTGCGGGCCGGCCACGACGTGGGCGTGTTCGCTGTTTCCGAGGACGTGGTCGGCCTTGAAAATGATCCCGTTGTTGCCGGCGTCGAGGATGCAGATGGCGGCCAGCTCGGTGAGTGCCATCTGCTTGTGTGGGGTGTGGTTGATGTCGGCGGCGATGTTGTGGGCGGCGATTCGTGCCATTGTCTCGCTCATCTGTCCGGTCTTCGGTACACCCGCGGGGACCGGGGTTTGTGTGGGTGGGGCGATCGCGATGTCGACGCCTGCGGCAAATACGTCGGGGTGGTGGGGGTGGCGGAATTGCTCGTCGATGGGGATGAAGCCCATCGGGTTGGCGAGCCCGTCGGTGTCTTTGACGGCGTCCACTCCGGTGAAGGGCGGGACCATCATCGAGTAGGCGAAGGGGAGCACGCGGCCGCCTTCTAGCTGCATCTCGCCGTCGCGGATCTCGGTGATGACGTTGTTGGCGATGCCCTCGATGCCGAGCTTCGCGAAGAACTTCTCTACACGCTGTTGGGAGTCCGCGACGCCGCCCAGTCCGAAGTGTCCGAGGAACGGCTCGGCGGTCACGAACGTTACGGGCGCCACAGCGGTGAGGCCGGCCTTGTCGATCTGATGCTTGACGTTCAGGAGGTACTCGTAGGATGCGCCGAAGCAGGAGCCGCCCTGCGCCGTCCCGATGACAACTGGGCCGGGGTCGGCGAGGAATCTTTTCCATGCCTCTCCGGCGATCTGCGCGTGCTCGAGGTTGCAGATCGATTGTGTGTATCCGCCGTTGGGGCCGAGGCCTGGGATCTTCTCGAACGCCAGTCGTGGTCCGGTGGCGAGCATCAACTTGTCATACGGGATCTCGTCGTCCTCGGTGTGCACGACTTTGCGCTCGAGGTCGAAGCCGCTCGCGGTGATGTTGCGGAAGTCGATGCCCTTGCGCTCGTACAGCGGTGCGAGCGGGAAGGTGATGTCCTCGGGTGTGCGCTTGCCGAACGGAAGCCAGACGAGCGAAGGAATAAAGGTGAAGTCCGCCCGCCGGTCGAGGACGACGACCGAGTGCGAGCGGTCGAGGTGCTTGCGTAGCTCGAGCGCCGCGGTGAGGCCGGCGAAGCTCGATCCGACGATGACCACTTGCTTTGTGTCACTCATCTCGTTCTCCTCTGGGTCTTGCGGACAATTGTGCTGCTCGCTGTCTTGTGGGTCATCCGTTGCGACTACTCGAGGTGATCCGTGTGAACCACTGACACAACCAGAGTAGTAAACAACGCTCTAGTTGTGTTATGGTGGTGTTATGCGGATGACTACAGCCGTTCCTCATCCATTGCCGGCGCCGCTCGTGGAGTTGATCGCCGAGCGTTTTCGTGTCTTGGCCGAGCCGATGCGTATCCGCTTGCTGGATGCGTTGAGGGAGGCGCCCGCGACTGGCCAGGAGCTCCAGGAGGCGACGGGTGCCTCGCAGCAGAACGTGTCCAAGCACCTCGGTCTGCTGCTGCGCAACGGGCTTGTGAGCCGCAGCAAGCAGGGCAACTTCTCGATCTACTCGATCGCCGATGAGGGCGTCTTCGAGCTGTGCGAGCTGGTGTGCGGTGGCTTGCGCCGCCAGCTCGATGAGCTCGACGAGCTGGTGCCAGGAGCACCGGGGCGATGAGCAGCGCGGCTTGCTCTCGAGGTGGCGATGGCGCACGCCAGCAAGCTGGGCGTTGGCCGCTTGAGCGTGTGCTGTTCGCGCTCGCGGGGAGCATGACCCTGCTCAGTGCCGCGCTCGCCGAGCTCGTCTCCCCGTGGTTCCTGGTGTTGACCGCATTCGTGGGCGCCAACCAGTGGCTCTACGTGCTATTCGGCGCCTGCCCAGCCTCACTCGTGCTACGCGGCGTGTTTTCGCTCCGTTCCGTTCTTTACCCCCGCCAGGAGGCAAGCTGATGAGCGCCACCACCATCGCACCACACGCCTCCCAGCCAGCAACAGCCCCAGTGGATCACGCGGCCAGCATCGGGCCGATCGGCCGCCTCGGCCGCTACACAGCCACGCATTTCCGCACTGTTCTCGCTGGATGGCTGGTGCTGGCGGTCGTGCTCGGGTTCTTCGCGCCGCGGGTGGAGAAGGCCCTTTCCGGCGCGGGCTGGGAAGCGAGCGGGTCGCAGTCAACCCAGGCGCGCAAGCTCGTGGAACGTGACTTCGCTGGGCTCGGCAGCTACGGCCTCGAGACTGTCGTCTACTCTCCGAGGCAGACCGTCAGCTCACCGGCGTTCCGCTCGGCCATCACACGCGTTGAGCAGGCACTGCGCGCGAACAGTGCGGTGCTCACCGTCGTTGCTCCCTCGCCCGGCCTGTCGATCTCGTCCGATGGGCACACCGCGATCGTGCAGGCCGGAGCCGCCAAGAACCCAAACGAAATGGTCGCCGTCGCAGACACGCTGAAGGGCAAGCTGCACAAGCTCTCCTCGGCTGGTGTGGTCGTCAACCTCACGGGGGCGGCGGGGATGTGGTCTGACTTCAACGCGGCCAACCGCTCGGCGATGCTCAAGTCCGAGGTCATCTCCTGGCCGGTCACGCTCGGGATCATGCTGCTCGCGTTCGGGTCGCTCGTCGCCGCGGGGCTGCCGTTGATGCTGACGATGGTCGGTCTGCTCGCAGCTGCGGGCTCGCTATACCTCGGGACGCGAATCATGCCGATCTCGATCTGGGCGATGAACTTCGCGCTGATGTTCGCGCTTGCCCTTGGGATCGACTACGCGCTGTTCCTCGTGATGCGCTTCCGCGGCGCTTTCTTCGGATCGAAGCTCAGCGCCGAGGAAGCGACCGCCGTGACGATGGACACCGCCGGAAAGGCCGTGCTGTTCAGCGGCGTCACTGTGCTGATCTCCCTGACCGCGGTGATGCTGGTGCCGAGTCCTGCGTTTCGCAGCATGAGCATCGGGATCATGCTCGCCGTCATCTTCGTGCTCGCCGCCACGCTCACGCTGCTACCCGCAGTACTGGCGAAGCTTGGCCCGAAGGTCGACAACCTGTCGCTGCCGTGGGCGCACTCCGGCGAGCACCGGTCCCCTCGGTTCGCCGCATGGGGCGAACGGTTGTGGAGCCACCCCTGGCGATACGGTGTGCCCGCCCTCCTGGTGCTGCTCGCCCTGGCCTACCCCGTCACGCAGCTGAAGACCTCGATGCCCTCCATCAAGGTCGTACCGTCCAGTGACTCCTCACGAATCGGCTACAACCAGGTCCAGGCAGCAATGGGCTCCGGTGCCACTGGTCCGCTGCAGATCGTCACGCCCACAAGCCACGCGGCCGCGATAGCGAGACTCGCCCAGAGCGATCCGGGAATCGCGCAAGTCATGCCGACCCAGCCCGGCGACCACGGGCTGTCCCTGATCACCGCTGTCCCCCGCCAGGACCCCTCCAACCCCGCAGTCGGCGCGACAATCGAACGGTTGCGCTCCCACCTCCCGGCCGGCGCGCTGATCGGCGGCGCTGTCGCCGAAAACCACGACCTGCAGCACCTGCTCTCGAGCAAGACATCCCTGGTGATCGGGGTGGTGCTGGTGCTCGGGTTCCTACTCTTGCTGTTCGCACTACAAGCACCACTGCTCGCAGCAGCCGGCGTACTCACCAACCTGCTCGCGACGGGTGCCGCGTTCGGCGTGGCCAAGTGGATCTTCCAGGACGGAGATCTGCACTCGCTGCTCGGCTTCCAGCCGCAAGGGTTCCTCGACGCCTGGGGCCCGGTGTTCTTCTTCGCGATGATCTTCGCGATCTCGATGGACTACACGATGTTCCTGCTCTCCTCCGCCAAGGAGCACTGGGACCACAGCAAAAGCGCTAAGAACGCGATGGTCAACGGGATCGCGCACTCCGGCCGCGTGATATTCGCCGCGGCCGCCGTGATGGTCGCCGTGTTCTTCACATTCGCGCTCTCCGGTCCGCTGCCGCCCAAGGAGATGGGCATCATCCTCGGAGTAGCCGTGCTGCTTGACGCGGCACTCGTGCGGCTCCTGCTGCTGCCGGTCCTGCTGCGGCTCATGGGCGCCCGCGCCTGGTACCTGCCCAAGTGGATGCGCCGCGTCCTCCCCGACGTCCGCTTCGGACACTCGTGATCAACGTGAGCCATCGGGGGGGTCATGCAGTGTGATGCGGGCAAGGCCCACGTGCTCGACGCGCCCGAGCGCGAGCGGGAAATGCCCGCAGCGACAGTCCTGGAGCTGCTCTCTCTCAACGGAAGCGAGACGGTCATCGACTACGGCGCCGGAACCGGCCGCCTCGCGATGGGCCTGAAGGCGCACCAGGTGGACGCCCCGTTTGCCGACCGCTACACGTTGCTTGCGAGCGCCGAGCCAACAAAGGAACGACCGCTCGAGCTCCACTTGAGCACAGCCGAGGAGACGGCGTAGCCGTGGCGGCCACACGCCACATCGAGCGGGCTGCGAGGCGCGATGAGACGCTGATGGTGCCCCGGCCCGTGCCGGAGGAGCCGGGGCTCCTGACCGTCGATGCGACCTGGGGCACGATCTCACCGATCCAGATCGACCCAGGGGTACGGACCGTGGGCGAGCTCGAGCTGATCGACCACATCGATGGCAGCCTGCCGCTGGTGGACACGCGGCTGGCGCACTTCTACCTGGAGGGCAGCATCCCGACCGCATGCAGCATTCCCCACGAGCAGATCGAGCAGTCGATCGACTCACTAGACCCAGGCCTGACCACGATCTTCTTCTGCAACGGCCCCCAATGCGCCGCAACACCCGCCGTGATCCGCACGCTCCTCGCAAACTGCTATCCGCCCGAGTCGATCCTCTACTACCGTGGGGGCATACACGACTGGATGACGCTGGGACTCCCCATTGAGATACCGGCGGTATGAATGGCCACCGTCTCGGACGCGAACAGCCCGCGATCGCGAGGCCGGCTTGCGTCCTCTCGGCTACGCAGTATTCCGCAACAACTGAGCGGCATGGCCCCCTTGAGGCATCGGGCGGCACCGGCGAGGATGGGTGATGCGATGACACACAGAATCGTCATTCTCGGCGGTGGCACCGGAGGAACGCTGCTCGCCAACCGGCTCGCGCGGCGCTTCGGGGAGGAGGCACAGATCACGGTCATCGACCGCGACGACAGCCACATCTACCAGCCCGGGCTGCTGTTCGTTCCATTCGGGCTCGCGGAGCCCGGCGAGATCGTCCGGCCTCGCCACGCCCAGCTGCGCAGCGGCATCGACTTCCGTCTCGCCGAGGTCGAGAACGTCGATCTCGCCGAGAACGCCGTCCATCTCGTTGATGGCCCGGATATCCCGTATGACGTGCTGGTGATCGCCACCGGCGCAACGCTTCAGCCCCAGGAGACCGAAGGGTTGGAGGGACCCGAGTGGGGCCGCTCGATCCACACCTTCTACTCGCTTCAGGGCGCAACCGCCCTGCGGCCTGCCCTGGATGACTTCGACGGGGGGCGTCTCGTGGTCAACGTGATCGACATGCCGATCAAGTGCCCGGTGGCCCCGCTCGAGTTCTGCTTCCTCGCCGACTGGCAGCTGCGCGAGCGCGGCCTGCGCGACGACGTCGAGCTCACGTTCGTCACGCCGCTCGACGGGGCTTTCACCAAGCCGGTCGCCTCCGCGCACCTCGATGCTCTCCTGCGGGAGAAGGACATCGGCGTGGAGGCCGAGTTCGCCACCGGTCGCGTCGATGCGAGCGCCAAGCGGCTTCACAGCTGGGATGAGCGCGAGATCCCCTACGACCTCTTGGTCACGGTCCCCGTGCACGGTGGCCCCGAGTACATCGCGCGCTCGGAGGGCTTGGGCGATGCGCTTGGGTTCGTGCCAGCCGATCGCCACACGCTCCAGGCAAAGGCCGCCCCGAACATCTTCGCGATCGGCGACGCCGCCGACGTGCCGATTTCGAAGGCCGGCTCGGTCACCCATTTCGAGGGCGAGACGGTGGCGGAGAACATCCAACGATTCCTCGCTGGCCATGAACTGACCGGGCACTACGACGGTCATGCGAACTGCTTCATCGAGACGGGCTTTCACAAGGCGCTGCTGATCGACTTCGACTACGAGACCGAGCCGCTGCCCGGCCGCTACCCCCAACCGCACCTCGGCCCACTTCCATTGCTGGCCGAGTCGCGACTGAACCATCTGGCCAAGCTCGCGTTCCAGCCGCTCTACTGGCACGTGCTGCTGCCGGGGCACGACATACCCGGCGTCGGCGCGTCCTTGCACCCCGGCGCCGCACAGGCGGCGCCCCAGACATCGGGAGGTACTCAATGACAACCATCACGCTCGCCGGCTCGCCCATCGAGGTCGACGCCGAGGGATTTCTGCTCGACGCGCAGCAGTGGAACGCACAGATCGCCGAAGAGATCGCTCGTGAGAACGCCATCGAGCAACTCACCGACCGCCACTGGCAGGTCGTCAACTTCATGCGCGACACCTACCTGGAGACCGGCTCGGCGCCCTCGATCCGCAGCCTCGGAAAGACCTCCGGAGTACCGATCAAAGAGCTCTACGAATTGTTCCCCAAAGGCCCCGCCAAGCTCGCCGCGAAGATCGGCGGCATCCCCAAGCCACGCGGCTGCATCTAGGACTCTCTCCCTTCCCAAACCCTCCAAAGATCGAGGCGCACATGAGCGACACCACCATCGAGAAGGTCTCCATCATCATCTCCAAGGGCTCGCTCGAGGGGATCTACCCCGGGCTGATCATGGCCAACGGAGCTCGTATGGAGGGAATCGAGGCAAACCTCTTCTTCACCTTCTTCGGACTGGACGCGATCAACAAGGCCAAGCACGAGCACGTCAAGGTCGCGACCGTCGGCAACCCCGGCCTACACCTCGCCACCTGGGCCGGAGGCGTCCCCGGCATTTCCTCGCTCGTCACCCACCAGCTCGCGGGGGAGATGGAGAAGCTCGACATCCCGCCGATCCCCGAGTTCGTCGAGATGATCGCCGACTCAGGCGCCGGGCTCTACGCCTGTAAGGCCTCGGGGGACCTATTCAAGCTCAGCCGCGACGACTTCATTCCCCAGGTCAAGGACACCATCACCGTCGGGGAGTTCTACGCCCTGGCGGGCGGCGGTCAGATCATCTTCACGTGAGCTAGCGGGTCTGTCAGGCTTCCTCCTGGCGCGTCAGGGCAAGCACGTCCTTGGGCAGCTTGCCCTCGGCTACCTCGGCGACGGTCACCTGCTCGAGCACGTTCCGCAGGTTGGCGGTCCCGCGACGTCCTTAAGCCGCGGGTAACTACAGCAATCTACGGGTATCGAGGTGGAGCAGACGCGATCAGCGACCCGCCGATTTGCAGGGCTTTCCTGACTTTTCCGCCGCCAATTACCCGTCCCTGAAAATCGAGGTGTCGGCGGTTCGAGTCCGCCTCTCGCCAGCACCTCCGTTGCCCATCCAGGCGAGTGTGTACGTTTCGGGCATGAGCGACGGGACGCTCGCACGGAGCTGCGGCAAGGTCTTCAACGAGGTTGCGGTCGAGTACGACCGCAACCGTCCGGCCTACCCCGATGCGCTCGTCGATCGAGCATGCGAGGTGGCTCATATCGTGGATGGCGACCGGGTGCTTGAGATCGGGTGTGGGACCGGTCAGCTGACGCGCAGCCTCCTCGCGCGAGGGCTGCGCGTGACCGCACTCGAGCCGGGAGATCAACTGATCCTCCTCGCCGCGGAGAACCTGAAAGATGCGGGCGATGTGGAGTTCGTCCACGCGCGGCTCGAGGACATGCAGCTGTCCCGCGAGAGCTACAAGGCGGTGTTCTCGGCATCCGCAATCCACTGGGTTGACCCCGATCTAAGCTGGCGGAAGATCGCCGACGCGCTCGCTCCCAACGGGACGCTCGCACTAATCCAGTACTTCGGCCTTCAGGAGCAGCGCAGCGTCGATGACCAGGAGGCTCTACTGGCGGTCCTGCGCAGGCACGCGCCGGAGATCGCCGCGACCTGGCCCACCTACCGCGACCTCGACTGCACGATCGCCGGCGTGCGGGAGCGCCGTCGGAACGTCGCGGACGCCTGGGGCTGGCTGGGGAGCTACGACATAGGACGTGACTACGCAGCCGATCTCTTCGAGGATCTACAGCTCGCAACCGTGCCAACCCTGATCGAACACACCGCCGCTGAGCTGGGCGCCCTGCTCGCCACGATGTCATTCTGGGCACGACTCTCACCCGAGGAGCGTGACGCCCTCGTGAACGAGAATCATGCTCTCCACGAGCGCCTGGGGCGGCCAATCCGAGCGAGCACGGTCGCCGCACTACTCACGGCGGGACGCAGTGCCTCCGTGCTTCAACGCTGAGGACGGTCGCCTGGCCGCAGGGCCGTTCACGGCCCGAAGCTTGAGGGTGGTTGAGGTTGCGTCGCGCCGACGTCGATCATAGGCAAAGGTTCGTGGCGAAGCCTTTGGTCCCGCGCCAGAGACCAACGAAACGTTTGCTGCCGTAAAGCTAACCCAAGTTTAGGCCGATATCCTTTTGTTGCTTGCGTCCCTACCCAAGCTTCCAACAGCAATGACCGCTCCCGATACCACTAGCCAACGAGCCGGCGTCTTCGTACAAGCGATGGGCGGGCGAGAGGGCTACTCCGCTTTCGTTCCCAGACCCCTCCCGCCTGACCCCCCGCTCGATATCTCTTCCAACCTCCAGGGCTTGCTCGATCGCGCCAATCAAGCCCTCGGACGTCTCGATGGCGTGACTCTACTCCTGCCCGATCCCGATCAGTTCCTCTACACGTACATCCGCAAGGAGGCAGTGCTCTCTTCGCAGATCGAGGGTACCCAGTCCTCCCTGTCTGACCTTCTGCTGTTCGAGAACGAAGCAGCGCCCGGCGTGCCGCTATCAGACGCGGCAGAGACATTCAATTACATAGACGCGATGGACCACGGCCTGTCGCGCATCAGTAGCGGCGAGCTGCCCTTGAGCCTCAGACTTATCAGGGAGGTGCATCGTCACCTGCTAGACGGTACACGCGGTGCCGATAAGGCTCCGGGCGAGTTTCGCACAAGTCAGAATTGGATCGGAGGGACGAGGCCGGGAAACGCCCGCTACGTGCCTCCGCCTCCACACGAAATCATGCCGACGATGGGCGAGCTAGAGCGCTTTCTGTACGACGAGGACACGCCGATCCTGATCAAGGCCGCCCTAGCCCACGCCCAATTTGAGACGATCCATCCATTCCTCGACGGCAATGGCCGAGTGGGACGACTTCTGATTACCCTACTTCTTTGCTCGCAGGGAGTGCTGTCGCGTCCGCTCTTATACCTCAGCTTGTATCTCAAGCGTCACCGCGACACCTATTACGATCGACTCCAGCGTGTTCGCACAGAAGGTGCATGGGAGAACTGGCTTGAGTTTTTTCTCGAGGGAGTCATCGACGTAGCCGAGTCTGCGACCGCAACAACCAAGCGGATCGTTCATATGATCGAGCGGGACCGACAGCGCCTGCACGATGTTGGCCGAGGGTCAGCGACCGCTCTCAGGATTCACGATCACGTCATTCGATACGTCGTGATGAGAATCCCACAGACGGCAAAAACACTAGGACTTTCCGAACCCGCTATTGCGACAGGAGTTCGCCGACTTGCGGACGAGGGGATTCTACGAGAGGTAACGGGTCGCCAGAGGGGCCGTCTTTTCGTTTATGACGAATATCTAAGCATCCTCAGCGAGGGTACGACGGATCCTGCGGGCTGATTGTCCTTGCCGAGAGTGTACGAGTGACTACTGAGGGCGATCTGCACGAGCGGCGGTTCCAGGCTGGGACACCGGCCTACGCCGTCGGGGCGCTTAAGCCGAATCCTCCCCCACCGGGCGTTTCGATGCGCAGCCTCTGGCCCGGTAGCAGCGTGCCGGTGCTCTTGGGCGCAAGCGCCTGTTCGTCGAGGGTGTCGGATCCACACGCGCCGGGCTCGCCGCCGTGCGCGCCGCGCGGGCGATTGTGGCGGCGCTCGGCGATCAGCGAGTAGGTCATCTCGGTGAGCGCTTCGAGCTCGCGCACGATGCCGTCGCCGCCGCGGTGCAGTCCGGAGCCGCCGGAGCCGCGGCGCAGCGCGTATTCGAGCACTCGCAACGGGAATTCCTGCTCGAGCGCCTCGATCGGCGTGTTGAGCGTGTTGCTCATCGCGACGTGAACCCCGCTCGGGCCGTCGGCGTCCGCGCATGCGCCCTGGCCGCCGCCGAGCGTCTCGTAGTAGGAGAAGTTCTCGTTCCCGAGCGTGAGGTTGTTCATCGTGCCCTGGCCCTGGGCGCGGCCGAAGGCGCTGAGCACGAGGTCGGCGACGCGCGAGGAGGTCTCGACGTTGCCGGCCGCGACCGCCGCCCCTGGATGAGCGTTGAGCAGTGTGCCCTTGGGCGCGCGCACCTCGATCGGTCGGTAGGCCCCGGCGGTTGGCGGGATGTCCGGGTCGGTGAGCACGCGCACCGCGAACAGGCAGGCCGAGCGCGTGACCGCGAGCGGGCAGTTGAGGTTGCCTTCGTGCTGGGGCGCGCTGCCGGAGAAGTCCAGCAGCAGCCGCTCGCCGGCGATCACCGCGCGCAGGCGCAGCACGAGCTCGCCCCGCGGCGCCTCAAGCACGTCCTCGGCATGCAGCGTGCCATCCGGCAGCGCTGCCAGGCAGGCGCGGGTGCGCCGCTCGGAGTAGTCGAGCACCGCGTCTGTCGCCTCGCGCAGGCGGTGGGCTCCGACCCGGCGAGCGAGCTCGGTCAGTCGCTGCGCGCCCGCCCGGTTGGCGGCGAGCTGGGCGCG
>Ga0208849_1001900_pt1 | contig 12795 bp, 15 predicted proteins | sample NGESurdeep072012_10_FD_184470 | JGI IMG/M metagenome (GOLD analysis project Ga0208849, IMG submission 184470) | Arctic peat soil microbial communities from Barrow, Alaska - NGEE Surface sample 53-3 deep-072012 (SPAdes) | ecosystem: Environmental > Terrestrial > Soil > Wetlands > Peat ...
CACAAACTGGTGCATGGTGAACCGACGAAACGTCTCACGGCTGTTTGGTGCGTATTCAGCTTTGTAGTGTGTCTTGGACCAATCCATAATCGGCGTGATGCCCATAAGGGGCCTCTCCGCCTCGCGCCAAGTCGTTTTGGGCTTCAGGTTGAGCAGCGCCAACAGTGTGAGCGCAGAGCGTTCATTCCTTTGGGCTCTCGGTAGACCGAGTACGGCGAGAATTTGAAGGGCTTCTTGGACGTGCTTTTTCATGCGTTTAACGCATCAAGCCTTTCGTCGATCATCACCTGCGTGAGTGGACCGTTTGTGACGGCCCATTCTCCCAGCAGAGTCAGGTTGGCTCGGCTTGGGTACTTTATCAGCTTAAGATCGGTAGCGTTCACCTGAGTGTGTCCATTGAAGCGCCGGAAGTTTTCATCGACTGCGGTGCTGTTGAGGAACAGCGCAAGACCATTTGCAAGTTCCGGCGGCAGTCCGTGCTTTTCCTCGTGGAAAAGATTCAGATGATTCTCAAAACCCAATGCCTTTGCCCCATTAAAGGCACCGGGGTCTACCACGCTCGCGATAACCCGACGCCTCTCCTCTTTTGAAGAGAAACGGCGCACTACGCAGTAGAAGCCGTTAGGGTAGAGCCACTTCTCAGTGTCACCGTTCCACTCAATTGCGTTCGGCTTCTTCATTCCGCTGATCGGCCATTCAGTCCCTTTGGTACTAAAATGTCCCGGGTACAGCAAGGGAACTGTGCCCTCAGCGGGCATTTCGCGCACATGCTGCCTCAGTCGAAAATCAACCACAGGGCCAGTAGAAACTTTTATTCCAAGCTCAGCCAAGGAATAACGAATTGCGGGTGACCGTTCGATTGTATTTTTCCCGGGCGATGTAGGCACGTGAATGAACCGCTCGGGATCGCCGGGGAGAACTATCCGATCGAAAGGATGCACATGCGTGACCATATCGGAGAATGTGTCGTCGGTAGAAGTTGAGATCGTGACCTCACCTTGCTTGCAACCGCATTCGAGCCGAATGATGATGTTCTCTTGGAGCACCTCGTCATCCTCAAATGCCTTGCTCCGTGATTCGAAGAGGTGCATGTGGCAAAGGGATGCGCGTGCGAGAACGAAGTCTCGGAAAGGACGGTAGTAGGGCCCGTTGCAGAAGCTCCTCGGGATAATCGCCACGATCTGAGCTCCCTGGCCTGCGTGAGCAACTGCAAGCGCGACGAAGGCAGAATATAAGTTGACGGTCTCGATTCCGATCTTGCGCAACACATGACGGTGGGAGGAATCGCTGTTGATTTTTTTATACGGTGGATTCAGGATCGCGTGGGTGAAATTGCCGAAGCCGTGGATGAGCGGGAATCCAGCCAGTTCAATGAAATCCCCGCCATGGATGTGAGCACGAATCCCGTCGTAAGCACCGAGGTGGTCGGCGAGGTGGGATCTCAATGTATCGTCGATCTCGTAGGCGAACACATCGACGTTGTTGAATGCGAGCTCGCCTTTAATCCATCTGTCGAGGAATGCACAGGAGAGAGCGCCAACTCCGGCCCCGGCATCCAGTAGGCGACAGGTCGCTGCCGTCGATTGCGGAAATAGGGACGCCATGAACTTCGCAATCTTGGATGAGGTCAAGAACTGGCCGAGCTCGGATTTGCGCTTTTGAGAGATTTTGGGAGAGACGTTGCGGCGCACGCGGTCAGCCCGGTCCAACTGCTGATTGGTGCCGTTACTCGATGTGCTGCCCACTTCCGAATGATCCCGCCTGTTTCGGAATTCCGTAATACTCACGCATTCATTCTAAGCGAAAGTACAGCGAACGGTGCGGCCATCGATATTTTGCCGCAGCCCGGCCCGTTCTGGGACTGACAACGTCTCAGTTTGTAACTGGCGCGATGCCTATGGCGCGCGAGCGCAAGGTACGCGCGCCGGAAAGGGCGAGCGTGGCCCCGATAAAGGAAAGAAGCAGGCCCCCATTCGACTTCGATCGCTGCGCGGTCTTCGCTCAGGGCAGGCTTTCGGCTCCGCTGAAAAACGCTTCGCTCAGGATGACAGCTCAAAAAAGATGTGGGCCGCGCGAAGCGAGGCCCAGCGTGCAAGATCGCGCAGAAAAATGCGCTAATCAGTCTGTTTCTGTGCGGGGAGGGCCACCCGAGCGTGCGCAAACCCACTATCCGTGAAATTTCTCGCGACCTTTACCCACGAAATGCGAAATTCTGAGCGACCAATTACACCGGTTTCGGGAAATTTCCAGGCGCACCACTCAACGATTCGTGAACCATTAAGCGACCATTTGCGGGTTTTCGCGAAGCTTTAAGCGACCATTTCGCGGGGTCCCGGTCGCACAAAGTTGAACATTTCGTGCCACTTGAGCCGCCGTCACCCGGTCCCAAAAAAAATACGCCCCCGCCGCCGAGCCCGAAGCCGAATTGCCTGTGATTTATTCCGGGGCGCGCAAGGAGATCCAGTAGAACCGGCGCCAGCAGGATTTGCAGCGAACCGGATGCAGGAAGAACAACGCAAGCAGGCCATCGTACGGGCGCAACTCGGCTGGTTTGAAATCGATACTGGTACAGCGAGGGCACCTGCGCCGAAACCAGAGCACTTTCGGCAGCCAGTCCGGCCAGGTTATGCTCGCGACACTCATGGGTAGCTCACTTTCCTGCGTCCTTCATCCCGAACTTGTATTGATGAGAAGTTGGCGTTCCTCACTGCCCAGACCCGACTCCCGCACTGGAATTCCCGTCGAGCCACGAGAGAAGACAACTGATGCTCGTGGTGGCTAATGCAACGCTGGAATCGGCTGCACCATAGTAGAGGCTGACCGTATCGCCATCGGCGGCGATGGTTTGGCCGCACGGAAACACAACGTCATGCACATCTCCGATGCGCTCGTATGGAGCTTCCGGGCCGAAGATCCATGAGTCTCCGCGCTGCAGGCAGGTCTCCGGCTGGTTGAGGTCAAAGAGCGCCAGGCCGAGGCGATAGATGCTTCCCGAGGCGGTGACCCGCACACCGTGGTAGATCACCAGCCAGCCTTTAGGCGTTTCGATAGGCGGCGAGCACAGGCCAATTTTGTTCGCATCCCACCACCCGCCGCGACGGGCTTGCAGCATGATTTTGTGGCTGCCCCAATGCTTTAGATCAGGAGAATAGGAGATCCACATATGCGCGCCGGTGGTGGTCATGGGCCGATGGATCATAGCCCAGTAGCCGCCGATCTTTCGTGGCAGCAAAGCAGCGTCCTTATCTTCGGGCTGCATGATCACGCCCAACCGCTCAAAGCTGCGAAAGTCTTTGGTGAGCGCCAGTGAAACTCCCGGGCCGCCGCGCGCAAACGAGGTATACGCCACGGCATATTGTTCGAGTTCCGGAACATAAGTGATGCGCGGATCTTCGATGCCCCAGATTTCTTCGGGGTAATGTTCGGGATCGGCCATCAACGTCGGTTGAGCGTCAATCCGCCATCCGTTGATTCCATTCTCTGAGCGTGCCGCGCAAAGGTGCGACAGGCCGCTTCGGTCTTCCACGCGACAAAGCAATAACGTGTCTCCGTCGGATAGACGGACGGCCCCCGCGTTGAAGACGCTGTTAACGGGATACGGCCAATCCTGTCCGCTAAGAATCGGATTGCCGGAATAGCGCGTGAGCAGAGGAACGCCAGCGCCTGCGCCTGCTTCCGGCGTCGGCGCTTCTAAGTTAATTTCTTCAGACACAACCATTGGAGGAGTAAGTGGGTTCAAAAGGAGAGGCTCATTTCCTGTTGCATTTTTTGTTCTGGTTGGGTCACTTTTGTTCGCTGCATTTCTAGCAGCGACATTAGGAACGATAGGGTTGATTCCGCGCCCTGATTTTCATTCACGCGATCCGGATGAAGACCGTCTTTGCAGCCGCCGGTGGTGGCATCGTAAAGCGGCGCCTGCAGATCGTTTTTCCCCAGGAACCACCTGAAAGCGCAATGGGCTTCGTCGCGCCAGCGCACTTCATTGGTTAGCTTGTATGCCTCAAGGCAAGCCGAGATAGTGGCGCAGGCTTCGACGGGCTGTTGGTCGAAGCGGGGCTTCCCGCCGCCTTGGGTGAAGCATTCGCTGGAGCCGATGGGCACAAAGGTCTCCGGGTCTCCGCAATGCTGGGCCGCTGCGAGCCATTGCAACGACTCGATTCCCGCGGCGATCATCTTGCGATTGTTACTGCGCCCGCCAGCCAGGATAAGCGCTTGCGACAGACGGGCATTGGAGTACGAAAGACTTTGTTCGAACCAATGCCAGGATTCGGAGCGGCTGCGTTCGTACACATCGAGAAGGCGATTGGCGAGCATGTTGCGCGCGCCCTGGATCGCCCGGTCGCCCGGAAACCAGTCGAGATAGGCCTGCATGCCGATAATACTGAACGCCCATGCGCGTGGGCTGCTGAATTTCAAAACGGCAGGCACGGCAGCCTCAAAGAGTCTGCCCGCGGCGCCGCGCAAGCCGGGATTCTGTGAACAGCCGAGCACCGATCCCAATGCCCACAACGCGCGGCCATGGCTGTCCTCAGAACCGATGTCTTCAAGCCACATGCGGTCGTAGCCGAGAAAATTTCTGAAACGTCCCGTATCGGAATCAAAAGCAAGCCAGAGAAAAGCGAGGTAGCGGCGAGAAAGGCTGAGATTGTCCTCGCCGTGCCCGCGCCCCGCACCTTCATCCAGAAGGGTGGACACAATCAGCGATCGCGCGTTGTCGTCGGTGGTATAGCCTTCCCGGGTATTGGGAACAGAGAAGATTGCGTGCTGCAACATGCCCGTGTCGTCAGTCATGGTGTACAGATGACGTGTATTCGGGACCGGCAGGTGATTCATTGGATCGATCAGCTCGACCGAGGCATCGTTCGGATGAGTGGCTCTGGGCTGCTGGGACCGCTCGAAGCGAGCCCGCTGGAATGTCGCCATGTAGGCGCGGGCGGTCTTGGGCCAGATTGTTCCGCGCGAATACAGATAGGCTCTCTTGCGCATGGCATGGCGTTCCGCGTCGTTCTCGAGCAATGCAACAACCGATTCCGCGATAGCATCCGGATTGTCAAACGGGACGATCACGCCTCTCTGGTCCGCGAGCAGTTCCTTGGCGTGCCAGTAGGGCGTGGAGACGATTGCCTTGCCTGCCCCAAGCGCAATGGCCAACGTACCGGAGACAACCTGCGCCTCCTGACGGTATGGAGTGATGTAGATGTCGGCGGCGCCAACATGCTCAACCAGTTCTTCAGCGCTCACAAAGCGATTGTTCAGAATTAAATGGGAAGAAACGCCAAGCTCCGCGGCCAGCGCCTGCAACCCCTCGCGATAGCGCTCGCCTTCGCGCCGCCGAATGTGAGGATGCGTGACTCCAGAGACGATATACACCACGTTCGGATGCCGGGCCAGGATCGCCGGCAGCGCGCGAATCACGTTTTCAATTCCCTTGTTTGGAGAGAGCAAGCCGAATGTAAGCAGAACGGATTTGCCCTCGGTACCAAACTTGTCCTTGAAATAGTTGGGGTCCATAAACGGCATGTCGGGCACGCCGTGCGGGATCACATCGATCTTTCCCGCTGGAACCGCATACACGTCACGCAACAGTTGGGCCGCGAGTTCGGTCATCACAATCAAGCGATCGGAGAGCTGCGCGATTTCCTCAAGCACGAGGCGTTGATTTGCGTCCGGTTCGCGCAGCACCGTGTGCAAAGTAGTGACCAGCGGCATTTTCAATCGGCGCAGCATCGCCAGAATGTAGCGGCCTGCGGCGCCGCCGTATATTCCGTATTCATGTTGCAGGCAGACGAGATCGTTGCTGTTGAAGTTCAGGAAATCGGCGGCCCGCTCATAGGAGGCAATATCCTCCTGTGTCAGTTCCAGGCGAACTCGCTCCGGATAATCGTAACTGGAATCGGGATCGTTAACCGGAATCGCAAACACGCGCCCTTCTCCGTATTCCTCGGCGAGCGCGTTGCATAGGTCGGTCGTAAAAGTGGCAATGCCGCACTCGCGCGGCAGATAATTTCCGACCATCGCAACGCGGGTCGGCAGCGGCAGCCGGCTGGCCTTCAACGCGATAGGCAAAGAAGCTGTCATTCCGGTTTTTCCATTCTGCGTCTCGGAACCGTTCATCTTGGGGAAAGGCATTCTAACCTCTTTTCAATCTTGATTCGATCCCGGCCGATTCGATCAACTCTTGAGGTGCGCTCTGCACCATATCCTCGCGGATGTGTGGGTATGATGCAATATCCTGCACACATGCACTGAGACAGCCGGCCTATCGAGCAGGCACTGCCGATTGATGCCAGTCTTGTGCAATTTCCAGCCATGTGAATTGCTGGATCTGGCGGGGCGGCACGGTAACGCGGGCAATGTGAAAGCCCAGTACTTTCTTGAAATTTACGTCAATCAACTCCGCGGCGTTGAATCGCGCCGCCACTCGATTCAGGGCGCCCACCAACGCGCGCTGGGCCGCATCTTCCTCATTGAACCCGTAGCCTTTTCGCCGGCAGGGCTGGTCCACCCACTCGAAGTGCCATCCCTTTTGGCGAATCATCGTATCGAAAACCGGCGCGATGATCTCTTCCACCAGAGTCCAGCGATCACCGACCGGCTTCCTGAGGGGATCCAGGCGATCGGGCAAAATGCAATCGTTGCGCAGGAAGACGGAGTGTGGCTTCACGCTGGCGCGCTTTTCGACACTTTCGGGACCTCGGGGTGGAAGGAACCCGGTAAATGATCGGTTGGTCCGGCAACGCCGGGTAAAGAATGTTCCGCAACGAAGTCAGTCGCAAAACCCGCTACGTTTGCTTTGTTTGTGTCGGATTCAGCCTCGGAAAAGCCGGTGGCATCGGGCTGGCTTTGAGGCGCGCACAACTGTATCTTCGTGCGGAATTTAAGAGACGGGTGATTGTTCACGTCGCTGCCCTTGACGAGGCTCATGGCGGATCCAGTCGGTCGGTTGCGTAGTCGGAAGATGCTCGTCTGGAGCGAAGCCAGGAATGCCGAAGGCGAGAAGGGAGAAACGAGCTGCTGATCTAAGCATACGCCCGCTGGAGCCTGCGTGCCGGCGACGTTCATTCCAGCATCCCATCGGCAGGCGACTCCGCAATCTTTGATTTCGGGCCTTCTGCGGACCATCCCGTGTGGGAGTGCGGCCTGTGTGCGGTATGTAAAACCAGCGCTGCCTCCATCGCCACCTTGGAAAGCGCCAAAATGGCCAATAAGAACCCGACAAAGAACCACACCGCCCGACTGCCCTTGAAATCTGCGAGAAATGCCCTGGTATCATCCCAACTCATCAACGCCAGCGCATTGCCGATTTGGACCGACATCTCATGCCTCCGCGCAGTGGCTTCATGGCCCGCCTGACGCACATGCTCCCCTGATTTCCGTACTATTGCCAATCTCCCGGCAGCGAGCCGGGGCCGCAGATCACTCTTTCAGAAGAGTCCCAGTAGATAGCAAACCAGCAAGATGAGAAGCACTGTGCCAAGCCCTATGCCCGCGCCTCCGCGTGAGCCCCACCTGCTGTAGCCGTAATAACCTCCGCCACCGCCAAAGACCAGCAGCAGAACAATAATGAGAATGATCACCATCTTGCGTTCCGTTTCGCTCCGGCATCCCCGGATTGTGTCTCTCGTTTGATTGCGCCGAGTAATTCCAAATCGACGATTCACCGAAGAGCGTGTGGCCCAAACTTGCGCCTAAACTTGAATGGATTGGGGCGCGCCCTTCGCGATCTCTTCCGTTTGCTTTAAGGCTTAGACGGAGTACCCAAAAGCCTTCCTGGCCAGTTCCTGGTCCGACGCATAGTCGCCGGCGCTATATCCGTGGGCAGCGGCTGCATGTGCATAGGCCGCCTTGGTGTGGAGATCCTCTGGATTTGAGTCCGAGTTCTGCGTCATTGGCTTCTCCTGTATTTGGCGGGATCTTCTGCTTCCTTGAGTTTCCTGTAGTGGACTCAAAAAAGCTGATCAATCCTATACAGGCTCGCCCCGATACTGGCGCGTGGCCGACCGTGCCGCCAGGGCGCGAGTGAGTACGAATGACCGCCGCGGCCCACCGACGATAGCCCCGCGGCGCCGCCTTCATTGCACGTGATTCCTATTGCTCAGACGGCGGCGATTGCCACGGCTAGATTGAAGCAGTAAGGGTAGGCGCGTAACGGTCCCGATCAACCAACGGGAATTAATGTACTGACGCAACCCCTTATGTAGGCTGCTGCTGCCGGGTTGATCTTAACGGCGCCAAAGCATCCCACCCTCACAAGTGAAACGCAGACACCTTAAGGGGGTCTAATATGCGCGGAATCAGATTTCTAATCGGTACAACAGCATTGCTCGCTGCCTTGGCCATTGCGCCGGCAGCTCGATCGCAGCTTGTGGTTAACATCGGCGTTCAACCAACCTGTTCCTATGGCTACTACGGCTATGCGCCGTACGCCTGCGCTCCCTATGGCTATTACGGACCGGGATACTTCTACAACGGCATCTTTCTGGGCATGGGCCCCTGGGGCGGATGGGGTTACAGCCACGGCTGGGGCGGTCACCGCTTTGTGAACGAAGGCGGAGGGAACTATCACGGCGGACCTGGTCGCGCGTCTTATCGCGCCAGCGGCGATCAATCTCGCGGCAACGCTCCCGTCTATCGCAACAATGCTCCGCGCTCATCACAAGCCACACATTCCTCTGCACCTGCTTCGCGCGGATCAACCTCGCACGCGCCGGCTTCGCACGCAGCTCCGAGCGGCGGCGGTGGACACGAGGGTGGTGGTGGTGGACACCAAGGTGGTGATAGTGGACACCAGGGCGGTGGTGGTGGACATGAAGGCGGCGGCGGACGTCACTAAACTGCTGCTGCTGCATCGGGCAGCAGTTTGCACAACAGACGGCGGAGCTAACCAGCGCCGCCGTTTTGCTTTGGCCAAAGCATTTCAGGTTGCATCGCGCCCAGATGGACAAAGTGAGGTCTACCTGCTTCGCGGCATACAGAGGCTGAGCATCGGTAAGATCAACGACGGGCTGATCGGCCCTGAGTTGAGCGGGTTTGAGTTTGACTTGATCGGCGGCGCATCCATCGGCCGCCTCTCCGGCGAGACCGGTATCCGGTGAACAAGTACAGGTTTAGCTCGGCGACTGCTTCCATTGCCGCTGGTTCCAGTACTTCGGGAGGCCGAAGCATGTACGCTCAAGCCGTCGCAATCATTCAAGATCAGTGCGCTCCGTGGACACGGTGGAGCGCTCTATTGGATTAGAGGGTTACTCAGAGGGGAGGGTCGAGTTCTCTGGCGTGAGGCCATGTTCCGCGTCGGTGCTGACTAAACACCCACGCGGCTCAGGCCGCTTAATCAAACGGCGCGGCGTCCGGAGACCAGGTTGATGACCAGGATGATCAACGCGATCACCAGCAGAATGTGAATGAAGCTGCCGGCTACATGTAAGCTGAAACCCAGAACCCACAAGACCAGCAGGATTACGAAGATTGCCCAAAGCATAGTCAACACACCTTTCTCATTTGCGAATGCCTGAGCCGGGAAACCCGGCCCAGGCGCGCCTAACGAATTCACAGGCAGCAATTACTTGGATGCAATTGCCTGTGCCTTTGCGTCTCTCACAGCATTAATAAATCGGACTGCGGCTTCAGGCGTCGACACTTCGCCCTGCAGAACGCGGTGTGTGGAGACGTCGAGCCCGTAGAGGGCGTCCATGGAATCGTTGTCCCTGCGAACATCGGCCCCGGTCAGCGAGAGTCCGGCAAACAGGCCTTTGGCGCGCGAGTAGGTCAGGATCTCGGTATTCAACTTCCAGTCGGTGTCCGCAGTGGCATGGCGTCCTACCGGTCCGGCTGCCGCGGAGGCGTCAGCTCCAAGCTGAAACTTCGCGTCTTCCAGGCGCTGCATTCCTCTCTCGCCCTGGAAAATCATGACCAGATCCACGCCTTCAACGCCGATTTGCAATCCCCAGCTTCCGCCAGTGATAACAAAGAACGCCGGCGCGCTCCATCCCTCCCGGGTCCGGCAGGTGGCTACGCCCTTCCCGTTTTCCGCGCCAAACACCAAGCCGCCCTTGATCATATGCGGCACTACGGCAATGCACTTCGCGTGCTCCAGCACCTCTTGCGGAATGCCATTATCCGGCGCGGCCATGATCTGGTGCAGCACCAATGTTGCATTGTCCAGCCGGTTCCGAACATCTTCGCGATCCTCTGCCGCGAAAGCGCTTACCGCACCCAGACTGAATAACACTGCTAACGTAATGAATTTCTTCATGTATCTCACCTTTTCTACCCATGCGCAGCGTCACTTTCATATTGCGCACTGAGGCGCACCAGGTTCCCCAACTCTAGAGTTGTTTACTGCCGGAGTCTGAGCAATAGGACTCTCTCGATGGATGTCGGCCTATTTCCCCACAGACAGATGGATGCCGCGGAAGAGGCCTCGCGGTTGAGCGCGGGATTTCGCGCGTTCGTACCGCGGCCATCAACCAAATCCCCGCAGCCCCTCGGCGCAATTCATCGCGAGATTTTTCAGCCCCCAAGAAAGGTCTTGAGATTTATCGGGAAAAGTGAGCAAAATTGACCAGATTGCCTCGAACCTCAGGATGCAGTCTTGTGCTAAAGTCCCGCCGGGGGTGTGCAGTAAGGCGAGATCTGCAGATGTTCATTTGAATGAGTAGCTTGATCATAGGCTTCTTATTCCTGCTGCCTACGCTACGTTGGCGGCGGGATGGAATCCAGATTCACGCACGTTGGGCCGCGTTCTTCCCGCAAAGCTCCGTGCGATCACTGTCGCTTAAACGAGGCTTGCTGGATGGTTGAGTTCGAAAAATCCTCATTTGATACCGCAGCCTTTCTCATGAGCGCCGGGCTGGGACGAAGAATTGTCCAAGTGGCACCCAAGCAGCCGTTTTTCACGCAGGGAGACCCGGCCGATTCCGTCTTCTATCTTCAAAAGGGGCAGGCAAAGATCACGGTAGTCTCGGAGGCAGGCAAAGAGGCTACCATCGCGATCCTCACAGCGGGCGACTTTGTAGGAGAGGGGGCACTGGCCGCAATGCCTGGGCTACGATTGTCCACAGCCACTGCCACTACCGCCTGCACAGCGCTCAAGATAAGCCGGGAAGAGATGATCCGCGTGATGCACGAGGAGCGAGACTTCTCCGACCTGTTCTTGAAGTTCCTGCTGACCCGTAGCATGCGCATCCAGGCCGATCTTGTCGACCAGCTCTTTAACTCCAGTGAAAAACGCCTGGCCAGGATTCTCCTGCTGATGGCGGAGTTTGGCCAGCGGGGCGAGTCGAAGCCTTTGATTCCCAAGATCTCGCAGGAGACCCTGGCAGAGATGATCGGCACCACCCGCTCCCGGGTCAGCTTCTTCATGAATCGTTTTCGCAAGCTCGGCTTTATTGAATACGACGGCCGCATTCGGGTCCACAAGTCGTTGTTGAACGTGGTTCTGCACGATCAGCTGCCCGAGGACAAAGAAGAAGGTCCGGCCAATCCGAACGTCCTCGAGGAGTAAATTCGACCAGGAACTTCGACGACGAATTCCTGGGCCGCCGAAGGCTTCCCACTGGTCCCCCTGCGGGGTTGAATTGTCTTGCAGATTGATGCATGGGCTACTTGCACTCGGGTGCATCCAAGATAGAGTTGGCTCTTAAGCATGCCGGCCACTGTAGAGACGTAGAATGATACTCTAGCCGCCGAGACCGGAGCGCCATCCGCTGCGGCACGGAAAAATAGCGTGACTCCTGCTTATGACAGATAAATGGAAACCTCTTTTCTTCCGTGCAGCGGCAGTTATTCTCGTCATGCTCGTGCCCTGCAAAGGCATGTTTGCGTACTCTGTTCTCACGCACGAGGAAATCGTTGACTTGGTATGGACATCCGAGGTTCGCCCCCTCCTGTTGCAGCGCTTTCCAAATCTGACTGAAGACCAGATCAAAGAGGCCCATGCCTACGCTTATGGAGGCTCGGTCATTCAAGACCTTGGCTACTATCCTTTCGGCAGCAAGGAATTCAGTGACCTGGTTCACTACGTTCGAAGCGGGGACTTCGTGATCGAGCTGCTCCGTCAAAGCCAGGATGCCGACGAGTATGCCTTCGCTTTGGGCGCGTTATCGCACTATACGGCAGACATTGACGGCCACCCCGCAGTCAATCAGGCTGTCGCACTCCACTATCCAAAACTGAGAGCCAAATATGGAAACTCGGTTCGCTATGCACAGGATACGACGGCTCATTTGAAGACCGAGTTTGGATTCGACACATTGCAAGTAGCAAAAAATCGATATGCGTCGGAGCAATACCACGATTTCATCGGGTTCAAAGTCGCGCAGCCTTTGCTGGAGCGGACCTTTCCGGTGGTATACGGGCTACAACTTCAGGACGTGCTCGCGCACGAGGACTTGGCCATTGGCTCATATCGCTTCTCAGTCAGCCAGCTGATTCCGAAAATGACCCAGGTCGCGCTCCAGACGCACAAGAAGGATCTAATGCGCGAGACGCCCGACTTTGCTAAAAGTAAATTTCTGTATCGTCTATCGCGATCCGATTACGAACGGGAATGGGGAAAGACCTATACGAAGCCGGGCTTCGGCACGCGGCTACTAGCCGCGCTCTTACGATATATTCCGAAAGTTGGGCCATTCAAAGGCTTGGGATTCAATAATCCTACGCCAACGACTGAAGACTTATATATCAAGAGCATCAATACTACGGTCGATCAGTATCGCACCTATCTCGAAGAAGTGCGCGCAGGAACCTTGGTACTGCCCAACTGCGATCTTGATGACGGCATAACAACCAAAGCGG
>Ga0208849_1001901_pt1 | contig 12794 bp, 13 predicted proteins | sample NGESurdeep072012_10_FD_184470 | JGI IMG/M metagenome (GOLD analysis project Ga0208849, IMG submission 184470) | Arctic peat soil microbial communities from Barrow, Alaska - NGEE Surface sample 53-3 deep-072012 (SPAdes) | ecosystem: Environmental > Terrestrial > Soil > Wetlands > Peat ...
GAACCAGGTCACAGACGAGGGAGAAAATCCAAAGGCCGACGGGAAAGACGATCAGCATCGGATGAATGGGATGCTTGAGGATGCTCGCGGGAGTGCGCATCGGATGTCCTTTCTCGATTGGGCGACGCCGTGAAAGCGGGGTCGCCGGTCAAATCGGCATGCGGTAGCCGTAGAATTCGTGATCCTCGTTGTAGCCGCCCTGTCCGGCGCCGAGGTGTGCGAAGCCGCGCACGAACTCGATCTTGCCGATCCATTTGACCATCTTGAAGCCCAGTTCGTTCTCGCATCGAAGCCGGAGTGGCGCTCCATGCAGGACGCTGACAGGCTCTCCGTTCATCTCATAGGCGAGGATGGTCAGGCGGTGGCGCATGTTGTGCATTTCGTGGACGTCGTAGTAGCCGCCGCCGGCGGCGCCTTCGGAGAACGAATAGAAGACCGCGTAGCGAGCCTCCGCTGTCGGCTTCACCAGGTCGAGGATGTCGCGCATCGGCACGCCGCCCCACTTGGCGACGCCGGACCATCCCTGGATGCAAAAGTGCGTGGTGACCTGTTCCTGCTTCGGCATCGCCTTTAGGTCGGCGAAGGAAAATTCGCGGGGCGTCTCGACCAGGCCGTAGACGCGCAAGCGGTAGTCTTCGAACTGACCCGCCATCAGGGCCTCGAATTCGGCGGAGTTGGGCATCGTGCCGTTGGGCCAGAGATGCGGAGAGATGTCGTTTTCCGTCAGTTGGGCGTTCGGATCCCACCATTCGGCGAGGCCCTTGAACCAGCCGACCATGAACTGGCCGATCCGCTGCACCAAACGGGCGTGGCGGATGGTGAACGGCGAGGCGATCCACCAGGCCAGCCCCACCAGGACCATGGCCAGGACGAAGAGTGGGAATCCTGCCCAGGTCTTATCGTCCACCCCGGCGAACATGTGATTGGTGTTTTGCCTAAGGCCGGTGACGAACACCATGATTCCGTGTCCCAGGATGAAGAACACGAACCAGCAAAACGAGATGAAGTGGATGGAGCGCGCCGCCTGCCGGTTCAGGATCTTGCCAATTATGCCCAACCTGTTGGAAATCGCCGGGCTCTGCATCAGGCCGGTCAGGATCGAAACCGGCGCGGCGATGAAGATGGTGATGAAATAGCTGAGCTGTTGCAGGCCATTGTAGCGCGTCCAGGTGGATTCGACCGGGAAGTTCAGCGACGCATACTGGATGGAGGTCGAGAGCGCGTTCGGAAATACATCCCAGGTCAGGGGCACCACACGCAGCCACTGGCCGGTCGCGAACAGCAGCACGTAAAAGGCGACGCCGTTGATCGTCCACAGCAGCACGATCGAAAAATGCCACCAACGGGCCAGGCCTATGGAGTGGCGGACGCCGGGAATCCCCAGCCATTTGGGAATCGTCACCGAGTCGTCCTTGGAGGTCCATACCCGGTCTTTCGGGACGGCGTGCTGGAAGCGGAACCATTCCGTCCCGGGGGTGCAGTCCCGATGCCAGTTGAGCCTGGGAAAATCGGCCAGGATCTGAATCCCGGCGCGAATGATGAACATCATGAACAGCATGTTGAGGAAGTGCTGAAGCTGCAGCCACCACGGAAAACCGGAATCGACCGAGGGAGCAGCCTGGGCGATGCCCGGATAGGTCTTGATGAACGACTGGACGCCTGGAAGCGCCCGTAGGCTCTGGGCGACGGCGATCAGGACAACGAACGCCCCGCCCGCGATCGGCAGCGCCCACAAGGTGCTGATCCAGCGCTGGCCGATGCGGATGACGGGAACTATGCCCTGCTGCGGCGGCAGCCAGTTGCTCAAGGTGATGCGATCGTCCGCCGCGCTCAGGGTCGGCGTGATGGGACTGTGCGGCGGCGGCTTGATCGTCACCGAGTCGGTCATGGCCCTCGCCTTCGTCAGAGAAGCCGGTCGATCAATAATGGCGCTCAAGTTGGTGATCGACTCAAAGTTCGTTTTTTTAATCAAATGGTTCTGGGATGGGTTGCTTCCGCGCCAGCAATCGTGCGCACTACGCCGGCGTCGATAATTCTCTCGAACTCGACCTCGTTGCGGAGTTCGTCGAGATCCCGGCGAATCGTCGCGACCGCCAACTTCCTACCGCCTCTCAGGTAGGTAATCGCGCAGTCCCGCGCCCCGAGCTTTCCATCGATCTCGACCTTGTCCCATCGTTCGGCATGCCCGACGTAGCGGATGCCGAGGTCGTAGTGTGCGGTCCAGAAGAAAGGGACGGCATCGAAGGCTTCCCGGCGGCCGAGGATGTTGCGCGCCGCCGTCTGCCCCTGCCGCTCGGCGACGACGAAGTGTTCGACGCGAATCTTCTCGCCCGTGAGCCGGTCTGGCCAGCGCGCAATATCGCCGGCAGCGAAGATGCCTGATGTGCTAGTTTCAAGGTACTCGTCCACCGCGACGCCGTGGTCGATGGCGAGCCCGGCGCGCTGCGCCAATGCGATCGCCGGTTGCACGCCGATGCCGACGACGACCAGATCGGCCTGAAGATGCTCGCCACTCTTCAGAGTCACACCGGCTTCGTCGATCGCGGTCGCGGTCGCGCCCAGGTGGAATGTCACGCCATGTTGCTCATGGACTCCCCGGATGAAACTGCCTACCTCTGGTCCGAGGATCTTTTCCATCGGAATCTTGTCGGGCGCGACTACGTGCACCTCGATGTTCCGGGCGCGGAGCGAGGCCGCCGCCTCCAGGCCGATGAAGCTCGCGCCGATCACCACCGCCCGCTTTGACACCAGAGCTTTGGCGACAAGGGCGCGCGCGTCGACGAGCGATCGCAGATAGTGGACGTGCGGAAGGTCGGCGCCGGTGACCTCGAGCCGCACCGGATCGGCGCCGGTGGCGAGAAGCAGCGCGTCATAGACAAGTCGGCCGCCGTCCGCCAACTCCACGCGCTTGGCAACCGTGTCGATCGAGGTGACGCGCGCGCCAAGCTTCAAGTCGATTTCATTGGCTTCATAGAACTTCGCCGGGCGAAGGAGGTTCGATTCATCCGAAGCGGTCCCGGCGAGATAGCCTTTCGACAGGTTTGGTCGATCGCAAGGCAGCGTTTCATCGGCGCTCAGCATCGTGATCGCGCCGCGGTAGCCCTCGCGGCGAAGGGTTTCGGCGGCCGCATTGCCCGCGGCGCCGCCGCCTATGATGATGATTGCCGCCCCGGGCAGCCCGGTCGCCGGAGATGAATGCGGCTTTGCTCTCTCCAGCTTCTCGCGGACGAACACCGCGCCGACCGGCGTCTCGACCGGGGTGAACTGACGCGCCACGTCGCGCACCTCTTCGACGCGCCAACGCGAAACCGGGTCCAGCGCGGGCGCGCGCAGGGCCTCGCCGGTGCGCAGGCTGAAGCAGGCATGATGCCAAGGGCAGCGGACGGTGTCGCCAACGAGGAGCCCTTCGGCAAGCGGGCCGCCGTAGTGCGTGCAGATGGCGCCGATCGCGAACATCTCGTCCCCGCGCCGGCAAAGAAGGATTGGTTCGCCTTCCGCATGACCGAGCAGCATGCTTCCCTCGGGGATCGTCGAGAGTTCAACCCCCCGGGTGAGATCGGGACCGCTCAGTCTCGGTGTTTTCTCGCGCATTGGAACCGTCCGAGCCCGACAATTCGCTCCGGCAGACGGCTCTGGGGTCAACGACCTAGTGGCCGGGATGTTGAGCGGTTGGTGTCAACCGAGCCGTGATTTGCTCGCATGAGAATGAACACCAGCCGGAATGTCTGGTTCCAGTCGGCTCCAGTGCTGGCTCCCGGGCGTCTCGCCGGTGAACCAACTCGCATCGAAAACCGAGTCAACACGCGCCGGAGCGCCGGGTTCGAGACTGGGGGCGTCACTCACCCGCACGGACAGCCACGGCAGGCCGTCCCGCTCAAACGTCCGGCGCCCGCGGAAGGCTTTCACACCGCGGTGTCGCGACGAGCGCCAGAAGTCGGCCGGAACGGGGCTCATTTGGACGCGTTAGAAGGTCGCTGTCCGATCGAGCGTGGCTCACCTTCGGCTTCGGATTTCGGCGAGCGGGAAATGCCGGACGACCGCTACGATGTGATCGTGATCGGCAGTGGACCTGGTGGCGCATCGCTCGCGCACGAACTGGCGCCTAGCGGAATGCGGATATTGCTGCTGGAGCGCGGCGACTATCTGCCACGGTCTTTGACCAACTGGGACGCGCAGGCCGTGTTCGTCGATGGCGTCTATCAGGCGGCGGAGATCTGGTATGGCAAGAATGGCGACAGCTTCCGTCCAGGTCTGCATTACTATGTCGGTGGAAACTCAAAGGTCTATGGCGCCGCTCTGTTCCGGTTGCGCGAGCGGGACTTCGGCGAGCTTCGCCACAAGGACGGGATGTCGCCGGCGTGGCCGCTCGGGTACGACGTCTTCGAGCCCTACTACGCAAGGGCGGAACGCCTCTATCATGTGCATGGCGCGCGGGGCGAGGACCCGAACGAACCCCCGGCCAGCGGGCCGTTTCCCTATCCACCCGTCTCGCACGAGCCCCGTATTCAGGCGCTGAGCGATAGCCTGAAGAGGGATGGCTTACACCCGTTCCACCTTCCCCTGGGCATCCTGCTCGACGAGAAAGACGGCAAGGTCGCCCCGAGCAGCATCTACTTTCGCACCGATACCTTCGACGGATTTCCTTGTCCTTTGAACGGAAAAGCGGATGCGCAGGTCATCTGCGTCGATCCGGGCCTGGCGGCGTGGCCCAACTTCACGCTTCTGACCGGGGCCTACGTCTCGAAACTCGAGACCGATGAGACCGGCCGCGCGGTCACCAGCGTCCATGTGAGCCGGGGCAGGGCTCAGGAGCGGTACGCGGCCGACATCGTCGTCGTCGCCTGCGGCGCGCTGTCCTCGGCGCTGTTGCTGTTGAGATCGGTGAGCGAGGCGCACCCCCACGGGCTCGCCAACAGCTCCGGTCAGGTCGGGCGCAACTACATGCGTCACAACCAGTCGGTCCTGATGGCCTTGATGCGGGAGCCGAACGACACGGTGTTCCAGAAAACGCTCGGGGTCGGCGACTATTATTTCGGCGCCGACGACTGGGATTACCCGCTCGGCCTCATTCAGATGTGCGGAAAGTCGCACGGCGCCCAGATACGGGGGGAAGTCCTTCCGAGCTGGCTGGATTGGGCGCCCAAGTGGCCATTCGAGCAGATGGCCCGTCATTCAATGGATTTCTGGCTGTCCAGCGAAGACCTGCCGCGCCCGGAAAACCGCATCTTCTATGACCGTGATCGCGTTGTCCTCGATCTCACCGAAGGCGACAAGGAGGCGCACGCACGCCTGAGGAAAAAACTGGAGGAAATGCTCTCAGAGGCCGGGGCCCATCCGGTGCTGCTGGAACGAAGCCTCTACCTCGGAAAGAACATTCCGATCGGCGGGACGGCGCACCAGGCGGGGACCGCCCGCTTCGGGACCGACCCGGCCACGTCGGTCTTGGATCTCGACTGCAAGGCGCACGAGATCGACAATCTCTATCTGGCCGACGCGAGCTTCTTTCCCTCGATCGGAGCGGTGAACCCGACCTTGACCATCATCGCCAACGCCCTGCGCGTAGCCGACAGGATCAAGGATCGGCTGGGCGCCAGCGGGTCGGCGTGATCGAATTCGAGGACGGCGCGCTTGCGATCGACGCGACGATGGTCGCCGAGAGGGTGGCCATCGATCCATCGCTCGTTCAGGGACGGATGCTGGAAGGGAAGATCACGAATCTCTGCGAGCGCGGAAACGCTTAAGATCATGGCCGCCGGCGCCTGACGTTCTTCTCCGGGAGCCGGCTCTTCCGGCTCGTCGTCGATAGCCGCGGGGCCATGCGCCAACGCTCGGTCATTGACTTCTCGGGCGCCCCGTTCCCAATTCGGCGCGCAAGCCGGGAGGATGACTCGAGCATGCGGCCATGATCATCACCGCCTCCGACCAAGTCCCGCGCGCCACCCTCTTCAAGCGCTTCCCAGTGCCCAGGAACTTCGGCGTCGCCCCGGAATCCCGCATCGGGCTGGGCAAGGCGTGGGCCGCGCCGACCGGCGCGCGCCGGATCAAATCGTTCGAGATCTACCGCTATGATCCGGAAGCGGCGGGAAACCCTCGCCTCGATACCTTCGAAGTCGACCTGGATGATTGCGGTCCGATGGTTCTGGATGCGCTGGTGTGGATCAAGAACAAGGTCGATCCCACGCTCACCTTCCGCCGCTCGTGCCGCGAGGGCATCTGCGGATCCTGCGCGATGAACATGGATGGAACGAACTGGTTGGCTTGCACGCGGTTCATTTCCGACATGGGCCCGACGGCGGCCATCTATCCGTTGGCAAACTTGAGGATCATCAAAGACCTCGTCGCCGATCTCACCCATCTCTTTGCGCAATACGAACTGATCGAGCCCTGGCTTCACGCCAGGAGCCCGGCGCCGGAGAGGGAGCGGCTCCAATCTCCAGAAGAACGCGACAGGCTCGACGGATACTACGAGTGCATCCTCTGTTTCTGCTGCACCTCGGGTTGCCCCAGCCATTGGTGGAACGGCGAGCGCTTTCTCGGTCCCGCCGTACTCCTTCAGGCGAACCGGTGGCTGGTCGAGAGCCGGGACGAGGCGAAAGAGGAGCGGCTCGACAAGCTTGAGGATCCGTTTCGGCTTTATCGTTGCCACACCATCCTGAACTGCACCCGGACCTGCCCCAAGGGCCTCAATCCCGGCAAGGCCATCGCCGACATCAAGGACATGATGGTCGAGCGGCAAGGCTGAACGTGCGCGAGAGGCGGGATCCAGCAATGTCCAGTCCGATGACGAAACGGCGGAGGCCCCTTTCTCCCCATATCCAGATCTATCGCCCTCAACTCACCTCCGTGCTGTCGATCCTCAATCGAATCACCGGCGTCCTCCTGAGCTTCTTTTCCGTGTGGCTCGTCGTCTGGCTCGTGGTCGGGGCCGAGGGGCCGCGTTCCTACGCAGTCGTGCGGGGGGCAACGACGTCATGGATCGGCCGGATCGTTCTTTTTGGAGCGACATTCGCCTTCTTCCTCCATCTCTGCGGCGGCATTCGCCATCTGGTCTGGGACACTGGTCGCGGCTTCGAACTCCGCTCCATCTACGTCTCCGGCTGGTTGGTGGTCGCCGCCAGCGTGATGTTGACCGTGGCCGCCTGGGCGGTTGGTCTGTCTACGTCGGCGGGATAGCGCCCATGGCGAGCGACATGCGATCGCCTCTCGCCCGCGCCTCCGGGCTGGGAAGCGCCAAAAGCGGCCTGAGGCATTGGCGGGCACAGCGTCTTTCCGCCGTGGCTCTCGTTCCCCTGACGCTGTGGTTCGTCGCCTCGATCATCACCCACACCGGCAGCGACTACCGGGCCTTCGCCGCATGGCTGAGGTCGCCGCTCACCGTCACCGCGATGGTTCTCCTGCTGGTCGTCCTCTTCTATCACAGCGCCCTTGGCCTCCAGGTGGTGATCGAGGATTACGTTCACTCCCGCGTCCAATTCGCGGCGGTGATCGCGATCCGTCTTTGTAGTTTCGCGATGGGCGCGGCGGGCGTCCTGGCCACGCTGCGGATTGCCTTCGGCTGAGCAGGGCGGCGCGAGACGCTCGCGAGCGGAGAGAAACGGGCGATGTCGTCCTGCGTCGGCCGCACGACTTGGTGCATGACGTCTGGTCGTGAGTGGAGGAACCCGGCATCTCGAGCCCGGCCGCCGCTTCAGCCGAGCAGGACCGCGTCCAGCGTGATATCCGCCTTGAGAAGCTTGGAAACCGGACAGCCGGTCTTGGCCATGATGGTCAATCGCTCGAACCCCGCCTTGTCCGCCCCTGGGATCGTGGCTTTCAACGTCAGGTGAACAGCGGTGATGGAAAAGCCGTCACCTTCCTTTTCGAGAGTCACTTCGGCGGTCGTCTCGATCTTTTCGGCCGTGAGGTTGGCGTCCGCGAGCATGAGCGAGAGGGCCATGGTGAAGCAACTGGCGTGGGCCGCGGCGATCAGTTCCTCCGGATTGCTCCCCTTGTGGCCCTCGAAGCGGCTGGCGAAACCATAGGGATAGGCCTCGAGCGCACCACTCTCGGTGGAAATAGCGCCCTTCCCCTCCTTGAATCCGCCTTTCCAAATGGCCGATCCGTGTCGCTTGATCGTCATTGTCCAATCCTCCTCTCGGAGCGCCGCCGTTACTCCCGACCTTCCACGCCCACGCCGTAGACGTGCACCATTTGGCCGCCGAGCCAGCCCGACACGAAAATGAGCGCGACGCCGACGATCGAGAGCACGACGGGAAGACTCAAGCTCGAATCCGCGGCGGCTACCCCGCTTGACCGCAGATAGATATTGATCGCGTAGAGCACGACGGCGGTGAGATTGATCGCCATGTGGGTGAGGGCGATCCTCTTTACCGGCGGCAGACCGCCCTTATAGAAAAGCAGATCGACAAACCCCGGGACGGCCGCGCAGAGGGCGCCGATCAAACCGCCGATCATGGTGAAAAACGCGACGGCGGACCACGTCTCCGAGGACGCGCCCGCCAGACGAACCAAATCGCAGATCAAGGAAAAGATCCAAAGCCCGATCGGAAAGACGATCAGCATGGGGTGGATAGGATGCTTGAATAGGCTCGCTGGGCTACGCACCAGGAATTCTCCTTTTCTGTCGGAAATCGACAAGTCAGCGCCTGCTGACCATATCACATTCGCGGACGTGGCCGGAGGTCATCGGGCTCGCTGCAGATATGGTTCAGACGCCGGTTTTCTTCAGTGCGCCACCCTTGTGCATCGCGACATGCTCGGTCTTGCTGCTCTTGATTTCATACTGTGGCTCATCCGGTGTCGCGTGATGAGTATATCCTTTGTAATCGACGTCTTTTGTATGCACTTTGACGATCTTGCCGCTGACGTGGCCGGCTTCCGAGTTCCACGTCACCTGATCGCCGACTTTGAATTTCGTCGCCATGGTGGATTCCTATAGCTCGCCTCGCGCCGCCAGGGCCTTGATGCGGTCGGCGGTGCGCAGGGCGATGGCGGTGATGGTCAGCGAGGGGTTCACCCCGCCGGTGGTCGGAAAGACCGAGCCGTCGCACACCCACAGGTTGGGAATATCCCAGCTGCGACAGTCGGCGTCGACGACGCTGGTCTCGGCGTCGAACCCCATCCGCGCCGTCCCGGCCAGGTGGTTGGTGTCGTCTTCCTGGCGGAAGATGTCCCGCGCGCCGACCGCCTCCAGGCTGGTCTGCATCTGCCCCAGCGCGTGCTGGATCAGGGTCTTGTCGTTGTCGCTCCAACCGTAGGTGACGCGCGCGACCTTCAGGCCATATTGATCGGTTTCATCGTCCAGTGTCACGCGATTGGCCTCGTTGGGGAGCATCTCGCCGACCATCTTCAGACCGACCTGATGGTTGTACTTGGCCATTTCGTCGCGCAGCGCCTGGCCCCAGAGTCCTCGCGAACCGGTCAGGATGGTCGCCCATTCGATCGGCAGGGGCCCCTGCGCCATCCAGCAATAGCCGCCGGCGAAGTCCTTCTCGTCGTCATAGTTCCAGTGCTCGGTGATGGCCAGGGAGGGTGGACCCTTATACCAGCGCACCTCCTCCGCCATTGTCCCGAACACCGCCTGGTTGGACTGGGTCATCAGATTCTTGCCCACCAGTCCCGAACGGTTGGCCAAGCCGTCCGGGTGGCGAGCGTCAGCCGACGCGATCAGCAGGCGTGGCGTCTCGATCGCGTAGCCGGCGACGACCACGTTGCGCGCCCGCTGAAACCGCCATCGCCCCTCGCGGACATAATGCACGCCCGCCGCCCGGCCGGCGGCGTCCATCTCGATGCGGCCGACCATGGCCAGATCGCGGATTTCCGCCCCGGCCTTCAAGGCGCGGGGAATGAAGGTGACCAGCTGGCTCTGCTTGGCGTTGGTCGAACAGCCGAACCGGCAGAAGCCGCGATAGACGCAGGGCGGCGAGGCGCCGTGCGGAGCGGACACGGTGGCCAGCGGGGTCGGCGTCCATTTGATTCCCATCGCCTCGCAGCCGCGGGCCAGCAACACCGCCGCACCGTTCATCTCATGGGCGCGATAGGGGTAGGGCGGACGCTTCGGTCCCCAGGGATAGCGCAGCGGGCCTGAAATGCTGAGCGCCCGCTCGGCCTTGGCGTAGTAGCCCCACATCTCCCGCCAATCGAGCGGCCAATCGACGCCATAGCCGAGCGCGCTCTTCGACTTGAACCATTCGGGGCGGAAGCGCAGCGAAACCATGGCGAAATGCACGGTGCTGCCACCGACGGCCTTGCCGCTGTTCTTGCCACCCATGGTGATCGGGTTCGCGCCGTCGACGACGCGCGGATCGCTCCAGTAGAGCTTGTTCTGCTCCATCTCGTCGGAGGCGAAGTCCTCCAGAGGCCGGAACCAGGGCCCGGCGTCGAAGCCCACCACCGAGAAGCCGCTCTCGGCCAGGCTGGCGATCAGCGGAGCGCCGCCGGCTCCTGTCCCCACCACGACGAAATCGACGCTCTCATCGGTGTCGAACTGGCGCATCGGGACCCAGGCGCCGGGCTTGAAGACATCCGGCGCGCGACCGGCCGCCGCGCGCGGAGCGGCGAAGGGGTCAGCCGACACGATCGTTTTCGCGCCGCGCGCGCGCCTCCTTGCCCCTCTTCGCCTCGGCGGCTTCCCAGGGATCGCGCCGGTCCAGCGCCATCCGCACATAGCCGCGCGGGCTGGCCGGTCCGCCAAAGCCGATCTCGTTCCACGCCGCGGGGTGGGCGTAGTAGGCATGGGTGATGTCGGGGATGACCCGATGGGCGAAGAACATCGCGCAGGGCATGGCGCCCCAGGCCTCGCCGACCAGTTCGCCCCTTTGCATGGCGCTCAGCAGGCTGTCCTGGCACGCTGGCGAAAGGTCATGGAAGGCGTCGCCGTGCGCGGTGACGGCCTCTTCGTCGAGGGCCGCGAGCCCGCGGCGCCAGGCCTCGTCCTGCGGCGGCATGGCGGCGTAGCGGTAGCCGTCGGCAAGCCCCTCCCGCAGCTTCAGGTCCACATAGACGGGCAGGGGAACCGGCGGCCGATCCGCCGGCTGCGGCACGATCCGGTCGCACACGGCGCCGAGGGTCAGCCATTCGGCGGCGGTGAAGAAGCGGGGCTCGCGCGGCGCGGCGAGGCGGGCGTCGATCACCGCCCTCGTCTTATCGTTCCACGATTGCGTCCAGCGCTTGGCGAGCACGTCGTAGCCGGGATAGCGATCGGTCATCTTCGGCCGTCTTCCAGCAGACTGAGCGCGGCCAGTCCCGCCAGGGCCAGTCCGGTGAACGAGGGCGGCGCCGGGATCGGCGGACCGTTGAGGAGGTTCTGGCGCCAGTTCCGCCACCCGCCCATTTCGCGGGCGACGCCCAGGACGTGAAAACCCGACCCGGCGAAGCCGAGCAATGCAGTGAGGCGCAGCCACCAGCGGGTGAATCCGCGCGGCCTGCGCGCATCGCCCAGCGCGGCGGCGCCCATCAGCGCCGCGGCGATCGGCGGGACGGTCAGGGGCAGGAACATGAACGGATCGTGGTAGGCGCCGCGCAGATGCAGCAGCCCCGCCTCCGCCACCGTGCCGAGAAGCCCGGCGGCGGTCCCCGCCGCCACCACCCGTCCGGCGGCGGCGCCGGCGATGGTGGGCGCGGTTCCAGGCGTGTTGTCCCTCACCCGCTCGGCGAGGAACCCCAGCATCCCCGACAGGACGAGCGCGGCCGGCGCGCCGATCGGAGCGGAATAGAACAGGTTCTGGAAGCTGAACCCGCCCGGCTTCTTGCCGACGTTGTAGAGATGGAAGCCCGTGCCGACGATCCCGATCAAAGCCGCCGCGGCGTAGACGGTATCGCGCGCGGCGTGAGGCGCGGGGCGCCTGTCTGCGGCGCCGTGCAGGCCGGCGATCAGGGCCAGGGCCGAACTCACCAGGGGCGCGAACATCGCCTTGTTGTGGAACGATCCGCGGTAGTGCTCGATGGCGCTGTCGGCCAGCACGGAGGCGGCGATCACGCCCGATGCGCGGTTCAGCCGGCGCCCTGCGCGGGCGGCGACGTCGAGGTCCCACGGCCGGCCAGGGAGCGGCGCCTTTCTCGACCGGTGGGTCGACGGGGACGATCGTCCGTGCATCGCCCTAGCCCCTGTGGGGCAGGACGGTCTCCAGGACCTCCTTGACGCTGTTCTTCAGCACGCTGCCGAGTTCGGGCTCGGTGGGCATCATGGCCATGAAGTGTTCGGCATCCTTGAGAGTGATGTGGGGGGGCAGCGGCGGCACATTGGGGTCGGTGTAGGCTTCGAGGATCACGGGTCGGTCGGCCGAAAGGGCTTCGTCCCAGGCGGCGCCGATCTTTTCCGGATCGTTGACGAAGATCCCCTTCAGCCCGATCAGGTCGGCATATTTTGCGTAGGGAAAGTCGGGGATGGACTGGGTCAGTTCGGTCTTGCCCTCGCCGAGCTGGATACGCTCCTCCCAGGTCACCTGGTTGAGGTCGCGGTTGTTCAGCACCAGGACGATCAGACTTGGGTTGGACCACTGTCTCCAATACTTGCCGATGGTGATCATCACATTGATGCCGTTCATCTGCATCGCGCCGTCGCCCATGCAGGCGATCACCGTTCGATCAGGGAACGCCATCTTGGCCGCCATCGCATAGGGCGTGCCCGCGCCCAAAGAGGCCAGGCCGCCCGAGAGCGAGGCCTTCATGCCCCGCCGCATCTTCAGGTCGCGCGCGAACCAGTTGGCCGCCGAGCCGGAATCGGCGGTGACGATGGCGTTGTCAGGCAGACGGGGCGACAGTTCCCAGAACACGCGCTGCGGATTGATCGGATC
>Ga0208849_1001902_pt1 | contig 12786 bp, 10 predicted proteins | sample NGESurdeep072012_10_FD_184470 | JGI IMG/M metagenome (GOLD analysis project Ga0208849, IMG submission 184470) | Arctic peat soil microbial communities from Barrow, Alaska - NGEE Surface sample 53-3 deep-072012 (SPAdes) | ecosystem: Environmental > Terrestrial > Soil > Wetlands > Peat ...
GGGGAAGATCGCCGGTGTCAGCGAGTGCTCGGAAGCGGCGATCGCGGCCGCCGCGCAGACGCCAGGCAGGACAGAGCAGGCGTCGCCGAGCTGTCCCGAATCGTCGCTGTTGGGCACCGTGACGGCCGCCACGGGACCCGGTCCGCAGCCGTACAGCGTCTCTGGCGAGGCATATCTCACGGGCCCGTACAAGGGCGCGCCGTATGGCGTCGCGGTGATCGTTCCCGCGGTCGCGGGGCCGTTTGACCTTGGCACCGTTGTCATCCGCCAGGCGCTCTACATCGACCCGAACGACGCGCACGTCACCGACGTCTCTGACCCGTTCCCAACGATCTTGAAAGGCATCCCGCTGCGGATCAAGCATGTGTCGGTGACGCTCGACCGACCCGGCTTCACATTGAACCCGACGAGCTGTGACACGAAAGCGATCACCGCGACCGCGACGTCGACGAGCGGCACGCGGGCGCCGCTTGACTCACGCTTCCAGGCTGGGGGATGCCAGGGCCTGCCGTTCACGCCGAAGCTCACGGCGAGCGTGGCTGGGAAGGCGAGCAAAGCTGACGGCGCGACCTTCAAGGTTCACATCTCCTCGGCCGGGATCGGCCAGGCCACCGTCGCCAAGGTGGACCTGACGCTGCCGGAGGCGCTGCCGTCCCGGCAGAGCACGCTCGACAAAGCCTGCTTGGACCACGTGTTCGAAGTCAACCCCGCGGCCTGCCCGGAAGCCTCGTCGATCGGCTACGCGACCGTGCGCACGCCGCTACTGAACGTGCCGTTGACCGGCCCTGGCTATCTCGTGTCGCACGGCGCCGCGGCGTTCCCCGACGTCGAGTTCGTCCTGCAGGGCGAACAGATCACGCTGATCCTGGATGGCAAGACGGACATCAAAAAAGGCATCACATACTCACGATTTGAATCGTCACCTGACGCGCCGTTCACGACATTCGAAGCGGCGTTCCCCGCGGGGCCGCACTCGATTCTCACCGCCAACGTGCCCGAAAAGGAAGACTTCAACCTGTGCAAGGCCGCGCGGTCGATGCCCACAGAAATCGTGGGGCACAACGGCGCCGTGATCCGGCAAACAACAAAAATCTCAGTCAGCGGATGCGCGAAGACACGCACCCGCGCACAGCAGCTCGCCGCCGCGCTCAAAGCCTGCAAGAAAGACAAGCGGAAGACAAAGCGCCAAGCCTGCGAAAAGACTGCGCGCAAAAAATACGGGACGAAGGCGGCAAGACACACGAGCAAGGGCCGGAAGAAGTAAGGCGGCGAGCGATTGCCTCAATGCGCTGGACGCGCGTTGTACTCGCTGCACTCCGACACAACGTATCCGGCCTGGCAATGCGTTCGGGGCGTCCATCGCGATGTGAGCTCGTTTGCGAGCCGCTGGATTTCCGCGTCTACCTCTTCGGCCAAGCGAGGGCCCTCCGGATGCCCAGTGCGACGCAGCCTCGCATAGATGGGAAGCGTCCGCCGCTGAAGCTCGGCGAGGAGAAGCCGATCGTCCACGACGAACCGCTCGTACGGCGTCGGCGCGCCGACGCTCGCGGGAAACCGCCATCTCTTGCTCAGAAACACACGTCGAAGTTCGCGCTCGACCTCAGCGGGATTGACCAGCACGTTCCTGGCCGCTGCTTCTTCACGCACCCAGTAGGCGTCGATCAGGACGCTGAGGGTCTGACGCTCGAGACTCATGCGCTCCCGCTCGCATTCTGTGCGTAGCTGGTCCGCATCAGGCCTCGGCCGAACGCCTCGGGAGGCGGCGAGGGCGCCTAAATCGGCGATGCACTCTTTGTAAGCGGGCGGGTCGGGGACGAGGCCGGCGGGAACCGGCTGGTTCGGCCGGTAGGCGTGCTCGAGCACTGCCTCGAATGCGACCCACTTCCCGAGCGCCGTCTTCGTGAGCGAATTGGCGCCCACCGAAACCACGACACCGCCGGCCGGGGAGGACCGTTCGCGTGCGTCTGCGCCGCAACCACCGAGCATCAGGGCACAGCACGCGCCCAGCCCTGCCTGTGCCGTCAAGCGCTTGAGCCCAGGCCGATGGAAGCGCTTGTCAACGCACGCCGCGCGAGGCACCTCAGCAGTGTGTAAGGTGGCGGTGTTTCCTGTCAAGCTATGCGAGTGATTGTCTCCAATGTTGCTTCACGCTCCGTCTCGAGCCAGACGGTCGCGCTGCTGCAGGTTGGAAACAGGCGTCAGGAAATATCGCATGTGGCCCTCCTGGCTTGTATCGATACTCAGAAACAGCGTAACACCCAGGCATGACACTTTGCTAGGGTCCGAGCGCAATGGCATCGCGCTTTCGCATCGCCACGCTCTCTATCGCAGCCCTGCTGACGCTCGTCAGCCTGGCGGCCTGCGGGAGCGGCGGAAGTAAAGCCCAGACGGCAGGCGGCACAACCGCCGCGCGGGATACGGCCCCCACCTCGTCGACGACGATCGTCGCCAAGGTGGGCGTGGCACCAATCACCAAAGCGCAGGTGAGCCACTGGATGACAGCGCTTGCGGGAAGCATCTACCACAACATCTCGCACGAGCTGCCCCTGCCCGAAGGCCTCGTCTCAGACCCGCCAGACTACAGACGCTGTGTCGCGAGTCTCGAAGCCGCCGCTGCCGCGTCGCCGTTGGGCCATGCCAGGGAAACAGGACCGGAACTGCTCGCCAAATGCCGTGAACTCAACGGTGCTCTACAAATTGAGGCCACAAACTTTCTCATCAAAGCGCAGCGCACGATTGCTCTCGCCGCCGAAGCGGGAGTGACTGTGAGCCCTGCTGAGGTGGAAGCGTCATTCAGGCAGGCAAGGTTGACGGATTACCCAACGGAGGCCGACCTCCATCGGTATCTGGCGAGTAGACATCAAACGATCGCAGACCTGCTGTTGGAACTGAAGCTCGAACTATTGAGCACCAAGCTCTCACGGAAGGTGGCCGACCTCGGTGGTCTGGCGGCGCTCAAGGACAGCTACCAGCGATCAGTGGAAAACACCAGATGCAGCCCGGGCTACGTGGTTGAATCGTGCAGCCAGTATCGAGGGGGACCCACCTATCCAGGCAGAACGCCGTCCGCGCTGCTCGAGCAGGTCTCGGCGGTGGTAACCGATCGATGCGTCAATCTAGCCGGCTGCGGCAAGCAAGTCGGCGAGTGAGCGATCATCCGGCACGGGTGCGCGAACTGCGGCTGAGGGCAGCTGATGACGCCGTATCGATCGATAGCTCTGCTCGTATGCGTGGTGGGGCTCGCCGCGTGCGGCGGAAGTGACCCAGGCAACGAAGCGGTGGCGCACGTCGGACCTCGTGTGGTCACGAAGGCGACGTTCGCACACTGGATGCAGGTGTTAGCGCCGCAGCACATGGTGCCCGATCCACCGAGATATGTCGTGTGCGCTGCTTTCGAACGGCGGCGGGCCGCTAGATCGCCGGAGAGCGCCGTGATCGGCTCCTGCCGACGCCGCTACGAGGCCCTCAAACAGCAGACTCTCGAATTCCTGATCTCATCAGACTGGCTGATCGACGCAGCCGCGGACGAGGGCACGTCCGTGACCGACGCTGAGGTGCGATGGAAGCTGCGCGAAAAGGAAGAGACGTTTCCGGGTGGGCACGGGGAATTCGAGGAATCGCTCGCCGCGATCGCCCACACGAAGGCAGACGTCGAGCTCGAAATCAGCTCCGAACTCGCGGTGGCCAACATCGAAGCGCATCTATCGCGCAAAGAACCCCGGGTCACTCAAGCAGAGCTGGAAGCCTACTACAGACACGACATCGCTCATTTCGAGCATGCCGAACAGCGCGAGTTCTATATCGTCGAGAACATCAAGGAACGCCCGCTGGCGGAAGCCATGAGATCGCAGATCGTCAGCGGCGACGCGCGAATCTCCAGCAACGCGCTGGGGGAGCATCTCGAACGACCGCCCGACATGAACGACGCCCGCACGATCGTGAAAGCGATCTTCGCCGCCCGGCCAGGTCTCGTCAGCGCGCCGATCGACGTCAACGGATATTATTTCCTAGTAGAGGTCCGAAAGGTCACACCAGCGCAGGTCGAGCCTTTCGCGCGCGCCCGCGGCGCAATCCAGCACACGCTGACGAGCGAGCAGCGACGCAGGACGCTCGAGAGCTATGTCTCGCGCTGGCGCAACGCATCGATCGCCCTGACAAGCTGCGCGCCGGGGTACGTGGTTCAGCAATGCAAGGAGTATCACGGCGCCCGGGCGATGCAGGGGCTGCTGCGCGCGGAGTGATGCGACGCCGTTGTGCAAGTGGGAGGAGCGTCGCCGTCGCGACCATCGGCTGCGTGGCGCTTCTCGCTGGGCTCTCCGCGTGTGGAGGGGCAGGCGGAGCGATCATCGCACGCGTCGGCCCTGACCGCATCACAAAGGACATGGTGTCCCAGATGATCGTGAAACTGACACCCGAACACTTCGCGCTCGAACCGCCTGCGTATGCGAAGTGTGTCATGCAGCAGCAGGCCGTCTCCGTGATCGCGGTCAGCGAAGCAGTTCTGCGCCGAGAATGCGCACAGCTATATGCATCGCTCGAGCAGCAGGCGCTCGGCTCGCTGATCTCGGACTACTGGCGTATCGAGGAAGCGCTCAGCCGTCACCTGATCGGCAGCGGCCGGGGCGGGACACGGCTGAGGCCGGCGCCGGCCACGGATGGCTCCGAGGCTGAAGCGGCGACGGTCGATGCCGAGATCGCCGCCGTCGCGGACACAGCGGCCGTCAGGCTCGCTCAGATGTTCGTGCGCCGCGGCGCGAGCGTCACCAAAGCGCAAGCCGCTGCTTACTATCGTCGGCACATCGGTCGCTACCAACGCAGCGAGCTGCGTTACATAGACCTCGCGGAGAACTTCGCGAGCGCTTCACAGGCGAGAGCGGCCAGGCGCGAGGTCGAAGCGGGTAGGAGCCTCGCGAGCATCTCCTTGCACGAGGTGATCGAAGGCTCGAACATCGTCGGCGGGCGCTACACCACGCAAGCTGCGCGAAGGGCGATCTTCGCGGCCAAGCCGCGCGTCCTCACGGGGCCGGTCAAGCTGAACCGGGACTACGCGATTTTCGAAGTGACACGAATAGTGGCGCTGAGACGCGAGCCGTTCGCCCGAGTCAGACGACAGATCGTTGCTGAACTGGAACACGAACGCCGCATCCAGGCGCTCGCCCGATTCGTCGCGGCCTGGCGCTGGCGGTGGACGGCTCGCACGACCTGCGAGGACGGCTACGTGATTCAGAAATGTCGAGAGTACCGCGGCGCGCGCACACCCAACGCCCCGTTTGCGTTCAACTGAGCGACGATGCGCACGGCTCGGATCAGAGCGAGCGCAATCGGGCTCATCGCTGCCCTCGCCGGCGTGCTCCTGACCGGCGCCCTCGGCGGCTGTGGAGCGACGAGCACGAGCACGCTCCCCGCGAGCGTGGTCGCGAAAGTCGGCCGCTACGCGATCACGACCGCGACGCTTGCCCACTGGACCGCGGTCGAGGCGGTTCTCGCCTACGAATACAAACCGAAGCAGCCGGTGCCGCGCGGGCTCGTGCCCGACCCGCCCGCATACAAGCAGTGCGTGGGATACTTAGCGTCGATCGCCCAGCGCGATGCGCTGCGCTCGATGCCGACCTCAGAGCTCAGGCGCGCCTGCGCAGCGAAGTACCACCGGCTGGCTTCCCACGTGATGGATCTGCTCCTCACTGACTTCTGGATACGCGAACAAGCGCGCAGGACGGGCATTGGTGCAACCGCCCGCGAGGTCAACGAGGCGGTGAGCCAGGAACTTCCGACACGACAGCGCCTGCGCCGGTTTCTGGAGATCACCGGAGAGACCCTCTCGGATGAGCGGTTCGTGGTGGAAAGCAAGCTTCTCTTGCGAAAGCTGCAACTGCACGCGAGCATCGGGCTCACGGGCGAACAGCGCGAACGAGCAATCGGCGAGCTTGCGAGCCAGCTCGCTCGGAGGTGGAGACCGGGAACGAGCTGTCGCAGCCCCTACGTCGTGGTTGAGTGCAGCCAGTACCGTGCTGCTGCGGCCAGCCAAGAGACGATCTCGTTGATCGCTTGACGAGCGCGGCCGGCTCTGGCAACCTGCTGGCGTCATTCCGGTAATCGGAACTATCGAGCCGGACTGGTGCGAGCCGCTCGAGTGTCGTCCGCTTGGGACTCGCTCTGTCAATCATTCACCAGGGAGTTACCTCATGAAGCATTTCAGGCTGTTGGGTCTGGCGATGCTGGCCGCGTTCGCACTCGATGCGACGCTGGCCTCTTCGACATTCGCCTTACCCGAACTGTTAGGCAGCAAAGCGTTTCCCCAAACGTTCGAAGGCAAAAACGACGCCGCTGCTCCTAAGCTGGAAACGGCGAAAGACATCTTCGGATGTAAAGCCATGACCGCTGAAGGGATCCAGGAAACAGATACGTTAGGTAAATTCCACAGGAGCTTCACTGGCTGCACTTCGAGCTCCGGCGAGAAGTGCATGTCGCCTGGCGACAAATCGGAAGAAATCTTAACGTTAGGGTCGTTCCACTATGTGTTAGACGAAAAAAGCGAAGCCAACGATGTTGCCGTCCTCACCGAAGAGGTCACCATATTCGAATGCGAACTCGTCGGCATTAAAGAGAAAGTGGAAATCAAGGGCACGCTTCTGTGCTTAGTGTTAGTGCCGTTAGAATCCAAAGCGACGCACTTATTCCACTGCACCGGGTCAAAAGGGGTGTCTGGTGACAAGGAATACTTAAACGATGAAAGCAAAGCGGTGAAAGCACTGCTCTTAACGAAGGTTGGAAGCGGCGCCTTCGAAGAATCGAATGAGGTGGTGTTAGATGAAATCACGTTCAAAGAAGCCGTGGCATTCATGAACGAGTAGTACTGCCTGTGTCTCATGGTGCGCAGGGCGATGAGACCCTGCGCACCATCGCTCAGCCTGCGCCGCGCAGTCCGTCGCAGCAACGGCAGCGGCATTGTCGTTCACCGCGCCCGCGATCGTCCCTGGCCGCGACTTGACAAGGCCACTCAGATCAGCCCGCGGCTGAGATCACCGGCCGGGTGAGCGCCCGCACGAAGTCCTCGAGCTGGGCGGTCGTCCAGCACTCGAACGCCGTGCAGTACTGCTCGTAGGAGGCGATCACCGAGTCGCCGTAGTTCCAGTACAGACGTGGCTCGGGGTTCAGCCAGAACGTGCGCCCGGCGCGCGCGGCGATCTGTGCGAACACGTCCGCGCGCGGGTCGCGTCCGTTGGTGCGCGCGTCGCCGAGGACGATCACGGTGGCGCGCGGGTGCAGGTCGTCCTCGACCTGGACGAGGAACTCCGACCACACGCGACCGTAGTCGGTGTATCCGGAGATGTCCGCCACGCCGGCGTCGCTGGAGATCCGTTCGCTGACGGCCTTGAAGTTGCGCTCGTGTTCGAAGATGTCGGTGACCTCGGAGATGCGCTCGATGAACACGAACGAGCGCATCTTGCGAAACGTGTCGTGGAGCGCGTGCAGCACCGACAGGAAGAACACCGACGCCGAGGTGACGCTCGTGGATACGTCGCACAACACATAGATCTCCGGGCGTTTGGGGCGCCGCGGCCGGTACTTGAGCACCACCGGGACGCCGCCCGTCTGCAGCGACGCGCGCATCGTGCGCCGCACGTCTACGTGCGCGTGGCGGCGATGGCCCCGGTTCTGCATGCCCTGGGTGGCCAGGCGCCGGCGCAGCTGAGCGACGACACGGTGGACCGCCGCAAGGTCGGCGAGCGGGCCGGATGGCAGCGCGCGGTCGAGCTCTCCGAGTGGCCGGGCGGCCGGCAGGTTGCCGGTGCGCTCGATCTGCGCTCGCTCGAGCTCCCGGCGCAGCAGTGCCTCGAAGCGGCGCAGCGCGTCGCGCGGGAGGCCCTCCCGCCGGGGGTCCTCGGGTGGAAGCTCAGGCTGCGGCTCGGCGCGCAGCCCGAGCGCGCGACGGATGCGCTGGACGTCGACGCCGATCACCCCCGAGCCCTCCTGGCGGTGGGCGAACGCCGCGATCGCCATCCGTGCGAGATCGCGCATCGCGCCCTCCGAGCCGTCGCGCAGCGCGGCGGCGATCTGCGCACGCAGCTCTTCGAGCTGCTCGTCCGAGAGCTCTCCGAGCGCCGCCAGGTCCTGCTCGCGGATGCCCTCGTGCGAGGCGGCGATCTCGGCCGCGCGGAAGAAGAAGCGCTCGAACACCAGCTCGAACACGCGCCGGTCCTCCTGGCTCTTGGCGAGCGTCGCCGCGAGCGCCTCGCGGAAGTCCGCCTGCTCGGTCCAGCTGATCTCGCGTAGCACCTGGAAGGCGTCGAGCATCTCCGAGGTCCCTACGGCGACGCCTTCGCGGCGCAGCTCCTCGCCGAGCTCGAGGATCCGTGCGGGCAGGCCTGCGATGGATGGGGCCGAGACGGATTCCGGTCCGTCTCGGCGGTCAGGCGACATCGGCGGGCGAGCGGAGCTTCAATCCCACGCGATCGGCCACGACGTCCATGTCGGTGCGGTGCTTCACGATCACGGACATCGTTTCGGTGAAGGTGTCCGCGTCGATGTCCTTGACCCCGAGCAGCAGCAGCGCGCGCGCCCAGTCGATCGACTCGGCGATCGACGGCGGCTTCTTCAGGTCGAGCTCGCGCACCATGCCGATCACCTCTACAAGCCTTCGCGCAACGGTCTCTGACAGCTCGGGGGCGTGCAGGCGCACGATTTCGAGCTCGTGCTCGAGCTCGGGGTAGTCGAGCCACAGGTACAGGCAGCGACGCTTGAGCGCCTCGGTCAGCTCGCGTGAGTTGTTGGAGGTGAGCAGCACGACCGGGTGCGTGCGCGACTGCACCCGCCCGAGCTCGGGGATCGAGATCTGGAAGTCGGAGAGCACCTCCAGCAGCATCGCCTCGAACTCCTGGTCGGTCTTGTCGATCTCGTCGATCAGCAGCACGACCGGCTCCTCGGAGGAGATCGCGCTCATCAGCGGCCGCGCCAGCAGGAACTCCTCGCCGAAGATGTCCTCCTGGACAGCCTCCCAGCCGGTGTCCGACGCCTCGGCCTGGATTCGCAGCAGCTGCTTGCGGTAGTTCCACTCGTACAGCGCCTTGGCCTCGTCGAGCCCCTCGTAGCACTGCAGGCGCACGAGCTCGCGGCCCAGATATGCGGCGAGCGCCTTGGCGAGCTCGGTCTTGCCGACGCCGGCGGGCCCCTCGACGAGCACGGGCTTGCCGAGCCGTGTCGCCAGGAACGACACGAGCGCGGTGGACTCGCCCGGCAGGTAGCCGACCTCGCGCAAGCCCGCGGCTACTTCTGCGACGGAGGCTGGCGGCGGGGACGAAGGGGCTGGCATCGTCCGCGCAATGATAGGTGGCGGGCCGTTTCAGGCCCGCGTGCCGCCGCTGTTGCGTACGCGGACCGAACTAACGCACGGGCAAAAGTAGTGCTAACTATGACGTTATTGTGCTAATTGGGTGGTCAATTAGCACGATTATGCGATAGTTAGCACAATGCACAGCTTTGTCGATCTCGACCGGACGTTCGCTGGGCAGCCCCCGGCCCTAGGTGCCCTCCTTACTGTGATCGATACCGGCCGCGGACAGGAGCGTGTGTTCGCCGATCAGATGCCTGAGTTGCTCAAGCAGCTCTCCGAGCACGCCCGAATCGCGTCGATTACAGCGTCGAACGCGATCGAGGGAGTAGTGCTTGACACCCGCCGTGCCGAGCAGATCGCCGAGGGATCGCCTCGCTTTCGCAGCCGGAACGAGAAGGAGTTCGCCGGCTATCGAGACGCCATCGACGTGCTCCTGCGCCTCGAGGCCTATGAGCCGCTGAGTGTCCCGTTCGTGTTGCATCTACACCGGCTGCTGTTTCATCACGTCGGTGGCCGGGGCGGCTACCTCAAGACCGAGGACAACTTCATCGTCTCCTGCGAGACGGGCGCGCGTCAGGCTGTGTTCACCCCCCCGCCATGGCGGCGCACCGAGTTCCTCCTCGCCGAGCTCTTCGATCGCTACAACGACGCGAAGCGCGAGCGACGCGCAAATCCGCTCGTGTTGCTGAGCGCATTGATCCTCGACTTTCTCGCGATCCATCCCGTGGCGGACGGCAACGGCCGCCTGGCACGCTTGCTCACGACATATGAGCTGCTCGCTCAAGGTTACGGAGTGGCGCGATACGTCAGCATCGAGCAGCGCATCTATGAGTCCAAGAACACCTACTACGCGAGCCTGTACGAGTCTCAGAGGGATTGGCATGAGGGCGAACACAGCATCTGGCCTTGGACGTCCTACCTGGCTCGGGTGCTCGCGGACGCTTACGCGGACTTCGAGAACCGTGTCGCCTCGGCGGAACAGGTCAGCGGGGGCAAGCAGGACCGCGCTCGCGAGTACATCCTGCGGCAGTCGCCGGCTGACTTTCGTAAACGTGACCTCGAGCGCGCCCTGCCTGGCATCAGCCCGGCGACCATCCGTCTCATCTTGAACGAGCTACGCGACCTCGGCGCGATCAGGCTCGAAGGCTCTGGGCCAGGGGCACGCTGGCATCGCGTGTAACGCGCGATCGGCTACTCCGAGCGGGTGGGGGGGTCCTCGAACGACAGCTGCTCCCCCTCCGGGGACTTCGCGGCTGGCGGGGGCGGGTAGCATCCGCCCTGGCGCGCCGGCCCCGGCTCCCGTGCGGGCACGGGTGCGGAACGTGACGTCCGTCCCCCCGCCCGCACACGCGCGGGTGTCACCACGGTCGCCTCGAGATCCACCGGTGGGCGCGGGTCCGCGGGCGCAAGCGGCCCCACGGGCGGGCGTGGAGGCGCGCCGCGCGTGCGCCGCAGCGGCGGCGCCGGCCGTTCGAGCGCGCGCATCCGTCCGCCGGCATATGCGAGCCCGAGCGCGAGCAGCAGCGCGATGAAGATTCCCCACTCGACGCCGACCGTCGCGGTCACGCGCTCGTTGCCCTGCAGGCCGGGCTTGTCGAGCAGCCTGTAGAAGATCAGCAGCGCCGCCCAGCCTCCGGCGATCATCACGACCACGCCGTCGCCGCCGGGCAGCGGAAAGCCGCGGCCCTCCGCGCGGGCGAACAGCGTGCCGAGCACCGCTGCGCTGACGAGCAGCACCGCCGCCTCCACGAAGGAGAACGCCTGGAAGGCGCTGAGACTGGTTTCGGTCGCCTTGGCGGCGCCGTGAACCACGAGCGTGTCCGTCTTGCTGTACCAGGGCAGGAGCATCGACACGAACAGCCCGAGCGCGGCGAGTGCGGCGAGCCGCTGCTCCGGCGTCAGTGCGCGGTAGGCGTGCGCGAGCCGCGTCATACGCGCTCCCAGCCCGGCCGGTTCGTGTCGGTGGAGGGCACTGGCGCCTAGTCTAGGCGCGGCGCCTGCTGCTAATGACGGCTGACGAGCACCGTGCCGCTCGCCGTCGAGAAGTTGCCGGCCAGGTCGGTGGCGAGGAGCGCGACCGTGAAGGTGCCGCCTTTGGCCGGCGTGATCCACAGCAGTCGCGGCTTGCCGCGTTCGACGGTCGCGCGGTTCGTCCACACCACGCGCGAGCCCTGGCGCACGGTCATCGAGACCGTCGAGACCTTCGACAGCGAGAGCTGCACGCCCGCGCGTGCTCCGCCGGGCAGCTTCTTCGAGAGCAGCGAGATCACCGGCGGCGTGGTCAGGTCGGTGGTGAAGCGCTGGGCGGTCGTGCAGTAGATCTGATCACCGGGGATCTGCGTGCCGGGAGCGCCGGCGGGTGGTGCCGGCGGCCCCTTGCGCGTGCGTTCGCACAGGTGCTGGAGGAATTCTGTGAGCAGTTCGTGGTAATTGAGGTTCGATTCGCCGAACTGGTCGTATAGCGACCACGCGCCGGTGTCGTACAGCGGCGTCAGAGCGCGCCCCTCGGCGTCGCCGGCTTCGAACAGCTCCAGTCCGAGCGGGTCCTTGGTGATGGCCGTGTAGTCATACAGGCCGACGAGCGCCTGGATGAAGCCGTTGAGGATCTTGTCGCTGGGCGCGTAGGTGTACTCGGCGTACAGCGCGCCGCCGGGTGTCTGCACACGCACGCCCTGCGGCGGCGCAACTTTGAACACGCCGAGCGCCTGCTGCGCCGCTGTGAGATAGGCGGGTTCCTTGAAACGCGACCACGCGCGCGCGAGCACCTGCAGCGCCGTGCCCTGGGACAGGCCGCTGGTCCACGGGGGCGCGCCGCCGTCGAACTTGAACAGGTACTCCCACGCGATCCCGCCGGCGCGCTGGGTCGCCAGCGGGATGACTTCGCCCAGCAGCTGGCGCAGGTTCGCGTTTTCGTGGCCTGAGAGGTAGTACCCGTTGGCCTCGCCGAAGGTCGCGAGCCACTGGATCTCGATTCCCTGGCCGGGATAGTGCTCCCAGACGATCTTGCTTTCGGGGAAGCTGACGCGTTCGTCGCCGGAGATCAGCGGTTCGGTGGTCCACCACCGCCGGTTGCGTTCGAGCGTCAGGAACAGCGCCGGCAGCCGTGAGGGGATCAGCTCGCCGGCGCCCGCGATCGCCTGCACGTTGGCGAGCACGGCGCCGAGTTCTTCTTTGCGCGTGCCGCTGAGCTTCGCCAGCGAGCTTTTCGCGGCGACGTACGCCGAGTAGTAGGAGTGGTAGCTCGCTTCGCTGATCGCGCCGGCACGCAGCAGGCTCGCAAGCGCCGCCGAGACGCTCGTCTTGTGGCTGGCGGCGCTGCGCGCGCGTGCGTGCGTGCCGACGCGAACCGGCCCGAGCGTGCTCGTGGAGGCGCGGGCGAGGGCAGCGGTGGGAGCCACGGCGCCGCTCGCTGCGAGCACGCCCGCAGCGAGCGCCGCTACACGCTTGGCGCCTTG
>Ga0208849_1001903_pt1 | contig 12778 bp, 12 predicted proteins | sample NGESurdeep072012_10_FD_184470 | JGI IMG/M metagenome (GOLD analysis project Ga0208849, IMG submission 184470) | Arctic peat soil microbial communities from Barrow, Alaska - NGEE Surface sample 53-3 deep-072012 (SPAdes) | ecosystem: Environmental > Terrestrial > Soil > Wetlands > Peat ...
CGCAACCTCCCGCGCCGCCATCTTCGCCTCCGTCCATCAGGGTGAGGACCCAAGCGAATCGATCAAAGGTTTCAAATTAGTTGAAGCTGGCGACTAGCCCACTGACCTCGTCAGACGATTCACAGAGTCGAACTCCTCCACCGTAGGGGGAGGGGGACCGCCTCGCCGAAGGACGAGGTGGTGGAGGGGGTGTTCCACAGCGCCGGTGTGGCGGAGGACCCCCTCCGTCACGGCGCGAGAAAGAGCGCCGCGCCACCTCCCCCTACGGTGGAGGAGCTTTGCGACCTGCATCATCTGTTCGAGTCTGAGCACTAGCCCCGCTCCCGGGTCCGCTCGAAGCCGAGGTCGGCAAACCGCTCGGCGAGATAGCCGATTTCCCAGGCGGACTTGGCCAGGAACACCGGCTGACCGTCGATGTCGCTGGCCATGGCCCCGCGATGCGTGGCCATGAAATCCTCCAGGCCGCCCTTGGTCCCGGTGAGCCAGCGCGCCTCCTGGTAGGGCGCCGTCTCGAAGACGACGTCGAGCCCGTATTCGCCGCCGAGACGATCGGCCATCACTTCGAACTGAAGCTGGCCCACCGCGCCGACCACGAAGTCCGAGCCGATGGCCGGGCGGAACAGCTGGGTCACGCCTTCCTCGGCGAGGCCCTCAAGGGCCTTTTTCAGATGCTTGGCCTTCAAGGGGTCGGTGACCCGCACCCGCCGCAGGATTTCGGGGGAGAAGTTGGGCAGGCCGGCGAATCGAAGAACGCCCGACTGGGAGAGACTGTCCCCGACCCGAAGGACGCCATGATTGGGAATGCCGATCACGTCTCCGGCGAACGCCTCCTCGGCCAGTTCACGATCCGAGGCGAAGAACAGGATCGGGGCGTTCACGCTCATCTGCCGGCCGGTGTTCTGCACCTTGAGCTTCATGCCGCGGGTGAAGCGGCCCGACGTCAGGCGAAAGAAGGCGACGCGGTCGCGATGGTTGGGATCCATGTTCGCCTGGATCTTGAACACGAAGCCGGATACCTCGTCATCGCCGGGGGCCACATGGATCGCCGCTCCGGCGCGGGTGGCCGCCACCACTTTCGGGGCCGGGGCATAGGCGCCCAGGGTCTCCAGCAGCTGATCGACGCCGAAATGGCGCAGGGCCGAACCGAACAGAACCGGCGTCATGTGCCCTTCGAGAAAGCTCTGGGGGTCGAACGGCTTGGAGGCTTCCCTGACCAGCGAAGCGCCGTCGGTGGCCTCTTCGCGCTCGTCCGGATCGAGGTATCGGGCGAGGGCGTTGGAAGCCATCGGAACCGGCGCCGGCGGCGTATCGGCGTGGCGCTGGAACGGCAGGAACCGGTCGTGGCGCAGATCGACGACGCCCTTGAACCGGCTGCCCGACCCCGCCGGCCAGGTGAGGGGAGCGGGATCGAGGGCCAGCTTGGATCCGATCTCGTCCAGAAGAGCGAAGGGATCCTGGGCCTCGCGGTCCATCTTGTTGATGAAAGTGATGATCGGAATGTCGCGCAGGCGGCAGACCTCGAACAATTTCAGGGTCTGGGGCTCGATCCCTTTGGCCGCGTCGAGGACCATGACCGCCGCGTCTGCGGCCGTGAGCGTGCGGTAGGTGTCCTCCGAGAAATCTTCGTGGCCGGGCGTGTCGAGCAGATTGAACATCAGTCCGGCGTGATCGAAGGTCATGACGCTGGCCGACACCGATATGCCCCGCTCGCGCTCGATCTTCATCCAGTCCGAGCGCGTGCGGCGCTGTTCGCCGCGCGCCCGCACCGCCCCGGCCGCCCGGATGGCGCCGCCGGCGAGCAGCAGGTTTTCGGTGAGCGTGGTCTTGCCCGCGTCGGGATGGCTGATGATCGCGAACGTCCGCCGGCGCGCGGCCTGGGCCATGGGGTAAGTCTGGGACATGGCGGCGAGCTAGCTCATCGCGGCCCACCAAGGCAATCGAGCCGTCGGTCGGCTCAGGCGGCCAGGCGCCTCCAGATCTGGCGATCGACGATCAGGCCGTTGAGCGCGCCGGCCTTTTGACGGGCGATCAGTGCGCTCATCAGGGCCGGCGAAATGGTCTCGAAGCGCGAATAGACCGCTTCGGGCTCGCAGCCGACGGCGGGGGCCACGAACAGGGCGGCGTTGATCCGCGGGGCCACGGCCGCGATCATGATCGCCAGCCGCCGCGCCCGAGCCGGCTGGGTGACCTGCAGCCTGGGGTCCTGGGCATAGAGTTCGCTCGCCAGGCCGTTCACGAAGTCGAGGGACAGCCGGCGGTAGCGAAGACCGGCCGCCGACGGCGACAACTCCGCGCCCTCCAGTTCCAGGACGACATCGTTCAGCAGGAAGGACATGGGCGACCGCCATACTCGGGAAGGGCCTGACCCTTGCGCCGTGGGCTCTTTCCGCCCCGTTGAACAAGACGGTTAAGACTTCTCCACCGCTTCGGTGAGGAACCGGGCGCCGTCCGGATCCTCGATCTCGACGATCCAGATATCGGGATCGATCCGCGCCGCGCGCTGGCAATAGGCGTCGAGTTCGTCCTCGTGCGCTCCGGGGCGCGGTTGCATCCACAGCGGTTCGCCCGCCCCTCCGGTGGCCGCGGCGTAGAGGCGGGCTCTGCCGCCACGCCCGTCCAGCGTCCTGACCAGCACCGCGCCCGCCCGCGCGTCGCCCTTTCTCACCAGCGTGGCGAAGGCCCCGCCGAGTTGCGCTCGCCGGATCAGAGCCGCGACCCAGACCTCACTCGCAAGCAGCATCACTGGCCGCGGCTAGCGATGCGGGTTGAAGGCGATCACATTGTCGCCCATGGCGCTCGCGGAGCGCGCCGGGTCGCCCATGGCGCCCGCCGATCGCGCCGGCGCCGTTTCCGCGCGCCGCGCGGGCAGCACGACCGGCATGCGGACGGTGACCCTGGCGCCTTCTCCGAGCAGGCTGGAGATGGTCATCGAACCTCCGTGCAGTTCGGAGAACGCGCGGACGAGGGAAAGGCCGAGGCCGGTTCCCATCGCCTTGTGGTCGGCGCCGCCAGCCTGCTCATAGGGTTTGCCGAGCCGCTCGAGGTCGGCCGCGGAGATCCCCACGCCGGTGTCAGCCACGACGATGACGAGGTCGTCGCCATCGGTTCGCAGCGCCACCTCGACCGACCCGCCGGCGGGGGTGAACTTCAAGGCGTTCGAGAGCAGGTTGAGAATGATCTGCTTGAGCGCCCGCCGGTCGGCATCGACCCGCGTCGGAGCGGGCGGCAAGACGCCGCGCAGGCGCACGCCGGCGACATCGGCCTGGACCCTCACCAGGCGCAAGGCGGCCGAGACGGCCTCGCGCGCGTCGAATGGCTCGCGCGAAAGCTCGTACCGCCGGGCTTCGATCTTGGAGAGATCGAGCACGTCGTTGATCAGATCCAGCAGGTGACCGCCGGATTCGTGAATGAGGGCGGCGTATTCGGCGTATTTCTCACTAAGGGGGCCGAACATCTGGCTCTTCATGATGTCGGAGAACCCGACCACGGCGTTGAGCGGCGTGCGCAGTTCATGACTCATGTTGGCCAGGAAGCGCGACTTTCCCGCGTTCAGGGACTCGGCATCCAGCGCCGCCTGCTCCAGCCCCGCCTCGCGGGCGTGTTCCCGCGAGTCATCACGCAGGGCGGCGACAAGACCCGAACCTTCGCGGAAGATGACCGCGCTGATCCAGCCATCGGCGGCGGCCGCCGGTGCGAAGCCGACCTCGGAACGCCCCTCGTCGAAGGCCTCCCCGAGCGCCGCCTGGAGGGCGCCACCGGCGGCCAACGAGCGGAATCCGCCATCCAGCAGCTGTTGTGTCAGGGGTTCGAAAATCGGCCCGAAGGTTTCCAGGACGGCGCCGTCGGGGGCCAGCCGGAGAATGAGGAGGGGTTGAGCCTCCAGAAACAACGCCGCGCGCCGTCGCGCCTGGCCGAGCGCGTCGCGGACCCCGATGGTGCGGGACTGTTCAGTGGCGATGGCCGCTCCAAAAGCCGCCGCCGCGGTGGTCATGGCGAAAAACGCCAGCCACGGATGGGATTCCCCGGTCTCGGTCGCCAGCCCCGCGGCCCGCGCCAGGCCCACCACGGCCGCGACGATCGCGGTCAGCACCGCGCCGCTCGCCACCCGGCGCCGATCGACCAGCATCGTGGACGCCGCCAGGGGCATCAGGGTCCACGCCGTCAGCGGTCCGGCCAGTCCCCCCGAGAGCAGGACCGCCGCCGCCGCCGTCAACGCCCAAAGGCCGAGGACCGCGACGCGCGGCCCGGCGGCCGGCCGGTCACGCAGGAAGGCGCCCGCGGCGCCGGGTATCGCGATCAGGCAGAGGGCCGAGGTCAGCCTCGCTTCCGCCGACCCGATGACGCAGACACCGGCCGCCAAGGCGCAGACGGCGAACCAGGCCCCGTGCAGAACCGCCGTCCGGGCGCCGCGACCTGTTTCGCCGGAAATTTCGCTATCGCCGTCCACGCGGGACCTTCTTCCGTCTTCACCGGAGTGAGTCGAATGAGTCTACCGGTTCGGCGTCCGGGGCGCGAGCGGGCTCAATCGTCAGGCGACCAATAGGCGCGAAAACTTGTGGATGGGGGTCGCCGGGCCATCTAAACCGGCCACCCGCCATGACCATGCCCGCCGCCCGCCCCACGATCGACGACGCCCTCGAGGACATCGTCGCCGAATTCGACATCCTCGGGGATTGGGAGGAACGATACCGCCATGTCATCGATCTGGGCCGCGGCCTGGATCCGCTGAGCGATCGCGAACGGTCCGACGCGGTCAAGGTGAGCGGATGCGCCAGCCAGGTGTGGCTGATCACCGAGCCCGGATCCGATGGTCGGCTGCGCTTTCGCGGCGATTCCGACGCGCACATCGTGCGGGGTCTGATCGCCATCCTGCTCGGTCTCTATTCCGGCCGCCGGCCGGCGGACATCCTGGCCTTCGACGCCACGGCCGCGTTCGCGAAGATCGGCCTTTCCGGCGCTCTGTCGGCCCAGAGGGCCAATGGCCTGTTTGCGATGGTCGAGCGGATTCGCCGGGACGCCTCGGCGGCCCTGAACTCCAGTCAAGCGGCCTGGACCCCGGCCCCGCCGCCGGGTGGCCGCAGGACGGCGTCGTAGCCGAGGATCATATCGACGTCCCGGCCGTTCGCCGCCAGAGGCAGGCGCATCCACAGCACCGAGACGTGGGTGGCGCCGCGCCAGGCCAGGCTGTGACAGCCAACGCCCGGGCGTCTCCCATCGACGATCTCGTCGAGCTCGCGCCGCCAATAGGCGGCCGCGGCGGGATCATAGATCTCGGGCAGCCGCTTTCCGGTGACCTCGCCGCCGAAGACGCCGTAGAGCCCGGTGCCCGCCAGGCGAACCCGGTAGACGCGCGGCATGCTCAGCACATCGACGAGGCAGATCGACGGCAACAGACGCTTGATGCCAGCCGGATCGATGTCGGCGCGACCTGGAAGCCGGCCTCCCTTCCGCCTGCTCGCCCAGTAGGCGAACAGCTCCTCATGAGCCCGCAATGCGGAGGCGGGCGCCCCCATCTCCACGCTCATTCGCGGATTCCCCGCCAACCCTTTGGAATCACGACGAATCACTATCGTCCCACGGAGGAATCCCCGGCAAGAGAAATCATCGTACCGGAACGCGAATCATCGGCGGCGTGGCGCCGAAGCCGGCCACGCGATCGACCCCGCTCGCCAGCGATCGCCTAGCGGCGGCGCTTGGGCGCCTGACGGCCGCCTTGGCCGAGGCCCATCTGCTTGGCGAGGTCCGAGCGCGCCTTGGCGTAGTTCGGCGCGACCATGGGATAGTCTTTGGCCAGACCCCATTTCGCCCGATAGTCTTCGGGGCTCATGTCATACTTGGTGCGCAGGTGCCGCTTGAGCGACTTGAATTTGCGCCCGTCTTCGAGGCAGACAATGAAGTCGGCGGTGATCGAGCGGCGCACGGGAACCGCCGGTTCCTTCGGCGCGGCGGGGGCCGGTTCGCCACCCGACGAAACCGAGCCCAGGGCGCGGTGCACGCTCTGAATGAGCCCTGGAAGATCCGTCGTCGAAATCGTGTTGTTCTCGACATAGGCGGCAACGATCTCCGCCGTCATTTCGATGAGTTCCGCCTTGTCGTCCATGCTGTCGTCTTTCATAGCTCGTCGAACGACTTGTAAACCCGTTCGCATCCTTGGTTGAAGGCCGCGTTCTTATAGAAGTCCGCCAATGCCGACAAGCGCCCACGAGGCTTCTGTCTCGAGGGGCGTTCGGAGTCCGCGTTGTTGCCGAAGCGACGGTCGTCCAGGATTGGCGCGTCTTCACGCGTTCCGGCGACGGTCCGCTCGGCGCCGGTTGGCTTGCGGTCGCGCCTCGCTCGGCGTGGATTGCCCCTGGGCCGGGTCACCCGCCGGGCCGAGTTCGGCCGACAAGGCCAGGATGGCGGCGCGCTGAGGAACCGAGAGCTCCTCATCCGCCGCATCGACCCCGGCGCGGATGGCCTGCCTGAGCGCCGGCGTCATCGCCGAGGTGAGCGCCCAGTTCCAGTACCGCAGTACGGTCTGGGCCGAATCCACCGAGATCATGTCGAACGTATCGAGGACCCTTTGCAGGGATGGAGCGATTTCTCCCGCAGTCGTCGTTTCCGGACGGCGCAGCCCGCGCCAGAGGTTGCGGATTGCCGATCTCGGAAGTCCGGTCGCCTTGCACAGGATCGCCAGGGGTTCCCCCCCGGCGTCGGTGAGAATTTTCGCGCAGGTCATCGGCTTCAGTCCCGCGAGATAGGCGATCTCCGAGGCGATGCCGCGGGTCAATCCGCCGTCGGCGGCGAGCACGGCCTCCTCGAGGCTGTCGAAGGGGCTTCTCTCGATCGCCGCCCGGTTGCGCTGTCGCCGCTCGATGAACTGGAGCGCCTTTCTCGACACCTCGTCGCGCCACCCCTCGGCGGCCGCCAGGGCGAAGACGTCGGAGGCGGCGTCACGCAGGATCTCCCGTGAAATCGCGAACCGTTGCAGGATGGTGCGACGGGCGTCGGCCTCCATCCACCAGAACACCACGAAGGCGTGGCTGGGTCGCAATTCGGGGCGCTTCAGCAGCAGCGGCGATATCCGCGGCTGGTCGCGAGTCATCACCACCAGCGCCTCGACGGCGGTATGGGAAAGTCTCGCATCCTGGTTGCGGAGGAGGACGTCGATGACGTTCGGCTCGCCGCCGCCGACGAGGGCTTCGGCGACGACTTCGCTGACCTTGCGGTGGCTGGCGATCAGACGGCGATGGGCCTCGGTCGCGCCGCGCACGCAGTCGAGAAGATCGCAGTCGTTGAGCGAGGCGCTGTCCTCCAGCAGGGCGCGGGCGATCTCGATGTCGTCGCGCAGGATTCTGCGGACCAGACTGTGAGGAATTTCACCCAGTCCCGAGAGGCGCCGGGCGACCCGGGCGCGCTCCTCGAAGGAGGCGTCGCTCAGCAGTTCGACCAGCAGGTCGGCGGTGACGGAGCGCTCGAAAGCATTGATTCGACTGGCCGGAAGGCTGACCACGTCGGCCAGCCGCTTGAGCAGGGTCGGCCGCGAACGAATCTTCGGCGGCGGCGGCGCTTCCTCGTCGAGAAAGTCATGGGCGGCGGCGGCGGTTTCGCTCATGGCGCGACGACTCGGGGCGGAAGGGCTGAGCGCCGATTTCATCAGAACGGCGTTAACCAGTCGTTTCGGAATCGGCCTCCGCCGAGATCAACTGAATTCGCGCCGCGGCCAGTGCGGCCAGATGTCGGGCAAGCCATCCGAAACGCGATCGGGCCACACCGCCGCGCGCTTCTCTAGGAACGAGCCGACGCCCTCGCGGGCGTCGGCCGAAGCGCCCCTGGCCTGAATTCCCCGGCTGTCGGCCCGGTGGGCCTCCATGGGATGATCGGCGCCGGCCATCCGCCACATCATCTGGCGGGTGAGCGCGATCGAAACCGGGGCCGTGTTGTCGATGATTTCCCGGGCCAGGGCTCGGGCGGCCGGCAGCAGGTCGCCGGGCGCGTGCAGGGAGCGCACCAGGCCCTTGTCGAACGCCTCCTGGGCGGCAAACACCCGGCCGGTGTAACACCACTCGAGCGCCGTCTGGATGCCAACCAGCCTGGGCAGGAACCAGGAGGAGGCGGCTTCCGGATTGACGCCCCGCCGGGCGAAGACGAAGCCGAACCGGGCGTCGGTCGAAGCCAGGCGAATGTCCATGGCCAGTTGCATGGTGACGCCGACGCCGACCGCCGGCCCGTTGACCGCCGCGATCACCGGCTTGAGGCTGTCGAAGATGCGCAGTGTCACCCGGCCGCCGCCGTCCCGCTCGACGCCGCCGACCCTGGCCGCCCGCCTCTCGGGCTCCCGCCGGGCGTTTCTGTCGAAGGTGGCCGCCCCCGCCGAAAGATCGGCCCCGGCGCAGAAGCCGCGGCCGGCCCCGGTGACGATCACCGCCTTGACCGCGTCATCGGCGTCGGTGACGTCGAAGGCGGCGATCAGATCGACCATCATGCCGGTGGTGAAGGCGTTCAGCCGGTCGGGCCGGTTGAGGGTGACGGTGGCGATCCCCGCTTCGACCGAGAACAGCAGGGTTTCGAAAGTCGGCTGAGTCATCGCGCGGGCCTCACGTCGCTGAACACAGGTGTTCCGCGATCGCTATACCCGCCGGCGCGCCGATTGAACCGCCAATGTCGCGTCCGACCGCTCGCCGGTGGGGCTGGACGGGCTATCGGACGCTCCAGGCGCGCGGCGCGTTTTCCTTCCAGATGTCGTGGAGCAGAACCAGGCGAGGGTTGGTCGCGCCCGCGAGATCGCGACGGTCGGTGAATTCCACCCCGAGGAAGGCTTCACGCCGCCAGACGATCCTGCACTCCAGCGCCACCGGCGAGCGGCGGTCCAGCAGCCAGAACGTCGGCGGCAGCACCGGCAGCGGTGGCGCTTCGAGTTTGGCGCCGTGATCCGACCAGTCGCGAACCGAACAGGCCTGGGTGAGCATCTCGTCGCCGTGAACGATGGTCGCGCCGAGGAAGGTTCTGTGGCGCACCGAACGCCGCGCGTCCTCACCAGATTCCCATTTGTCCGCCACGGCGCCCATCGGACCAGTCTAGCCGTGGAGTGTTGAGGGACGGTTTATCGTCGTGCTTACCTGAACGGTCATCAGCCGCCGGCCACAGCCGCGAGCGCGTTCGTCGTCGCCGGGTCCGGGGCGCCCGTCGCCGGCAGGCCGTGGTCACGCTGGTAGGCGGCCAGCGCCATCCGCAGAGCCGGGGAGGCGGCGCCGTCGGACGGACCCTGATAGTAGCCGAGGCGGGAAAGGGCTCTCTGGGCGATCGAGAGATCAGTGGGCGCGTCCCGCGTGGGTTGCGCGAGCGGGCGGAAGGCGGCCGCCGAACGCGTGGCCGCGACGACCGCCTGGACCGGAAGGCTTGCCTTCAGCCGCGCGGTCGCCGCTTGCGCTTCGGTGTCGCCGGATCGGGCGGCGATGGCGTACCATTTCAGAGCCTCGGCGTCGTTGCGCGGAACTCCGAGGCCCCGCTCATAGAGCCGCCCGAGATTGAACTGGCTGTCGATGACGCCGAGGTCCGCCGCCTTCCGGAACCACTGTCCGGCGGCGACCGGGTTGGTCAGGCCGCCCGTGCCGTCGATGTAGTAGAGGGCGAGGTTGTGCATCGCCTTGCTCTCGCCGTCCTCGGCCGCGCGCTTGGTCCAGTGCCGCGCCTCCTCTGGATTGCGGGCCACGCCGCCGGTCCCGGTGGCGTAGAGGCTCGCCAGGTGAAACTGGGCCGGTGCGTATCCGCGCCGGGCCAGGCGCTCCATGCGCCGGATGCCGCGCGGGTTCCCGGATCGGACCATCGCCGCGTCGGCGGCATAGGCGGCGGCCGCGTCGCGCAGGTTGGCCGGCGGAGCCGCCGACGGCGCGTCGTCGGCTCGCGCCGGGCTCGGCGCCAGGGCCATGGCGGCCTCGATCCGGCCGGCGCCGTCGTTCGCGATCGGGGTCCCGAGGCGGCGATGCGACGCCGTGGCCGCTTCGGCCGCCCCCGCGGAGTGTTCGAAGTTCATCAAGCCGCCGGCGCTCGCCGCCACGGCCACCAGGGAGCCGAGCAGGGCCGTCGGCCGGCCACGACGGCGATTCCTGGCCAGGCGCAGGGCTTCGCCGACCGGCAGGGCTGGCGGCGGCGCATCCGGCGCGCCGCCCAGGGCGGCGGCGCGTACGCGCCTGACCGTTTCCCGAGCGCTGGCCATGGCCGGCGACGGCGTGAGAAGCACTTCCAGTCGATCCTCGAGCGCTGGCGCCGGCATCGTCCCGCCATCGGCTGGCGTGGCCATCGGCGGCGCCTCTCCGCGGCGGCCGAAGCGGGGCTCGTCCGGTATCTCGGAGCATTGCGCGGCCTCGGAAAGGCCCGCGGCCGATGGCCCCGCCACGGGCGTGTATCGCGCCGATGGGGCCGCCGGTGGGGCCGCCGGCGGGGCGGCCGGCGGGGCCGGCGGCGGCGCGGGGCGGATCTCACCGGACGGCGGGTAGACGGCGCGGAACACCTCGCGTTCGAGTTTCAGCGCCTCCGCGACGGAGTGTGGCCGGCTCAAGGAGGAGATGATCGCCGCCGTCAAGGTGGCGGCGTGCAGCCGGCGGGTGGCTTCCACCAGTTCCGGGAGCGGCGAAGACGGGGAGGTTTGAAGCATCAGCATGATGCATCCACCTTCGGCTTTTCCGTTTAAGGTCGGGTGAATCGGAATTTAAGACTAGATGAATGGCATTTTTAATCAATTAAACATCGTGTTCGCTGATTTAACTATTGGGAAATAGCGTCGTCGCCTTGACCGCAAGCGACCGGCTACCGTGGGGCGCAAGGCCGGCTTTACGACCGCGCGATCGTCGGGCCATAATCCGCGGCGGCCACGGTGCCCGCCAGGGAGTCGTCATGGGTCAGCCGATCATCACCGATGTCGAAACCCCGCCGGCGCGGCCGGGAGACTGAGATGCATCCCCGCCTCCACGCCCGGAACCATCCCGACAAGCCGGCCTATGTCCTGGCCGCCTCGGGGGAGACGGTGACCTATGGCGAGCTGGAGGCCCGCTCCAACCAGGGCGCCCGGCTGTTGCGGGCGGCGGGCGTCCGGTCGGGCGACGCCGTGGCCATGTTCATGGACAACAGCCCCCGCTACTTCGAGGTGCTATGGGCCGCCCAGCGCTGCGGCGCGCGCTTCACCTGCATCTCATCGAAGCTGACGGCCGGGGAGGTCGAATATATCGTCCGCGACAGCGGATCGAAGGTGTTCATCGCCTCGGCGGGGGTGGCCGATGTCGCCGTGGCCGTGGCCCCGCTGATCGCCGGCGTGGCGCTGTTCATGGTCGATGGCGTCCGGCCGACGTTCGAGAGCTTCGAAACAGCCCGTGGGGGCCTGCCCGCGACCCCGATCGGCGATGAGGCGGCCGGCTCGGCCATGCTCTATTCCTCGGGGACCACCGGGCGGCCGAAAGGCGTCGAGCGCGCCGGCGCCCTGGGTGGCCCGATCGATGCGCCCAATCCGCTCTCGATGCTCGGGACCGCCCTCTACGGCATGGGCGCGGACACCGTCTATCTCTCGCCCGCGCCGCTCTATCACGCCGCGCCGCTGGGCTGGTCGATGGCCGTTCAGGCGCTGGGCGGCACGGTGATCGTGATGGAGCGGTTCGATCCGCAATTCGCCCTGGAGTGCATCGAGAAGCATCAGGTCACCTGCGCCCAATGGGTCCCGACGCACTTCGTTCGCATGTTGAAACTGGCTCCGGAAATACGGGAAAAATATGATCTTTCTTCACTTCAATGCGCGTTTCACGCGGCCGCGCCCTGTCCCATCCCGGTGAAGGAGCAGATGATCGCCTGGTGGGGTCCGATCATTCAGGAATACTACGCCGGCACCGAAGGCAACGGCTTCTGCGCCATCACCTCGGAAGAGTGGCTGCGGAAAAAGGGATCGGTGGGCCGCGGGCTGACCGCCGAGGTCAAGATCTGCGACGAAGCCGGGGCCGAACTCCCCGCCCGCGCCGAGGGCGGGGTGTATTTCGCCGGCGGGGCTGAGTTCGCCTATCACAACGACCCGGGAAAGACCGCCGAGAGCCGCAACGCCCAGGGATGGACGACGCTTGGCGATGTCGGCTGGGTGGACGAGGAGGGCTACCTGTTCCTCACCGACCGCAAGAGCTTCATGATCATCTCCGGCGGCGTGAACATCTATCCGCAGGAAATCGAGAATCTGCTCGTCACCCATCCCAGGGTGGCCGACGTCGCGGTGGTCGGCGCGCCGCACGAGGAGATGGGCGAGGAGGTGGTGGCGGTGGTCCAGCCGATCGACTGGGGCGACGCCGGCGACGAGCTGGCGGCGGAACTCTCGGCCTTCTGCCGCGCCAACCTCTCCCACATCAAGACCCCGCGGCGCATCGATTTCATCGCCGAGCTGCCCCGCCACGCCACGGGAAAGCTCTATAAGCGATTGATCCGTGACGCCTATTGGGGAAAGACCGCCTCGACCATCGTGTGAGCCGGCTGGCGGATTGCGAGATGATCGCGCGCCCCGTTCCGATTTGATCCCGCGCGGGGATCGGGGCGGGCCGCTTCGTCGGCCCAAGGGTCCTTCCTTTCGCGGGAGGGATCGATGCCGACGGCGAGAGTGGCCATGCGCCGGGTGCGCGAGATGCTGAGATTGAGCCGGGACGCCGGGGTCCATTGATAGGCGGGGTTGGGGGTGGCCTTGCTCACTTCCCGGTCGGCGGGATCGTAGCCGTAGGTCAGGGTCACGTCGTCCGGCGCGTTGGGGAAGACGTGCGTTAGCGTCACCACCCGGTCG